>Ga0209158_1002451_pt1 | contig 11405 bp, 8 predicted proteins | sample GraSoiAngelo_140_FD_185897 | JGI IMG/M metagenome (GOLD analysis project Ga0209158, IMG submission 185897) | Grasslands soil microbial communities from the Angelo Coastal Reserve, California, USA - 14_0929_12_30cm (SPAdes) (version 2) | ecosystem: Environmental > Terrestrial > Soil > Grasslands ...
TTCGGCTCAACGTTTGCCTTTGCCCAGTTCTCCGGACCCGCCGTCACGGTCGGGGTTGCCGTCTCGTTGGCCCTCGGCTTGTTCAGCCTGCCGGCGGGGATCAGTGTCGGGATCCTGAAGTTCCGGGATGCTGGTGGCGTGGTCCGGGCCTTCAATCTGAATCCAACGCCGACGCTTGATCCAGCCGCGTGCTCCGCCCCTTGCAGCGATAACGATCCTCTGATTGGCACAATGCTACCGGCCGATACTGGCACCCTCGATCCGCGCCTGAAAGGCCTTAGCCCTGCCATAGCCGCTGAATGGGCTAATTTGCCTGCACCTAATGACTTCTCTGCGGGTGACGCAGCTCTAAGGGCACCGCTTTTCACAAGTTCTGTGCCAAACATCAGCAACGAGCACTTTGCCGTACTCCGCCTGGATCACCGGATTAATGACAAATGGGATTTCACGGGATCGTATCGCTACAGCACCTCCACCATTGTCCCCCCCAACATACAGGAGGACATTGGAGGTATCGCGAAGGGCTGTCAGAAAGGTGCACCGTGCCCGCTGGCCAACCGCCCGCTGCAGCCGCGATTTTTGGTTGGGGGCTTGACAGGGCGGCTTACAGCCAATCTGGTGAACGAATTCCACTTCGATTGGTTGCGTCACTGGTGGTCTTGGATTGCTCCCGGCGCAAGTATCCCGGTGCCAGGACTCAACACCGGTACCGCTTGCGGGGCCGTAGCGCCGTGTAGTGACGCCAGGCTGCAGATCTGGTCAGAAAGCCGGATCAACGCTATGGTGCCTATTAACGTCAATACTCAACAGGCGCGTCAACGCGTTTGGAATGGCCAGGATTACACCTTTATCGACAATTTGACTTGGATTAAGGGCAAGCACGCCTGGAACTTCGGAGGGCGTGTGCAGTTACAGCATTTCCTGCACGTCCGGGATGACAAAGTGGTGGGCGGCATAACCACGCCTCTCTACTTCGTGGCCCGCGGGGGGCAGTTCCTGGATATTGGCGGAATTCCTATTCCGGCCTCGGTTACGTCTTCGGACAGGAGCACATATAGACGCGCGTACATTTCCGCGCTTGGGTTGGTAGACAGCGCCACACAGGTGTTAACCCGGGCTGGGGATTTGAGTCCGCAGGCCGCCGGGAGCACCATCACACAGAAAGAAAATGTAAATCGACCCGGATTACACGAACTTTGGCCCACGCCTGGCGTTTGCCTGGAACCCATCCTTTGGGGATGGCTTTCTCGGGAACTTGATGGGAAGTAAGAAGACTGTGCTCCGCGGCGGCTGGTCGCGGGGGTTTGAACGGAAGAACGGCGTCGGACTTGTTCTGACTCCCGCTCTGGGTATTGGTTTTGGCGATCTTTCCGTTTGCACAGCTCCGGATACGACCGGTGCTTGCAGCGGGTTCACCAATCCGACTACTGCCTTCCGGATCGGGATAGACGGCAACCATATTAATATTCCACCCCTTCCGCCGGTCAGCGGTGGGGTCATTATCCCGGGGCAGGGATCACCCAGCGGCATCGAGCCGGCAAATGCCAACAGCGTCTTCGAGAGCCGAGACTTCCGTCTTGATCCGCACTACGTTACTGGCGGCTCGGATTCAATTGACTTCACTATCCAGCGCGACTTACCCGGCAAGATGATCCTGGAAGTAGGTTACGTGGGCCGTTGGTCTCGGGATCTTTACGGGAACATCGATCTAAACCACATCCCCTACATGTTTACGCCCAAAGGCACCAACCAGAGCTTTGCGAAAGCCTTCGACGCGGTAGCGGGTCAATTGCAAAGCGGTGTCCCCTGCACCATCTCCAAGGCAGGAGTGATTAATTGCCCGGTGACCCCGCAACCATGGTTTACGGCTATGATGGGCGGTACGGGGAGCAGCTTTTGCTCGAATCCCGTGACGACAGCCCCCATCGACTGCACGCAAGCTGCGGCCCTTTTTGACCAAACTAACGGCAATCCCTTCTGGCCGGCTCACGGTGCAGGTGCACTCTGGTTCCTTCTGGAGCCGAACTTCGCCACCGGGCCCATGACGGCGGCTAGTACACAGATAGGTTCGATAGATTGGAGCGGAAGCTTCACCTACGCGAACTACCAAGCCGGCTTCGTGACCCTGCGGTCGCGCGCCTATCGCGGCTTGACCTTCGATGCCAACTACACTTACTCCCACGCGCTGGATAACTTCGGCATTACGCAGGAATGCACCGGCGCCATTCCCGACGCCTTTGACCATCATCGGAGCTATGGTCCGTCATTGTTCGACCGGCGCCACACGTTCAATCTGCTGGTCAACTACGAATTGCCTTTCGGCAAGGGCAAGGGCATGGCCACCGGCGCGTTTGCGGATAGGGTGTTGGGCGGCTGGTCTGTCTCCGGCGTGTACGTTGCAGCCAGCGGCTTGCCCGACATGGTCTATGACTCGGCTGCATGCTTTTCGGAATTCGGCAGCACGCCGTCAAACGGAAACTCGAACGGGATGATTCCAATAGGACCCGGCACATTCAATCAAAACCGCGTGAACAATCCCACGCTGTCCTCTTCCGGCTATGGTTCTGGGAGCACCGGAGGAGTGCCGAATATGTTCCAAAACCCGGATGCGGTGGTTGCCGGTTTCCGGTACCCGACGTTTGCCGACAAGACTCTGGGGTTTGGCCGCGTTCGCGGTCCGATGCGTTGGAACCTGGACTTGGCAGTATCGAAGCTGACGCGCATCACCGAACGCGTATCCACGCGGTTTGATGTGCAATTCGTCAATGCCTTCAACCATGTGATGTTCGGGAGCGGCGGCGATTCATATTTCTCGAACCAGCCAGGCATGGACATATCCGGGCCTGGCGCCTTTGGTGTTCCCAGCAACCAATACAACTCGCCCCGATACATTCAGATGGGCTTACGGTTCGACTTCTAGAACGAGGCGCAGCCTCATTGTCCGGGGGGCAGGTCGTTGACCTGACCCCCTTTTTCTTGGCGGCCATGCATTATGATAGGGGAGATGGTGACTGCCCGCATGAACCTGGTGAGAAAGTGATGCGGGGGCTTGTAAAGCCAGACCGGCGTGAGTTTCTTCGTGCCTCGCTGCTCGGGAGTGGCACGCTTCTTCTGGGTTTCGACAAACTCAGCGGCTTTGCGCGGCCACAAAACGAGCGAGACAATCCCTTTCGGGGCGGCAAGCAGCTTGGAATTCTTGAATTCACGGGAGAAAGCCAAGCGCCGCTTGATACGATTATCGGGGCAGGCCTCGACGCGCGTCTGTTTTCTGACCTTACTAGATTGAGCCCAGAGCAATTGGTCACGCCCATCGAAAAATTCTATACCCGCACATGCGCTTCGGAGCTACTCGATGCCGGAAAACCCTGGACGATCAAGGTCGGCGGGCTCGTTCAAGAACCGGTGAACCTCACCTTAGAAAACTTAGGGAAAAGCGCGAGACCCATGGGCATGCACCTGATGGAATGCTCCGGCAACACGCGAGCAACGCGGTTCGGACTGCTCAGCGTGGGAGATTGGACTGGCGTACCTATTCCTGATCTACTCGCGACTCGAACCAAGCCGCGAACGGATCGCGTGATGGTTTCGGGCTTCGACCAATACCCGATGAAATCGGCAACGTCGATTCCCGGCGCGGATTGGGTCTTCACAGTTGAGCAACTCAGGGCTTCCAAGGCCTTTCTGGCCACTGAGATGAACGGGCAGCCACTTAGCAGAGACCATGGCGCGCCGGTCCGGCTGATTATGCCTGGCTGGTATGGCTGCACCTCCATCAAGTGGGTAAACGCAATCACATTTGTCGATGAAAATTTCTTGGCGACATCGCAGATGCAAGAATTTGCCGCCCGAACACATCAGCAAGGCGTACCGAAACTGGCGAGAGATTACCGGCCGGCGATAATTGACCAGGCGGCTATGCCAATTCGCGTCGAAAAGTGGTTTGTGGATGGCAGAATCAAGTATCGCGTTCTTGGAATTCTGTGGGGAGGGTCGCGCCTGGTGAAGGCGCTGGAAATACGCTTTAATCCGGAAGAGGACTACGTCCGAGTGTGGGATTTTTCGCAAACAGCAAATGATCCTTGCAGCTTTTGGTCGCATGCGTGGACGCCGAAAGCCACCGGAACCTATTTGATCCGGCTGCGGGTGACTGATCCTACCGTGGAAACAAAGCGGCTCGATTCCGGACACTACGTTCGCTCCGTCGAGGTGACCGAAATTTGAAAATGAATTTACACAGACAGGACGTTTCCCGGCAAACCGGCAAGAAAGGGAACACCGTCCACCATGACACATGGAGTGGCCACGCATGGTTGCTCGTGGCACGACTGGCAATCTTGCAAGCCTGCTTGTTGGCAGTATGGGTAGCGCCGGCGCTCTCGCAACACGAAGGCCACGAAGGACATGAAATCGTCGGCTGGGTGCCAAACGAGATTCTCGAGCGGCCGCTTCCCCTTCTGCACGACGTCGGCAACCTTCACGAGAAAGTGACGACGTCATCCGCGGAAGCTCAGGCCTTTTATGATCAGGGGCTAAACTACCTTGCTTCGTACGTTTGGATCGAAGCGGCGCGCTCCTTTCACCAGGCTTTGCGATTGGATCCGTCCTTATCTGCGGCCCATATCGGACTATGCGATGTTTATGTACAATTGCAAGACGTGCCCGCTGCGCGAGCGGCATTGGAAAAAGCGCGATCGCTCTCCAGCGCGGTAACCGACGCAGAACGGCAGCGTATGGAGATCCGTGCCCGCCTTGTGGATTTCCTCGAAGACAAGCAGAACCTCGACAAATTCGTCGCTTACCGTAAAGCCATTTACGACGCTTTGATGGCCAACCCTCTCGACCCAGGCCTTTGGATTTTGCGAGGCTTTGCCGATGAAGGCCCGGGGGCGGGACACGGTCAGACCGGAGATCTGGATTCCATCGCGTTTTACCTATCCGCGCTGGCGGTTTCTCCCAATAATTCCGCTGCGCATCATTATTTGGCTCATTCCTACGAGAACATTGGCCGCACCGAAGAGGCGCTATATCACAGCGAGGCATATTTGCGCGTATCCTCTTCGATTCCGCACGCACATCACATGCGCGGGCATGAGCTTCGCCAGGCGGGACGCATTGAGGATGCCATCGAAGAGTTTCGAAAGGCAAACGAGCTGGAGAATGCCTACTATCGTGCCGAGCATATTCCTGCAGAGTACGACTGGCACCATCCTCATAACCTGGGCCTCCTGGCGATGTGCTATCAGTTGCTGGGACAAATGAAAGCCGCGGAGCAACTGCTGCGTGAATCGTTTTCCCTGCCGGCGCACGGGGAACTCGCGGAGTTCGACCACAGGCAATGGCCGGAGTTTCTGCTGGCGCGAGGGCGCACTCAGGAGGCTTACGAGCAATCGCAGATTCTGGCCCAGAGGCCTTCGATGATGGCGCGATTTGCAGGGCATACGTTGATGGGCCGTGCGCTGGTGATCCTGAATCGCGTCGATGATGCCGAGAAGGAATTGGCTTTGGCGCGCGATGCGCTCGTTCTGGTTACCGCAACCGAAGCCGATCGGTTGCGGCCCTATGCCGAGACGTTGCGGGCCGAGATTCTGCTATCGCAAAAAAAATCCCTCGAAGGCGTAGGGCTGATGAAGCAAATCCAAGAGCAGCTTCGCGCATCACCCGGGCCGGATCCGCGAAGCCAAGCGCTAATCCAGCTTGATTCAATTGCCCGCAGGGCCCGCGAGACCGAGGAATGGGCTTTGGCCGAGTTCACTGCGCGGGAAATGATCCAGCAAGACCCGAGCTACGCCGGCGGTTACTACGCCCTTGGTTCGGTGTCCGAACACCAAGGCGATTCTGTCGCCGCAAGCCAGGAGTTTGCCATCGCAGAAAAGCTGTGGAGCGACGCGGATAAGGATCTGCCGGAACTGCGAAGCGTTCGCCAAAAACTCACCCGGAACCAGTCAGAGCTTCACCTGACCCGGCAGGAATTGCTGAAACGCCTGCAAGACCACGATGGGACGCCGATCTTACTGCAACCGGGTAAGGTCCAAGTCACCTACGACCCCGCCCGACTTCGCGGAAGTCCGCAAGCGCGGGTAATGATTGTTGAATTCTCCGATTTCCAGTGCCCGTTTTGCAGGAAAGTTCAGAGCACCCTGAAAAACCTGCTCGAAAAATACCAAGGGCAGGTCAGCCTGGCATACCGAGACTTTCCGCTACGCGGGATGCATTCGCAGGCGGAGTTGGCTGCCGAAGCTTCACGTTGTGCCGTCGAGCAGGGGAGATTTTGGGAGTATCATGACCTCTTGTTCGCGAATCCCGATAAACTCAATCGGGCGGGCCTGGCGGGAATGGCTCAGAGCCTGGGGCTCAACGAAAAGCAGTTTGACGCTTGCCTATCCAGTGGCAAATACACGAAACAAATTGAACAGGACTTGCAGGATGGGATCCGCGCTGGCGTCGAAGGCACGCCGGGAATTTTCATAAACGGAATCCTGCTCAGCGGAGCCCAACCGGAAGCTGCGTTTGAGAAAATCATCCGCGCGCAACTCGAAGCTCCCAAGGAGAAGCGCGGGGGGCCCTAGAACGGCTCAACTATCGAATGCGAGGCGCGTTCTGCGCCTGAAGCTGTTGGATGTGCGCCGCGATTTTAAATTCACGCTCCGCAGCGGCTGTTTTGCCTTGCTCCCGGTAAAGCTGGCCGAGCAAATAGTGGGCTGTATAGTTGCCGGAATCCACTGCGATTGCGCGTTGCAAGGTTCGTTCCGCTTGCGGTAATTGCCTCTTGGCCATGAACACTTTGCCCAAAATCACGTAAGGCTCCGCGCTGGTCGAGTCCAGCCATATGGAACCTTGCAGAACTCTTTCAGCGTCCTCGTTTCGCTTGAGTCGCCAGTATGCGTCGCCTAGGTGGTTGAACGCGGGCGCATAGCCGGGATTGATGTCCAGCTCTTGCTGGAACTCCTGGGCGGCTTTCGGATAATCGGCGCTGTAAGCGTAGAACTCTCCCAATGTGAAATGGGCGAGCGGCAAGCGTGGCGAGAGCGCCAGAGCCTTGCGCACCTCCTGCTCAGCGACCGGATCGAAGCCCTGACGGAGCAGGATGCGACCCAGCATCAAATGGGATGCCGCGGAGTCGGGCTCCAAACGGTAGAGATGCGCGAAAATTTCCAGCGCCTCAGAGTAGTTCCTATTCAGCGCGTAGCAAAGGCCTAGAACGTAGATGGCGTCAATATTCTCGTTGGGATGCCAGAGTCGAACTTTTTCCAGCGCTGGAATGGCTTGTGTTGGCTTGCCGCTGAAGTAATAGGAGAGCCCCAGTAGTTGCGCAGCATCACGATCTTCGGGGCTTTCTCGCAGGGCTTCTTCAAGGTAAGTAGCCGCCTCCAAGTAGTCCGCCTGGTCGTAATAAGCTATGCCCAGTTCGTGACTGATACCTTTCGTTCCGGGGTGGCTAGCTGCCAGAGCCTTCAGTTGGACGATGGCTTCCTGGTTTTTGTGTTCTTGGATGAGGGAACGGGCCGTGGCCAGTGCCTGGTCTTCCAGTTGAGCGACGGGGTTCGCCACGAGTGAGAGCGTCAGCATACAGAAAAGAGCCGTAAGCTTAGCGGCGGGCGGCAAACGCGCACTTTTCGACGACGGAGCGGTCATGGTTAAACCCCATCCCTTTTTAGTGGTCTCTACATTGTCCGCACTGGCTGTCCGGAGCCTTCGATCACAACCACGATGCTGTCCGCACGCGGATTCCAATAGCACTCCACCAGCCCGCTGGGCCAGCGGACCTCCAGAGATTCAATCTTATTTATCGTTCCTAAGCCAAAGTGAACGCGCATGTCGTTGTTGGAGATGTAGCTCGAACCACTGCGAACTTCGTCGATCTGCGTGCGGGAAGCGGTCTTGAGTACGAGACGTGCTCCAATGCCGCTGCGGTTGGAGTTGGTACCCACAGTTTTGATTTCAATCCAGTGGTTCGGGTACGTGTTGCGGTTGACTAGCAGACTGGGCGGCCCATTCCGGTTCACAATCACGCCCGACAGCCGACCGTCATTCCAGAGATCGCCTACCGCCAGCCCTCGCGCAGGGGCTGGTGTGTTGATGCTCAGCCCTGCCGTCTTCGAGATGTCGGTAAACTTCCCATCGCCCTCGTTGTGATACAGCAACTTCGGTTCGCTGTAATCAATGCCTAGCTTGAGGTCGTCAACCTCCGGATACACATGGCCGTTCACCAGCAGAAGGTCGGGCCAGCCATCGTTGTCAAAATCAAAAAACATGGTGCCCCAGCCAAGGTATCGGGTACTGGAGCCAAGACCCGCGGGATAGGTCACGTCGGTAAAGGTACCGTCGCCATTATTGTGATAAAGCGTGGGGGTGTCGTCGGAGAAGTTCGTGCGGAAAAGATCCAGATTCCCATCGCCATCGTAATCTGCAACCGTGGAGCCCATGCCTGCCTGCTCGCGGCCGTCGATGTTATAGGCCACGCCCGAAAAAATACCCACGTCCGTGAAGGTTCCGTCGCGATTGTTGTGGTAGAGGATGCTCGGTGTGCTGTCGCAGGACATGTAGATATCAGGCCAGCCGTCGTTGTCAAAATCAAAGGGTGAAACGCTGAAACAGTAATGGCCCAACGTGCGGTCAATGTGTGCGGAAAGCGTCACGTCTTGGAAACGGCCCTTGCCGAGATTGCGATAGAGGATATTTCTGCCGCCAGGCAGGCCCCGCGGCCCGCAAAAGACAGCAATGCCCTTCCACAAGCAGCTGGGGTATTTGCCAGGCGGAGAGGCGTGTGCAATGTCGAAGTTCGCATAATTCGCGACGACCAGATCGAGCTGCCCATCCCGATCGTAATCCACAAAGGCGCAGCCGCTTCCCCAAGACTTTCCATCACCGGCGACGCCGGCTGTGTCTGCCACCTCTTCGAAGGTGCCGTGGCGGTTGTGGTAGAGCCGGTTTTTTCCGTAGTACGTGACGTAAAGGTCGTCCCAGCCGTCGTTGTCGTAGTCGCCGACACATACGCCTTGGCCCCAGCCGCTGGCGACTAGACCAGCCTTCTCTGTTACGTCGGTAAATGTTCCATCGTGGTTGTTACGATAGAGATGACTGGTGGGCGCACTCTTTGCGTCAAAGCCATCCAGCCTGGTGCCATTCACGAGGAATATGTCCGGCCAGCCGTCGTTATCGTAATCGAAGATGGCCGCGCCGGTGCCAGTGCTCTCCAGGATGTATGTGCTGCTCTGTTTTCCTCCAAATACATTGCTCGCAGAAAGTCCAGCTGTCGAAGCGATATCTATGAAATCCGCGATCGCAGGAGACTTGCTTGGTGCAGAGATTGTCTGCTCACTGAGTGAATGCGTCGTGGCAAGCTGGAAAATAAGGAAAACAGCGAACAGAATCCAGCCTACTCGCACGCTCCCTGATCCCATGCGATGGCTTCGTACACGACGTCGGCGATTTTCATGCATGGCGCGCTCATATTTATATCGCGAATAGACAGCCATTGGGAGAGCGATCTTGACCGTCGGGTTCTTAGTCCAGCAGATGTGAGACAGCCTACATCACAGATCTGCCTCGGCATTCTTGATCCATGGAATGGAAAAACTTGAAGTCCATATTCAACGCGGTGCGGTGATCGGTCGAGTGGTCGACACTTGCTGCGGAGCACGCTGCTCTCGCACAGTGGCGTGGAGTCGGCTCGACATGTGACCATCATCAACCAAACGCTGGCGCGGACTTAGTTCGGGAACGAAGATCCTGTTGGTCAGAAGATCAAGTTTGGCACCTTCGAAGAATGGGCAGCGGATTGGCCGCGGGATGCCTACTTCGAAATTATTGGGATCATTGCAGACGCCAATAACACCGGCCTACAGGACGCACCAAGACCCGAGGTCTATTTTCCTTACACTGTCACAGGCACCGGTCCGCGCGAGATCACGGTAAGGACCGAAAGCAACTCAAGCTTGGTCCTGGAAAGCCTTCGACGCGAAATAGCAGCAGTGGACTCCGACGTGGCAGTCTCCGATGCTGGATCAATTGAGACTCTTCTTAAACGCTGGTATTACGCTGGGCCACAATTCACGGTCATTATTCTGACAACGTTCGGCGCTATCGGATTGCTCCTGGTCTTGATGGGCATCTTCAGCGTCATGGCCTACACAGTTTCACTGCAAACGCATGAGATCGGCGTCCGAATGGCTCTAGGCGCGGTACAGAACGATGTTCTGCGTATGGTGTTCAAGAAGGGCCTGGCTCTGATTGCAACGGGAACGATTGCGGGATTGGCTGCCGGGCTGGCTTTGACGCGTTTGATGTCCAGCCAGATCTGGGGCGTCTCACCGACTGACCCCTGGACGTTCTTCGTCGTTGCAGCTCTCATTCTCCCTGTGGGGCTTGCAGCATGCCTTTTTCCAGCCCGCAAAGCCACGCAAGTGGATCCGTTGGTCTCTCTGCACTACGAGTAACTCAGTTTCGACAAACATTCGGGAGGGAAGGCGCAAAACAGGGGAGCCGCGCTTCGCGTGGCTACCAAAGGACCTTGAGACCTTTGTACAAGCTGAATTTCTCATCGCAAGTCATCACCGGGATCTCTTCCGACAAAGCCTGGGCGATGATTTGACGGTCGAAGGGATCCGCGTGCAGGAGCGGCAGATCGAAAAGAGAGAATGCATGGTTCGCAGTGTACGGTAGTACGCGAAGGTCCAGGTCCTCAAGCGCGCGGCGCGTGTCCACGGCAGAAACTTTTAACTTGCCGCGGGCTGCTTTGATGGCGATTTCGGAAAGAGAAATTGCGCTCAGTTCAAGGATGTTTTCTGTATTCTGCAAAATGGCGGTCGCGCGCTTGGTGAACCGTTCTGGTGACTCAACAGCGAAGATCAATGCGACCGTGTCCAGGAGCAACCGCACCTAGTCGCGCCCTTCTACAAAGGCGTCGGCTTCGTCGTCCGACATGGGTTTCCACCAGTCGATATCGAGAATCTGAATTTTGCCTTTCAGTGTCCCGAGCTTCCGCTTTTTGCGACTAGGCTTTTTTGTTCGGATGATATCCACGGCCGGCACACCCCGACGGTAGATGGTCACTGTTTCGCCATCCTCGACCGCCTTGATTAACTCGGGAAGCTTGTTCTTGGCATCCGCCACGCTAACCTTCATACTCTCGATGATAGCTATCTAACATAGCTATGTCAACTGCAAGCTCGCCCTCGTGCCCTCCCCTGATTCGAGGAAGCTCCGTGAACGTCCTCTTCAAAGAATAGCTACCCCAGGTGGGACCAACGGCCTCAATACTGATAAGGGCGAGCCGGCTGCCGAACGAACAGCGCACGGCGGAAGTGGCAAAACGCCCGGCGGAAGACCTAGCAAACCAGGCCCGGTATCTCGATCAATTGGGACGACATGGCAGCCAGTTCATCGACGAGATTCGCTATCGACGG
>Ga0209158_1002453_pt1 | contig 11398 bp, 8 predicted proteins | sample GraSoiAngelo_140_FD_185897 | JGI IMG/M metagenome (GOLD analysis project Ga0209158, IMG submission 185897) | Grasslands soil microbial communities from the Angelo Coastal Reserve, California, USA - 14_0929_12_30cm (SPAdes) (version 2) | ecosystem: Environmental > Terrestrial > Soil > Grasslands ...
GGTACCTGGATTGGTTTGCGCGATTTTATCCGCTTCGACGCCCGCGAACGAGAAATGCGTATTGAACCAACTGAACTTGCGATAGTTGAGCTTGGCGTGAAGTGTAATCTTGTCGCCGGCATTGTCCGGAATGTGGAGGCGATAGTGCGCGGTATCCGCCGCGCCTGGCGGGATCAGATGAACGTAAACAACGGAGCGAGTGGCCCAGGCGTTTCGCTTGTTGATGGGATTGCCGTGGCCATCGATCTGCAACGAACGATAGAAGTGCGCGCCAGGCTCGACGGGGCCTTTGCCGTCGTCCTCAACTTTGCCGCTCCAGAAAATAGTCTGCCCTTTATCGTCAGTGGCTTGCAGCTCGAGCCAGACATCGAAGGCGTCCACTGTGCCGCCGGGGAAAAAATGGCCGACTTTGCGGGTACGCACGACAACATCGACGCGGGCATCATCGCCGCGGCGAACGGCCGCGTCAGTACGGTCGATGGGAGCGGTAATCGGGCGGACTTCGCCAGCGGGGCCTTTCGGGAGGGAAGTATCAGATTCTTCGCCAACGGCGAAGGTGGTCGAGAGTTCCGGCTTTCCAAATTCGCCGCGCGCCGGGACGTTTCTTTCTTTGCCTGCCGGCGAAATCGCGAAAATATCCACGGTGAGCTGCTTGTCTTGCAAGAATTTCTTGGCGAACTCGTATTGTGCCTGGTCCTGATTTGCTGTGGGGACGGCGGTATTCGCGCCGGGGAAGCGATGCGAATGCACGAGTCCTTTCACATTTCCGTCATCGAGCGAAGGGACCGCTGGCATGTGGCAATCGGCGCAGTTCATGGGGGACTTGGGATAGTAGAAGGCGCGCGCGCCCTGGCCAGAAACGCCGCTGGCTTGCCAGTTGTCATATTCATTGAAGCCGCGAATCCAGCGGTAGCGATTCACGGGGACATCGAGGTGGACTTTGTGGCAGGAAGAACAGAACTCCGCAGTATCCGCGCGCATGAAGGGCTTTAGGAAAGTGCGGCGGTGCGGCTCCGGGTTGAGGCGAACGACGAAATCGTGCAGCTTGCGGGCAAAAGGATTCTCGCTGGCGGCGAGTTCGTGCAGCTTCGGATATTCCAGGAAGAAATCGCCCTGGCCCATGGTGCTCTTCACTTCCACGATGCTGTGGCACATCAGGCAGCCGAGGCCGGCGCGCGCTTCCGGGCGGTCAACGATCTGCTTGATGGGCGTGTCGAACAGGCCGCTGTAGAGCAAAGCAGGATCGTGGCAGCCGGCGCACCACTTGGAGGAACGCACGCCGGCGACATCCTGCATGTACTCGATGCTCTTGCGGTACCACTGATTGTTGAAGGAAGAGAAATGGTGCATCGAGCTGTCCCACTGCTTGTAGATGTCCGCATGGCAGCGCTGGCAAGCGTCGGATTTCATGAAATATTTGGAAGGAATGTTGCCGCCATGTTTGGTTTGCGCGGAACTGGGGAAGAATTTTCCCTCGGGGCCGTCGCCTTCCCGGTCCATGGATTCCGGCGGCATCAAGGGATTGGAGATGCGATTCGCGTTTTTCCAGGCGACCTCGCGGGTCCACCATGTGCCGGCGGCGATGGCGGTGCTTAGGAATGCCAGCGCGGCAAATCCCAAGCCGCGCGCGAGGACGCTGTCGCCAAGCCATCCTTTTGAAATGAGCCAGGAGGTTGCCAGGAAGAGCGTGCCGATAACGCACAGCGCAATATGCGCATAAAGCCAGGATTTCAGCCGAAGGGGCGTGCCGATTTTGATCAACACGATTCCGAGAAGCGCTCCCGCAGCAAGCGAGATCCAGCCCACGCGGACTAGAAAAGATTCGTGGCGGAGCAATCGGACAGCGTAAATAAAAAGGAAAAGCGTTAGGGCGATTCCGAGCGCGACGTGAAACAAATCCACAACGAAATAGGAGATGGTGGCCGAGGGATATCCGTACAGGTAGACGGCGCTGAGCGTCAGCGCAACGAGGATTCTCGATAACCACCGCTTTACAACTTCAATTTGCATCATCTCCACCTGCAAGTGCGGTTTGCGGTTATCAATAAAGCGGCCGGATGTGTCAGGGACATCCGGCCGCAATTCAGTTTGGGGTGCCCCGAAGCGAGCCAGAAACTGGCAGGGTTGGAGGCGATACAGCTTGTGAGGACACTTATAGGCATTTGCCCAGAAGCAAGCAATACTGTAAAAGGATTAGAAAGCTGAATTTGCATCTATCCCCTTTGTTTCTATACAGTTATACATCTTTCCATCTCGCAAATCTTTATATTCCTCGGTGCGGCCGCTGGGCCAGTCGATCACTACACGATCGATTTTTTCCCGCGAGCCGAGACCGAAAGTCACCGGCAATTCCGATTGAGAAAGATAGCTGGAGCCGCCGCGGATGATCCGCGATTGAGTTTGCCCGTCGAGGAAAATGCGGACGGACGCGCCGATCGCATCGCGATTCGATTTTGTGCCCTGCAGATAAAATCGAATGCTGCGGGAGTTCGCCTGTTGGTCGTTGCGGTACAAATACGCCGGACCGTTGTTCGTTGTCAAGAGGATGTCGAGGTCGCCGTCGCGGTCGAAATCGCCGAAAGCGAGGCCGCGGCCAACTTTGGGAGATTCGAAACCGCCTCCAACCTGGCCGGCGACGTCACGGAATTTTCCGGTACCTGAATTCAGAAAAAGTTGGGGTGGTTGCGCGTAGCCGACATTGCCGCGGATGTTTCGAACAGTTTCGTCAATATGGCCGTTGGCGACGGCGAGGTCGAGAGCGCCATCGAGATCGACATCGAGGAACATGCAACCGAAGCCTAGAGTGTTTCTGGAGGCCGCACCGACGCCGGAGGGAATAGAGATGTCGTCGAAAACTCCTGGAGACGTGACGTGATAGAGGCCAATCATTTCGTTGTCAAAATTGGTGATGGCAATGCCGGACCTGCCAGAACCGTCTAAATCGCCAGTGTCGACGCCCATGCCGGCGCGGGCTTTTCCTTCAGTGCTGAACGCCAGGCCGGCTTCGACGGCGACATCCTTGAATTTGCCGTTATGCAGATTGCGGTACAACTTGTTGGGTTGCGTGTCGTTGGCGACGAGCAGATCGGGCCAGCCGTCCTGGTCGTAGTCAAACATTGCCACGCCGAGAGATTTTGAGCTGCTATCAAAGATGCCGCTGGTGGCGGTGACGTCTTCAAAAGTCCCGTTGCCGCGATTATGGAAGAGCCAACAGGTGTCGCCACGATACGCTTCGGGCGTGCAATAGGATTTGTGCGCGCCGTCGAGGCTGCAGAAGACATCGTGCTCGGGGGACCAGCGAACATAATTGCAGACGAAAAGATCGAGCAGGCCGTCGCGGTCGTAATCAAGCCACAGGGCAGATGTGCTGAAGCCTTGATGTTCGAGGAGGCCGCTGGCACGCGTGGCGTCCACGAAAGTCCCTTTGCCGGTGTTGCGGAAGAGACGGCTCTGGCCGACGCAGGTGATGAAAATATCGGGGAAACCGTCGTTGTTGTAATCGCCGACGGCCACGCCCATTCCGTAAAGCTCGATGTCGAGTCCTGCGCCGCGCGTTACGTCCGTGAATGTGCCGTTGCGATTGTTGCGGTAGAGGCGAAGAGTAGAACGCTGGCGCTTGTGACCGGGCCAGTCCATTCCATTGATCAGAAGAATGTCTTGCCAGCCGTCGCTGTCGTAGTCGAGGAACGCGCAGCCGGAGCCCAGCGTTTCCGGGAGCAACTTGCCGCCGTACGCGCCGCTGTTGTGATGAAAAGTGATTCCCGCTGCGTTGGTAACGTCGGTCAGGCGGAATCCCAGGGAAGAGGCGGGGTTCGCGAATACCCAGCCGGGTGTGGCTGCGGAAGTGAGTCCTGCGCCGATGGTTGTGAGAAGAAAATCGCGCCGGTTCACGGCAAGTTCACCAGACCGTTTCGAATCGCGTAGACGACGAGCTCCGCCGTCTTGTGAATTCCCAGCGTGTCCATGATATTAGCGCGGTGAACCGCGACGGTATTCACGCTGAGATTTAAGTCCGCAGCGATTTCCTTGTTCGACTTGCCAGCTACGATGTGTTGCAGGATTTCCAGTTCGCGTGGGGTCAAGCCGCCGCCGCGCTCGCCTTTGAGCGTGTCCGGACGGGAAACTTGCGGGTCGAGCACGGTCATGCCGGCCGCGATGCTCTTCACGGCGCTGACCAGATCGAGGTCAATGGCATTTTTCAAAACGTAGCCGCGCGCGCCCGCTTCGAGCGCCTGGCTTACCAGCGTTTCTTCGGAGTGCATGCTGAGCATTAGGATGCCAGCTTCGGGAAATCTCTCGAGGATTCTTCGTGTTGCCTCGATGCCGCTCAGCTCGGGCATCGCACAATCCATCACCGTGACTTTGGGACGCAATTCGCAAGCCAACCGGACAGCTTCTTTGCCGTCGCTAGCTTCACCGACAACAGAAATTCCACGGTCGTCTTCCAGCATGCGGCGAAATCCGCGGCGGACCAGCGCGTGATCGTCCGCGAGCAGAACGGTTATCTTAGGCGCCATTGGCATCCACTTTGACTCGAGGAATCTGGAGGCAAACTTTTGTACCGCCTTGCGGATGCGGCGAGATCACCAGCGTGCCTCCGATTAATTCGGCGCGTTCGCGCATGGCGACCAAGCCGATCCCCCGTTGCGATTTTTCTCGCGCGAAGCCCTTGCCGTGATCTTCCACTTCGAGCTCCAGTGCATCCGGCGAGAATCGCAGCCTGACCCAGGCATCGCTGGTCCCGGAATGACGGCTTACATTGTTGAGCGCTTCCTGCAGGACGCGATAGATGTGCACGCCGGCACTCGTCTCCACTGGAAACGGCTGTCCGGTTTTCTCGTAATGAAGGGCGAGGCCAGTTTGCCGACCTGCCGTGGGAATATACCAATCGAGCGTGCTTTCCAAACCGACTTCTTCGAGTAGCACGGGGTGGAGGGCTTGGGAGAGCGTCCGGATATTGTTTAGCGTCGATTGCGCGATTTCCTGCACTTCTTTCAAATCTTCACGCAGAGGCGAGCCTTCCGGGGCGTGCTTTCCTGCGCGGCCCAGCATCGAACCGATCGCGGTCAGAACCTGGCCGAACTCATCGTGGAGCTCGCGGGAAATATGCCGAAGAGTGGATTCCTGAGTGGAAATCAGTTTCTGCGCGAGATCGCTGCGCTGCTCGGAGAGTTCCGCGAGCCGCGCAAAAATCTGGCGATTGCTGCGAATGAGGTACAGGCTCGTCAGAAGAATCGCGATGAGCGTTGCCGCCAGGAAAATATAGAGCTGGCGCTGCACGCCATCATAAATCTGAGCGATGCGCGCGGCGGCTTGCTCCTCACCTTCGTTGTTTTCCACGAGCAGACGCGAAACAGCGGTACTAAGGGCTTGCTGGCGAGCCTGCAGCGAGAGCCGAATCTGCTCGCGCGCTTCCGCATCTTTTCCGCCCTGCGCGAGCGCAAACATTCGATTTACAGCGTCCCAGAACTGCGCAACTGATTGAGAGAGATAGCGCCGCTGATCCGGCGTGCGGTTCGCCCCCGCGAGGCTTTCTTCCAGTTTCAAGCCGGCGTCCAAGTCCTGGTGAATGCGGTCGAATTGAGCGGTCCACGCGGTCAGAGGATAGGGCTCGGTGGTGTCCAGCATGTCACGCATGGCCAATGCGATGGAATTGAGATCGTTCTGGACGCGCAGGAGTTGCAGCGAGTCTTTCCGGTTGCGGTCCACCATTTCGCTCTGAAGTTTGCGCAGGCCGGCGAGCTGAACGGTGATGTAGGAAGCGTAGGCCACTACCGCGGCCAGCGTGATCAGTAGCCCCAAGAGCAGCCCGTTCGTGGGGGAACGTTGTGAGGATGCGGCATTCTGCACGGGCTAAGAATACCTCAGGCTGCCGTCCGCCGGCGCAGCAGCAGCACGAGGCCAATCAGGATAATCGCGCCTGCCAGCGGCACGAGCAATCCTACGCGCAAGCTCCCGGAGTATTTCGAGACGGCGCCGATCAAGCCAGGGCCTGCCGATCCTCCGAGAGAAGCGAGCGCAAAGAGGATGCCTCCAATTTTTTTCGCGGCTGGCCCATACCATCGCGAGAGCCAAGCAATGAAAATGGGATAGACGCTCGCGCATCCCAGGCCTGCCAGAAAAACTGCTACGGTAGCAACCGGGAGCGATCTGGATGCGATCAACAATGCCGTAGCTGTTGCGGCCAGACTCAGAGCGCCCAACACTATTTTTTTTTCGTGTAGGTGGCGGAGAAACAGAGGCGCAGCTGCACGGCCGGACGTGAGGCCGGCATAGAAAAACATTGGCGCCAGCGTGGTCATGCCCGTAATGCCGTTCGCCAGCCGCTTGGCATATTCCGCGGACCAGATTCCGATGCCGTTTTCCATCGCTACATAAATGAAAAACATGGCGGCCAGCGCGATGGTGACTCCAAGTCCAATCGCGGCGGACGCAACGCCAGCCGTGTTCACATCGTTCCCGTGTTTTTGCACGCCGAAGGAAACAAACAACAGGCCCATGACGAGAACTCCGCCGAAGACTGCCGTTCCCGAGAGCAGGATACCCAGGCCATTACGTCTTAGCGCAAGGGCAATCAATGGAGAACAGATCATTGCTCCCGCGCCCCACGCAAAATTGAGTTGGTTCAAGAGCGAGGCACTCTTAGCTCCGCCCAATTCCGCGACGAAGAGATTCGTTCCTGGAGTGATTAACCCATAGCCCAAACCGAAAGCCGCGGTCGCGGTCAGAGCTACTGCGTGTGTGTCTGCATTCAGAGACGCAAGACCTCCGCCCATGAGCGCATACCCCATGACCAAAGCCGGACGGTATCCCCACGACGCGGCGATCGCGCTTGATGCCAGAGTGCCCCCCAATGCGGCCAAAAACTGAATCGAGGAAAAGAGGCCGGCTTGGCCGTCATCGAGAGACCATCTGCGAATAAAGATGGGCAGCATCGGGCCGACGATCGTGGTTGCAATTCCACTCAGAACAAATCCTGCGAAGAGCAGGATGAGCAGATTGCGGTGTCCTTGCGCCTCTGTGATGGCTGGATTTTGTTCGCCCATAAGTGATCCGTCATTCTGAAGGACACCGCCCTTTCAAGCAACTTGGCGTTTCCGGATAATCCCTCTGCTTGAAATTTGAAAGTTCGATACTCTTTAGCGTCCAGTTTTCTGGAAAGATGGATACCCATGATTGAAGTCGGGCTCGTAGGATTTGGTCTCGCTGGCCGAGCGTTTCATGCACCGGTGATTCGCGCCGTGGCAGGTTTGCACCTTGCCGCAATTGTGCAACGCAGCGGAACTGAAGCGGCGGAAAAATATCCCGACGTTCGAATCGTGGGGAGTCTCGAGGAGTTGCTCTCGGTGCCGGCGATTCGCCTCGTGGTGATTGCCACTCCGAACGAGACGCACTACCCATTCGCACGGCAATGTCTTGAGGCGGGCCGCGATGTGATTGTTGATAAACCTTTCACGACAACTCTTGAAGAAGCCAAACAGCTCGTGGAGCTTGCCAAAGAAACAGGCCGCTTTCTGAGCGTATATCAGAACCGACGCTATGACGGTGATTTCCAAGCTATCCGCCAGCTTGTAGAGGCTGGCACGCTGGGGCGTATCGTAAGGCTCGAAACGACATACGACCGTTTTCGTCCGCAGCTCAAGCCCGGAGCCTGGCGAGAGGCCGCTCGTCCGGGCAGCGGAATCCTATTCGACATCGCGCCGCACCTGATCGACCACGCTTTCGTTCTTTTCGGTTTGCCGGAAGCCGTAACGGCCGACGTTCGAATCGAACGAGAAAACGCCGTCGCCGACGATGCTTTTGATATTACGCTGCACTATCCGAACAGTATGCGTGCGGTTCTTCGCTCCAGCATCCTCGCCGCCGCGCCGCGCCCGCGGTTTGTGTTGCTCGGCACGCTGGGCAGCTTTGTGAAGCAGCCTTTCGACCCGCAAGAAATGAATCTTCGCCAAGGGTACATTCCGGCGGACAAGCCCTGGGGATATGAGCCCGAAGAAAATTGGGGCGTTCTCACGATTCCCGAAGGAGGTGCGTTCGTACAGCGGCGCATTCCCTCGGCCGCTTGCGATTATCGCGATTACTACGCGAACGTTCGAGACGCCATTCTGGGGCGCGTCGTGCCAGCGGTGACTCCCGAATATGCGTTGGATGTCATGCGAATTATCGAGCTGGCACGGGAGAGCAGCACGAAACGCTGCACGATTCCGTGGTGAAGTGCGAAATTTCGTTCGGATGTCACTTTTCAGCAGCACGAAGAACTTCCGCGTATAATCTCTTTTCTCTGAGGTGGGAAGGAGCGGCCCAGGGCCGATGACCATCGAACTGGCACCATCGATACTTTCTGCAAACTTCGCGCGGCTGGCCGAAGAGGCGAAAGCGGCGCTGGACGGCGGCGGCACCGTGCTCCATTGCGATGTGATGGACGGGCACTTTGTGCCAAATATCACGATCGGGCCGCTGGTCGTGGCTTCGCTAAGGAAGGCCCTTCCCAACGCTACCCTCGATTGCCATCTAATGATCAAGAATCCCGATGAATTCATTCCTGCTTTCGCAGCGGCGGGGGCGAGCTGGATCTCCGTGCACCAGGAAGCGTGCGTACACCTTCATCGCACGCTGCAGCTTATCGAGTCGCATGGATGCAAGCCGGCGGTGGTCCTGAATCCTGCTACCCCTGTACACATGGTGGATGAAGTGTTGGACATGGTGCATCACGTTCTGATCATGTCTGTGAATCCGGGATTCGGCGCGCAAAAATTTATTCCTGGCGCGCTCCACAAGATTAAGACTCTTGCCGAAGTTCGTGAATCGCTGGGGCTATCTTTCCGGATCGAAATCGATGGCGGCGTGGCGCTCGATACTGTGGGCGACATTGTGCGCGCCGGGGCAGAGCTGCTGGTTGCGGGAAACGCCGTGTTTGGCAAAGGCGACATTCGAGAAAACGCGAGAAAGCTACTGGAAGCAGCACGCACCGCCACCCTTACCCGCGCTTGACCCAACACTCCAAGCCAGTTTTCGTCTATAGCTATGGCCCATGAAGCAGTCAACCAGAAGCCACGCGAGGGGCTTTCGTTTGATTTACCGACGGCCCGCGGCTGGAAAACCCCGGTTCTAGGCGACGGTGACTTCGGGGCTGAGGTAGACGTCCTGGATGGTGTTGAGGAGCTGGACGCCTTCCTTCATGGGGCGCTGGAAGGCTTTGCGGCCGGAGATGAGGCCAGTGCCGCCGGCGCGCTTGTTGATGACAGCAGTGGCGACGGCTTCCTCGAAATCGTTTGCGCCGGAAGCGCCGCCGCTGTTAATCAGGCCAGCGCGACCCATGTAGCAATTGGCGACCTGATAGCGCGTCAAATCGATGGGATGATCGCTGCAGAGGTCGGTGTAAATACGCTTGTCAAACTTGCCGTAGCTGGAATCGCCTATGTTGAGAGCTTGGTAGCCGCCGTTATTTTCCGGAAGCTTTTGCTTGATGATGTCCGCCTCGATGGTCACGCCGAGATGGTTGGCCTGGCCTGTGAGGTCGGCCGAGACGTGATAGTCCTTGTCCTTCTTGAAGGCGCTGTTGCGCAGATAGCACCAAAGAACGGTGGCCATGCCGAGTTCATGGGCGCGCGCGAAGGCCTGGCTGATCTCGACGATCTGACGGGTGCTTTGGTCGGAGCCGAAATAGATGGTGGCGCCGACGGCGGCAGCGCCCATGTCGTAGGCTTGCTGAACAGTGCCGAAGAGCACCTGGTCGAAGCGATTGGGGTAGGTGAGCAATTCATTGTGATTCATTTTCACGATGAACGGGATTTTGTGAGCGTACTTGCGCGCGACGGAGCCGAGAACGCCGAACGTGGACGCGACGGCGTTACAGCCGCCTTCAATGGCCAGCTTGACGATGTTGCCGCCGTCGAAGTAATCGGGGTTTTTTGCGAAGCTCGCGCCGCCGGAGTGCTCGATGCCCTGGTCAACGGGAAGAATTGAAAGATAGCCCGTGCCGCTGAGGCGCCCGTGCCCGAACATGCGCTGGAGATTTGTGAGCACGCGTACGTTGCGATCGGACTCAGCGTAAACCCGATCGATAAAATCCGGGCCCGGAAGATGCAAGCGCTCCTTGGTGATTTTTGGCGATTTGAATCCCAGCAGGGAATCGGCTTTTGCGCCGAGGTAGGTTTCAATTTTTCCAGTGATTGCAGTGGTTGCCATTTCTTTTTCCTCGTTTTCCCGCGTGCCCGCCACAGCGGACAGCTATTCTCGAATGCCTCTTGAAAGAATTCCACCGGCAGCCGCATCCACCAGCCACAGCAGCCTGCCGTTCCTTGGATTGATCAATTGCGCCGGCAATTGCTCCGGTTCGTACGGCCCTTCCAGCACAGCTTTCAGCGCCAGCGCCTTATCCGCGCCAGCGACCATAAAAATCACCAGTGCCGCGTTGTTCACAGCAGGCGCCGTCAGGGTAACGCGCTCGGCGAAAAGCTTGCCGACCCAGTTGCGCACCACTAGCCCACCATTATCCCGCAAAGCTTTCGTTCCGGGAAAGAGGGAAAGCGTGTGACCCTCGTTCCCCATGCCGAGAAGCACAAGGTCAAACCGGGGAGCATCGCTGGAGGCCAGACGGAAGTGGGAACGCAAGACCTGTTCGTACTCGCGGGCGGCTTGCTCGGTGTCTGGGTTCTCAGCCTTGATGCGATGCACTTGTTCCGGCTTCAGCGGTGCTTTGGAGATCAGGGTCTCCGTCGCCATGCGAAAGTTGCTATCGGGATGAGTGGGTTCCACGTGGCGCTCATCACCGAAGAACAACTGCATCTTTTCCCAAGGAAGTTGCCCGCGGAGTGGATCGCTGACGAGCAGTGCATACAAAGCTTTTGGCGTGGAGCCGCCAGCGAGGCAAATGCTGAAAGAACCACCCGCCTTCGCCGCGGCGTTCGCAGATTTGATGAATTCTTCCGCGGCACGCTTGGCGATTGTTGCGGCATCTTGCAGGATTCGTGCGTCGGCGTTTGCGCGATCGTCGGTCATGCGATAGCGTCTGCCCCCGCAGCGATTCCCAGTTCTCGATTCGAACGCGCGGCTCTCACGTGATGATTCCGGCTCTGTCCGCCACGGCGGCGCGGCCACGCTTGTCGACTTCCTCTTCGCCCGGCCGGCGCCATGAGCGGCCGTCTTTTTCGAGCAATTCTTCGGCTTCGATGGGTCCCCAGGAACCGGCCGCATAATTGGGGAATCCACGCGGGGGCAGAGCATGCCACACGTCTAGGACGGGCTGAATCACGCTCCAGCCGGCTTCGACCATGTCTGCGCGTTGAAAGAGCGTGGCATCTCCGGCCATGCAATCGCGCAGGAGACGCTCGTAGCCGGTGCTGTGTTCGGCGCCGAAATAGGTGCAGTAGTCGAAGTCCATGTTTACGAGACCAAG
>Ga0209158_1002457_pt1 | contig 11386 bp, 13 predicted proteins | sample GraSoiAngelo_140_FD_185897 | JGI IMG/M metagenome (GOLD analysis project Ga0209158, IMG submission 185897) | Grasslands soil microbial communities from the Angelo Coastal Reserve, California, USA - 14_0929_12_30cm (SPAdes) (version 2) | ecosystem: Environmental > Terrestrial > Soil > Grasslands ...
AGGAAGTTCAGGCCCCTCGCGGCCAGGAAGTCCAGGCTCCGCGGACGATGGCCGGTGCGAAGCAGCCTGCTGGCATGAGCAAGGCCTCTTCGTTGGTGAGCGAGGCCGAGGCCGCGTGCAAGGCGGGTGATATGAAGACGGCCAAGGCGAAGGCGGAGGCCGCGATCTCCGCGATGAAGTAACACCGGAGCGCAACGCTCCGATCGAGGCACCAGAAAGGCTCCGGGGTGTTCCCCGGAGCCTTTCGCTTTTCGGGCATGATCGACCGTACGAGCTAGAATGCACTCATGAAACGCTCGATGGTCGTGCTCGGGCTCGTCGTTCTCGTCGTCCTCGCCGCGTCCCCGAGAACCGCACGAGCGCAGAGCCTTCAGGAAGTCCTGTTGCGCGCCAAGCCGGCCGTCGCGCTCGTCGTCTCGGAAGTTGCTGCCCGCGTCACGGTGAATTGCGGCGGCGTGGTCACGACCGTCGAGCCCGCTCCGCTCCGGGAGACCGGGACCGGATGGTTCGTCAGCCCGATCGGCTGGCTCGTGACGAACGCCCACGTCGTCTCCCCTGCTCAGCGCCCCCCGGACTGGCTCAACGCCGAGATGGCGAAGAGCGCGACGCGCCCCGGCTGTCGGGCGACCGACGTCAAGCTGGAGCCGTCGATCTCCGTCGTGCTCTCGAACGGCATCCGCATGCCGGCGACGATCGCGAAGTACAGCCCGCCCATCGCCGGTGAGGGCATGTCGGGGCGCGACCTCGCGCTGCTGCGCCTCGAGGCCGCCGATCTGCCGGCGCTGACGCTCGGCGACTCCGGCGCGCTCCAGATCGGTGACCCCGTGCACATCATCGGCTTTCCGGGCGTGGTCCTCACCCACGAGCTCCTGAATGCGTCGGCCAAAGTGGAGGCCTCGGTCACCAACGGTGCCGTCTCGGGCTTCAAGCAGGACAAATCCGGCCAGCCCGTGATCCAGACCGACGCGTCGGCCGCCGGCGGCGATAGCGGTGGCCCGACGATCGACGATCGTGGCCGCGTGGTCGGCGTGCTCACGTTCATCACGCAGAGTGGTACCGATCAGGGCTCGATCGTGCAGGGCTTCAACTTCGTCATTCCGGCGCAGGCGGTGAAGGACTTTCTCGCGGGCACGGAGGTGAAGCTCGGCGAGCCCAGTCGCTTCAATCATGCGTGGCAGGCCGGCCTCAGCGACTTTTTCGCCGGCAACCACTCCCGCGCCGCCAGCGCCCTCGCCGAAGCCAACCGCCTGATGCCGGAGCTGCCGGACGTCATGCGCGTCACTCGCGAGAACGACGAGAAGGTCAACCATCCACCACCCCGACCCTTCCCGTGGACCCTCGTCGCCGCCAGTGTGACCCTGGTCGGTCTCGGCGCCTACGCGGCGATGTTCGTGCTGCGCTGGCGGCGCAACCGCTTCCGGATCAAGCCGAGCGAGCTCGTGCGCATGATCGACAGCGCGGAGCCGCCGGTGATCCTCGACGTGCGGGACGCCAAGACCTACGAGCGCAGCCCGGTGCGGATCCCGAATTCGCACCACGTCACGCCGCAATCGCTCGAGGCCACCCGCCCGGATCTCGACATCGCGCCTGACCGGACGCTCGTCGCCTACTGCACCTGACCGGACGAGGCGACCAGCGCCCGGGTGGCGCTGCTGCTGAGGAAGCAGGGATACCGCGACGTGCGCATTCTCAAGGGCGGCCTGGGAAGCTGGGCGAACGCCGGCTTGCCGCTGGAGTCGAAAGCTTAACGCTAGGCGCCCCGTCGTCCTCCGGCCATGAAGTGGAAATGAACGTGATACACGTGCTGGCCGCCCTCCGGCCCGCAGTTGACGCTGACCCGATATCCTCGCTCGCCGAAGCCCTTGGCCGCGCCGATCGTGCGCGCGGCGAGCAGGCAACGGCCGATGACCTCGGCGTCGCCCGTCTCCATCGTCAGGATGGACGCGATGTGGCGCTTGGGAACGATGAGCAGATGGATCGCCGCCTTCGGATAGATGTCCTTGAAGGCGAGCACGTGATCGTCCTCGTACTCGATCTCGGCGTCACTCCGGCGGGCGACGATGCGGCAGAAGAGGCAGTCGGCGCCGGCCGTCGTCATCGGTCCTGTATAATACGCCGTCGAATCACGCGAGAAGGAGACAAGCCGCGCATGGGGACGTGCCCGAAGTGCAAGCTCCGTATCCGGAAGAACGGTAACCACGTGAAGCTCGGGACCGTCTGGTACCACAAGAGCTGTCCGGTCACGCGCGCCGCCAAATCGAAGAAGCCCTGAGCGTGCACGTCGGCTTCGTCGGCAATCCCCTGGAGCCTCTACCCACCAGGCCGTAGCCGAACGGCTACGGCTCACGCTCTGCTGGCGCTCTCCGGTCAGTTCGGGCTCAAGGACCACAGTGCGATGCGCTGGCGGCCGCCTGCGTCCGCACCGACATCAGCGCACCACCACGTCGCTGAATACTTCGCGTATCCGGAGCGCGGGAGCACCTCGTCGGCCACGAGCACCAGGCCCCACAGCATGATGACCAACGCGATGACGTGCGCCGCTCCGAGCCGGCCTTTCCAGGCGAAGACCGCGGCCCACAGGCCCGTCGTGAACAGCGCGACGACGGCCGTGAGGTAGAAGAAGAGTCGAGGACCACACGCGCGCCCGTATGGCCACTGCATGAGCGCGATGCCGAGGCACACGCCGAGGATCGCGCGCGCCCAGATGCCGACGGCGCGCGACGACCGCATCGTTCGCATCGCGGCGGGGCGGCGGAGCACCTGTCCAGATGTGCCGACTGCTCCAACGGTTCCTACGGTTCCAACCACGCCGACGGTTCCAGTCGGATAGCTGATGGCGCGCTCGACGCTGCTCACGACCGCTTGGGGTGCGGCCGCTGGAGCGCTGGTTCTCCGCAGGGGCGCCGGTGTGGCTCGTCGAAGCTTCCTGAGAAGCTGATCGACGATGAGACGGTCCTTGTCGTGAGCGGTGCTCTCTTTTTCCGATGGCCTCACGTCGGCACCTCCACTCCTCAGGGCAAGGTCGAGCGACCGAAGCGTCGGGTGGGGGGAATAGCAACGTGGATGCCATACAGCCCCGAGAGGCCATATCCTCGACTTAGGAAGCGGTGACAAACGGTGGCAGCCCCACGGCGTGTCATTCGGTCCCAGGCGTGCCTGATCGCGAGTGGCTTCTCGACGCTGGCGTGACGCTGAAATGTCTCGCAGAACGCACGCCCACGGCGCCCGACCGACCGGCGCTGGCGCGCTGTGGAATGACGTGCGCGAGAATTCGCGCGAGCTCTTTAATGTGCTCGGCGATGTCTCCCCTCGCCTGAGCGGTCGAGGTCAGGCTCGTTCTGGCGACCGACGTGGCGCCGACTGCCCGTCGCCGAACGCGAACACGTTGTCCTGCCGGCCGCACACACGGCACGTTCCGTGGTCGACCATGATGCTGATGGTGGCGGCGATGACCTGCAGCTGCTGCGTCACATCGTCCGGCGTGACACCGTCATCATGGGCAAGACAGCGAGCACAGACCCGACCGGCATCTGCAAGGACGAGGGCGACGTGCTGGAGGATCGTCTTCTCGGATGGCTTTGCGTCGTCTTCGCGCCTCTGGCGCGATGCCTCGGATTCGGCTCTGGCGACCGCCGCCGCATCACGGTGTTGGCGGGCCTCCTTGCGGAGCGCGGTGGTCGCCTCGACGAGGGCCTTCGCCTCGGCGCGCACGTTCTGAGCGTCCAGACCGGCCGCCACGACACACGCGATCAAGTGCTCTCGCATAGAGTCGGTCAGGTCGAGGCGACACGTCGGGCACAGCGTACTGAGCGCACGCGAGATGTGTCCCGCGAGTTCAACGCTCCTGAACGAGCGTCTGTAACGTGCGCAGCTCGCGACCGGATGCTCCCAGCAGGCGCGGAAGATGAGCGCTCGTTCACGCAGCGTCAGCATCGAAAAATATGAACGGAGTCGGCGGCGGCGGCAACACGCCTTTCCGCCCGAAAACTACGACTGCCGCGGCGCCGCGCGACCGGGTGGCGAGCTGGGGCTGGGCGGCAAGCTGAAAGACTTGATGGCCGTGCCGAAGATGCTGACCGAGTCGGTCGGAGGGTCGCGGGCATAAGCGCCGAGGGGCCGGGATCGACTTCCCGGCCCTCCTGCTTCGTAGGAGGCCCGCTAGCCACGTCCTCGCTTCGAGGCATCACCCGGCACCCCACGTACCGGGCGCCGGGGTTGACGAGCGCTTCGAGTTCGTGGTCCGCTCGTCCAGCGCCTGCTTCGGGCCGTCTCGGGCCTCAGAGCTCGCGTTTTACGCGGAGTTTTTGATTGGTGGAGGGTAAGGGATTCGAACCCTCGACCTCGGCGTTGCGAACGCCGCGCTCTCCCAACTGAGCTAACCCCCCGAACGGTTGAACGCCGACATTCTACACGGATTACTTCGCCTCGCCACCCTTGGCGTTGAAGAGATGCCCGAGGATGTCCATCGGGAGCGGGAAAAACGTCGTCGTGTTCCGCTCGGAGGCGATCTCCCGCATCGTCTGCAGATAGCGGAGCTGCACGGCTACTGGGAAGCGCGTCAGCACCTCGGCCGCCTCCCCCAGCTTGGCCGCCGCCTGGAACTCGCCCTCGGCGTTGATCACCTTCGCCCGCCGCTCGCGCTCGGCCTCGGCCTGCTTGGCCATCGCCCGCTGCATGTCCTGGGGCAGGTCGATCTGCTTCACCTCTACCGTCGCCACCTTGATTCCCCACGGCTCGGTGTGCTCGTCGATGATCCGCTGGAGCTGCTGATTGATCTTGTCGCGCGCGGAGAGGAGATCGTCCAGCTCGACCTGGCCGAGGACGCTGCGGAGCGTCGTCTGGGCGATCTGGGACGTCGCGTAGAGATAGTCCTGCACCGCGACGATCGCCTTCTCGGGATCGATGACGCGAAAGTAGATAACGGCGCTCACCTTCAGCGAGACGTTGTCGCGCGTGATGACGTCCTGGGGCGGCACGTCCAGAGCCACCGTCTGCATACTGACCTTCACCATCTTGTCGATCAGCGGCACCAGCAACACGAGGCCGGGACCGTTGCCCTGCCCGCCCGGATTGAGGATGGCCTTGGTCGAGCGGCCCAGACGGAAGATCACGGCGCGCTCGTACTCGCGGAGAATGCGGGCGAACGAGCCGACGAAGAAGACGACCACTGCGACGAGGACGAGCAATAACAGTGAATCCAACGTGATCATGGTGCCCCCCCAGCCCCGCTGGCCTTCACGACCTTCAGCGTGAGCCCCTGAACGTCCACGACGCGCACGACCGCGCCGTCCTCCACCGAGCCGCCCTCGGCCACCGCGCGCCAGATCTCGCCGTGCACCGCCACCTGCCCTTCGGGCGCGAGCGGCCCCCGAGCCACCGCGGTTTCCCCGACGAGGCCGGACACGCCGAGCAGCGGGCGGCGCGCGAACGCGCGCACGCCGGCCGTGATGACGAAGAGGAAGAGCCCGGCCGTCGTGCCGACCGTCGCGATGATGACTCCCCACGAGATGCGCAGCCCGCTCGCCTCCGGGGCGTCGAAGAGCATGAGCGACCCGAGCCCCATGGCCACGACGCCTCCGATGGCCAGCACGCCGTGGCTGACAAACTTGATCTCCGCGATCAACAGGACGAGCCCGAGGAGGATCAACAGCAGCCCCGCGTAATTGATGGGCAGGCTCTGGAAGGCGAAGAACGCCAGGATGATCGAGATGGCGCCGATGACGCCGGGAAAGATGGCGCCAGGATTGTAGAGCTCCGCCAGCAAGCCGATCGTCCCGAGCATCATGAGGATGTAGGCGACGTTGGGATCGGTGATGACGTTGAGGACACGATCGCGGAAGCCGACCTCGATCGGCTTGACCGGCGCGCCCCGCGTGGCCAGCGTGCGCGGGCCCTTGATCGTCTTCACCGTCCGGCCGTCGATCTTGTCCAGCAGCTCCGGCACCGAGGCGGCGATCAGGTCGACGACCTTGAGCTGGACGGCTTCCCGCTCGGTGATCGAGACCGACTGGCGCACGGCCTTCTCCGCCCAGTCCGCGTTGCGGCCACGCTCGAGCGCGACGGTGCGGATGAAGGCGGCCGCGTCGTTCTCGATCTTCTTCATGCTCTCCTTGTCCACGCCGCCGGAGAGCGCCACCGGATGGGCGGCGCCGATGTTGGTGGCCGGCGCCATGGCCGCGACGTGAGCGGCCATCGTGATGAAGACCCCGGCGGACGCGGCGCGCGCGCCGGTGGGTGCGACGTAGACGATCACCGGCAGCTCGGCGTTGAGCATCCGCTGCACGATCCCGCGCATCGAGCGCTCGAGCCCACCGGGCGTGTCGAGCTCGATGATGAGCGCCTGGCTGCGCTGGGCCTGGGCCCGATCGATGGCCAGCTCGACCAGCCGCATGGTGACGGGATTGATCACCCCGTCGATGTGGATGAGCGACACGGGCGTGGGCTCGGCCGCCACCGGAGCGGCCGCGATCAGCGAGAGGACGAGACCGGCGAGTGCGCCGGCCACGCGCCTCATCGCCGGAGGGCCATCACGCTGACCAGCTCGAACATGAGGTTGGCGGCCATCAGCGCCGTCACCTGCCCCGGGCCGTCCCACTGGGGCGCCACCTCCACCACGTCGGCGCCGATGATGTTGAGCTCGGCCAGCGCGCGCACGAGCACGAGCGCCTCGTAGGACGTCAGCCCGCCGACCTCGGGTGTTCCGGTGCCCGGCGCGAACGCGGGATCGACGGCGTCGATGTCGAACGAGCAGTAGACGGGGCCGCCGCCGAGGCGACGGAAGCGTTCGGCCACCCACGCCGTTCCCTGCTCCTTCACGGCCTCGATGCGGACGACTTCGATGCCGTGCTGATCGTGAAAGGCGAAGTCCTCGGGGCCGTAGAGCGGCCCGCGGATGCCGACCTGGATCATCCGCCTCGGATCAATCAGTCCTTCTTCGACCCCGCGGCGGAACGGCGTGCCGTGGAAGAACTTGCTCCCGAAGTATTCGTCCCACGTGTCGGGGTGGGCGTCGAAGTGGACGATGCCGAGCGGGCCGTGGCGGCGCGCGACCGAGCGGAGAATCGGCAGCGTCACCGAGTGATCACCACCGACGCAGAGGGGCATCGCGCCGGCGGCGACGACCTCGTCCATCTTGGCCGTGATGGCCTCGAACGTCCGCTCGATCGAGATCGGCACGACGTCGATGTCACCGCAATCCGCCACGCGGAGCCGCTGGAAGGGATGGACCTTGAGGACGGGGTTCCACGTCCGGATCAGCGACGACTGCTCGCGGACGGCGCGAGGGCCGAAGCGGGCGCCCGGCCGATACGACGTGCCGCCGTCGTACGGCACGCCGATGAGCGCCACGTCGAGCCCCGCCGGCGAGCTCGCCGCGGGCAACAGCATGAAGGTCGCGATCTGGCCGAAGCGTGGTGACAGGAACGGATTCCGCGGCTCGAGCTGCATCTAGAGCGCGGAGGAGAGCCCGGCCACCGCCGTGGCCAGCCGGTCGATGTCCTCCGGGGAGTTGAACACGGAGAAGCTGGCGCGTGAGGTGCCCGTGACGCCCAGGCAGCGCATCAGGGGCTGGGCGCAATGGTGCCCCGCTCGCACGGCGATGCCTTCGGCGTCGAGCAGCGCGGCGACGTCGTGAGGATGGAGCCCGGCCACGCTGAAGGCCACCACGGCGCCGCGCGGCTCGGGCCGCCGCGGCCCGTAGACGGTGACGCCAGGCACCGCGGACAGCGCGTCGACACACCGGGTCGCCAGCTCGCGGCCGTGCTCCTGAATCCGCTCCATGCCAAGCTTTTCGAGGTACTCGATGGCCGCGGTCAGCCCGACCGCCTCCGCGATGGGAGGTGTGCCCGGCTCGAACCGCCACGGGAGATCGTTCCACTGAGCGCGGTCGATCCAGACCTCCTTGATCATCTCGCCGCCCCCGCGCGTCGGCTCGAGCCGCTCGAGGACCTCGCGATGGCCCCAGAGCACACCGATCCCCGTGGGACCGAGGATCTTGTGGGCCGAGAAGACGTAGAAGTCGCAGTCGAGCGCCGGCATGTCGAGCGGCATGTGCGGAGCCGCCTGAGCGCCGTCGACCACCGTCAACGCGCCGGCGGCGCGAGCCAGCCGGGAGATCTCTGCGACGGGCGTGATCGTTCCGAGCACGTTCGAGACGTGAGTGAAGGCGACCACGCGCGTCCGCTCGCCCAGCAGCCGCCGGAACGCGGCGAGGTCGAGCAGGCCGTCGCCGGTGACCGGAATCGCCCGCACCGTCGCTCCGGCCAGGCGGGCGGCCATCTGCCACGGAATCACGTTGGAGTGGTGCTCCATCTCGGTGATGAGCATCTCGTCGCCCCGCCGCAGCGTGTGAGCGAGGGCGTCGGCGATGAGATTCAGGCCGTCGGTGGTCCCGCGCGTGAAGACGACTTCCTCACGGGCGGTGGCCCCGATGAAGCGCTGGACGCGATCGCGCGCGATCTCGTAGAGCTCGGTCGCTTCCTCGCCGAGCGTGTGGATGGAGCGATGCACGTTGGCGTGGCTGCGCTCGTAGTAGCGCGTCATCGCTTCGAGCACGGACCGCGGCTTCTGGCTGGACGCGGCCGAGTCCAGGTACAGCAGCGGCCGGCCGTTGACGATCCGCTCGAGGATCGGGAAATCCGGGCGCGTGATCTCGTCCAGTCTCACGAGGTCCCTCCGAGCGCGGCGCCGAGCACGGTGAGCGGCAGCGTGACGCAGCGCATGCGGGTCGGCCGGATGTCGGCGTGCAGGACGTCGAGCACGTCGGCCACGCCGAGCGCCGTGGCCTCGGCGCGCCGGCGACCTTCCACCAGCTCGGCCACGACGTCGGCGGACGCGGTGCAGATGGCGCACGAGTCTCCGACGAATCGCGCCGCGGTGATCCGGCCGTCGCCGAGCTGCAGCATCATGCGGACGCGATCTCCACAGAGCGGGTTGACGTCTTCGGCGACCGCCGTCGCGCCGGGCAGGTCGCCCCGGCGCTGGGGATTCCGCCAGCGGGCGCGGATCACGTCGCTATAGAGCGCGGGCCTCACCGTCGCCCTTATTTCGGTCATTTCACCGCTCACCTCGCCGCGCTCGTCATCTTCCGAACCATTTCACCGCTCGCCTCGCTGCCCGAGCGCAGCTCACCTCGCACGGCCACGGCAACTCGGGCGCGGCTCGGCTCGCACATCATTCGAGCTCTCCGCGCGCGGCGCTGGCCTTGTACGGCGGGAAGCGCGACGCCGAGTCACGCGAGAGCAAACCGCCGTGACCGAGATCGGCGACCTCGCGGTTGCCGACGCGCTCGCCCGTCAGGATCCGCGGGAACACGAGGTCGAACGTCGTCGCCTGAGAGAACATGCCGCAGGTCGGCATGCCGAGGACCGACAGGCCGTCCCAGCGCGCGACCCACAGCAGGCTGCCGGGATGGGCCGGCGCGCCGTGACGCTCCATCCGCGCTCCGAGGAGCTCCAATCCGCCGAACACGGGATCGAGAGGATCGAGCGCGCTGGCGCCCGCGACGATGAGCACGTCGGCGCCGCCTCGACGCAGCGCCTCGAGCTCCTCGGCGACGGATCGCGAGCTGGCGCCGGCGTACCGCACCGGCAGCAGACGACTCCCGAACCAGTCGATCTTCTGGCCGAGCGCCGCCTCGAAGCGCGCGCGCTGCTTGGGCTCGAGCTTCTCACGCGCGACGGCACCGATGGTCAGCGTCCGGAACGCGCGGACGGCGAGGACGCCGCCGGCGGCGCGTGCCGCCTTCTCGACGGTCGCCATGGTCTGCTCGGCGATGACCAGCGGCGTCACCTTGGCCTTGGCCACGGTCTCGCCGGGCTCGACGGGTTGGCCATGGAAGAGCGTGAAGACCGCGATGCCTTCGTGAGCATTGATCTCGGCCAGCGCCGATGCTGCGATCGCGAGCAGGCCGCGCCGGGTCGACGCCAGCGTCCACTGCCCGCCCGTGTAGGCCTTCACCTCGACGCCGTCGCCCACCACGGCACGCGCCAGGCGTGCTCCAGCGTCTTCCTCGTGGAGATCGCCCGGCTCGATGGCCAGCACGTGCAGCTCGTCCCACGGCGCCGCCAGCACGCTCCGCGCGGTCGCCTCGTCGAGCTGGGCGCCCTTGCCGCCCACGACCTTGCCCTCGGCGTCGCGCACGTCGTAGCAGAGCACGGTGCCGGTGAGCCCTTCGACCGTGGCATCCGCACGCCGTTGGGCCAGGGCCTTCATCGCGCCTTCACCTTGGCGGAGAGCGGCTGACCGGTCCCGCCGGCTCGCGCGGCCTGGATCTCGGCCAGGATGGCGAGCGCGATCTCCGGCGCGCTGCGAGCGCCGAGATCGAGCCCGATGGGCACGCGCACGCGCTTGAGCTGGGCGTCACCCACGCCTTCGTCGGCGAGGAACTTGAGGATGGTGGCGCCGCGGCGCGCCGAGCCGAGCATGCCGATGTAGCCGATGTCGGTTCCCAGGGCGTGGCGCAGCACCGGGAGGTCGTACTTGTAGTCGTGAGCGACGAGGACGAGCGCGGCCGACGGCGTCAGCGCGTGCTCGCGAATCATCTCCGACGGGATGCCGATGCGGAGCTCGTCGACGTCGGCGAAGCGCTCGCGAGTGGCGAAGCGCGGCCGCCCGTCCATGACCACCGTGTGGTAGCCGAGCGTCCGCGCCAGCGTCGTGAGCGGCATCGCGACGTGACTGGCGCCCACGACGAGGAGCAGTGCGGGCGGCGCGATGACCTCCAGGAACGCGCGCACGCCCTCGAGCACGAGCGTGCGCGAGAGGCCGGCGGCCATCGCGTCCCGCGCTTCGGCGCCGAAGCGCTCGTCGAGGAACGCCTCGCCCAGCGTGCCCTCGCTCGTGCCGTCATCGAGCAGGAGGAGCTTGGCGCCGGTATCGAGCCGCGTGACGATCGCCGCGTGTCCGCCGCGGGCGGCGTGCTCGCGCACCTTCACGTAGAGCTCGGGCGTCAGCGGCTCGACGAAGACCTCGATGGTCCCGCCACACGTCAGCCCGATCTCCCACGCTTCCTCGTCACCGAGGTTCAGCTCGAGCAAGCGCGGGCGATTCTTGTCGAGCACGTCGGCGGTCTCTTCGATGACCTGGGCGTCGACGCAGCCTCCGATCGTCACCGAGCCGAGGACGCCACCGCCCTCGCCGACGAGCATCTTGGCGCCTTCTTTTCGTGGAGTGGTGCCGCGGGTGTTGACGAGCGTGGCGACGGCGACGCGACCGGGAGCGCGACCTAATTGATCAATATGTTCGAAGATTTCGGGCATGACAGGACAATCATACGCTGCCGAAAAGGAAAACGAAACGGGCGTGCCGACGGCTACGCGGCGCGCTTGATCGGTGCGGGTTCTTCGCGGCGAATCGGCGCGGCGCCCGGACGGGCCGGAGTCTCGGA
>Ga0209158_1002460_pt1 | contig 11380 bp, 10 predicted proteins | sample GraSoiAngelo_140_FD_185897 | JGI IMG/M metagenome (GOLD analysis project Ga0209158, IMG submission 185897) | Grasslands soil microbial communities from the Angelo Coastal Reserve, California, USA - 14_0929_12_30cm (SPAdes) (version 2) | ecosystem: Environmental > Terrestrial > Soil > Grasslands ...
GCGACGCTCGGCCGGCGGCGAAGGCTCGGCCTCGAGCGTGCCCAGGGTGAAGCGGAGCGAGCGGACGGCGTCGACCCGCGCGTGCAGCCGCGCGGTCAGCTCGGCCGCGCGCAGCGTCAGCTCGTGCAGCCACGGCGAGTTGTCGACGACGACGTGCAGGCAGCCGTTCGCGAGCGACTGCGGACGCGTGCGGCGCGCGACGTCCGGACCGACGAACACGCTCCACGCCTTGCGGATCCGATATTCGGGGAGCCGGTCGGCGATCTGAGGGACGGCGCTGGCCAGGACGTCGGCGATGTTCCGCGGCGTTCCTCTCCTCATTACGTTCGGTATGATACACCGCGAAGTCCCCTGCCAAATTGACTCGTTTCTGGCCGCCGCTTATAGTGGCGCTGTCCATGGCAAAACCGCGTCGCGGCGACACGCTCGAGCTCGCGATCGAGGACCTGGCGTTCGGCGGCGAGGGCGTCGGACGGGCCGATGGCTATGTCGTCTTCGTGCGCGGGGGCCTGCCGGGCGATCGCCTCCGGGTGCGTGTGGTCGAAGCGCGCGGTCGCTTCGGGCGCGCGGTGATCGACGAGGTGCTCGTGGCCTCGCCGGACCGTGTGGACCCGCCGTGCCCGTACTTCGGACGGTGCGGCGGCTGCCGGCTCCAGCACCTCGCCTATTCCGCGCAGCTGGCGTTCAAGGAAAAGCAGGTGCGCGACTGCCTGGAGCGGCTCGGCGGCCTGGGATCCTTCGAGCTGCGGCCTATCCTGCCCGCCCCGGAGCCCTACGGCTACCGCAACAAGATGGAATTCACGATCGCCAACGAGCCGCCCTCGATCGGTTTGCACGCCGCCGAGCGCTACGACGTCGTGCTCGACATCGAGCGCTGCCTGCTGCAGTCCGAGCCGATGAACGCGCTGCTCGACGAGTTTCGGCGGCAGGTCCGCGAGCGCGCGCTGGCGGTCTACGACCCGGTGACCGAGCGCGGGCTGCTGCGCTTCGTGATGATGCGCGAGGGACGGCACACGGGCGAGGCCATGGTCAACATCGTCGGCGCCGCCCCCGACGTCGAGCGGGTCGCGCCGGTGGCCGACGCGCTGCGCGCGCGCGTGCCTGCCACGGCCAGCGTCGTCCTCAACGTCAACGCCAAGAAGGCGAGCGTGGCCGTGGGGTCGGAGGAGCACCTGCTGCTCGGGCGCGACCACATCCGGGAGGCGCTGGGGCCGGTGACCTTCCAGGTCTCCGCCAACTCCTTCTTCCAGACGAACACGGCGCAGGCCGAGCGGTTGTTCGCGCTGGTCGAGGACGCCTGCGAGCTCGAGGGGTCCGAGACGCTGCTCGACCTCTATTCCGGCACCGGCGCCATCAGCCTGCTCCTCGCGCGGCGCGTGCGCGCCGTCTACGGCATCGAGGTGGCGGCGGCGGCCGTGGCCGACGCGATCCGCAACGCGCGCGCCAACGGCATCGACAACTGCACCTTCCTCGCGGGCGAGGTGCGCCACGTCCTGCCCGACCTCGTGCGCCAGGGCGTGAGGGCGTCGATCGTGGTGGCCGACCCGCCGCGCGCGGGCTTTCATCCCAAGGCGCTGGCCGCGCTGGCGGCGATGGCGCCCGCGCGCGTCGTCTACGTCTCGTGCAACCCGTCCACGCTCGCGCGCGACGTGGGCGACCTCGCGCGTCACGGCTACCGGCTCGAGTGGGTGCAGCCGGTGGACATGTTCCCCCAGACGCCGCACATCGAGGCCGTCGCCCGCCTGCGCCGGCAGGCATGAGGACGTTCCTCACCCGGCGACTGCTCCAGTCGCTGGTCGTGCTGCTCGGCATCTCGTTCGTCGTCTTCTTCATCCTCCACCTCACCGGCGATCCGGCGTCGGTGCTGCTGCCGCCGGAGGCGACGGCGCAGGACATCCGCGAGTTCCGCGAGCGGATGGGCTTCAACGACCCGTTCTACGTGCAGTACGCGCGCTTCCTGCGCGGCGCGCTGCAGGGGAATTTCGGCGACTCGATCCGTCACGGCGAGCCGGCGTTCGGCCTCGTGGTCGAGCGCATGCCGGCGACGTTCCAGCTGGCGGGCGCGGCGCTGCTGCTCGCGCTCTGCCTGGCCATCCCGGCCGGCATCGTGTCCGCCGTGCGCCGCAACACGCTCATCGACTACGTCTCCACGGTGGTGGCGCTGCTCGGCCAGTCGATGCCGACCTTCTGGCTGGGCATCATGCTCATCCTCCTCTTCTCCGTGCAGCTGAACCTGCTGCCGTCGTCGGGGCGCGGCGAGTGGCGGCACCTCGTGCTGCCCGCGGTCACGCTGGGCCTCTTCACGACCGCGCGCATCACGCGGCTCACGCGCTCGGGGATGCTGGAGGTGCTGAGCCAGGACTACATCCGCACCGCGCGCGCCAAGGGCGTGAGCGACCCGCCCGTCGTCTGGAAGCACGCGCTGAAGAACGCCGCGATCCCGATCGTCACCATCGTGGGCATCGAGCTGGGCACGCTGCTCGGCGGCTCCGTGATCACGGAGACGATCTTCGCGTGGCCGGGCGTGGGCCGGCTCTCGGTGCAGGCGATCTACAACCGCGACTATCCGGTGGTGCAGGCGGCGGTCTTCCTGCTCGCCTCGACCTTCGTGCTCGTCAACCTCGTCGTCGACGTGCTCTACACGTACCTGGACCCGAGAATCCGACTCTCGTGAGCACGCGCGCCACCGCGCTGCCGCTGCCCGAGGAGTTCCGCCCCGCGCGCGGCGAGTGGTGGGTCTTCCTGCGGCGGCTCGCGCGACGGCGCACGTCGCTCTTCGGCCTCGTGGTGGTGGCCGTGGTCGTGGTGACCGCGCTGGGCGCGACCTGGGTCACGCCGTTCGACCCCGTCGAGCAGGACATCGGCGATCGTCTCAAGCCGCCGGGCTCACGCGACGCGACGGGGCACGTGCATCCGCTCGGCACCGACCACCTCGGCCGCGACATCCTCGCGCGCATCGTGTTCGGCGCGCGGCCGGCGCTGCTGGTCGGCTTCGCCGCCGTCGCCATCTCCGGCGTGCTCGGCATGGCGGCCGGGCTCGTCGCCGGCTACTTCGGCGGCCGTATCGACGACGTGCTGATGCGGCTGGCCGACATCCAGCTCGCGTTTCCGTTCATCCTGCTCGCCATCGCGGTCATCGGCGTGCTGGGGCCGAGCCTGACCACGATCATCTGCGTGATCGGCGTCTCGAGCTGGGTCGTGTATGCGCGCATCGTGCGCGGCGCCGCGCTCTCGCTGCGCGAGCGCGAGTTCGTGCAGGCGGCGCAGGCGCTGGGCAGCCGCGACGGCCGCATCCTGCTGCGCCACGTGCTGCCGAACGTCTTCACGCCGTGGCTCGTGGTGGCCACGCTCGACATGGCGCGCGTGATCGTGATCGAGTCCGCGCTGTCGTTCCTCGGCCTCGGCGTGCAGCCGCCGACGCCGACGTGGGGCGGGATGCTCGCCGACGGGCGCGTCTACATCTCCACGGCGTGGTGGCTGGCGACCTTCCCGGGACTCGCCATCCTCGTCACCGTGCTCGGCATCAACCTCTTCGGCGACGGCCTCCGCGACACGCTGGATCCCCGCCTCAAGGTGTAGGGGTCACAGCTCCCCGACGCGCGCGCGCGCCCGCGCGCCGGCGGAGCACGAGCGCGACCATCGCGGCGGGCACCGTCAGCCACAGTACGCCGGGGGCGACGCCGCTGGCGAGATCGAGCGCCATCACGACGGCGCCGCCCGCCGCCGCGACCCACAGGAAGCCGGCGGACGCGACGTCGAGCGCGCGGCCCCAGCCGTGACGGCCGATCGTCGACGCCGCCAGCGCTCCCATCGCGTCGATGGCGACGTCCATCGCGCTCGCGGTCCGGCTCGGCTCCGTGGCCTGGTGCAGCTCGTCGAGGAACGCCCAGCCGACGGCGACGAGGAAGGCGAGCCAGGCCGCGCGTCGCGGGGCGAGCCCGCGCTCCCGCGTGAGCGCCACGAACCAGAGGGCGGCCAGCACCGCGTACTCGGTGACGTGCGCAGATTTGCGGACGACCGCATGGACGGCGTCGAGCTGGGGCGCCGTGAGGCCCGGCAGGAGCCACCGGAGCAGGGGCTTGAGCACGCTGCCGGTGTTCTCCGCGCTGAAGTCGCTGGTGGAGAACCACATGATCATCGCCATCCAGACGAGCGGGGGCAGCCAAAAGGCGAGCCGCTTCACGTCGCTATGATACAGTCGCCCCGATGCTCGGCGAGATCTTGGACGATCTGTTGATCTCCGCCTCGACGGGCCCCTGCATCACCGCCTCCCGACACTTCCCCGCGCGGCCGCCCGTGTACGCGCCGTTCCCGGCGACGATGGATCCGCGCATCGTAGAGGCGCTGCGCGCGCGCGGCATCGAGCAGCTCTACAGCCACCAGGCGCGCGCGTGGGATCTCGTGCAGTCGGGCCGCCACGTCGTGGTGGTCACGCCGACGGCCTCCGGCAAGACGCTCTGCTACAACCTGCCCGTGCTCCAGGCGCTCGTGCACCAGCCCGACGCCCGCGCCCTCTACGTGTTCCCGACAAAGGCGCTCGCCCAGGATCAGCTGGCCGAGCTCGAGCAGCTCGCGAAGCAGCTGCCCGAGATGCGGATGTTCACCTACGACGGCGACACGCCGCAGGACGCGCGGCGCGCCGTGCGGGGGCGCGCCAATCTCGTGCTGACGAATCCCGACATGCTGCACTCCGGCATCCTGCCGCACCACACGAAATGGGCGGTGCTCTTCCAGAACCTCAAGTACGTCGTGATCGACGAGCTGCACGCGTACCGGGGCGTCTTCGGCTCGCACCTGAGCAACGTGCTGCGCCGCCTGCATCGCATCTGCGCCCACTACGGCTCGACGCCGCAGTTCATCATGGCCTCGGCCACCATCGCCAATCCGGGCGAGCTCGCCGCGCGCCTGACGGGCGAGGACGTCGACGAGCTGGCGGAGAGCGGCGCGCCGAGCGGCGACAAGACGTTCCTCTGCTACAACCCGCCCGTCGTGAATCCGGAGCTCGGCATCCGGGCGCCGTACCTCGGCGAGACGGCGAAGCTCGCCATCCGCCTGTTGCGCGAGCAGATCGCCACCATCGTCTTCGCCCAGAGCCGGCTGTCGACGGAGGTGCTGCTCACCGCCATCAAGAGCGGCGTGGCCGACCGCGCCACCGGCGACTCCGGCCTCGTGCGCGGTTACCGCGGCGGCTACCTGCCCAACCGGCGCCGCGAGGTCGAGCAGTCGCTGCGGGCCGGCGACGTCCTCGGCGTGGTCTCGACGAACGCCCTCGAGCTCGGCGTGGACATCGGTCATCTGGACGTCGCCGTGCTGGCCGGCTACCCGGGCACGATCGCCTCGCTCTGGCAGCAGGCGGGCCGCGCGGGCCGCCGCTCGGGGCCGTCGGCGGCCATCCTCGTCGCCACCAGCGCGCCGCTCGATCAGTTCATGGTCACGCACCCGGACTACCTCTTCGGCACGCCGCCCGAGCACGCGCGCGTCAATCCCGACAACCCGTTCATCCTGGCCAACCATCTGAAGTGCGCTGCCTTCGAGCTGCCCCTCGTCGCCGACGAGCCGTTCGGCCGGACCGACGTGCGCAAGCTCGCGGCCGCGCTCGAGGACGAGGGGCTCCTGCACCGCGCGGGGGAGCGCTACCACTGGGCGTCGGAAACCTATCCCGCCGACCACATCTCCCTCCGCACGGTCACCACCGACAACTTCGTCGTCATCGACACGACCCACCGCGACGCGCAGCAGACGAAGAAGCGCAACATCATCGCCGAGGTCGACTGGGGCAGCGCCTTCGCGACGATCTACCCGAAGGCGATCTACCTCGTCGAGAGCGTGCCGTACGAGGTGCAGGAGCTGCGCTTCCGGGAGGACGAGGAGAAGGTCGCCTACGTCAAGCGTGTGAACGTCGACTACTTCACCGACGCGGTCAGCGCCAAGGGCGTCTGGATCCTACAGCGCTTCGAGGGGCGCGAGCAGCCCGGGTACGTGGCCGAGCAGGGCGAAGTGCTGGTGGCCGAGAAGGTCGTCGGCTTCAAGAAGATCAAGCTGGGGACGATGGAGAACGTCGGCTCCGGCAACGTCGACCTGCCGCAGCAGGAGATGCAGACGACGAGCGCGTGGCTGACGGTGGCGCCGGCCACGCTCGCGCGCGTGAGCCGCTCGCGCGAGGAGCTGATCGACGGCCTGCGCGCGGTGACCTACCTGCTGCACCACCTGGCGCCGATCTTCCTGCTCTGCGACGTCCGCGACCTCGGCTCGTGGCTGGGCGACACGACGCCGGCCGAGACGGGCGCCGTCGCCACGCGCGAGTCGACGAAAGCGCGACTCATGAACGCCGCGGAGTTCAACCCCACCATCTATCTGTACGACTCGCACGCGGGGGGCATCGGTCTCGCCGAGCGCGTGTTCGAGATCCTCCCGGACCTCCTGCGCCGCGGCCTGGAGACGCTCGCCGCCTGCCCCTGCGCGTTCGGCTGTCCCTCGTGCGTCGGCCCCGTGAACGAGGTCGGCCGCCGCGCCAAGGCCACCGCCGCGAAGCTGCTGCGCGAGCTCACCGCCTGACCGCGGATGCAGAGCCTCGACGATCTCCGGCGGATCATCCGGCGCATCGAGACGCGCCGGCCGCCGCGCGCCGCCGCCGAGCCACTCGAGCGCGTCGTCGGCGGCGAGCTCGTCGAGACCGGCGCGGGATCGCTCCTCGTCGTGCGCCGCGAGTACCCGCTGGAGCACCGGCACGGCCGGGTGCCCCTCGACGGCGTACGGCACGCGCCCCTCGACGTCCTCGCGCGCGTCGCCCGCGTGGAGTCCGAGGCGCTGGCGGCCGAGCGGCTGCTCTTCCTGGACACCGAGACCACCGGACTCGCCGGGGGCACCGGGACCTACGCATTTCTCGTCGGGGCCGGCTGGATCGAGGGCGACGTGTTCGTCGTCGCCCAGCACTTCATGCGCGACCTCGACGAGGAGCCCGCGCTGCTCGCGGCGCTGGCGCCGCTGCTCGAGCGGGCCGGCGCCGTGGTGACGTTCAACGGCGCCGGCTTCGACCTGCCGCTGCTCGAGACGCGCTTCGTGCTGGCGCGCCGGCGCTGGCCGGCCACGCTGCCGCACCTCGACCTGCTGCGTCCCTCGCGGCGCGTGTGGACGGGCTGCTTCGACGACTGCCGGCTCGGCACGCTGGAGCGCGACGTGCTCGGCCTGGCCCGCGAGGAGGACGTGCCCGGCGCGCTGATCCCGTCGCTCTACTTCGACTGGCTCCGGCGCCGGCGTGCGGCGCCGCTCGCTCGCGTCTTCGCCCACAACCGAGACGACGTGCTGTCGCTGGCCGCGCTCGTCGGCTGGTTCGGCGTGGCCCTCGGCGCGGCGCCCGCGCTGCGCGCCGAGGAATGGGCGGGGCTCGGCCGCCTCTGGGAGCCGGTGGACCTCGAGCGCGGGCTCGGCTGTTATCGCTTGGCGCTCGAGGCGGGACTGGCCGGCGAGCCGGCGCACTGGGTGCGGCTGCGCCTGGCGTGGTGGGAGAAGCGCGCGGCGCGCTGGGAGACGGCGTGCGCGCTGTGGGACGTCGCCCGCCAGCGCGAGCTCTTCGATCCGCGGCCGTGGGAGGAGCTCGCGAAGTTCCACGAGCACCGCGCGCGAGACTTCGCCGCCGCCCGCGTCGTCGTCACCGACGCGTTGGACCTGGCGCGCGCCGCCGGCGCCGCCGACGGGGTGCTGGCGGCCTTCGGCCATCGGCTCGGGCGGATCGAGCGGCGTCTGGGCCTGCACGACCCGGTTGGCGCATCGTGAGCATCGGCCCGACGCCGGACCTCCGCACGCGCCACCGGATGATGACCATCGTGGCCGCGGCCATGCTCGTGTCCGTCGCGGTCTACTGGATCCTGGTCGAGATCCTCGCGAGACTCGGCACCGTCCGGCATGCGTTTCCGGGTGAGGTGCGTATTGGCTATGTGGCGCTTGCCCTCGGCGTGATCGTCGCGTACGTGGCCTCGATCGTCCGGCGCTCGATGCTCGCCGGCGGCCCGGGCGATCCGGGCGCGCGTATCCAGGTCGCGAGCGTCGTGACCTTCGCGCTGGCCGAGATTCCCGCCATCCTCGGTGTCGTCGCGTTCCTGGTGACGGGCCTGCGGGAGGCCGCATACCCGCTGTTCGTGGTCTCGATCGCGGCCCACGCCATCTACTTTCCGCGCTGGAGCCAGTGGGAGGAGTGGGCGAAGGCTCGTTAGCCGACCGGCGTGATCGCCGGCTTCCCCTCCAGCACCGCCAGGCAGTTGCGCACCGCCAGCGTCGCCATGGCCAGCCGCGTGTCCAGCGAGGCGCTGGCGATGTGGGGCGCCAGGGTGACGTTGGTGAGCGAGAGCAGCCCGGGATGGATCTTCGGCTCCTCCTCGAACACGTCGAGCCCCGCCCCCGCGATCCATCCCTCCTTCAGCGCGCGGACCAGCGCCGCCTCCTCGACGATCGGGCCGCGCGCCGCGTTGACGAGGATGGCCGTCTTCTTCATGAGGCGCAGGGTGCGCTCGTCGATGAGGTGCCGCGTCTCCGGGATCAGCAGCGTGTGCAGGCTGACGAAGTCCGACTCGCGCAGGAGCGCGTCCCGCTCCATGTAGGTCGCCTTCAGCTCGCGCTCGGCCGCGGCGTCGGCGCGCACGGTGTCGTGGTAGAGCACGCGCATGTTGAAGCCGAGCGCCCGCCGGGCCAGCGCGCGGCCGATGCGGCCGAAGCCGACCACGCCGAGCGTTTTGCCGTAGACGTCGTGGCCCCAGAGCAGGTCCCACTGCCAGCGCGACCAGTGGCCCGAGCGTGCGAAGCGGTCCGCCTCCACCACGCGCCGGGCGGCCGCCATGAGGAGCGCCCAGGCGAAATCGGCCGTCGTCTCCGTGAGGACGTCGGGCGTGTTGGTGACCACCACGCCGCGCTTGCGACAGGCCGCGACGTCGATGTTGTTGAAGCCGACGGCGACGTTGCACACGGCCTTCAGATCCGGCGCGCCCGCCAGCACCTCCTCGTCGATGGTGCTGATGATGTGGCAGATGAGCGCCTGCTTGCCGCGGAGCCGTCGGATCAACTCGGCCTTGGGCAGGGGGCTGTCTGTGTCGTTGTAGTCAACCCCGTAATCCTTGGGGATCATCGCGCGCGCTTGATCGGGCAAAACATTGGAAATTAAAATACTTTTTGGCATCCGACGGCCTCCGATTCTTTCGCTTGACTCGGCTCCGGGGCGCGGTAATATTAGCACTCGGTCCGGACGAGTGCTAATACCTACCAAGTGAGGTCGGTCGCCATGGCGAAAGCCAGCACAGCGTCAACCGCAACCCAAGGAGGCAAGGGGTCTATGAAAGTACGTCCGCTGCATGATCGGCTCCTCGTCAAGCGCGAGGACGAATCGGAAGAGAAGATCGGCGGCATCATCATCCCCGACACCGCGAAGGAAAAGCCGCAGCGCGGGAAGGTCGTGGCCGTGGGCAACGGCAAGGTCACCGAGGAGGGCAAGCGGGTGCCCCTCGACGTCAAGAGCGGCGACCGCATCCTGTTCGGGAAGTACTCCGGCAACGAGGTCAAGATCGACGGCGACGACTACCTGATCCTCCGCGAGGAGGACGTCCTCGCCATCCTCGAGTAACTCAGTCAAAACCGATACCCACTAGGAGGCGAACGATCCATGCCGAAGCAGCTCAAGTTCGAAGAGGAGGCTCGGGCCTCTCTACTCAAGGGCATCAACATCATGGCGGCGGCTGTCGCGGCCACGCTCGGGCCCAAGGGCCGCAACGTGGTCATCGACAAGAAGTTCGGCAGCCCGACCATCACCAAGGACGGCGTCACCGTCGCCAAGGAGATCGAGCTGAAGGACCCGTACGAGGACATGGGCGCCCAGATGCTCAAGGAGGTCGCCTCCAAGACCTCCGACATCGCGGGTGACGGCACCACCACCGCCACCGTGCTGGCCCAGGCCATCTTCCGCGAGGGCCTGCGTAACGTGACGGCCGGCGCCAACCCGATGGGCCTCAAGCGCGGCATCGAGGCGGCCGTGGAGGCCGTGGCCGACGAGTTGAAGAAGCTCAGCAAGTCGACCAAGGACAAGAAGGAGATCGCGCAGGTCGCGACGATCGCCTCCAACAACGACAAGACGATCGGCAACCTGATCGCCGAGGCGATGGAGAAGGTCGGCAAGGACGGCGTGATCACGGTCGAGGAGTCGAAGTCGGCCGACACGGTGCTGGACGTGGTCGAGGGCATGCAGTTCGACCGCGGTTACCTGTCGCCCTACTTCGTGACCGACGCCGAGCGGATGGAGGTCGTCCTCGAGGACGCCCTCGTGCTGATCCACGAGAAGAAGATCAGCGTGATGAAGGACATGCTGCCGCTGCTCGAGCAGGTGGCGCGCTCAGGCAAGCCGTTCCTCATCATCGCCGAGGACGTCGAGGGTGAGGCGCTGGCCACCCTGGTCGTCAACAAGCTGCGCGGCACGCTGCACACCTGCGCCGTGAAGGCGCCGGGCTTTGGCGACCGCCGCAAGGCCATGCTCGAAGACATCGCGACCCTGACCGGCGGCAAGGCGATCACCGAGGATCTCGGCATCAAGCTCGAGAACATCAAGCTCGAGGATCTCGGCAAGGCGAAGAAGGTGGTCGTGGACAAGGACAACACCACGATCGTCGAGGGCGCCGGCAAGTCGTCCACGATCGAGGGCCGCATCAAGCAGATCCGGGCCCAGATCGAGGAGACGACGAGCGACTACGACCGCGAGAAGCTGCAGGAGCGGCTGGCCAAGCTGGCCGGCGGCGTGGCGGTGATCAAGGTCGGGGCCGCGACCGAAACGGCCATGAAGGAGAAGAAGGCCCGCGTCGAGGACGCGCTCAACGCGACCCGCGCCGCGGTGGAGGAAGGCATCGTCCCGGGCGGCGGCGTGGCGCTGCTGCGCTGCACGAAGTCCATCGACAATCTCAAGAAGCTCGAGGGCGACGAGAAGGTGGGCGCCATGATCGTCAAGCGGGCGCTCGAGGAGCCGATCCGCCAGATCGTCGAGAACGCGGGCCTCGAGGGCAGCGTGATCGTCGAGAAGGTGAAGGCGGAGACGGTGCCCACGCGCGGCTTCGACGCCGACAGCATGGAGTACGTGGACATGCTGCAGGCCGGCATCATCGATCCGACCAAGGTCGAGCGGGTGGCGCTGCAGAACGCGGCGTCGATCGCCTCGCTCCTGCTGACCACGGAAGCGCTGATCACCGATATCCCCGAGGAGAAGGGCGCGGCGGCTCCGGCCATGCCGCACGGGGACATGTATTAGGGGTGAGGTGAGTGTCGGGCAGGCGAGTCCTGTCTGACAACGCCTATTGGGTTGAGGGGGGCGAGACGCCCCCCTCAAACTCCCCGTAGCATTCAGACGGTTGAAGCC
>Ga0209158_1002466_pt1 | contig 11360 bp, 10 predicted proteins | sample GraSoiAngelo_140_FD_185897 | JGI IMG/M metagenome (GOLD analysis project Ga0209158, IMG submission 185897) | Grasslands soil microbial communities from the Angelo Coastal Reserve, California, USA - 14_0929_12_30cm (SPAdes) (version 2) | ecosystem: Environmental > Terrestrial > Soil > Grasslands ...
GATGCAGCCGCGGCCGCACTGGCCGCAATAATGGCACGGCAGCCGGCCGTTGACCGAACGCGTGAGGATCGCGAGGCGCGACGGAATGCAAATAATGTTGAGCTTGTCGCACGCTTTCTTGACCATCAATTCCGTGCAGCGCGGCTTGGGTGGAGGCAGAAAGACGCCGTCGGGCGCGCTGGAAACATTTTCTTTCGTTCCGAAAACGCCGATGTAGGCTTCCACTTTGTCGTAGTACGGCGCGAGATCTTCGTAAGTGATGGGCCAATCGTCGCCGAGACCGTCGCGCGCGGCGGATTTGAAATCGATGGGAGCAAAGCGCAGCGCGATGCGTCCCCAGTGATTGGTGCGGCCGCCGACGATGCGCGACCGAAACCACTCAAAACGCGAGCCGGGAGCGGAAGTGTAGGGCTCGCCTTCAATCTTCCAGGCGCCGTTCGGAGCAAGGAACTCGCCGAAATTTTCGCGCGCGTGGCCGCCGACGCCGGCGCCGCGATGCGGCGCTTCATACGGCCACATCAGCATCTTGAAATCTTTTTCTGGATTTACATTCGGCCCGGCTTCCAGCAGCGCGCAGTTTAGGCCGCCCTCGGTGAGAATCTTGGCAGCCATGCCTCCGCCCGCGCCGGAGCCGATGATGCAAACGTCATACTGCTTTGGGGAACGGATTACTTGAGGCATGGGACGCTATCTCCCTACAGATTATTTTTCTTGAGTTCAGAAACCGCAAAATCGCAAGCGCGCGCCGTAAGCGCCATGTACGTGAGCGAAGGGTTCACACAGGCGGCAGAAGTCATGCACGCGCCGTCGGTCATGAAAAGATTTTTCGCATCATGCGTCTGATTGTGTTCGTTCAAGACGGAAGTTTTGGGATCGCGGCCCATGCGCGCCGTGCCCATTTCGTGAATGCCCAGACCGGGCGAGGAAATGTCTTGGTAGACATAAATATCCTTGGCGCCGGCAGCGGCGAGCATTTCCGCGGCCTGGACGGCAATGTCTCTCGACATGGCGTGCTCGTTGTCGCCCCAGGCGCAGTTAATTTTCAACGTGGGGATGCCCCAAGCGTCCAGCTTCTCCTTGTCCAGTTCGACGTAGTTATTGTGATAGGGCAAGCATTCGCCGAAACCGCCCAACCCCATGCGCCACGGGCCCGGCATTTTGATGGAGTTCTTGAATTCCACGCCGATTCCGGCTTTTGCGGCGTTGGACGACCAGCCGTCGCGGCTTCCTCCACCCTGGTAACCGTAGCCGCGCAGAAAGTCTTTTTGCTTGGTCTTCACGTTTCGAAAACGCGGAACGTAAATGCCGTTAGGGCGGTTGCCGAAGGGCATTTTGTCTTCATGACCGGGCATTTCGCCGCCGGCGCCCGCGCCCATGTGATGGTCCATGAGGTTGTGGCCGAGCTCGCCGCTGGAATTGGCGAAACCGTTGGGAAATTCTGGCGTGGCAGAATTCAGGAGAATGCGTGTGGACTCCAGCGTGGAAGCGCAAAGGAAAAACACGCGGGCCTTGAATTCGAGAGGGCCCTTGGTTTGCGCATCGATCACGCGAACACCGCTTACACGGCGGGTTTTTGGATCGAAGATGAGGCTGTGGACGACGCTGTACGGCCGAATCGTGAAGCGCCCGGTCTTTTGCGCGGCGGGAAGCGTGGAACTGAGACTGCTGAAATAGGAACCGGTGATGCAGCCGCGGTGGCAAACGCCGCAATAGTGACAGGCAGCGCGCCCTTTGTGAACGCGCGTGAGCACAGCCGCGCGGCCGATGGTCATCATGCGATCATCAAAATGTTTCGCGAGCGCGTCGCGAAAATCCTGCTCGACGCAGGTCATTTCCATCGGAGGGAGAAATTTTCCGTCGGGCAATTGCGGCAAGCCTTCGGACTGGCCGCTAATGCCGGCGAACTCTTCCACGTAGTCGTACCAGGGCGCGATGTCCGCATAGCGGATCGGCCAATCGACCGCGACTCCATCCTTCAAATTCGCTTCAAAGTCGAGATCGCTCCAGCGATAGCTCTGGCGCCCCCAAGTGAGCGATTTTCCGCCCACCTGGCGGCCGCGAATCCAGGAAAAATGCTTGCCGGGAGCGGAGGTGTAAGGATTTTCTAGGTCATTGACGAAAAACTTGCTGGAGTATTCGTCGCAAGCGTAATAAACCTCGCGCTGAATGGGTTGCGTGCGCTGCCGTTCCGCGCGATTGTCCCATCCGCGGTATTTCAAGTCGTACACCGGAACGTGCTCGACGTAGTCCTTCTCAGGAACGATGGTGCGGCCAGCTTCCAGAATCAGCGTGTTCAGTCCTTTTTCGGTAAGCTCTTTCGCCGCCCAGCCGCCGGTGATTCCCGAGCCCACGATGATTGCGTCGTAAGTATTGGTGGCCATGTGAGTCTCCCCTACGCTTTCTTTTCCGCGGGCAAAGACACACAGCCGTGATGAGCGCCCGGAATAATTTCCAGTTTCAATTCTTGCGTGAAGCCGATCTCAGAAGTGTAGTAGCCGTGGAGCGTGATGCCTTTGAAGACGGTGAAGAACTCGCCTCGAAGCTGCTTGTCACGGTCCTCCGGAATGGTATTTCCGTGCCGCCGCCTCCGGCGAGCGCTTTGTGCGGCAACGGATTCGTCCATGGAGCGAAGCAGGGTGACTTGTTGGGCGCGCGAAGCATCGACGAAATTCTTTCCGAAGAGTTCGTTGCTTTGCTTGTCGACGCCTGCAAGGCCGTCGAGAAAATTCTTGCTCTCGTCGTCGACGGCCCACTCAGTGAGGATAACGTCAATGAATTCATTGACGCGCGCGGCCTTGGCGCCGGGCGTATCCGTTTCAGGAATAATTTGATCGATCATCGCGACGACTGTGTCATTCTGATGCGGGTTGAGCGTACGCAGCGTGTAGCCGGACGCCGGGTGGGCATCGCGGAAAAATCCCAATAAATCAGTCGGTACTGCTGGTAAAACACCGCCAGCCAAAAGTAGTTTTAAAGCTTCACGCCTTTGCATTGATCCTCCCCCGGCCCGATCACACGCAGAATATTGTCGCTCCCCGCGGCGCAAAATCAAGCCCCGCGCGGAAGAGCGTGCTATTCGCCCAAAAGCTCCTTGCGCACGTTTTTCAAAACGTAAGCGGCCCGCTCGACTCCCACTTCCCCCGCAAGAATGGGGTCTTCGTTCTCGATGCTGAGAATGCCTTCGAAACCAATGTCCATGTAGGCTTTGACGATCGACTTCCAAAGACCGGCGCCGTGGCCGTAGCCCACGGCTCGAAAAGTTTCCGAGGCCAGGTCCAGTTCGTTGGTCTCGAACGCAAAGTTCAGCACTCCGTACTTATTGACATTCTCGGGAAAAAAAACGGTATCCTTCATGTGCGCGTGGAAAAGCGCGCCCTGTTTCCCCAGAAAGTGGATGACTTCAACAGGATCGCAACCCTGCCAGAAGAGATGGCTCAAATCGCAATTGGCGCCAATCTCTTCGCCTACGGCTTCGCGAAGTTTCATTAGCGTGCGCGGGTTATAGACGGCGAAATTCGGATGCATTTCAAATGCGAGACGCTTGACGCCATGCTCGCGCGCGTATTTCGCTGCATCCTTCCAATACGGAATGATTTTTTCTTTCCACTGCCAGTCCTGCATCTTGGCGTACTCGGGAGGCCAGCGATAGGTGATCCAGTTCGGCTGGGTATCCTGTGGAGTGCCGCCCGGACAGCCGGAAAAACCGACGATCACTTTCACTCCCAACATTTCAGCAAGGAGAACGGTCTTGCGGAACGTATCGATATCTTTCTGGGCGTGCTGAGGATCGGGATGAATTGGATTGCCGTGGCAACTAAGAGTGGCGACACGAATCCCGCGGTCCTCAAACTTTTTCAGCCAGGCTTTGGCCTGAGCGCGATCCTTGACGAGGTCGTCGAGCGGGCAATGCCGATTATTCGGATAGCCGCCGGTGCCGATCTCCATGGCTTCCAGGCCGAGGGCGGTGACTTTATCCAGCATGGCGTCGAGGGAGAGATGGTCGTAAACGGGATCGAACACGCCGATAGGGATTTTGCGCAAGTTGCCGGCTGGCTTTGCCGCAGGAGCGCCGGAAATTGGATCCTCGGAATTTGCCGCGTGTGCCAGCATCTCACCGCCGGGAACCGCAGCCGCCAGCAAACCACTCGTGGCAGCCAAAAACTCCCGCCGGCCGATGGCGGAGTTCTCCGATTGCTTCTTCATGCGTCTCCTCGACGAGCGCAGTAGTGGAGTGAGCACTAATGTTTCCGCCGCATTATACGTCAATGTGACAGGTAAACAAGCGTCGAAAATCGTTTTTCTAAAGGGTTCAGACCGACGGGGAGAACCAGCAAAGAACACCTTGACTCTGGACTATACTCCAGGGTGTAGGTTCTGTAGAGGAGCAAGAGCAATGCAGATTGGCATGGTCGCTAAAAGAATTGGGCTCAGCGTTGATGCGATTCGCTTCTACGAGCGCAACGGTTTGCTTCCAGCGCCTCCCAGGACGCCTGGAGGTTTCCGGAGATACGGTGAAAACGAGGTGGAGACGCTGGCCTTTATCCGTCGCGTCCAGGGCCTGGGCTTCAGGCTCAGCGAGATTCGAGCGCTCTTGAGACTGCGGGCAAATCGCTTGCAGCCTTGTGCGCCGGTGCAGCGTCGATTGCAAGAAAAGCTCACGGATGTCCGGCAGAAACTTGCCGACCTTCATGGGCTCGAGAACGAATTGCGATTGGCTCTGCGCAGTTGCAAGCGAGAGCTGCACAAGCAGCACGCTCATTGCCCGATTTTCAGGGAAAGAAATCTGCGGAAGGCGGAGAGCAAAAGTGAAAGTTGAGGTTTTATATGTCGCGGAATGCCCTTCTCATCCAGCGGCGGTGCGCTTGGTCAAAGATATCCTGCTGGCAGAAGGTCTCGTGGAAAAAGTCCAAGAAGTGCTCGTCAAGGACGAAAGAATGGCTGGCGAGCTCAAATTCCCTGGCTCTCCGACCATCCGAATCAACGGACGAGACGTGGCGGGAGAGACGCAGAAGGCGAGAAATTTCGCACTTAGTTGCCGTTTGTATCCCGGATCGAAGCAAATCGGTCTTCCTCCGGAGGAAATGATTCACCGGGCTTTGATCGAGGCCCTGCAAGAGGACAGAGCGTGAAACAAGGAACGGGAATCTCGGCTTCATTGGCGGCGATCTTGAGTTCCGTCGCGACGATTAGTTGCTGCCTTCCGCTGGGATTCGCCGCTGCTCTCGGAGCTGGCGCAGCGAGCGCTTTCTTCGCCACGCTGCGTCCGTGGCTTCTGGGATTCTCCGTTGTGCTACTGGGCCTCGGATGCTGGCAGCAGCATCGCGCTAAACAGTGCGCGCTCCGTGGCAGATGGATTGGCAACGTGTTGGTTTGGGCCGCAGTGATTGTCGTCGTGGGGATGATTCTGTTCCCACAGGAAATCGCCGGTATCATTGCGAATCGGTTCTGGAAATGAAGAAGCGAGCAATCATTATCGCGGTCATGGTGTTCGTTTTGCTCCTTACGGTTGTGTATCTTTGGGGGCCATCCTCGGTGCCCGCCGGCCAGGAACCTCTCGCGGTGCTCTCGAGCCCAGATTTGCACGAGTTCGCCGCTGCCTTTGACCGCGATACCGATGCTCTCCGGATCGTGCTCCTGTTGTCCCCGACTTGAGCAGCTTGTCTGCGGGGGTCTTCCGCAGCCGAGCAAATCCTTGCGCGCTACCCGAACCGGAAGGCGCGCGTGCTGGTTGTTTGGGAGCCGATCCTTGCGACCGATTGGAGGCCGCCAAGCGGCAGCACGCTGGCCCGGATTCCGGACCAGCGCGCGCGACAATTTTGGGATCCGAAACATCTTGTCGCTGCGGAACTCGCCCGCATCGCGGGGCAGAAGCCGGGACAGTTGCACCCGGACTGCTGCGTAAGCAAGGGGTTTCATTGGGATGAGGCTGTGCTCTTCGCACCGCACTCGCATTGGAAAAGCGGACCAACTCCGGTGTTCTGGAACGGACCTGTTTATAGAATTGCTCCAGCGCTGGAGAAGGCCGTGAACGAACAGCCGTGACGGACGTTAGGGCAGAATTTTGAACCAGTCGAACAATTAGCGTGGTTTCAGCTGTTCTAGGGCTGGAATGGAGACCGGGACAGTAAGGGCACGCTCGGCGGCGGGTTTGCGGTTCTGAATGGCTTGGAAGAGCATATCGATCGCCATGCCCGTATTGGGAGGAACAAAAACAGTCGCCGCCAGCAGCCCGCTGCGCACCCAGGCTTCGCCCGTTTTCGGCAAGCCATCGCAGCCGGTAAAGGGAAGTTTCAGCCAGCGCTCCTGTTCCAATTCGTTCGGCAATTCTTCAAACGCTTTTCTGGCGCCGATGGCCATCGAATCATCCTGCGCGCCAATCACGTCAATGGTCGCTTTTTGCGAAGTGCTCAATTTGAGCCAGGAGCGCACCGATCGCTGGGCGCTTTCCTCGGTCCACTGCGCTCTCAGCAATGTGAAGTGAATATTTGAAGGTTTCGTCTCCTGCATTCCCGTAGTGCGTTCCTTGGCTGCCGAGTTTTCCGCCGGTCCCTGAATATAAAGGATGGAACCGCCTTTAGGCAGAAGCGCGGCAAATTGGCGGCCCTGAATACGGCCGATTTCCAGATGGTCGGAACTCACACCGAAAACGGGAGCGGAAGACGACCGGCGCAGCTCCGGGATGTAACTGGCGTCGCGATTCAATACCGCCCACCCGACGCCCGCAGCCACAGCCGCCCGGGCGACCTGCGGCAACGCAGTGCCGCCGACAGGTTCAAAGACAACGGCATCAGGACGCTGAGTCTCGTCAGCCTGAATCGCTTTCAGGATCTGCGTGCTCTGCGTAATGGCGTCGTTATCCGCATAGACAATCTGGACGTCCACGCCCAATTGGCGGGCCATCTGCTCGGCCGACTTCGCCTGTTCGACTTGATAGTCGTTGTCGTCCGTCGTGAGCGAAACTAAGAAGCGCAACTTTTTCATGGCGTTTGAAGGCCCTTCGCTTGGGCACCATGTTAACAATACATCGAGCGGAATCGCAGTTACGGAAAAGTTGCGAGCAGCGTTTCTCCATTGAAAACGGCTTCCCGGCGGATGGATTCGAGCGCATCAGGGCCAGTGCGCATCAAGGTTTGTCCACTTCGAGACTCTCACGTTTCTTCAACCTGTTCGTCTCAATGAGTTTTTGATACGCCGCGAGGGCCTGCTGCGCCTCGTCCAACCGGCCGACTCGGCGATAAGCCTGGCTCAATTGAAAATAAGTAGCGTCGCGATCCGGGGAAAGTTTTTTTGCAGCTTCCAGACTTTCGATGGCGCCAGCGGCGTCGCCTTGCTGCAGAAGCGCGCGGCCAAGTTCGAACCGCGCCATTTCATAATCGGGCTTAGCCTGGACCACTTCGCGCAAGAGCGCCGCCGCCTGGTCCGCGTGGCCCTGCATGAGAAGCGTGTAGCCAAGGTGATAGCTGGTGACGGGATCGCCGGGGCGAATCTCCAGTTCGGAACGGAATTCCGCGGCTGCCGATTCGAAATCACTCTGACGAAGATGCACCAGCCCCATGAAATAGTGCGCTTCGGGAAGCCGCGCGTCGATTTGCAGCGCCGTCTTGAATTCGCTTGACGCGTTTGAATAATCTTTTTCTTGTGCATAAGCCTGACCGAGAAAAAAATGGACCGTCGGATTGTTGGCGTTTTGCTCGATCAATAGTCGGAAGATCCGCGTGGCCTGCTCGGAAGAGCGTGTTCGAACGAGCGCCGTGCCCCAAGCAAGAAGCAATCCTGCATCGTCCGGAGGCGCATTAAGAAAAGGCCGGAGCACTTCGGCGGTCTTCACAAAGTTGTCCGTCAGGAAATAGCTCATCCCGAGAAGCTGACGGGCAAGACGGTCATCCGGATGAGCCGCCAGCTGGCGCTCAAGAGGAGGCACTGCATCGGAATAAAGCTCGGCGCGATAAGCGGCGAGACCCCAGTTGCGGTCGAGGCCGGGAAGGTCGGGCTTCCACGCCGCGGCTTGCTTGAAGAATTCCGAAGCCTCCTTGAAGTTGGAAGCTTTGGCACGCATTACGCCCAGGTCGTTGTAGGAACTGGCGAGGATTTCTGAGGCGAAGGTACGGTATTGCTTGGCCTCCTTGGGTTCCACCACTGCTTGCTGAGCCGCTGCCGGCCGCTGGACGGCGGGATTTTCCTGCATGCCTCCCTGAACCATCGCTTCCGTGGATTTCATCTGGTCGTGAGCGCCCGATTCGAGCAGGCCGGCAATGCGGTCGGACGTGTGACTATCGCCGTCCGAGGGGATCGCGGGCTCGTCGAAAATGTGCTGGGCGTCATAACGGAATTTCGCTTCGCGATAGCGCTTCGAATTCAAGAGTGCTTTCTGAGCTTCCTCCAGACGGCCGAGCCGGCGCAAATCCTGGCCGAGCAAGTAATACGCGCGGCTAACGTCCCGAGGGACTTCTTCCGGGTCGCGCACGAGACGAATGTATTTTTCGAGAGCTTCGATGGCCTGCGGAAGACGCTTCGTCTCGTTGTACGTTTCACCCAGATAGAGGTACGCGAACGACTCTTCGGGACGCAGGCGCCTGGCGTGCAGGAGAGCGGCTTCGGCAGCAGGAAAATCGCGCAGCGCGACGGCGGAGATGCCGAGGAGCAGCAACGCATTGTAATCGTCGGGATGGAGCTTCAGTTCACGTTCGAACTCCAGGCGGGCTTGTGGATAGGCTTCCTCGCCGCGGAATTCGAGGATGGAATAGCCAAGCAGCCCATGGACGTGCGGATATTTTGGATCGAGCTGGATCGCTTTCCGAAATTCAGCGACTGCCGACTCGGGAAAATGGCCAATGGAATAGGCGCGCCCAAAAAGAACGTGCAGAGCGGCGGAATCTCCCATGGTGTCCTGCAAGTGCTTAAACCATTGCTGGGCGTCGGTGAAATGCTTGGCCCTCAAGTAGGCGATGCCGAGAAAGTAGGAAGTTTCAAAATCGTCATCCAAGGCGATAGCGGCCTGGAGATCGCCAATGGCGGCTGGAAAATCTCCGCGGTAGAGATCAATGCGGCCGAGGACGTTCTGTGCGCGGGCGTTACGGGGATTGCTGTGGGCAACGGTCTGGGCGAGTTGGCGGGCTTTCTGGACTTCTCCGGCGCGGAACCAAGCTATTGCGGCGTCGACAGTAATATCGGGATCGCCGGGGGCAAACTTGAGGGCCTCGTCAAGTTCGCGCGTGGCTTCGTCAAAGCGGGATTCCGAGGCGGAAAGATTCCCGAGTTGCCGGAGGCCGAGGGCGATCACCTGGTTGTAGCGATGCTCAGCTTCTGAGAGGTCTCCGGCGGAGAGGGCGGACTTGGCTGACTCGAAATTACGCTTAAGCTGAGTCGCGGGATCGTCGACGGGCAGAGTCGTTACGACGAAGGCCGCGGAAAAAACAAATAGCAACACGGCCTTCGAAAAACGATGCAGCATCGCAAAGGCGGAATGGGACTTAACGGGCACCATTCGTAGCTCCACCTACCGGTGGCGGCAAGTTTTTGGTATCGCGGATCCCCGCGCCCTCCACAATCGTGTAAATACAGTCGGCGGCCACGTTCTGGAGCGTTTCGACCGTACCATTCGGCCAGCGAATCTCGATGGATTCCATTTTTTTCGCTGTGCCGAGGCCAAAGTGGAGCCGCAGATCGTTTTGCGAGAGATAACTCCCTCCGCCGCGGACTTCACTGAACTGCTTGACGCCTGCCGCGCGAATCGTTATGCGCGCGCCGATCGCCGCGCGGTTGCTCTTGGTGCCAACAAGCTTGAATAGCGCGCGATGAAATCCGCTGGCATTCATGTTTTTCAGAAGCGACGGCGCCTCGCCCACATTTAGAAGCAGCACGCCGATGTTGCCGGTGTTGAAGACGTCGCCGAACGCCGCGCCGCGACGCGAATGGAGTGGAAAGGCGGCGAGGCCGGACTCCTTGGAGACTTCGTCGAAAGTACCGTCGCGATTGTTACGATGCAGCAGCAGCGGTTCTCGAAAGCGCGAACCAGTCTCCAAGGTGTCGATCTGTGGATAGACGTGGCCGTTAGCGACGAGAATGTCGAGCCAGGTGTCATTGTCCATATCAAAAAAGCCGGTGCCCCAGCCTACATACGGGTAGCTGGGCTGTCCGACGCCGGAAGTCCAGCTCACGTCGTCGAATCCTTGCTGGCCCACATTGTGATAGAGCGAGTTGGGCTGCTCCTCAAAATGGGTGACAAAGAAGCTCAGGCGGCCGCTGTGGTCATAATCGCCCCAGTCCACTCCCATGTTGCCAAGCTCCATCCCTTCGCCGCTGAGAGCTACGCCGGTAAGCATGCCCACGTCCGTAAATGTGCCGTTGTGGTTGTTGTGGTAGAGGTAGTTGGGAACGGAATCGTTGGCAACCAGGAGATCGGGCCAGCCATCGTCGTCGTAATCGACCCACATGACGCCGAGGCCGTAGTAGCCGATCTCGTCGTGGACGCCGGCTTTGACGGAAACTTCCTCAAAGGTGCCGTCGCCGCGATTGTGATAAAGAAAATCGCTTTCGCCTTCGAGGCCCCAGGGTCCGCATTGCACCAGAATGCCTTTGAAGCGGCAGAATTTGTTGCTGCCGAATTGGGGAAGATTGTTCATGTCCAAATGGGAATAGCGGGAGACGTAGAGGTCGACGAAACCGTCGCGGTCGTAGTCGCCCCAGGCTGCGCCAGTCATAAAACCGCTGCCGCCGACTCCTGCCTTCTCGGTGACGTCCTCGAACTTGCAGTTGCCGAGGCCGTGGTAGAGGGCGCTTCCCCCATAGCCGGTTACAAATAGATCGAGCTTGCCGTCGTTGTCATAGTCGGCGACGGCTACTCCCATGCCCCAGCCGCGGTGCGTCAGCCCTGCTTCCTTGGTGATGTCTTTGAAGGTGCCGTCGGGCTCCTGGTGATAAAGCGTGACGAGAGGGTCGCCGCCCGCGCGGAAGCGTTCGACCGTGGAGCCATTGACGAGCACTGCGTCGAGACGGCCATCATCATCGCAATCGAAGAGGCCTGCGCCACCACTGGTGGAGTCAATGACGTAGTGAGCTTCGGGAGCGGCAATGTGAACGGCGGTGAGGCCGACGTCCTTGGCGACGTCCTTGAAGGTGGGGACGGGCGGAAGGGCGCTGCGGTCTTTCTTGTCTTGCAGAGAGCGCTTCGCTGGCGGCGGGACAGGCACCGGAACGCGCTGCGGGCCCTGCGCTTGCGCGAACAGAAGCGGAATTGGGAGCGGACCGAAGAGCAGCAAGGATGTCAGCAGAGAAAGAATGCGACGCGGCTTACCTGTCATGAGTCTCATTATACCGGAAAGGATTTAAGCGTTCGTGCGGCACCGGGGCAAAGGGCCGGC
>Ga0209158_1002467_pt1 | contig 11356 bp, 6 predicted proteins | sample GraSoiAngelo_140_FD_185897 | JGI IMG/M metagenome (GOLD analysis project Ga0209158, IMG submission 185897) | Grasslands soil microbial communities from the Angelo Coastal Reserve, California, USA - 14_0929_12_30cm (SPAdes) (version 2) | ecosystem: Environmental > Terrestrial > Soil > Grasslands ...
TGCGAGGGGCAAATTCATGGCGACCTACCGTTGGCCCGGGATAGCCTAGATCATAGTAGGCGAACAAAAAGCGAAATGTCAAGAAGAGAGGGATGGCGATGGGATGGCGATGGATGGCGACGCTGGTTTGTGGACACTTGCGCGTTATCGGGAGCAATCTGCCAACCTGGAGGCATTCCGGTTTGCCCGTCATCCGCCCGCAATCGAGCTTTGTTGCCTCAACAGACGGCTCTGGTAGGATTGCGCAAATTCAGCGTGCGGAGGTTCGCCAGTGCCCAAAGTCAAGCAGCTTACGATTTCTTGTGATAACGCTCCAGGATCGCTGGCGCGCGTCGCGAGTATCATCGCCGGGGCGAAGGTGAATATTCTTGCTCTGAACGCTACGGCTTCGGGCGCTATGGGATACATACAATTCGTGGTCGACCACGGAGCGAAGGCCAAGAAGGCGTTGAAACGTGAGGGATATTCCTGCTACGAGGAAGTTGTGCTTCACACCACTCTCCCCAACGTGCCCGGAGCCCTTGCTCAGTTTGTGAAGAAGCTGGCCGCCAAGAACATTAACATCGGCGCCTGCTATCAGACTACGGTGGAAAATTCGAAGAACGCGAGCGTCGTGCTTGCGGTTTCCCGCCTGGAGAGTGCAGCTCTAGTCCGGTAGCGTCTCCCCGTTCGCTCTGCCCCAGCCGACAGCCGAGCGAATGCCTTCAGGGGCTTGGCACTCAGGCTCCTGAGCGCTGGGAGCGTGTTTAGGCTTATAAGCCCGGCTACTCACGATGGAGAGTTCTTCACTCAGCAGGATTCACTTGTTCAGACAGGCGGAGAGGAAAGTGGAGAAGATTACGCGAGAATCTGCCTCCGAGTAGGCAGCCGGGAAACGCGATGTCCGGGCCAAATGCTGATCGCGAAGGAGGCCTTCGATGGCGCCCATGAATCCCGATCGAAGCGCCTGGATGTTAATGTTTGGCGAGAGTTCCCCCTTGGCTGCCATTTCCTTCAGGATAGCGTCCAGGAATTTGATGAATTCCAGAAAGCCAGGAGTGACCACGACCAGATGTCCATCGCCGCGAATCCGGCGGCCTTCAAGCAGGAACAGCGTCCGCAGTGCACGGTCCCTTTCCAGAAAGGTAAGCACCATGTCGACGACAATCTTCAGCTTGTCGGTAGGGGAAGGTATTCTCTCGGCAGCCAGCCGGATGGCCGGGTTGATTTGCTCCCACGCAAATTCAAAAACGGCCTCCAACAGGCCCAGCTTGCTGCTGAAGTGCTTGATCAGCTGAGATTGGCTGGTGCCCGCTAGCCGGCAGATCTCCGCCGTCGGAGTGCTCTCGTAACCGCGGTCGGCGAATAGATCCTTAGCAGCCTCTCGCAATCGGTCATGACTCGATGTCAATACCGCTGTCTTCTGAACCGGCACTATCTGCCCTCATGCGACTGTAACTACTAAACCGCAGAGCTATGATACTACCGACTTCGCCTCGTTAACGACGCTTCAAGAAAGCAGGCATGGTTTTGCCCATGTTGGCCTGCATTTTGTGGCACTTGGAACCCCGGGAAAAAGACTTGACAAAGGCTGATAGTGTTGACACTATCGCGCGTCGTGACGCAACCACTTATAGGTAATGTGATGCTACTTTGCGTTGGTGACCTTTTCGTCGGCGGTTCCGCATTTAATTCCCAGCCTCCGCGGTCGCCGCAAGAAAGAACACTAAAGAACACAGAGAGGTGAAAGATGAAGATTCCTGTGGTTCGCCTGGTGTTAACCGGCCTGGTTTTCGCCCTTTTTGCGGCCCTTGTTTATGCCGCTACTCCGTCGAGCGGCACCGTCTCCCAGAGCAACCCCACAGTGACCTGGACTGGCCAGATCCCGATCCCGCCAGCAGCGGGATCCTCTAGCTGCAGCGGGCCGAACAATCCCGGCTGCGACAACTTTAAGCTCACCATCACTCCTCCTGCCGCGACTTTTGGCCCCTATGTCGTTGTTGTTAAGACCGTCTCTCAGAATATCGACGACTGGGACCTCGAGGTGTACGACCCCAACGGGAAGCTGATCGGAAGTTCCGGCAACGGATCCGGCACGCCATCAAATCCGGAAGTGGAGACGGTGACGTTGACCAATCCTCCTGCTGGCACCTACACGGTCAGTGCCGCGCCGTTTGCGGTGTCTACGGCCTACAGCGGTTCCGCGAGTCTCCAGCATCTGGCCCCCACCTTGCTCGGAGGAAATGGCAGCGAGCCCCTCAGCTACTCCGTTTATCCAAATCCAACTGGCGTGAGCGGCGGGGAGCCCTCCTGCGGCGTGGACTGGAAGACCAAGAAAGTCATGTATCAGGCGGGGCTGACGACGCTCCGCGTGAGCTTCAACGACTGCACCTCGCCCGCAACGGCCAAATGGGAAGACGCGAGCTTTATCACCACCTCATTGGTCAGCCTGGATGCGATTCTTTTCACCGACCGCTTCACCAATCGCACCTTCGTCTCACAATTGACCGGCCAGGACAGCCTCGCGGCGTTCACCGATGACGACGGTACCACCTGGATTCCGAGCCAAGGGGGCGGCATTCCCTCCGGCGTGGACCATGAGACCGTCGGCGGCGGACCCTTCCATTCCCCGCTGATTGGCACCGTCTATGGCGACGCCGTCTATTACTGCTCGCAGGACATCGCTATAGCCTTCTGCGCCCGCAGTGATGACGGCGGCGCCACCTATGGCGCTGGCGTTCCCACGTGGACACTGGCCGATTGCGGCGGCCTGCACGGCCACGTCAAAGTTTCGCCAAAGGACGGCACTGTCTATGTCCCCAACAAAGGCTGCAACGGCCTGCAGGCTGTGGCCGTCTCCGAAAACAACGGCGTGACGTGGACAGTGAAAAAGGTGGCCGGGATTAGCGCCGGTATCTGGGACCCCTCGGTCGGCATCGCCACGGACGGCACGGTGTACTTCGGCGCCGACGACGGCAATAGCCTGCCGCTGATCGCCGTCTCCAAAAACAAAGGCCAGACCTGGTCCAGTCCCGTGAACGTGGGCGCGTTCGTCGCGCCGCAGCAGACGGGCGAAACCCAAGGCGTGAAGCAGACAGCTTTCCCCGAGGTCGTTGCCGGCGATCCCGAACGCGCGGCCTTTGCCTTCCTCGGCTCCACCACCTCCGCACAAGGCGGCGGGGGCGACGACCCCAACTGGCCCGGCATCTGGCACCTCTATGTCGCGCACACCTATGACGGCGGCTCGACCTACACCACCATAGATGTGACGCCGAACGACCCCGTCCAGCGCAACGCTACCATTTGCGCGGGAGGCTTCGGCGGCTGCGGCAACGGCACGCGTAACCTGCTCGACTTCAACGACACCTCGGTTGACCAGGACGGCCGTGCAGTCATTGCCTACGCCGACGGCTGCATCGGCCAGTGTGTGACCAAGGGCCCCAACAGTTTTACGGCCCTCTCCACCATCGCCCGCCAGGTCAATGGTCGCCGCCTGTTCGCGGTGAATGACGTGGTGGGCGTCCCAGCCGCGCCGCTGGTGCAGGCTTCGATTGACTGCACGACTCCCACGACCGTCCACATCTCCTGGTCCACCCCAGACGACCACGGCTCGACCATTCTCCGCTACAACATCTACCGCAGCACCAACGGTGGCCCGTTCACGTTGATTGCGTCGCCTGCCTTCGGCACCAACGAATACACTGACATCATCACCGCCGGTCAGTCCGTCCAGTACAAAGTGACGGCCGTCAATGGCTTCGGTGAAGGGCCCGCCTGCAGCGCAGTTACGCCGACGCCCTGCACCGTCACGACGCCTGAAGACCCGTGCAAGGTGCCAGGCGTCACTGTGCTAACCGATACGGTCGGCGATGCGACCGACATGCAGCCCTCGCACGACATCGAGAAACTCTCGATTGCCGAGCCCGCCTCGCTTGGCTCCGGCAAGATCATGTTCATCCTGAAGATGGTAAACCTGCAGAACGTTCCGCCTGATACCACCTGGCCCATCATCTTCCACGTCGGACCGGCAGCGCCCAGTGGGCAGGATTTTTGGGTCCGGATGTCCAACGTCGTCACGAGCGCAAACCCCACGGGCGCGATACAGTTCGCCTATGGCACGGGTACGAATCCGTCTGCGTTGCCCCTTAATCCAGGCACCGCGGCCGATCCTGCGAGCGGTTTCAACGCCGACGGCACAATCAGCATCGTCGTCCCGCGTATTGCGATCGGGAGCCCTATGCCGACACAGCAGCTCACCCAGTTCCTGGTACGCATCCGCGTCGAGACCGGTGCGGCTTCATTCACGCCGGATAACATGCCGGACAGTCTGTCACGCGCCGGCACGTACACCATCGTCGGCAGTGAGAACTGCGCCGCTGCCTGCACCGCGCCGACGGCCAACCCCGACTCGGCCACGACCACTGAGAATCAAGCGGTGGTGATCAGCGTTCTGAATAACGATACCGACGGTGGCTCGCCGCCGCTGACGGTTACTGCCGTGAGCCAGCCGTCCCGCGGCACCGCCACCAACAACGGGAATGGCACGGTCACCTACACCCCGAGCAATGGCTTCGTTGGTACCGACACCTTCACCTACACCATTAGGAACGGGTGCGGGGCCACGGCGACCGGAAACGTGACCGTTACGGTGAACGCGCCGCCACCGCCGCAGTGCTTCGAAGACGACGACTCGCACATCGCGTATGACAACGGCTGGCACACCGTCAGCGACCCGAACGCCTCTGCCGGCCACTTCCATCTGAACACTGGCCAGGACGTCCAGCACGGGCTGAAGTTCACCTTCCAATTGCAGAGCGACATGGGCACGCTGCAGTACTTCTACGCCAAGAGCACCAAGGGCGGCACCGCCCAGGTGCTCATTGACGGCAAGGCCCCCATAACCAACGGGACCATTAACTACCAGGCCAGTGCCGGCACGGCCGGCTCCGGCTCGATGCATGACCCGTTCTTCAGGGACACCACGGGCACGCTCTTCTCGGTCACGTACAGCTTCACTGGAAAAGGCTTCCACACTTTCGAGCTCGTCAACCTGACCGGGCCCGCCTATGTGGACAAGATCTGCATCACCAACGGCAGCTCGACCAGCATGGCCACCGCTGGCCCGGGCACGACAACGACCAATACTAGCGCCCTGGCTCTCGGCCAGTCGCTGCTGCGGAACGTCCTGGTGCCCTCGAACGCGCTGGGCTTCTCCGTGGCGGCGGAGGCCGATGCCAACGTGCCCTACAAGCTCGTGGTGATTGACCCAACCGGTAAGGTGCTCGGTACGGTGAACTCCGCCCCCAATGGAATCGCCACCGTGCAGGGACCGATTTCCACGCCGGGCCAGTACGTAATCCAGTTGGTCAACGTCGGAGTCGGCCCGGTCAATATCTGGACAGCGGCCACCCCGCAAGTGACCTATTAGGGCGAATTGCAAAGGCGGGGCTTCCTCTCTTTTGCCGGGAGCTCCCCTATAACGTCGCGGCTTTCAACCGTAGGGGTTCAGCCTGTTGAGCCCCTCTCCCTTGCCGCGCCATAAACGCGGACACCAGCAGCGACGGTCCTGCGCTGCGGGGCCGACGCTCGAACTTGTTATCTCAACGCCGAGGACCCAACGTACTCGAGAACATAGCTTGAAAACTCTTTTCGTAACGGGAAAATTTGTTATGAGTCACAGGCCGACCATCAGCCTCTTGCTTTGCGCTCTTCTGCTGCCTGCTGTCATACTCCTCTCGCGGCAAGCCGCCAGCAGCTCTCCGCCGAAAACCGCTAGCGCCGCGAAGGGCGCCGCCCCCGCACAGGAGCCCGACAAGAATACTGACGCCTGCGCGCTGCTCACCCGCGCCGAAATTCAAGTCGTCCAGAGCGAGCCTGTCGAGGAAACCAAACCGAGCGTGCAGCCGAGCGGCGGGTTCGTGATGTTGCAGTGCTTCTACCGCACCACAACCTCCGCCAAATCGGTCAGCCTCGCCCTGGGCGCGCCCGATCCTGCCAAGCCCTCCGCGCTCACTCCGCGCGAGTTCTGGCGAAAGCAGTTCCACCCTCCCGAGCCGGTGGAGGAAGAAAAACACGTTGCTGGGAAAGCTCCGAAGAAAGCTGAAGTCGACCGCGAGGAGGAGCTGCGAAAGCCGCGCCCCATCGATGGACTCGGCGAGGAAGCCTACTGGGTGGGCAATCGGATCACGGGCGCACTCTATGTGCTCCAGGGCGACGCCTTCCTCCGAATTAGCATTGGTGGCGGGGAAGACGAGTCGGTGAGAATCAAGAAAGCGAAGGCTCTTGCTGAGAAGGCGCTCAAGCGCGTTGATGCGCTGCCCATTCTTCCTGCAGGCCGCAATCCGGCCAGCGCAGGTTTGGGAGGTGGTTCTGCCCGCGAACAATAAGCGGAGGAAACTCCAGACTAACCTAGCTGATGGAGGTCAGCATGGGAGGCCGACGCATAGCCGGTCTCCCAGTGTTTCTTAATCGAGGAGGTCATCATGGCTCGCTTGCGCTGGGTTCCAACTCTTGGCATTGGTTGCGCACTTCTACTGACCGCTGGGACGTTACCCGTCCTGGCACAAACTCCACCGCCCATCAAGTTTGAGGTACCAGCGGTGGTGGATCCGATCCACACGAACGGCGAGCCGGACATTGCGATCGATCCCCAGGGGCGAGTCTTCGTGAGCGGCCCGACTGGGACCGGGACGCAGCGGAGCGTGTGGCTCGGATCGGTGGATCGCGGCCACACCTTCCGAATCATTAACCCCGGCCTCCCGCCGAACGCGCTGCTAGGCACTAACGCTCCTCCGGGCGGCGGCGACACCGACATCAACTTCGACCGCAGCGGTAAGCAGTACTTTGCTGACCTATACGCCTTGGCGTGCCTACGCACGGCCACGACCACTGACGGTGGCGCTACCGTCTCCCAGAGTACTTACCCTGCTGGGTGTGGGGGCATCCCGGGCGCTGACCGGCAATGGCTCGCGGTCTACGACCCGCCTGAAGGCACGCCCAACCAGTCTGCTTACCGTGGCCCGCGGCCACTGATCTATCTGGAATACAACAACGTCGTCTCAGGGGCGCAATGGAACATGAGCAACAGCGCAGTGGATCCGCTTCCGGGTGGTCCAGGCCTGACCTACGTCGTGGCGACGAAGGGAACCACCTCGCCATGTACGGCGAACGCATCTTTCTACGCGCCCTTGGGTGCTGATGGTTATCCGGCTATCGACCAGGTGACCGGAAAAGTGTTGCAGGCGGCCGGTAGCCAGAACTCAGATGGCACCTTCAATTTGCTGCTTAATATTGGGACGCCGGACGCGAGCGGCGACCTGACATTTCTTGACTTCCCAAGTAGCGCCAAGCCGTGCGGCGATTCCAGCAAGTTAATCCACATAGCGGACGGCCTGCCCGGCTCACCCAGCACGCTCTTCACGGTGCTGTCCATGGACATCGCCCGCAACCTGTTCATCACTTGGGCGCTCAGCCCGAACAGCGGCAGCCCTGCTCAGCGACAGGTCTTCGTAAGCGCATCTTCGGCCGCCAGCGGCTGGACAAACTGGAGTACTCCGGTCCAGGTGAGCGACGGATCGACGGTCACCGGCGATGCCGTCAATGTTTTTCCATGGATCAAGGCGGGCGGCGCTGGCCGCGCCGAAGCTGTGTGGTATGGCTCAGACAAGAGCGTGGACCCCAGCAGCCAGTCAGGGCAAGCCTGGAACGTTTACATGTCCCAAGTTGTATATGCGACAGATTCCATGGGGGCGGTCAGAGGTGCGGCTCCAAGCGTTACGTTGGTGAAAGTCAGCCCGCACCCGATGCACTACAACGACGTATGTCTTGCCGGGACCGGCTGCATCGCGCAGCAAGGCAACCGCAACCTCGCCGACTTTTTCGCCGTCACGATTGACCACACCGGTGCGGCGGAGATCGTCTATGACGACACGTCGAATGGCTTGGCACAGCAAGGATTCACGCCCACCGGCAACCAAACGGTGGACCACGCTGGCGCGGGTGTTATCACCGTCGCGAGGCAATCCTCCGGCGCCGGCCTGTTCGGCACGAACGTCTCCGGGCCGTCGAACGCGCCGACCACCGGGATCAGCGACAACTTCGGCGACGCGCTCTATCCAGTGATTGGCGGCACGAATGTTCTTGGCATGGACATCCTAAGCAACTCCATCAGTCTGTCGGGTAACATCCTGACCGTGACGACGAGAATCGTGGACCTCTCAAACCCGAGGGCGACCGCCCTTCGGATCGCCGGCACCGCATTCCTCCAGTACATCACGCGCTGGCAGATGGGGAACACCATCTACTTCGCGGCCATGGAAAACACGCCGCTGAACAACCCGACCTTTTTCGCGGGAAAGGCGCAGAGTGTGGACCTGTGTTCGGTCTCGGCCTGTTTCCCGCACGTGATTACTTACCCCGAGCCGGGGCTCGGTGGCGCCACGGAGACGGGCAGTATCAAGTGTCCCAGCACGCCTTCGGCCAGCAACCCGTGCACGTTGACGATCAACGTGAACGTCGCTGACGTCGGCAACCCGACCTCCTCGAGTCTGCTCGAGGAAGTCGGCAGCTACAGTTTCGCCTCGGCGCACCAGTCCGGCGCCATGACGAACGCGCAGGCCGAGGCCGACGATGTTCCCCTCCAGGTCGACGGTGTCTGCTGCTACAACACGCTCCCGCGGCCACCCCAGCCACCTCCGTGCCGCATGGCAGACGGGAACGGCGACGAACCCGGCAACAAAGGGGGCAGTGCTCACTTCAGCTTCCATGAGGACGATTGCAATCAACAACCGGAAAGCGAGGATTTCAGTGATCCGAGTTCGGGAACTGATTTCCATTCCACGCAGGTCAATTCGGTGGCCTATGACAACGTGGCGCATACCGTCACCATCGCAGGCTTAGGCACCAACAACGGTTTTCCCGTGGCGTTCACCATCGTCGCCGTGGATAGCTCGCTAGTGCCGCCAGGGTTGTTCAGCATCACGCTGAGCGACGGCTACATCAACACCGGCAGCTTGCTGAGCGGTAGCATTACACTCCACTGACGCGTCCGGGCGGCAGTCGGGAGCCCGGATTGCCTCGCGGTCGGCCTCAGGTCGCGGCGTCGACGCCCCGTTCTCCAGGGCTGCCAAGAACACTCAAAATGCGACAAGCCTAACGCATGTTTGTCACGAAAGGAACGGTGGCTGGGTCTGACCCATAGGGAAAAATGCAAGAGGAGAAACACATGCATCGGTTCTCCCGTAGAGCACATCTCCGTTGTTGGACCGGTCGTCTACTTCAACGATGGCGACAAGTAAAGTCATCGGGCGTGCGAGTGAAGTGGCTGAAGTGAAAGCGCCTTCCAACGCGGATTTCGCTGTTCACCGGCGCGCAGCGGATCCCACGATTCTGGACGAGTCGGCTAACCGGATTGCTATCCGGCGGATCTTCCTTCCCTAAATTTTAGGTAAGTCGTGCTTGGTGTTGGAGTTGAGTCCCCTTTTTTGTTGGAGTAGTAGACATGTAATTGTTAATTTTGTTGTTGACAATTCTTATTTATTGTTGTATTACGTCGACATGTACATCGCCACCATCCCCAACCGCAACTCCCCGCCCGCCATTCTCCTTCGCCAAGCCTACCGCGAGAACGGTAAAGTCAAGAACCGCACCCTCGCCAATCTCTCCCATTGGCAGTCGGCGCGCATCGAGGCGCTCCGCCGCGCCCTGCGCGGGGAGTTCGATCACGCCTCGCGTTCTGCGGAACCTACCCTCGGCCCTATCTTTGGCCTACTCTATGTCCTGAAGCAGATCGCCGATGGCCTTGGCATCACCGCTGCCCTCAGCAATACGACTCTCGGCAAGTTGGCCTTGTTCCTCGTCTTGGCGCGCCTGCCTCATCAAGGCTCTCGGCTCTCGGCCGTACGCTGGGCCGAGGATCACGCCGTCAACGAAGTGCTGGGACTTACCTCGTTCGACGAAGACGATCTCTACGCTGCACTCGACGATTTGTGTACACGGCAAGAAAAGATCGAGCGGGCCCTGTACCGCCGCTACCAGAGCCGCCGTGGTGCACAACCGCCGCGCTTGTTTCTCTACGACGTTACCAGCAGCTATCTGGAAGGCGAGAAGAACGAACTCGGAGAGTTCGGCTACGGTCGCGATGGCAAGCGCGGCAAGCTGCAAATCGTCATCGGCCTGCTGACCGACCCCGCAGGTGAGCCCTTGGCGGTGCGCACGTTCAAAGGCAACACTTCCGATCCGACGACGGTAGCCGATCAAGTCAAGATCATCAAAGAGAAGTTTCAGGTGCAGGAACTCGTCTTCGTCGGCGATCGGGGTATGGTGAAGAGCAAGGGGAAGCAAGCGCTCGCGCAGGCGGGGCTGCGCTATATCACGGCGCTCACCGATCCACAGATCCGCGGGTTGCTGAGCACAGGGACTCTGCAACTGGGGTTGTTCCACGAACAGATCTGCGAAGTGGAGGGCCACGGAGTGCGCTACGTGCTGCGCAAGAACGATGCCGAAGCGGCGCGCGAGCAGCACCGCTTGGAAGACAAACTGGAGAAGTTGGAAGGAAAGATCGCCGCGCGCAACGAGCTGGTGAAGAATAAGCCGCGCTGCCAGCCGGAAGCGGGCCAGAGAAAACTGCAAGGGTGGGCCGCGCAGCACAAGCTGAAGGACTTGGTGGAGTTGAAGTTGGACGGCCGCACGTTAGTGCTGGAGCGCCACCAGGCGGCGATCGAAAAGTCTTTGGAGTTGGCCGGCTGTTATGTGGTGACCACTGACGTTTTGAAACCGAACATGAGTGCCCAAGAGGTGCACGACAGCTACGTAAGCTTGCAAAAGGTGGAGCGTGATTTTCGCGCTATGAAGACCGGGCTATTGGAAGTACGACCGTTGTTCTTGCGCAAGGAGAGTCGCACGCGGGGCCACGTGTTCTGCTGCATGCTGGCATTAAAACTGAGTCGTGAAATGGAGCGACGGCTGCAAAAACAGTTCGGAACGACGGACAGCAACCCACACGCCATCACCTTACGAGACGCGCTGGCCTCGCTCGGCAGTCTGTGCCTGTTGCAGTACAAGATCGATGAAAAAACGACCGTGACAAAACTACCGCAGCCGAGCGCCAACCAGACCAAGATCCTAGCAGCCCTGGGCGTGACCCTACCAGCAAAGATGTAGACAGGCGCTTTCGCAGCAGAAAAGACAACAATCGCAATCAAATCAACTTCCTAACCATAAATTCACGCGCCGGTTCAAAAAGAAGATCCGCCCGAGGTCCAGAACTCCGGTCTAGAAGCCCGGAGCTTTTCGAATCCCTCACTCTCTCTCTCCGGGAGGCGCGATATACCGCAAAATGAAAAAGCCGGAACGATAGTCCCGGCCCTTTCCTCACGCG
>Ga0209158_1002473_pt1 | contig 11333 bp, 9 predicted proteins | sample GraSoiAngelo_140_FD_185897 | JGI IMG/M metagenome (GOLD analysis project Ga0209158, IMG submission 185897) | Grasslands soil microbial communities from the Angelo Coastal Reserve, California, USA - 14_0929_12_30cm (SPAdes) (version 2) | ecosystem: Environmental > Terrestrial > Soil > Grasslands ...
CCGCACCTCGAGCTCGATCTGCCGGATGCCACGCATCGCGCAGGCCTGGACGAACGCGTTCATGAGTTGGGTGCCGATTCCACGCTTTCGGAAGGCCGACGTCACCGCGAACATCAGGATGCGGGCCTGGCCGTCCGCGCTGATCACGGAGGCGAGGAAGCCCACCGGGTGGCCGTCGAGATCGGCGATGAGGAAGCCGTCTCGCCACCAGCGATGGATGTCGAGGTACAGCGAGGTCGGATAGTTCTCGCGCAACGCTTCCCGGACGATCGACGCGACCGCGGGGATGTCGTTCGGGACGAAAGGGCGGACCCGCACCGGAGCGGAGCGAAGGGTCCGGCCCATTTGAAAATGACGGTCGTCGGCAGTCTCATGTCCCTTTGCGGCGTTCGACGGCCGTGCGCGTCTTCATCGAGCTGTCCGGGGAACACCCGACGCTCCCCCGGGCGGAGGCCCTCGCCGCAATGGCGTCGGAGCGCGTCGAGGTTCAGCGCGCGACGTTCGGTCCGCACCTCCTGCGCCTCGATGTCGTCGGCCCCGTCGAGCGAGCGGCGCATCGGCTCGGCCTCGCTCACGTCGTCTGCGAGGAGCTCGCATCCGGAGATCTCGATGCGATTCGGACGTTCGCGTCGGCTCAGGAACTGGGCGGCCGCACGTTCCGGGTCCGTGCGCACGGCCTCGATGCGGACCTGGACCCGCGCGCGGTCGAAGCACCTCTGGGTGCGGCTCTCGGCAAGACGGGTCGTGTGGATCTCGACGCGCCGCAGCTCGATTACCGCGTCCTGCTCGGCGAAGAGTTCGTCTTCGGTCGCGTCTTGCATCGCGTCGATCGTTCGCGGCTGGAAGCGACGAAAGTCGCGAACCGACCGTTCTCCCTTCCGATTTCCCTCCACCCGAAGTTCGCGCGGGCCCTCGTGAACCTGGCGCGGGTGCCGATGGCCGGTACGGTCCTCGACCCGTTTTGCGGCACCGGAGGGGTCCTCTTGGAGGCCGCGGAACTGGGACTCCGGGGTGTAGGCATCGACCGGGAGCGTGATATGGTCCTGGGGACGCGGAAGTCCCTCCGGTCCGCGGGAGGAGCTCCCGATTTGGCCATTGCGGATGCCGGGCGGCTCCCGTTGCGGCCGGGGACGGTCCTCGGGATCGCGACGGATCCTCCGTACGGACGGGCCGCGTCGACGCGGGGCGAGGCGATCGATCGACTCTACGCGCGCGCCTTCCACGCCTTCGGGGAACTCCTTCCGCGCGGCGGCCATCTGGCGATCGTACTCCCGAACGAGAAATGGATCGAGCGGGGTTCCGCATTGCTGGAACTAGTCGAGACGCACGCGCTTCGGGTGCACCGGTCGCTCGTGCGCCACTTCTGCGTTTTCGTCAGAGCGTGACCTGGAGATCCACCGGGAGCTCCGGATGCACAAGGCCATCGGAAGTCCGGGCGGTGACCGAGAAGCTGACATATTGCGGGAGAGGCCTCGGCCACGTCGGAGGGGCGGTCACGCGCAGATTGAACAGGGCGTGCTGACGCGCGTCGAGCGTCAGCGTGACCGTGCTGTCATTCACGGGCGTGTTCACGGAACCGATCTGGTACGAGGTGAAGAGGATGACGAATCCGAAGGCGTTCAGGTTCGGATTACTCGCGGTGACGATTACCGACTCTTTGGTGGGTCCTGTATTGTTGACCGTGAACATGAGGAGGAGGGACGCGCCGAGGGCGATGGTCTGGTTGAGGCCGGCGAGCGGCGTGCCGTCGGCTGCGGTGAAGGCCAGGCTTCGTTCACTGCTGATTGTCACGAAAGGCTGCGGAACGAAGGTCACTATCAGGATCGCGACGGCCGCGATCCCGATGAGTTTCCGACCCGGATCCAGCCGCGTCAGGTCATTTAACGGCGGCGGATGTCGCACGCCGAGGATGAAGATCAGGAATCCGAACAGAAACCACCCCGGGTAGAACAGGCTGAGTCCGAACAGGATGAGGATGGCGGACCACGACAAGTAGAGTTGGCGGCTGCCGAGGAGGGCCCTCGCGACGTGGCCTCCGTCGAGCTGACCGGCGGGCAGCAGGTTGATCGCGGTCACGAAGAGCCCGACCCAGCCGGCGAAGGCGAGCGGGTGCGGATGGGTGAGCAGGGTGTCCGGGAGGGGGAAGAACAGCGACAAGGCTCGGAACAGGAGCGACGGCTGCGCCTCCCCCGCAAGGGTGAGTCCGGAGGCCGGGGACGCCGCGGACAAGGCGAGCCCCGCGAGGGTGACGGGAATCGCAATCGCGAATCCAACGAGCGGTCCCGACACCCCGATGTCCAACAGCGCGCGGCGATTCGGGATCGGGTCCCTCATGCTGATGAACGCCCCGAACGTGCCGAGGGGCGGGACGGACGGGAGGAAGAACGGGAGGGAGGCCTGGACCTTGTACCGCTTCGCGACGAGGTAGTGACCCATCTCATGCGAGCCGAGGATTGTCAGGAGGGGCAGCGTGAAGAACAGGCCGCCGAACCCGATCGACTCGACGGACAGGAACGGCTGGCCCGAGTAATCCGCCCAGTTCCACGCCCCGCCGAAGAAAGTAGTGGTGAGGACCGTGACGAGGAGTAGGATGAGATTCACCTGCGTCCTGGCGAATCGCGGCCGCGGACGTCGTTGAACATGGACGAGCGTCTCGCCCTTCTCCTGCGTGATCGTCGGGATGTAGTCTTTCGGGACGAGCTCGATCCGAAGCGCGTCGAACGGGCCGTCGATTCCTCCCGGCGGGACGCCGACCTGGAAGGTCAACGCCATCGGGCTCACGACCACGCCGTATACGGAAAAGTATCGTGCAACCGTCGACCGGAGGGTGTCGATTTCCGCCTCCGGCGAGAGCATCGCGCGAGCCAACCTTCCCACGTATTAAAAGGTGCGGGGCTCCGAAGCCGCCTAGCGTTTTTCATGATAAAGAGACAATGCTTTGGAATCGCGCCTCGCGAGAATCGCCAGGCAAACGATGCACAATTGTCCCGCGGACGCGCTCGGCGCACCGGTGCGGCGCTTCAAGCGAACCGCGGCTTTCCCGTACATGCCTCAAGTCTTCGGGCCAGGGGTTCCGGAAAGTACGTCTCGGATGTGCTCCGACATTCCCAAGAGTCCAACGAGACGGACCAGATCTCGCAGCAGTGCCTGCGGCTTTCTGTATCCGTTATCGGAGGCGAGATCGACAAGCTGATCGTAGAGGACCGAGGTGAGCCTCAACTTGACGTCCCTCGCCTCGACGCCCGAACGGTCAACTCCACCGTTCCCTCCGGCTGCTCGCACGACCCCCCTCCTCGCTCCTATAGATCATATGACGTACTCACCGGATAAGGGTTCTCTTGCGATTCGACATCGATTATATGCACTATCGACGCGTGCCGTGAATCTCGTCGCCGAGCGACGAGTGTGTCTGGAGAATCGTCCGACCTAGCAGAGCCTTCCGAACGGTTGTTGCAGCCGGCGAAATGCCATCGTTCGTGGGCCTTGAGTCCGGCGGCTCATAGGGCAGCGAGTCACCGCCGTTCACGGCCTCGCCGTGGCGGCCGGGAACCCTCGCAAGATAGGGGGCGCACCTCACAGGGGACGGGCTCCCATGAACCAGAGGAGGACCGCGGTGCCGAGGCCCGCGGCGACAAACCGAAGGCCGGTGACGATTACGCGTTCACGGACGAGGTTCCCGAGGTACGCGCCGATTACGAACAGGACCACGAAAGTGATGACGATCGCGGCGATCGTCGCGTCCCGAAAGTTCAGGAAGGCGAACGGGATAATCGGGAGGAGGGCGGCGAGCAGAGGGGCGATCCCATGGACCAGGGCGCTGAGGATCGCCGCAAATTGGAACGCCTCCTTGTGTTCCTCGCTGAGCCGCGCGAGCATCGCCCGCTCGATCGTACGGATGTCGAGCTTCTTCTCGACGCGCTCCGCTTCGTAAGCGCCGACCGCGCTACTGACCGCGAGGGCGACCGCGGCGCCGATCGATGCCGAGAGGATCAGTGCCTTGTGTGTCTCCGATGCCCCGACCGCGTACGCGCCGATGATGATTCCGAGGACCGTGAGGGCTCCATCGAACGCGCCGATCACGAAGTAGCGACGGATGATCGGCCCGACATTCGTGATTTCGTCGTAGTCCCGAATTCGGCGACGCCAAGCCCGGAGATCCATGTCATCCGCTCGGGATCCCAAGTTTCTCGCGGATGGTCCGTTCGAGTCGCTCCGCGGCGGCCCGGGCCTGGTCCAGGTTCGGGAAGCTCGCCTGGGCGAAGTCCGGCTTACCCCCGCCTTTGCCGCGGAATTCCGGCGCGACCGACTGGAGGATCTCGGCGACGTCGACGGGGACGTCGGGTCCGCGGGAGACGACGAGGCGCACATCGTTCGGAGCCTTGGCCCACAGGATCGCGGTCGCTCGGGCCTCCGATGCGATCGCCTTGGACATCGACATCATGAACCCGACCCCTTCCGCCACCTCTTGTTTCACGAGGGGCCAGGCCATCCGCGTCGTCTGGACGGCCTCCCGGGCCTTCGCCGCCGCCTGTTCATCGGTCGACCGTTGAGAGAGCTTCCGCAGCTCCTTCCACTCGGACACGACTCGTTCGGCGGTTGAGACGAGCTGGTCCGCGGAGACTCCGAAGATTTCCGCCGCCTGCTTGACTTCTTCGGACTGTTTCCGAACCGCATCGAACGCCGCCTTTCCCGCGGCGAATTCGAGGCGCACGACGCCGTCTTGTATACGCGTCGACCTTAGAAGTTTGATGAGCGCGACGTCGCTCGTGCGGGCGACGTGTGTCCCCCCACACGCCTCCACGTCCCATTTCGGGATTTCGACGACGCGCAACTCCCCGCCGGGCACGGAGCCGCCCTGGTAGAGTCGGAAGCCGAATTTCCGTTCCGCGAGATCGCGGGCCAAGAACTTGGCGCGGACCTGTCGAGACGCCAAGACCTGATCGTTCGCCAGCTCCTCGATCTTCGCGAACTCCGCATCGGTCAGGGCGTCGAAGTGCGTGATGTCGAGTCGGGCCATGTCGACGGCCTTGTGCGCGCCCGCCTGCCAAATGTGGTTTCCGAGGACTTTGCGCGCCGCACCGAGGACGATGTGGGTGGCCGTGTGGTTCCGCATCAACGCCTCTCGCCGGTTCGCGTCGATTGCGCAGGCCACCCGCTTTCCCTGAAGGCGACTCGCGTCGCCGCGGACGAAGTGCAGGACGGTCGGTCCGGTGCGTTGGACGTCGTAGACTTCGAATTCGTCGATCGTCCCGTGATCGGCTTCCTGACCGCCGCCCTCCGGATAGAAGAACGTCTGGTCCAGGACCACGGCCTCGCCTTCGACCGCGAGGACTTTCGCGCGGAAGGACCGCCTCCGGCGGTCCTCGTAGACCCGAAGCTTCGTGGTCGGGAGTTCCTTCGAGATCGCGATTCGTTTCGTCGGCTCGGCCACGGGACGCTCGTGCCGCGCCGCGACACGCGCATAGAAGTCGTCCGGGATCGTGATCGGTAAGTTCGTGAATTCTTGGACGACGTCCGGATTGAGTCCGTGGCTGTCGTACAGCTCGAGGAGGCTCTCGACGTCGAAGCCCTTGCCCGCGGCCGTCAGCTCGGTCGCAATCTTCCCGACCGTCGCCCGTCCCTTCTCGAGCGTTTCTTTGTACCGCGACTCTTCGACCTTCAGGAGCTTCAGGATGTCCCCTTTGTTGAAGAAGAACTCCGGGTAGTCCTCCCGGATCTGGTCGATCATGAAGGACACCGTGTCGCCCAGGCTATAGGTGATGTTGAGATCTTTGAGCGCGCGGAGTCCCCGCCGGATTAGGAGGCGCGCGAAATAGCCCTCGCGGCTGTTCGACGGGACGACGCCGTCTCCCAGGAGAAAGATCAGCGCGCGCGAGTGGTCGCACACGATGTATAGCGCTTCGAGCGGCGCGACCTGCGCGACGAGTTCGTCGACCGAGATCCCGACGCGCTCCGCCGTCCGTTGGCGGATCTCGCGGATGTCCGCGAGGGTCTCGACTTTCAGCATACCTGCGACTTTCGAATACTCCCGGAGGACCCGGTCGTCCACGCGCTTGGCCCCGGTTGCCCGCTTCAGGTACGCGAGGGCCTCGCCGAAGACGGCTTCGTATGCGGATGTCGTGGCCTGCGACAGCCACGTCAGTCGCTCGAGGCCGTATCCGGTATCGACGACCTGGGTGTCCATCGGGACGCGATGCCCGTTGATCTCCCGGTTCATCATGAAGACCAGGGTCGCGGGCTCAGCGCCGCCGAAGACGACCTCGAAGCACGGCCCGCTGTTGCCCCCTCCCTCCCACCACGACTCCTTGTAGCGGACGAGGGTCGGGTCGACGCCGAGGCGCTCCGTCAGAAAGAGATGGCAGATCTCGACCGTCCGGTCCTTGAAGTAAATGAATTTCTTCGGGAAGTTGAACGCATGATGGGCCATCATCTCGAACATCGTGAAATGCTGGCCGGTCTTCCCGACGTTGTCGATGTCCAAGAATCGCACGCAGGGCTGGCTGATCGCCAACGGGTTCGCGGGCGGGCTCGCCTCGCCGCTGATCACCCACGGTTGGAACGGATACACGCTGGCCTGGACGAAGAAGACGTCATCGCGCCAGCGTGCGACGATCGGGTAGCGCTTCACCCGTGTGTGGCCGTTTTGCTCGAGGAAGGAGAGGAAGTCCTCGCGCATCGCCCGGTATGTGAGTTTCTTCTTGAACGGCGACGCGCCGATGAAGTCGTATTCCTGGCAGGGGGCCTCCCCGCACGTCTCGTGGATGCCGAGCGACCAGAAGGGGGTCGAGCATTTCGGACACGTCTGTCGCGTGAATCCTTGTTTCCGAAACAGCTCGACCTCGTATTCACTCTCAGGCATTTTCGGCCTCCGAACGAACGGCCGCCCTTAAAGGTTCTCGGAAGCACCCGCTATCCGAATCCGCGTTCGGTATTTTCCGAATATGTACCGCGCGGTTAAGTACGCGCACTCCGCTGAGTTTGGTGGAGGCAAATGGGTTGGAAGAGCGACCGCTTACCGCGTTCATCCTGTCGTTGCTCGGCAGCGTGTTCGTCATCGTCGGGACGATCCTCGGCTTCGCGCTATACTCATCGAGCACATATGCGTCCATCACCACTTTCATGGCGATCCTAACCGGGGTCTCCGTGGCCCTGGGCATCCTGATGCTCGCGATGACGTTGATGCTCTACTCCCGCCCGGAGCTTCACGTGGCGTGGGGCGTCGCGATCCTCGTCTTCGCGGCCGCGAGCATCACGAGTGTGTTCTCGGGTTATGGCGGATTGGGGCTGGGCGTCATCGGGATGGTCCTCGGGATCGTGGGCGGAGCGATCGCCATCGCATGGAGGCCCGGAATGGGAATGCCCGGGATGGTCGGTCCCGCGGGTGCGTATCGGGTGTGCACGTCGTGCGGCCGAATGGCCCCCTTCGGGTATGCGTTCTGCCCGTTCTGCGGCACGCCCCAACCGGCCGTGAGCCCTCCGACACCTGGGCCCCCGCCGCCGCGATGAACCTCACGAGGTTCGGTATAGTTCGCGTGCGATGACGAGCCGCTGAATCTCGCTCGTCCCTTCGCCGATCTCCGTGAGCTTCGCGTCCCGCAGCATCCGCTCGACCGGGTAATCCGTGATATACCCGTAGCCTCCGTGAATCTGAACCGCCTTGTTCGTCACGAAGGACGACATTTCGCTGGCGTACAGTTTCCCCATCGCCGCCTCCTTCGTGAAAGGCATTCCGCGGTCCTTCAGCCACGCGGCGCGGCGCACGAGCACACGAGCCGCGTCGATGCGCGTGGCCATGTCCGCGAGCATGAACTGAATCGCCTGATGTTCCGCGATCGGCTTCGCAAACTGGACCCGCTCCTTCGCATACTTGACCGATTCCTCGAACGCTCCCTGGGCGATTCCCACGGCCATCGCTCCGATTCCGATCCGTCCTCCGTCCAGGATCTTCAACGCGTTGGGGAACCCCTCGTTCTCCTGTCCGAGTAACGCCGTGGACAGAACGTGGCAGTCCGTCAGAAGCACCTGGGAGGTCGGGCTCCCGCGGACTCCGAGCTTTTCCTCCACCCTCCCGATGGACAATCCTGGATTTCCGCGCTCAACGATGAACGCGCTGATTCCGCGGTTCCCTTTCGTTGCGTCGGTGACGGCGTGGATCACGAACGTCCCCGCGACCGGCGCGTTCGTGCACAGGTTCTTCGCGCCGTTGAGGACCCATCCGTCTTTCGCGCGCTTCGCGGTCGTCTCCATCGCGGCCGCATCGGAGCCGCTCTTCGGTTCCGTCAGCGCCCACGCCCCGAGCTTTCGCCCGCTCGCGAGGTCCGGAACGTACTTCCGACGCTGTTCCTCGGTTCCCGCTAACCAGATGGTCCCCGTGCAGAGGGAGTTGTGCGCCGCCATGATCAGGGCGTGCGATCCGCACACGCGGGCCACTTCCTCCACGGTGATCGCCAAGGCCATCGAGTCGAGGCCCGCGCCGTCGTATTCTTCCGGGATCGCCATTCCCAGGAACCCGAGGCCGGCCATCTTCGCGATCGTCGCCTTCGGGAACTCTCCCGTTTTGTCGACGTGAGCGGCGACGGGGCGGATCTCCTTCTCCGCGAAGTCCCGCGCGGTACGCCGGATCATCTCGTGTTCCGGCGAGAGGTCGAAGTCCATCGCATGCCTCGGGGCGAAAAGCGCGCATGGCCTCTTAGGGCTTCGCTTCGCCCTTGTGCAAGGGCCGTCGGCGGCGGTCTCCCAGATCGCCGATGACCTCGCGGCTCTCCTTCAACAGGTCCATCGCCGCGTCCCGCTCCCTCGTCACGTAGTCGATGATCTCTTGGAAGAGACCCTCGCGGTACATCTTCGGCACCCGGGCTCCGCTTTCCTTGTCCGCGAACGTGTGGAGGCTCGATCCCGTGAAGGCCCCGCGATTCAGCATGACGAGGACCGGCGCCAGGTCGAGGTACGGTTTCGTGAACCAGAAGTACTTCAGCTTGGGCATGTCCCAATCGATCAGCTTCCACTTCGTCGCGCGCTCGATGAGAAACGTCAGGTCGAACCGCAGGCGATTCCCGAGGGGCACGAAGTCCCATGTCGGCTCCAAGACGCCCTTGTCGAGGACCGTCTGGATCACCTGCTTCTCCCCCCATTCCCACTCCGCGATCACCTGGAACAAACCGGTCGGGGTCAGATCGTCCGCAAGGGCCTGGTACTGGACCGTCACGATCCGGTCCTGCTGCGGATCGTCTCCGGTCGTCTCGACATCGAGGTAGTAGAGCGGCAGTCGGAACCCGTTCCCGAACCCGATGAACAACGCGGCGAACCTTAAGGGCTTCCGCCTGCGACAGTCTTTTGAGCGGTCGCGGACTTCCCCGCATCCGGGAGCCGCGGACGGAAGGGAGGACATGCGGGTCGGCATCATCGGGATCGGGATGACCGCGTTCCGGCCCTCGACGCCCGAATACAACTGGAAAGAATTGATGTTTGAGGCCGCGTCGCGCGCCTACGCGGACGCCGCGATCAACCCGCGCGAGGACGTCGACTCGTTCATCACCTGCGCGGAAGACTACTACGAAGGCTTCGGGATCTTCGACGAGTTCGTCCCGGACCAGCTCGGGGCCGCGCTGCGGCCGACGTGCACGGTGAGCGGGGACGGACTGCAAGGCCTCGCGAATGCGTACATGCAGATTCAAACGGGACTCATCGACGTCGCCGTCGTCGAGGCCCACAGCAAGGCGTCGGACGTCGTGACGCTCGACGGCATCATCGAGCACGCGCTCGATCCGATCTGGAACAAGCCGCTCGGCGCCCACCCGTTCGTCGTGGCCGGCCTCGAGGCGGACGCTTACCTTCGCGGCACGCGGACTTCGCCAAAGGCACTCGCTGCGGTCGTCGCGAAGAACCGCCGGAACGGCCTGCGAAATCCCCTGGCCGCCTACGGCGCGGCGGTCGACGCCGACCAGGCCATGCAGTCCGAGGAACGGTTTGCCCCAATCCGCGCCCTCGACATCTCGAATCCCGCGGACGGCTGCGTCGTCCTCGTCCTGGCGTCGGATCGCGCCGCGAAGAAACTTCATGCGGACCCCGTCTGGATCCGCGGCATCGGGTGGGCCAGCGACTCCCCGAGCCTCGAGACGCGGGATTGGACCGCGGCCACCTACGCCCGGATCGCCGCCGACATGGCCTACCGCCTGGCGAAGGTCCGACGACCGGCAACGGACATCGACTTTGCGGAGGTCGACGACCGCTTCTCGTACAAGGAGCTTCAACATCTCGAATCCCTTGGGCTCGCGAAAAAGGGAGAGGCGGGGACGAGGGTCCTTCGAGGCGACTACGATGCGGATGGCCGCTTCCCGGTGAATGTCTCGGGCGGTTCCCTCGGATGCGGAAACGTGTTCGAGGCGACCGGACTCCACCGGGCCGGGGAGGTCGCCCTCCAGCTTCGCGGCGACGCCGGGGTGCGGCAACTCGACGGCGTCCGGGTGGGCGTCGCGCAGTCGTGGCGGTTCGTCCCGAGCGCGACAGGCGCCGTGGCCGTCCTGGGGGCGGGCCCGTGACCAAGGTCGGCGTGGTCGGAGCCGGCATGACGCTCTTCCGGCGGCGGCTCCAGGAGACCGGGAAGGAAATGTGCTTCGAGGCAACGAAGATGGCCCTCGATTCAGCAGGGCTCACCCGCGCCGACGTGGACATGGTCGTGTGCGGAACCGCGCCGGATGCATTCGACGGGGTCGCGATGAAAGGCGAGTACCTGCTCGATGGATCCGGGGGCTTTCGCAAGCCGTACACACGCGTCTTCACGGGGGGAGGCACGGGCGTCTTCAGCACGATCGCCGGATGGTGGCACGTCGCCTCCGGTCTCGCGGACGTCGTACTCGTCGTGAACGAGGAGAAGATGTCTTCGTGCCAGCCGCATCCGCAGAGCGTCTTCGCGAACATCTGGGATCCGATCCTCGACCGCCCGCTGAAGCCGAACCTCGTGTGGATCTTCGCGATGGAGATGAACCGCTACATGACCGTGTACGGCGTCAAGAAGGAGGACATCGCCCGGGTCGCGGTCAAGAACAAACGGAACGCAGTCGGCCATCCGTGCGCCCAGCTCGCGGACCCGAACATCACCGTGGACGACGTCTTGAACAGCGAGGTGATGGCGTGGCCCGTCCAGCGGCTCGACATCAGCCCTCCGAGCGACGGCGCCTCGGCGGTCATCCTCGCGTCGGAGGACTTCATTCGAAAGCGGCACATCAAAGACCGAGCGTGGATTTCCGGCGTCGGCTGGTGCATCGACTCGACGATGTGGACGGATCGGGACCTGGTCTTCCCGGAGTACGTCGCCCGCGCCGCGAAGCACGCGT
>Ga0209158_1002475_pt1 | contig 11330 bp, 12 predicted proteins | sample GraSoiAngelo_140_FD_185897 | JGI IMG/M metagenome (GOLD analysis project Ga0209158, IMG submission 185897) | Grasslands soil microbial communities from the Angelo Coastal Reserve, California, USA - 14_0929_12_30cm (SPAdes) (version 2) | ecosystem: Environmental > Terrestrial > Soil > Grasslands ...
GCCCCACTACCTCCTCATCCGCGCGCGCCGGATGGAGTCGTCCACGGCGAGGGCGCGCTCGGGGCTCCATTTGTAGTACAGCTGCAGGCACGCCCCCGGCTGCATTTTGCGCTGGACGACGCAGGTCGTGAGCTCGTTCTTGTGCTTCGCGGCGTCGTGACGCCACAGCGAGTCGGCCGCGGCCGCGGCGCGGGGGTCGGCCCAGCCGTACCCCACCAGGCAGCGCGCCACCTCACCGGACGGATCCTTGGCGCATTCCGCGGCCTCCCTCGCGTGGCGGCCCGCATCGGCGCGCCAAGCCGAGTCGGCCCGTGACTGACTGAGTGAGTCCTGGTGCTGCTGGTAGGCGGTGGCCGCCGTGAGCGCCTCGGTCTGCTTCCATTTGTATTGCAGGACCAGGCACTGCGCCGCGCCCTTTGCGTTCATCGTGATCGCGCTGCACTCCCGCACCTCGGCGGCCTTCCTCGCTGCCGACTTGCCGCAGCCGAGCAGGGCGAGCGTGAGGGCGGCGGTGAACCGGCTCCTGGTGCAGCGCGTCCCGCGCGTCCATTGCATGGGGCCTCCGGGTGCGGGCTGGGCGACAAAATGCCCCACACTCTAGTGAAGCGAGTCCCGGTTGTGCAAGAGCACGGCGGCCCGCATTTTCACCAGCGGTTGCTCACCAATACCGGTACGGGCATATGCCGATCACCCGGATAAACGAGTTCCAAGCCAAGCCGGACAAGGCGGCGGCCCTGCGCGAATTCTTGCGCTCCGTTATTGCCCGCATCATCGACGCGCCGGGGTGTCGCTCGTGCGAGCTGCTGGTTCAGCGCGATGATCCCACTCGTCTGGCGATCATCGAGGTATGGGACAGCGTGGAAGCGCATCAAGCGTCGGTGTCCCGGATTCCCCCCGACCTGCTCCGGCAAGCGCAGACTCTGTTCGCGGTGCCGGCGCGAGGCGCCTACTATCATCGCGTGCCCGATGAGGCCGCCTAAGTGAAAGGGCCGATGTGAAAGCATATCTCCTGACGACGGGCACGATCTTTGGGCTCTTCTCCGTCTGGCACATCGCGGAGCTGATCACGCGGTGGCGTCCGCCCGCCTCCGATCCCTGGTTCATCGGCGGGGTCGCTCTCATTGCCGTCGCCAGCGGGGGCCTGAGCATCTGGGCGTTCCGTTTGTGGAAGGCGATTGGTGGGCCTGCCGCCTGACAAGCGCTTGAAGCTGGCAACGGACAGGGTGGGATTCGAACCCACGGTACCCTTGCGGGCACACCGGTTTTCGAGACCGGCCGTTTCAACCGCTCACGCACCTGTCCAAGACCTAGACGGGTAGACGGTGAGACGGGTAGACGGGTAGACGAGGCAGGCGAGCAACCCTACCCGTCTATCCGTCTTTCCGTCTACCCGTCTAGCCGTTACGGATAGGGTGGGATTCGAACCCACGAAACGGTTACCCGTTTACACGCTCTCCAGGCGTGTGCCTTCAGCCGCTCGGCCACCTATCCCGAACTCCTAGACGCACAGACGCGTAGACGCGTAGACGCGTGGACGCGTAGACGCGTAGTAAATACCAAGACCGTGCGCGTTTCGCTACGGGCGGCGCCGCCGCGAAACCTCGGCCCTGCCCCAGCGCGTATACTTCGCGTGTGTGGACGCCACCCATCAAAGGCGAGGAGCAACTCATGAATACCCTGCCCACCAAGAAGCCAGGTGACCCCGACGTGAACACCATCCCCACATGGCGCGAGCTAGCGGAGCGCTTCCGCGACCTGGTAAAAGACTTCCTGAAAGAAGGAAAGGAGCTGGAGCGGGAGCTCGAGCCGAAGTTGCTCCCGGCGCTGAAACGCTTCAAGCTGGAGATCGAAAAACTCATCTCGAAGCTCGAGCAGCGGGCGAAATAGCCCCGACCTACCGGACGGCCAGCCTCCGGGCTGGCCGTCCTCGCTTCGCCTCGCGCGAGGTCTACTTACCGCCGAACCGAACGCCCGCGGTGATCGGGATGAACGGCGTCTTCGCCGCCCCGAACGACTTCGCAACGTCCACATACCGCGCCTCGAAGAACAGCGCGGCACCGCCTACCGCGTAGGTCAGGCCCATCCCGACATTCCAGGCGAACTTGGTCTCGGACGAGTCGGCGGTGGCGCCCCCGGACGTGACCGCGAGCTTCACGCTGTAAACGCCGACCCCGCCCACCAGGTAGCCCGCCACCCCTCCCGACGACCCCTTGAAGTGGTACGTCACGTCCGCGGTTCCGCCCAGCAGTTTGATCTTGGCGGTCGTCGGTGCGCCGACGGCGGCGGTGAGATCGGCATTGAGCTTATCGTTGCCACTGTTCTCACCGTAGGTCCCGTCCACGCGGAACCCGACCGGACTGCCTCGCCCCCGCACCTCGACCAGTGCGATCCCCTGCCAGCCCGCATTGAAACCATCCCCATTGGCGTCCGCGTGAAAATCACCATTGGGGATTGTAAGACTCGCGCCGACGCCGAACTGCGCACTGGTGCCCTGAGCCGCGGCCATCGCCGTCGCGACTAAGGAGGCGAGGACTAGCCCGCACACTACCCTCGTTGCGCTCGACATACACACCTCCTGAGTAGGCCGACGAAATGGGAGATCGCGCCCGTTGGGGCGTTTCCTACCGTAACGTGTCGGGATGGAACACGCTAGGGCGTTTTTGCGGCAGGGTGGGGCGGGTTTGCGGCAACTAGAGGGGCTCGAACCGCGCCGTGAAGTGCCGCAGCCACGGCGCCTGCTCCACGATGCGATAGCCCCGCAGCCGATCCTTGCCGCGGGCCACCTCGGCGATCACCTCGGCGACGTAATCGATGTGACTCTGCGTGTAGGTGCGCCGCGGCACCGCGAGCCGCACCAGCTCGAGCGCGGCCGGCGTCTCGCCGCCATCGGGGAGACGCTTGCCGAACATCACCGAGCCGATCTCCACGCCCCGCACTCCCCCCACCCGGTACAGCTCGACCGCGAGGGCCTGCGCCGGATACTGGGCTGGCGGCACATGCCGTAGCAGGGCCCTGGCGTCGAGGTACACGGCATGCCCGCCCGGCGGCTGGACCACCGGCACGCCCGCCTGCTCCGCCTTCTCGGCGAGATAGGCGGTGGAGCGTAACCGGTACTTCAAGTAGTCCTCGTCCAGCGCCTCCTCGAGTCCCGTGGCGACCGCTTCGAGGTCGTAGCCCGCGAGCCCGCCGTACGTCGGGAACCCTTCCGTGAGGATCAGCAGGTTGCGGCACTGGCGCGCCACGTCGGGATCGTTCATCGCCAGGAATCCACCGATGTTCGCGAGCCCGTCTTTCTTGGCCGACATGGTGCAGCCGTCGGCCAGGGCGAACAGCGCGCGCGCGATGTCGCGCGGCGTCTTGTCCGCGTAGCCCGGCTCGCGCAGTTTGATGAAGTACGCGTTCTCCGCAAAGCGACAGGCGTCCAGATACAGCGGGATGCCGTGGCGGTCGCACACCCCCCGAACGGCCTGCACGTTCGCGAGGCTCACCGGCTGCCCGCCGCCCGAGTTGTTGGTCACGGTGACCATGACGAGCGGGATCCGGTCGCGCCCCACTTCTTTGATGGTGGCCTCGAGGGCCGCCACGTCCATGTTTCCTTTGAACGGGTGCTTCGCAGCGGGTACCCTCCCTTCCGGGATCACGAGGTCGCGAGCCTCCGCGCCGCAGTACTCGATGTTGGCGCGCGTCGTGTCGAAATGCGTGTTGTTGGGAACCACGTGACCCGGCTTGACCAGGACGGAAAAGAGAATCCGCTCGGCCGCACGGCCCTGATGCGTGGGGATGACCTCCTTCAGTCCCGTGATGCCTGCGATGACGTCCTGGAACCGGTAGAACGACCGGCTGCCGGCGTAGGACTCGTCCGCGTCCATCATGGCGGCCCACTGGCGTGAGGACATGGCGCCGGTGCCGGAATCCGTGAGCAGGTCGATCAGGACTTCGTCGCCATGCAGCCCGAACAGGTTGTAGCCTGCCCGCTCGAGCGCCGCGTGGCGCTCTTGTGCGGTGGTGTGCTTGATCGCCTGGGTGGAGTGGATCCGGAACGGCTCGATTATCGTGCGGAAGGGCATGGGCAATTCCGGGTGCCGGGTCTAGGACCTGCTACCGCCGAAGCACACAGTGCGCCGGCGGGGAATGGGGATACGTGCATGCTCAAACCTACACGCACGGACGGTAAACGCCTGCCCGGCCACACGCATCTCACTTTCACGCGGCGCCACTCCGGAGAGCGGTTGAGCGATACCACGCAGCTAGACGACGCGGTGGCCCCGCTGGTACGGCGAGCGCAGAGCGGCGACCCTGGCGCGCGTGACGAGTTGCTCCGCTCCTGCCACGCAACCGTGTACCGCTGGGCGTTGGTGTACACGGGCGACCCGGACGACGCGGACGACGTCGCCCAAGATGTGCTGGTCCTGCTGGCTACGCGTCTCGACCGCTATGCCGGGCGGTCGCGCTTCACGACCTGGCTGTACCAGGTCACCCGCAATGCGGCGCTCGGGCTCGGTCGACGGCTGGCGAGCAAGTTCCGGCTCGCCCGAAGCGCGGCCGCCCAGCGGACGGAGTGGGCGGTACAGGAGGATCCCGTGGGGCGCCTACAGGAATCCCAGGTGCGCGGGATCGTAACGGCGCTGTTTCAGCAGCTGCCGGTGCGCCAGCGAGAGGTGTTTCACCTGGCCGAGGTGGAGGGGCTCAGTCCGGCGGAAGTGGCTGAGCGACTAGGCATGAATCCCGTGACGGTACGCGCCCATCTGTGCCGCGCCCGTCGCGCCCTGAGGATCAAGATCTTGGCGTGTCATCCTGAACTGGCGGAGGGCCGAGAGTCATGACGTGCGCCGACGCACGCGAGCGGGTGCTCGAGGCCGATCGCGACGATCTCGCCGGCGCGACCGACTCCGACCTGAGCCTGCACCTGCGTAGCTGCGCCGGATGCCGAGTCGCCGCAGACCGGATTCTCGAGGGAGAGCGTGAGCTCGGGCGCGCGCTGGCCGCTGCAGCGCCGCGGCGCGCGGCGGACGACGCAGTGCTCACCGCCACGCGACGCGAGGTGCGCCGCCGCTGGATGTGGCGTTCGGCGCCGCTCGTCGCGGCAGCGCTGTTCGCCGCAGTCCTCCTCGGACGGCGCCGGGCGATGGAACACGCGTGGCCGCCCGCGCGGAGGCCGCTCGCTCCCGCCGACATCGCGGTCGAGGCACCCCTGGGTGCAAGTGCCGCGGTGTTTCGCACCGACAATCCCGATGTGGTGATCATCTGGTTCTTCCGAGGGGATCTACCATGAGAGCATGCCTGTCGTTCCCGACCGCCATCGCCGCGCTGTTCACCGCCTGCTCGCCCGGAGGCCCGAGCCTCGACACGCGAACCTTTGCGCTCAAGTACTTGCGGGGTCAAGACGCGATCCCGATCGTCGCGCCTTACGTGTACGCCGACCGACCCAACGCCAAGGGCGTGTTTACCGTGTCCGACAATGCGATTACGGTGCGCGAGACGCCGGACAACCTCGACAAAATCGCCCGCGTGCTGCCCCAATACGATCGGCCTCGGCCATTCATCCGGCTCACGTTCCACTTGATCGAAGCGGACGGCCCAGCGATCAGTGACTCAGCCATCCGGGACGTGCAGGCAACCCTGCGGCAACTGTTCCGGTTCCGTGGCTATCGCCTCGTTGGGGAAGGCGTGGTGAGCACCACAGAAAAGGGCGAGGTATCGCAGATCCTCGCCGCGGAGCCCGAGCACTACCAACTGACCACGAGCGTTCAACGCCTCGCGGGCGCCGCCGACAGTGCGACCGTAGAGCTGGGCGTCCACTTGGACGGGCGCGCAGGTAGCTTCCGCGCGACCGTCACCATCCCCGTCGGTAAGACCGCGGTGCTCGGAAATGTCCAGGCGCTGTCGAAGGGCCGCACGCTGATCTTGACCGTGCGTCCCGAAGTGCTCACCGCTTCGCCCTGAAGAAGTCGGCCAGCAACTGGCCGCACCGCGCTTCCTCCATCCCGCCGATGACCTCGACCCGGTGATTGAGGGCGGGGTGCCGCAGCACATCCCCCACGCTCCCCGCCATCCCCGCCTTGTCATCGTAGGCCCCGAACACGACGCGGCCCAGTTTGGCCAGCACGAGCGCCCCAGCGCACTGGGCGCAGGGCTCGAGCGTCACGTACAGCGTGCAATCGCTGAGTCGGTCGGTCCGCAGCGAGGCGAGCGCCCGCTGCAGGGCGAGCAGCTCGGCATGGGCCGTGGGATCGCGCCGCGCGACGGTCTCGTTGTGCGCCCGGGCGACCACGGCGCCGTCCCGAAACACAGCGGCGCCCACCGGGACTTCCCCAGTGGACGCCGCGCGGCGAGCCTCGTCGAGGGCCGCCTCCATTCCGGAGGTGTCTACGGGGGAGGCGGGGGCGCGTGGCCCATTCCCCTTTCCCGTTTCCCCTTTCCCGGCTTCTCTAGGCACGTGCGGGCTCGGGCACTCCCCCGGCGGTGCGCTCGAAGGTGAGATGACTGCCGTCCTTCGACCGATTGACCCGGATGCGATCTCCTTCCGAGTACTTCCCCTCGAGCACCGCCAGCGCGAGCGGGTTCTGCAGCAACCGCTGGATCGCCCGCTTGAGCGGCCGCGCGCCGTACACCGGATCGTATCCCTCGGCGACCAGGAGCTGCTTCGCGGCGGGCGTCACCTCGAGCACGAGCTTGCGATCGCCCATGAGCCGGGCGAACCGCGCGATCTGGAGGTCGACGATCTTGGTGATGTCGTCGCTCGAGAGCGGTCGGAAGATGATCGTGTCGTCCACTCGGTTCAGGAACTCCGGCCGGAACGTCTGCCGCAACAGCTCCATCACCTTGGTCTCGACCTGCTCCCAGTTTTGCGTGCCTATCTCGAGGATGTCCTGCGACCCGATGTTGGACGTCATGATGAGCACGGTGTTGCGGAAGTCGACGGTGCGCCCCTGCGAATCGGTGAGCCGGCCGTCGTCCAGGATCTGCAGCAGCACGTTGAACACGTCGGGATGCGCCTTTTCGATTTCGTCGAACAGCACCACCGCATAGGGCCGGCGGCGGATCGCCTCCGTGAGCTGCCCTCCCTCCTCATAGCCGACGTAGCCCGGGGGCGCCCCGATCATGCGCGCCACCGCGTGCTTCTCCATGTATTCCGACATGTCGAGCCGCACCAGCGCCTTCTCGTCGTCGAACAGGAACTCGGCCAGCGCCCGCGCGGTCTCGGTCTTCCCCACCCCGGTGGGGCCGAGGAAAATGAAGGAGCCGGTGGGCCGGTTGGGGTCCTGCAGGCCGGCTCGGGCGCGGCGCACCGCGTTGGCCACGGCGGCGAGCGCCTCCGGCTGCCCGATCACGCGCCGGGCGAGCTCGTCCTCGAGATGGGTGAGACGCTCGCGCTCGGACTCGAGCATCTTGGACACCGGGATCCCCGTCCATTTGGAGACGATCTCGGCGATGTCGTCGGCGTCGACTTCCTGCTTCAGGTACTTGGCGTTCTTCTGGACCTCGGCCAACCGCTTTTCGATCCCCACGATCTCGCGCTCCAGGGCCGGGATGCGACCGTAGGTGATCTCGGCCGCCTTCTGCAGGTCTCCCCGACGGGTGGCTTGCTCGGCTTCGGTCCGCACCTGCTCGAGCTGGGCCTTCTTGCCCTGCAGGCCGCCGATGGTCTCCTTCTCCGCCTGCCACTGCGCCTTCATCACCTTGGAGCGCTCCCGCAGCTCGGCCAACTCTTGCTCGACCTTGGCGCGCCGCTCCTTGGACGTCTTGTCCTTCTCCTTGGCGAGGGCGGCGAGCTCGATCTCGCGCTGCACGATCTGACGCTCGACTTCATCGATCTCCTGCGGCAGGGAGTCGATCTCGATCCGCAGACGGCTCGCAGCCTCGTCCACCAGGTCGATCGCCTTGTCGGGCAGGAAGCGGTCGCCGATGTAGCGATGCGACAGGGTCGCGGCGGCCACGAGCGCGCTGTCCGTGATCCGCACGCCGTGGTGCACCTCGTAGCGCTCCTTCAGACCGCGCAGGATCGCGATCGTGTCCTCGACCGACGGCTCACCCACGAACACCGGCTGGAAGCGGCGCTCCAGCGCCGCGTCCTTCTCGATGTGCTTGCGGTACTCGTCGAGGGTCGTGGCGCCCACCACGTGCAGCTCACCCCGTGCCAGCGCGGGCTTGAGCATGTTGGACGCGTCCATGGCGCCCTCGGCGGCGCCCGCGCCCACCAGCGTGTGCAGCTCGTCGATGAAGACGATGTAGCGGCCCTCGGCGCTCGTGATCTCCTTGAGCACCGCCTTGAGCCGATCCTCGAACTCGCCGCGATACTTGGTGCCCGCGATCAGCGACCCGAGATCGAGCCCGATCACGTGCTTGTTGCGCAGCGAGTCGGGAACGTCCCCGTTCACGATGCGCTGAGCCAACCCCTCCACGATCGCCGTCTTACCGACCCCGGGCTCGCCGATCAAGACCGGATTGTTCTTGGTGCGGCGCGACAACACCTGCATGACGCGACGGATCTCCTCGTCCCGTCCGATCACGGGGTCGAGCTTGCCCTTGCGGGCCAGCTCGGTGAGATCGCGCGTATACCGCTCCAACGCTTGATACTTCTGCTCCGGCGCCTGGTCGGTCACGCGCTGCGACCCGCGCACCCCCTCGAGCGCCGCCAGTACCGCGGCGCGGTCGATGCCCGCCGCGGCGAGCAGCTGCTTCGCCGTCGTGCCCTTCTCCTCCACGAGGCCCAGCAGGATGTGCTCGGTGGAGACGTATGCGTCGCCCAGCGCCTTCGCCTCGTCGTCGGCCCGATCGAGCACCCGCGACACCTCGCGCGACAACGTCGGCTCGGCCGCCGTGCCCGATTGCTGCGGGAAGCGCGCGATCTCGCGCTCGGTCTCCGCCTTGAGCTGGGTGACGTTGAGTCCGGCCTTCTGGAGCAGGGGGACGACGATGCCGTCGTCCTGCGACAGCAGCGCCTGGAACAGGTGGGCATCGTTGACGACCGGGTTGCCCCGCGAGCGCGCCAGCGCGCCCGCCTGTTGGAGAGCTTCCGCGGCCTTCACGGTCAAACGTTCGGGATTGATCATCGCACCCGGTCCCCGGGCAACCTCCGTGCCGACTGTAAGATGCCGAATCGGCAGAAGCAAAGTCAAAATGAGGGCTGATTGACTGGCGTGGCTGCCTTGGTGAACTTGCGCCGTTAGGTCGAAGGACTCCCTCAGTGCGTCATACCTTCTGGCTGGTGCCGCTGGTTCTCGCCGGCCCCGCCCTTGCCCAGGCCCCACGCATCACGCCGAGCGGCGATCCCAGCGTCCGGAACGACACGATCTATCGCTTGGCCGTGAACCCGGCCGACCACGCCGACGAAGCATACGTCTACCTGCTCGACGACGGCGTCGTGCGGCTGGAGGCGGACGGCCGCGGCAGCCGTACCTACCGGCAGGTGGTGCAGATCCTGACGCGCGAGGCGGCGGAGCAGTGGGGCGAGCGGTCGTTCTCGTACGTGAGCGGGCGGGAGCGCCTGACGCTCAACTGGGTGCGGGTGGTCCGGCCCAGCGGCGAGGTGATCAGCGCCCAGCCGGCGCACGAGCAGGAGACCGTCGCCCCGGTAGCCCAGGAAGCCCCTGTGTATTCCGACGTGCGGGTGCGCCGGGTCTCGATCGGCGGGATCGCTCCGGGCACCCTGCTCGACTACAGCTATACGGTGGAGACGCTCAAGCCCGTCATGCCGGGCGACTTCGAGAACAGCTGGCGGATCACCACGGGGCGACTCACCCGCCGCTCGCGCTACATCGTAGACATGCCCGCCACGCTCAAGGCGCGCATCAAAGAGACGAACGTTCCCTTCCGGCATGGCACCTCGGAGGTCGGCGGACGGCGAGTCTACCTCTGGGCGACGAGCGACGTGCCGAAGGTCGAGCGGGAGCCATTCGCCGCGGACTCGAACGGTATCGATCAGCTGATCACCGTCGCAGCTCCGCAAACGTGGGCGGACGTGGCCCGCTGGTACGGCGGGCTCGCGCGCGATCGCTACGTGACGACGCCGGCACTCGACTCGTCGCTGGCGAGCCTGGTGGCCGGCGCCCGGACGCTCGAGGATTCGCTGCGGCGGGTGCACCGCTGGGTGGCGCAGGACTTCCGCTATGTGTCGCTCTCGCTCGGGATCGGCGGGTTCCAGCCCCGCCTCCCCGCGGCCGTACTGCGAACGCGCTACGGCGACTGCAAGGACAAGGCGACGCTGTTCATCACGCTGGCGCAGCGGATGGGGCTCCAGGCCTACCCGGTGCTGCTGGCGTCGGGCGGCGGGATCGAGCGCGACCTACCGTCGGCCAACGCCTTCGACCACATGATCGCGGCCGTCCAGCGCCCCACGGGCTACTTGTTTCTCGATCTGACCTCCGAGTTGACGCCGCTCGGCTCGCTCCCCTCCGCCGAGCAGGGCGAGTTCGGTCTGGTGGTCCACCCGGACGGCCGGGGCGAGGAAGTCACCTTCCCGACCGATTCGACTCCGCTGAACCGCGACGCCTCGACCCTCACCGGAGACCTCTCTCCGGACGGCGTGTTCAGCGGGCGCTACGTCCACGTCGCCACGGGCGATCAGCAGTATTCTCTGCGGCGCACGTTCGCCAACGCGATAGGTCCCGACGAGCGCGAGCGGCTCAAGCGCACGGTCGCGAACCTCGTGTTTCCCGGCGCGTCGGGCGACAGCCTGGAGTTGTTCGACGGCCGCGATCTGAGCGCGCAGCCGCGGGTGGCGTTCGTGGTGCACGGAGCCCAGGTGACGTCCAAGTCCGGCCCGAGCGACATCCTCACCGTACCCCTCCACAACTATGGGGCGGTCAAAGCGCTCGCCGTCGAGCTCGAGGGCCTGGGCCCGCGCAAGTTTCCCATCGACGTGGCGGCGGTCGCCGGTCCGCACGTGGAGCAAGCCGAGCTGAGACTCACGCTCCCGGCAGGGTGGCGGGCCGCGCTGCCGTCCAACGTGACGGCCTCGAGCGGGTTCGGGACCTACACCGCCGAGTATGCGCAAGACGGCCAGACGCTCCGTATCGCGCGCCGCCTCGTCGGGCGCAAAGGGGTCGAGCCGCCCGACCGCATCGGGGAGCTGATCGCGTGGCTCAAAGACATGGGGAAGGACGACGTCCGCTACATCGTGCTCGAGCACCAGAAATGATCACGGCGCGCGTCCGCGCCCGCCGGCTCGTGATCGCGCTGGCACTCGTTGGGCAGGGGCTGGGAGCTCAAAACACGGCGCGACGGGTCGATCCCTGGCGCGGGTTCGCCGGACTGGAGCTCGGCCAGTCGCTCGATGACGTACTGGCGCGGACCGGCCAATGCTGGCCACCCCTGAGTGGGCAGTCGTC
>Ga0209158_1002480_pt1 | contig 11323 bp, 10 predicted proteins | sample GraSoiAngelo_140_FD_185897 | JGI IMG/M metagenome (GOLD analysis project Ga0209158, IMG submission 185897) | Grasslands soil microbial communities from the Angelo Coastal Reserve, California, USA - 14_0929_12_30cm (SPAdes) (version 2) | ecosystem: Environmental > Terrestrial > Soil > Grasslands ...
CGTGTTTGGAGATTCATCTAGAAAGTCGGGCTGTTGTTGAAGTATCTGGCAAAGCGTAGCGCCGTGTCCGCCGTTATGCCGCGGCGTTCGTTCACGATATCCGCGATTCGCGTCACGGGCACGCGCAAGGCCATGGCCAACTTGTTCATGCTCAGTCCGAGAGGACCCATGAACTCCTCGCGCAGAATCTCTCCCGGATGCACCGGTTTCAGTTTCTTTGCCATTCGCTTCCTCTAGTGATAGTCCATTATCTCGACTTCAACTCATTTGCGCCTGGGTTTTTTGCGGGTGCGGGCGTACTTGAGGGCGATCAAGCCCTTCGAGAAAGTTTTATTTTCGATGAGAGTAAATTCGCGTTGGGGAAAGCCGCTCGGAAAAAGCGGGCGGCCTTCGCCAATCAAGACGGGAACGATTCCGATATAAAGTTCGTCGACTACGTCGTCTTTGAGGAAGCCGCGCGCGAGTTCGCCGCCGCCCATCAACCAGATATTTTTTCCAGGGCGCTTCCGGAGGTTCTCGACGAAAGTTTTCGGGGATTCGTTGACGAAGGTGACGCCGCCGCGCTCACCGGGCGGTTGCGAATGGGAGAAGACGTAATTCTTCATCTTTGAGCCGGTGAAGCCGCCTCCGCCCATTTTGAGTGCATCGTCGTAGGTTTTGCGCCCCAGGACGGCCGTATCGATGGTGGCGAAGAATGGGCCCATCGAATAGTCTTTGGGCATGAAGAGAAAGTCGACCGCTCCATCGGGGCGGGCGATGTAGCCGTCAAGGCTGATGCCGAGGCCGAGGACGACCTTGCGCATGGGCGGATTCTAAACCTGAAATCCGAAGTTGCAGAGAGATTTCTCCGCTCCGGGACGGCAAGAACCCGCCGTCCCTGCGGTCGAAATGACAGAGGGGCATCTTGCGTCCCCGAAAAAGATTGCGCGAGTGTTTCGAATTGGGCTAACGTGCGCTTCGGCGCGAAACGTGCTGAAACGCAGGAGGGAATTCGTCATGAGGAAGATGATTCTCGCGGTGGTTAGCGCGGCGCTGCTGTCGCGCGGGGCTTACGGGCAGAACGCGGCCTCCGGAACACATTCTTGCGAGGATCTGGCGCAATTGGAATTGCTTGGAGCGAGAATCCTGTCGGCGCAGACAGTCGCGGCCGGAGCGTTCACGCCGCCAAATGTTTCTCCACGGGCGGGAGGAGATAGTTCTTTCTACAAAATGGTTCCTGCGTTCTGCCGGGTGGTGGCGGAGGCGACGCCGAGCGCGGATTCCTCGATCAAAATCGAAGTGTGGATGCCCGCGAATGGCGACAATCGCGGCGGATGGAACGGGAAGCTGCAAGGCCGGGGCAACGGAGGATTCTCCGGAGAGATTAGTTACCCGCAATTGGGAATCGGCGTTTCGCAAGGTTATGCCATGAGCGGCACGGACGGGGGTCACTCCGGAGATGCAACTTACGCGAGTTGGGCGCTGGGACATCCCGAAAAGGTAGCGGACTTCGGATACCGGGGAATCCACGAAATGACGCGCGTAGCGAAGGCGGCGGTCAAGGCTTACTACGGGAAGGATATGCAGCATTCGTATTTCTGGGGTTGCTCGAACGGAGGGCGGCAAGCGTTGATGGAGGCACAGCGCTTTCCGGAGGACTACGATGGGATTCTGGCGGGAGCGCCGGCCAATTACTTTACGCACTTGCTGACCAAAGCGCTTGCGGATTCGCAAGCGACCACGCTGGATCCGGCAAGCTACATCCCGCCGAGCAAATTGCCGGCGATCGCTCGCGCGGTGAATGCTGCCTGCGACGCGCAGGACGGCGTGAGCGACGGCATCGTAAACGACCCGAAGAAATGCCACTTCGATCCCGCGGTACTGCTTTGCAAAGAAGGTGATTCGGAGAAGTGCTTGACGGCGGCGCAAGTCACTGCGCTAAAGAAATTGTATGAAGGGCCCAACGACGCGAAAGGACGGAAGATTTTTCCGGGGTACGTGCCCGGAGCGGAAGAAGGACCCGGAGGATGGGAAACGTGGATCACCGGACCGACGCCGGGCAAAAGCTTGCTGTTCGCGTTTAGTGGCGGATATTTCTCCAACTTCGTTTATGAGAAGGCGGACTGGAATTATAAGGATGCCAGCGTCAATGAAGCGATGAAAGCGGCTGACGAGAAGACCGCGAAAATACTGAACGCAACGGACCCCAACCTAAAGGCATTCAAGGCGCGAGGAGGGAAGTTGATCCTCTATCACGGTTGGAACGATGCAGCGATTTCCGCGCTCAACACGATCAACTATTACAACGATGTGTTGCGCAAGATGGGGGCGCGGAAGTCCGAGGCATTCGCGCGGCTCTACATGGTGCCGGGGATGCAACACTGCAGCGGCGGTCCTGGAACAGACTCCTTCGGACAGGGAGTGGCCGACGCGAGGGATGGGCAGCACAACGTGGAGACTGCGCTCGAACAGTGGGTGGAGAAGGGAGTTGCGCCAAACGTGATCGTCGCGACGAAGTACCAGGGCAGAGACGCTTCCACGGGCGTGAAGATGACGCGGCCGCTGTGTCCCTATCCGCAGATTGCGAAGTACAAGGGCACAGGCGATACGAACGACGCGGGCAATTTTGTTTGCACGGCGGGGAGCAAGTGATCGAAAACAGTGCGTGTGGAATCTCGAAGTGATCCCGGTTGCGGTGCAACACAGTCATCCGTTGAATTGAAGGAGGAGATAGCATGTCACAGAAAGTTATGGTGAGGTTTGTTATTGGGGTGATGTTTGCGCTTGGCGCGTTGGCGAGCGCGTTGGCGCAAATGCCGAATCCGTATGGGACGGCCATCAGCCTGGAAAACGCCAAGAAGGCGGCTGCACCGGCGCTGGCGGAGGCGGCGAAAAATAATTGGAAAGTAGCGGTGGCGATTGTCGGTCCGGCGGGCACGCTGATTTACTACGAGAAAATGGATAACACGCAACTCGGCAGCGCGGAAGTGGCCATTGATAAGGCTCGCACGGCGGCGCTTTTCAAGCGGCCGACGAAGGCATTTCAGGACGCGCTGGCGGCCGGAGGAGAGGGTCTGCGGATCCTCACACTGAAGGGCGTAGTGGCTGCGGAGGGCGGAATTCCGCTGGTGATGGACGGAAAGATCGTGGGCGCAATCGGCGTTAGCGGCGCGACGAGCGCGCAGGACGCGCAGTGCGCCAAAGCCGGCGCGGACACGATTAAATAGATTCTCCCAATGACAAAGCATGGTTGAAAAAACAGTCTACTTGTCGCTCGGCTCGAATGTGGGAGACCGCGCCAGGAACTTGCTAGCGGCGATCGATGAGTTACCACATGCGGGCGTGGCGGTGAAAAAAGTTTCGTCGTTCTATGAAACTGAGCCTGTGGATTTGCGAGAACAGCCGTGGTTCTTGAATTGCGCCGTGGAAGTGGCAACGCATTTCGATGCGATGACGTTGTTGCGGGCCTTGCGGGAGATCGAAATGAAGATGGGGAGCAAGAAGCTGGTGGCGAAAGGGCCGCGACTGATCGATATAGACATCTTGCTTTATGGTTCGGAGACGGTTGACACGCCGGAATTGCAGGTACCGCATCCGCGGATGCATCTGCGGCGGTTCGTGCTGGCGCCGCTGGCGGAGATTGCGCCGGAAGGGGTACACGCCGCTCTGAAGATGACGGTTGCCCAACTGCTCGAACGGACGACAGATCACAGCGCCGTACGAAAGTTGGAGTAGGGGCACGATATATCGTGCCCCTTCGGCTACATCCAACGAAACAGCATCAACTGGTGCGATGGAGCAGCAGGCGGTGCAGCGTGATGGGTTTGGGCTGGAGGGCGTCGAGCTCGATTTGGGCGAGCTGACCTTCCTTGATTTCGCGCCAGCGGTAGACGCCCGGCTCGGTTTCCTGGGTTTCGCGGCCGTTCAAGCGGCGCAAGAACTCGACAGCGTTGTCGCGTGAGGCCGCTTGGCGATACGTAGGACGGGTGAGAGCTTCGACAGCGTAGCTGCGCAGAAGCTTGCGCCAGTAATGATCGAAGAGATCACTGGACGCGAAGATGTCGCTCCAGGCGACCTCGCCACCGTAAGCGACGACCACGCCGACAACGTGCTCATTTTTCAAACCGGAAGTGGCTTGGACAAAGCGGCGCTGCACTTCGTTCACGAAGTCATCGATGGAGACGCCGACGGCCTGCGAAACGTAAATTTTTTCGTAGGCTTCGGTGCGCCCATTGCCGGCGATAGCGGCTTGAAGATTGTCCGAAGATATCTGCGGGCGAGGAGCCGATGGAGCTGACTTGGCCGTGGTTCCGCTGCGGACGGCGTCCCAAACTTCAGCTTGCTTTTGATCAACGGCAGCTCTTTCGCGGACGCTGGGATGGACGATGGTATTCGCGGCGGCAAATTGCGCGGCGCCGGTCCAGCGGCCGTGCTCGACGCAGAAGACGTCGAGAGGCAGCGGAGGCGCGCCGACGGGAACGATGCGATCCTTGCCGATGACGCGATCCTGCTTGCCGCCGCTGACGAGTTCGCCAGCGAGAAGTAGCAACGGGCGGCGGCTGCGATTGATCAGGACAAGTTGGTTGACGGAAGCGCCGGTGTTGTACTGCGGAAGATAGACGGGACGGCCGTCGCGCGAACGCTGCAGGACCTGCGCGCCTTGCTCGGCGACAGTCACTTCGCCGGTCGCGAGAGCTTCCTCGAGCGTAAGAAAAGGACTGGTGTCCTGACTCAGGGAGCTAACGACGGGGAAGATGGAGATGTTTTCGTAGACGACGGGATCGAGCAATCGCCATTCGCCCTCTGGCCGGGAAGGAAGGGCCGAAGGTGAGCCAGGCGCCGAGCCGACAAAAGCCAGGCCGCCGAGCGCGGTAATACCGAGAAGTCCGCCGATCAGGGCGGCGAAAATCGAACGTTCCATAAAAGCCTCCTGTGTGTGAGCCCCGGCCCGGTCAGAGCAAACCAGCGGGGACGCGACTCAGCGTTAGAACGCGCTCGTGTGAATTCCTTGCATCAACTTGTGATGGAAAACTTCAGGCGAATAGTTTAGCGGTTGGGGTCGCCGAGGTTGATACGGGGCTTGCGCCTGGATTTGGCCAATTCGCCTTCCTGCTTCTCGTATTCGGCGAGCTCTTCGTCGGTGTAGGAGAAAGTATCGCGCGAAGCGAACATAGAGTTACGCCCAGCTTGTTTCTTCTTCTTGCGCAACGCGCCGAATTCGTGGCGGACCTGCCGGATTGGGCCTTCGATGGCCTTCACTTCGACGAGCAGATCACTGACTTTTTCGAGAAAGTCGTGAAGGTGGTAAGGGCGAAGCACATAGGGGAGCCGCGCGGCTTCCAAATGAGTCACGTATTGGCTGCTAGTCGCCTCTGGAATAAGGTACAGGACGCGAATGCGGGCGCCATCCGCTGCAGAAACGCTCGCGAGCTCGCGCAGGATCACGAAGGCGTGACCGTCGACCCCTGTCAAAACCACATTGGCAATCACGAGAGACCATTCCCCGGTCTTCAACTCCGCGAGGAGCATTTTGGTGTCGGAGACGACCCGAACTCGCCATCCCTCGGAATCCAGGATCTGTTTGACCGCGCTCGCGCCTTGGGCATTGTCGTCGAGGACGAGAATGCCCACCTGTTGCGCGGGCACTAAGGGACTAGTACTCACAATACTGCGATTATACGCTCAGAGTGACAAATACAGGCAGGAAATTAAGTGCCTGCGACGTATGGGACAAGGGTCGTCTGCCACTTTTCGAGGCCGATGGGGAGGGAGCTACTGCCCGATTGCAAGGGATGTACCGGAAACGTACTTTTGCAAGCCGATGCCATCCCAGAACATATGGTAAGTGGCGTACCGCCGTGAGGAATCGGCCCCGGTGAAGAAGATTTGGAAGCCGTCGCGGGACCATTCCGCATTTTGCGACAGCATGTTCAAAGGGCTCAGAAGGGTACGCCGCTTCGAGTGAATTTCGTACAAGAAAAAGCCAAAACTACCCCCAGTGTGGGTGTCGGAGGGAACACCTGCGGGCGGCTTCAGCCACTCTGCGGAAACGAGAAGCAGATCTGGATTTAGGGGATGGACGCGAAACGTGCCCGCACTGGAAGAGCCGAAAGCATCACCGAGAATGTCCTTCTCGGGTATCGCCTGTTGGATTGTACCGGTATCGGTCACCCAAGAGAGCTGCTGCAGGTCGTCCACGAGAATGGTTTGAGCGTCAACCCATCCGTGGATTGCAACAATATCGCCTGGGAAAACGGAAGCCGCGGTCTCCGGGGAAGCGACTGGCGCGGACCGCAAATGCCACTTGCCATCGACGAATTTCATGAATGCGAATCGCGCGTCGTCAAGCGACCAGAAAGCCTGCTGGACCTGCCCGCGAACGAGTTCGGCGGACTTCTCGGTAGCGAAGTCGTAGAGAAAAATGGCGCGGTCTTCCGGTTTGTCCTCGTGCGTGTAGAGGAGCCGCTTGCCGTCGTGGGAAACAGCTAATTGAGAACCCTCCGAACCAATCAAATGATTTGTGGCGCCACGCTTGAAAACGATTTTTCCGGCAGGATTCAGGTAAGCCGCAGAAACCGGGGACTTGAAACTGGTGACAGAGGATACGGGGACGGGAGGTTTCTTCTTGGCGTCATCTTCTTCTTCCTGGTCGGGCTGATTGTTGATCCTGGGGAAGAGTTCGGCAGCGATGCGACCGCAGCCGGTCATCGAGCCTAGCTGCGCATGTTCGACTGAGGCGCGGAAGGAATACTTTCCTGAGGGTGGCGGAGTGAGAGTCAGCGTGTCGTTCTTGACATCGGTACATGCTTCGCGCGAGAGGTGAATGGCAACGGCCGCGCCGGTGGCGGAATCTTTGGCGTGATAGGTCCAGGAATCAGCGGTGGCTTCGTGCGCGACGTCGGCGGCCTCCAGCGGGATAGGCGGATAGCCGGGGCGATCCATGCGTTCAGGGCCTTTCAGTCCAATGCGCAAGCTCCAGTTCGGATCGTTGCCAAAGGCCAGGATGAATATGGGGTAGTGGGTCGATTGAGGGGCCGCAGGACCCGCAGGCAGCTTCTTTGGGGCCTGAGGGGTCTGGCCGAAAGAAAGCGCAGGCAGCCCCGCAAGAAGCAGCGGTGTGGCGAGCAAAACCTTTCTAGGTCCCTTATGCATGTGGACGGCGGTTCCCCGGAGAAAGAGGATACCTTGTGGCAGCGAGGGAGGCAATTGGCTGCCGGGCTCAGCGGAAGGCCGCGTATCCAGGGAGGTACTGTGGGAGGGGAAATGCCAGAGGGAGCTTAGACGAATAAAAAGCGAAATATTTTGCTTGACTAAGCGAACAAAAAGCGAAATACTTCGACTGTGCTTAGAGGTGGGCTATGCCTCCAGTTCACTCCCCAACGGCGCCAAGTTTTCGGACTCGACGCCGCCACGTTTCACCAACCACAGCAGGACTCTTTCCTGAGTGCCCTGATGCCAAAAGCCCAAAACAAGTGGTCCAAAGTCCTGCCCGGACAGAGGACCGACGCGGCAGCATTTCAGATCGAGAGACGACGGATTGCCCCCCGGCGTCCACGACCCAAAGCGGAAACCAAAACCGCGAAAAGGGTCCGGTCCGAAATGATGCCGCGGCACCACCTGAACGCGCTAACGCGCGGTTGGTTGGCATCGCCCGCCTCGCAGCATCTTCCCCTCCCGCCGAGACGCGGCGGAGGTCCGCGGAAAAGCCGGAATATTTTGTGCTGCCGGTGAAGTCCATCTTGAACCGTTGCGATTCAAACCGCGTGCCGTTTGAATGGACGATCAATCCATATCGGGGATGCGAGTTTGCCTGCAAGTATTGCTACGCGCGGTACACGCACGAATACATGGAGCTGGATGGCGCTGAGTTTGAGAAAAAGATTTTTGTGAAGAAAGACGCGGCGCCGCTGCTGGCTTGGGATGTGGCGCACAAGTATTCGTACACTTCGGAAGCGTCGGGCGGAGAGCGACCGGACCACATTGCAATCGGGACGGCGACAGATCCCTATCAGCCGGCGGAGCGGGAGTATGGAGTGACACGGGCATGCCTGGAAGAACTTGCGAAGCGCGAAGGCATGAGCATTTCCATTATCACCAAGTCGAACCAGATTGTGCGGGACATTGATGTGCTGCAGCACATTGCGGAGCGGTCAAACCTGAGAATTGACATAACGATTACGACCTTGCGCGCAGGATTGACCCGCCTGCTGGAGCCACGGGCGCCACGGCCGGATTTGCGGCTGGCGGCCGTGAAGCAATTGCGCGAGGCCGGGCTGTCCGTAGGCGTATCCGCTTCACCGCTGATCCCTGGAATTACCGACCGCGAGGGGGACTTGGAAGCCGTGGCCGAGGCGGCGCGGGAAGCCGGCGCGCAGTGGTTTTTTTCGGGCGTGTTGTTCTTGATGCCTTCTTCGGCAAAGCAGTTCCTGCCGTTTGTCCGAGAGAAGTTTCCACGCCTGGCGAAGCAATACGAACAGTGGTTTGCGAAAAATGGCTACGCTCCGGAGGAATACCGTCGCAAAGCCTCGGAGCGCGTGGCGCGAATCCGGGAGAAATATGGATTTCGCTCGCGGCCGTGGGTGGAAAACAAACGCGCTGCGAATTGGTCGCAGTTGTCTTTAGGCTGGGATGCGGCGGCACGGACGATGGAACAAACACAAGCATGTGCGACGGGATAGTTCCCCGAAAAGGCGCATAGCCAGGGCTGGCTGTGCTTTGTGTAGTCTGCTAGGGAACAATGATGCGGGACTCCTCACGCTGGAGTTCGGGGGATTTTGGAAATTGGCCACGAAGGAATTCTATGAAGCGGCGCGAACGCGGGCGGCCGTTGGTGCGCAGCAAACCCATGCGGTAGAGAAAAACCAGCAAATAGAAAACTTGCGAGTCCTTGAGGATGGCCGAACTGGCGCGCTCAGATTGCTGTTTTTTGATTTCGGAGATAAAGCCGACCAGTGCGGCATAGAGTTCGCGCGGGAGAGGTGCGTCCGGCGGTCTTTCGTAAATGATGCCAGTGCTCAGCGTCTTGTAGGTTTGGGCGAGCGACTGGAGGGCGGCCAGGACATCGGCGTCCACGGCAGCGGGCTGGACAGCGCAGAACTTGGCGATGGAGAAGGCCAGCGCGGCCATGAGTTGCTGGTGAGTGTAGACGATATCCTGCGGGATTTTTTCATCGAGCAATGGAGTATCCGCGGGCAAGGAGCGCTGATGGCCGTCTTCGTAGCGGTGGGCGGCGATGAGATACGAACAATCGGACGGGCAGTCAATGGTGACTTCGCGCGCGGTGCCACAGCAGACCGCGCAGATTTTTTCGCCCTTTGCGGGACAGAAGCGAACCGCCTTGCGCTTTTCGCAGATGGGACAGGGCACGGAGTCTCCTCGAATGTCAGGACAGTGCAACAGAATACGCGGTGGGCCAGGAAATAACAAAATCAGGCTGGCGAATGTTAATGAGGCAAGCCTACTTAAGTCAGGCCGGAGCCGTTAGCGGGTTCGATCATTGCTCCGGTAAGCTTCCTGACTTGCGGACGTCTTTAGAGAGAACCAGATCAAGACGGCTAGCGATTCGATGCCGAGCAAGCGCCGAAAACCAGAGACGGCCATCCGCCACGAATATGAACGACACTGTGACTGCCTCCAAGTGCCTTAAGGGGACAAACAAGAAGAGCTAATTGCATAAAGCTCCGCGAGACCTTGCGAGCGCCTCCGAGGCTGGAGAGAATGCGGTCACAATAATTCCACGCCGCGATGCCTAAGGTCCCAAGAAGAAGGCCGCCTGGAGGATCCCAAGCTCTGCCGCTGGGCGCGTAGACCATGAACCAGCCGCTGAACAGAAGAAGCCGCCAAGAAGGATTAGGCAGACTGCGAGTACATAACTCTTCACGTCGCCGACGCCTTTCGCACGAATCCGGCCGAATCGCGAATTGCAGATGATTCTTTCATTGAGAATAGCTGCTGGCAGGATATGTCGGCGAGGTCCCCAGCGATTTGCAAATTTGACTTGGATCGTTCAAAGGAGAAAGCGAGACAGAAGGCTTGGAGTGCATCTTGGCCGAGCTGAGCCACGACGGAGAATTAGGTCGGCCCCCGAACGTTTTGAATAAATTCAGGGGCCGACCTGTCTACAGAGAAGTACTGCGACTAATGATTCGAGCTTGTATCGTCATCTGGCGCAAAGGCCGGTGGTCACGATGTGCTTAGTGGGCTTGAGCTGATAAGTGAAATACGGCACAGCCACGCGGAAGGTTTGGGGATCGTTATTCGCGCAGTGGCCCGGACTCTGTTGCGAACAGAGCGGGCTTGCCAGGTGGTCGTCGGCGAAGGCGATGTTGGCGCGGTGCTGCGTGTCTAGAGCCACCTGGAAGAAATCCGCGAGGGCGCGGCTGTCGCCGTTGGAGCAGCCAGTGCCGTTGGTGCATACGGTTCCAGCGTGAATGAAATGATCGCTGGCCGTGCGCTGCGTAAAGGATGGCACGGCCGCGTTGCCGTTCACGGATTCCGCTGCATAGACGCTCCATTGTGCCCAGCAATTCGTAGTGCCGTCGGCGCACGCCGGCTGCATGGCGGCAACATCGTTGGAGTTCCCAGTGAGGCTGGAGCCCAGCCAGGTGACGACCACGTGGCCGTAGGCATCGGCAGTGACCCATGGGAACACGTTGGACTTGCCAACCGTGCCGTCCCGGTTGACGCGGACTGGAGATGTCCAGGTGTTTCCGACGTCAGAGGACGAAGAGAGAAAGATACTTTGGTTGTCCGACCAGACCGTATAGACGTTGCCGAAGTTGTCGACGGCAAGCGCCGGGAAGATGTTGGCGGCGCCAGCCGGGCCGGCGAACACCTTGTGGTCGGTGAAGGTGATGGTCGGAGCACCGAGGCCGGCGTCCGTTGAGACACCAACATACACGCTGCGGAGCGGTCCGGAAGCCGCGTTCTCTGTTATGCTGTCCGGCGCCACGAAGGCGACGTAAAGATTCCCTTTGCTCGGGCAGGAACTGGTGTTGCGGTCGACTTTGATCTGGGCAGCAACGTTGCCGCTGCTCGTTGGCAACAAGCTGCCTGCGGCAGGGAAAGTGGCGGCGTCTATAGCTTCACCGGCACCGGCCAAGTAAGTAAGTCCGCCATTATTGGACCGTTGCACTTCAATATTGAAAGTGGTCACGTCGTGGTAGCTCATATAAACAGTGGAAGGATCATCAGGTGCATCGTTCCACATGCGGTCGTCCCCCGCGACCTGTGCGGAGAGCACGTTTGGCGGAGTAAAGAACGTGTCGCCGCGATTCCTGGAGTTAGTGGCGGTCACGCCAGGAACGAGCGCCAAGCTTGTTAGGGCGACGTTGGGGATGGCGGA
>Ga0209158_1002489_pt1 | contig 11291 bp, 9 predicted proteins | sample GraSoiAngelo_140_FD_185897 | JGI IMG/M metagenome (GOLD analysis project Ga0209158, IMG submission 185897) | Grasslands soil microbial communities from the Angelo Coastal Reserve, California, USA - 14_0929_12_30cm (SPAdes) (version 2) | ecosystem: Environmental > Terrestrial > Soil > Grasslands ...
ATCATCGAGTATCGCGACGAGCGCTGGATCGTTCCGGACCAGCCCGTCATTCCGTTCATCGAAGGCGACGGCACCGGACCGGACATCTGGAGGGCGTCGCAGCGCGTGTTCGACGCCGCGGTGAAGAAGGCCTCGGGAGGACGCGCCGTCGTGTGGCGCGAAGTGCTCGCCGGCGAGAAGGCCTTCAAGCAGGTGGGTAGCTGGCTCCCCGAGGAGACGCTCGAGGCAATCCGCCGGCACCGGGTCGCCATCAAGGGGCCGCTCACCACGCCCGTCGGCGGCGGGATCCGTTCGGTCAACGTATCGCTGCGCCAGCTCCTCGACCTCTACGCCTGCATCCGGCCGGTTCGCTATTTCGCAGGCGTGCCCTCGCCGGTGCGAGAGCCCCAGAAGCTCGACGTCGTCATCTTCCGCGAAAACGTCGAGGACGTCTACGCCGGCATCGAGTACGAGGCGGGCACCGATCAGGCGAACCGCGTGCGCGATTTTCTCGTCCGGGAAATGGGCGCGAAGATCCGCGAGCACAGCGCCATCGGGGTCAAGCCGATGTCCAAGTTCGGCTCGCAGCGCCTCGTGGTGAAGGCCATCCAGTACGCGCTCGACAGCGGCCGGCCTTCGGTCACCCTCGTGCACAAAGGCAACATCATGAAGTTCACCGAGGGGGCCTTCCGCGACTGGGGCTACCAGGTCGCCCGGGAGCGCTTCGACGACCGCACCCTGCACGAGGGACAGGAGGCGAGCGGCACCGCGGGGAAGATCATCATCAAGGACCGCATCGCCGACGCCATGTTCCAGCAGGTGCTGTTGCGCCCCGACGAGTACTCCGTCATCGCCACGCCGAATCTCAACGGCGACTATCTCTCCGACGCCTGCGCGGCCCAGGTGGGCGGCCTCGGCATGGCGCCCGGCGCCAACATCGGCGACGGGTTCGCCGTCTTCGAGGCCACCCACGGCACCGCGCCCAAGTACGCCGGCCAGGACAAGGTCAATCCGGGCAGCGTGATCCTCTCGGGCGCGATGCTGTTCGAGCTCCTGGGATGGAAGGACGTGGCGATGGCGATCATCCGCGGGCTCGAGGGGGCCATCGCCGCCAAGCGGGTAACCTACGATCTAGCCCGCCAGATGCCTGGCGCCACCGAGGTCTCGACCTCCGCCTTCGGCGAGGCGATAATCCAGCACCTCCCATGAAGAGCGCCATCGTCACATCCCCGGCGGGGGACCTCGAGACTCCCCTCCTGGCGGTGATCGTTCCAACCGGCACCACGGTGCCCGCGTCGCTCGCCGCCCTCGAGCGGGCGACCGGCGGGGTAATGGCCCGGGCGATCGCCGGCGGTGATTTCAAGGGCAAACGCGACGAGACCCAACTGCTGTATCCGGCCGCCGGCAAGATCCAGCGCCTGCTCATCGTGGGGATCGGCAAGAGCGCCGACGTCACCCGCACCAGCCTGCGTCGCGCCGCGGCCGTGGCGGCCAAGCGCGCCCGCGTGCTCGGCACCAAGAGTTTCGCGCTGCTCGTGGCCGCTGAAGCGCGGGGCGGCGTCAAGGCCCGCGACTGGGGCCAGCTCGCGGTGGAAGGCGCCGCGCACGGTGCCTGGATCTTCACCGACCTCAAGCAGGCTGGCGAAGAGCCGCGGGTCGACGTCGAGGCCGTGGACGTGGTCGTCGACGCCAAGGACGCCAAGGAGGCCGAAGCGGGTCGCCGCATCGGGGCGGCGATCGCCGCCGGGGCGCGGTACACGCGGCACCTGCAGATGCTGCCCGGCAACGTCTGCACCCCGACGTACCTCGCCGACCAGGCCGTGGCGCTCGGCAAGAAACACGGCGTGAAGGTGACGGTGCTCGATCTCGCTGCCATCAAGAAGGAAGGGATGGGCGCCCTGCTCGCCGTGGCCCAGGGCTCGGAGCAGGAGCCCCGGTTCATCACCCTGGAGTACCACGGCGGGGGAGACGGCGGTCCAGTCGTGCTCGTCGGCAAGGGCGTCACGTTCGATTCCGGCGGCATCTCGATCAAGCCGGCGCAGAGCATGGAGGACATGAAGTACGACATGTCCGGCGCGGCGGCCGTGCTCGGCGCGTTCGAGGTATTGGGGACCCTGAAGCCCAAGGTGGACGTGATCGGGGTGATCCCTTCGACGGAGAATCTGCCGTCGGGGACGGCGATCAAGCCCGGGGACGTCGTGAAGAGCCACCTCGGCAAGACCATCGAGATTGTGAACACCGACGCCGAAGGCCGGCTGATCTTGTGCGACGCGCTGTCGTGGGCGCGACGCTACAAGCCCGGCGCGGTGCTCGACGCCGCGACACTCACCGGCGCCGTCAGCATCGCCCTCGGCAAGGAGGCGATCGGCCTGATGGGCACCGACGAGGCGCTGCTCGGGGAGGTGCGCGAGGCGGGGGAGCGGGCGGGCGAGCGGTGCTGGCCGCTGCCGCTCTGGGAGGAGTACCGGGAGCTGGTTAAGTCGGACATCGCCGACGTGCGCAACTCCGGCGGCCGCAGCGCGGGCACCATCGCCGGCGGCTGGTTCCTGCGAGAGTTCGTCGAAGGGTTCCCGTGGGCGCACCTCGACATCGCGGGGACCGCCTACACCGACAGCGAAGGCCCGCATCAGGTCAAGGGGCCGACGGCCATCGGCGTGCGGTTGTTCTCCGAGTTCCTGCTGCGTCGCGCCGGCGCTTGATCCGGCGGGCGCTCCTCGTCGCGACCCTCCTCGGCATCGCGGCGGCTCCCCCGCCCGCGGCCGCCCAAGCGGACACGACCCCCCGCGACACCAGCGGCGCCCGCGCGCGCGACACCACTCCGCCCGACACCATCCCGCACTATCTGGCGGCGTTCGCCCCGGCGCTCCCCGCCGGGCCGCTCCCCCACGGCACCCGCTACAGCTTCGACGCCGATTCCCTGCGCTTCTCCGACGCGACGACGCTCGCCGATCTGCTGCTGCACGTCCCCGGCGTTTATATCGCCCGGGGCGGGGCGTACGGCGCGCCGGAGGTCGCCCTCTACGGCGGCCGCGGGCCACCGGGGATCGAGGTGTACTGGGACGGCGTGCCGTATTTGCCGCTGGGCCGCGATTCCGTGTTCCTGGACCTCGCTCGCGTCTCCCTGGCGCCGCTGGAGCGCGTGGACGTCATCGTCCTCCCCGCAACGCTGCGCGTGTACCTGACGACCTCCCGCCAGCGATCCACCGTCCCGACGAGCAGCGTGCGCATCGAGACCGGCGATCTGTCCGTGGCCGACTACCGCGGCACGTTCGCGCGCCGCTGGCGCTCGGGGATGGGGGTGGCGCTCGCCGCGGACTGGAACGCGATCAACGACGACGCAGCGACTTCCACCACCGCGTTCAACAGCGTCGACCTGTGGCTCAAGGGGGAGTACATCCCCGGCGGCCGCCTGGGACTCTCCTATGAGGTGCTGAGCTCTACGTGGGATCGCAGCGCGAGAGTCGGCGTGGTGGACCGCTGGCGGTTCAAGCGTCAAGACGGGCTGCTGCGCCTCTTCGCCGGCGCCCGCGCCGACGGGCTGGGGCCGCGCTTCGAGGCCGCGCTGCTGCGCACGTCCATCAGCCGCGACACGGCGATCCTCGGCCGCTCGGGGGCGATGGCCCAGGTTGCGGCGCGCCAGACCTGGCGCCGTGCGAGCCTGGCCGTGACCGGCCGGTTCAGCGACTTCCTCCCCCGCTCGTCGGTCGAGGTGGACGGCGGCTGGACGCCGGTCCCACGGCTCACGCTGGCGGCCGACGGCCGCATCGCCCGGTACGCCGGCCGCCGCACGGGCCGCCGCGCGCACGCGAGCGCCGGCCTGTCGTTGCCGCTGGGCTTCTCCCTCCACGGCGACGTGGCGTCGATGCGGGATGCGCCAGCTCCGGCGCTGGCGACCGGCGGCACCCAATGGGCCCTCGACTTCTCGGGCGCGGTGCGATGGGAGAGCCGATTCGGGATGGTGGAAGCCGCCGGCGTGCGGCGCGATCCGTACCAGCCGCTCGGTTTCCCATCCGGGCTGTCGGGCCGCGATTCGATCAACGGGTTCGGCCCCGTGCCGCAAAGCCGCTACCTCCAGCTCATCGCCAGTGTCCGGCCCGTGGCGGGCCTCACGCTCTCGGGATGGTATTTCGACCCCATCCGCGGCGGCGGCGACTTCGAGCCGCCGCGGCACGCGCGGTTCTCGGCGACGTTCTTCTCGCGGTTCTGGCGCGTGTACAAGAGCGGCGTGTTCGCGCTGCGTGGGGAGTTCGCGGTGGAGTCGTGGAGCCGCGGCTTGGGCGGCGTGCATCGCGACACCCTCGGCAACGTGGTGCAGGTGCCGCTCGCGGGCGCCACCTTCATCGAGAACGACCTGCAGATGCAGATCGCGGGCGTCACCGCCTTCTGGGTGGTGCGCAACAGCAACTTCTTCCGCGGCAGCTACGTCCACGGCCTGAGTTATCCGCGACGCTTTCAGTACTTCGGAGTGCGCTGGACATTCACCAACTGAGCGCGTTGACCTAAGTGCTTCGCCCGATTAGCCTTAAAGTCTGTGCCGCGAAGCATGACGGGATTCGGCGCGTCCGAAGGGACGGTGCTCGGGGGACGGCTGCGGATCGAGATCCGCTCCGTCAACCACCGCTATTTCAACGCGCAGATCAAGCTCCCCTTCGACCTCGCCGGCGTGGAAGCCGAGCTGCGCGATCGGCTGCGCCAGCTGCTGGACCGGGGTCACGTGGCGGTGACGGCTCGCTGGCTCGAGTCCCCCGAGGCCGAGACGACCCTGTCGCTGGACCTGGTCCGCGCGCGGCAGGTGGTCGCCGCGTTGAAGGAGCTGAAGAAGAAGCTGCACCTCAAGGGCGAGCCGGATCTCGCGTTCGTGGCACGGCAGCCCGAGGTGCTGGCGTTGGGGGGCAACGGCCAGGCCGCGGTAACGTGGAGCGACGTGCAGCCGATCGTCGAGCAGGCCGTCGCCGAAGTATTAGGGATGCGCGAGCGCGAAGGCCGCGCGCTGGCGGAGGATCTGCGGGCCCGGCTCGAGGCCCTCGAGGTGGGGGCGCAGGCGGTCGAGGGACGCGCACCGACGCGGCTGGCCGCCGAGCACGAGCGGCTCCGCAAGGCGGTGACCGAGCTCGCGGGCAACGTGAAGGTGGACGAGCAACGGTTGGCGGTCGAGATCGCCCTGCTCGCCGACCGCGTCGATATCAGCGAGGAGTTGGTGCGGCTGCGCACGCACCTCGCGGCGTGCAGGCAGGCGCTCGCCACCAGCGTACCGGTGGGCAAGCAGCTCGGCTTTCTCGCGCAGGAGCTACTGCGCGAGGTGAACACCATCGGCTCGAAGGCGAACGACGCGGCGATCACGCAGACGGTGATCGCCATGAAAGGCGAGCTGGAGCGGTTTCGGGAGCAGCTGGAGAACCTCGAGTGACCCGGGCGGTCGTCATCCTGTCGGCGCCCTCGGGCGGCGGCAAGACGACGATCGCGCAGCGGCTGCTCCGCGAGCGGCCCGCGGATCTGGGGTATTCGGTCTCCGCCACGACGCGGCCCCCGCGCCCGGGAGAGCAGGACGGGGAGGCGTATCACTTTCTCAGCCGCGCGGAGTTCGAGCGCCGGCGCGCGGCCGGAGAGTTTCTGGAGTGCGCGGAGTACGCGGGACACCTGTACGGCACGTTGCGCAGCGAGGTCGAGCGGGTGCTGAACAGCGACCGGCACGTGGTGATGGACATCGAGATCGAGGGCGCCCGGCAGGTGCGCGCGGCGTACCCGTGGCCGCGATCGATCAGCGTGTTCATCCTGCCGCCGTCGGTGGAAGAGCTGTTGGACCGGCTGCGCGAGCGCCGCAGCGAATCGCCGGCGGACCTGGCGGCGCGGTTGCGGCGCGCGGTGGAGGAAGTGAGCGCCGCCGCGGAGTTCGACTATCGAGTCGTCAACGATCGCCTCGACGACGCGGTGCGGGAGATCGGGGCGATCATTGACGGCCGGCGCCCCCGCACGGGCCTGAGGCCGGTCGAGACCAAGTTGATCGACGCGCTGCGGCGCGGACTGCAGACCTAAAGGAGAAGCAATGCGGATCTATACACCGGTGGAAGTCGCGGCCCAGACGGGCAACAAGTACCTCGGGGTCCTCGTGGCGGCGCGGTTCGCCCGTTTCGTCAACGAGTTCCCGCGGGACCGCTCGATCGACTTCGAGGAAAAGCTCACGACGCGGGCCTTCGACGAGCTCACCCGGGGCAACCTGAAGTTCCGGCTGGTGCGGCGGCGCCGGCAGGAAGCCTGATGCCGCTCGCCGGCCGCCACGTCGTCCTCGGCGTGTCGGGCGGCATCGCCTCGTACAAGAGCTGCGTCCTCGCCCGCCGGCTGACCGAGGCCCGCGCCGCCGTGGACGTGGTGCTCACCGCCGCCGCGTCCGAGTTCGTGCGTCCCGTTGTGTTCGAGGCGCTCACCGGCCGACCGGTGCTCACGTCGCTGTGGCAGCCCGAGCGCGCGCTCGCCCACATCGCCCTCGCCAAGGCGCCGGACCTCGTGATCCTCGCGCCGGCCACGGCCAACCTCCTCGCGCGCGCCGCGATGGGGCTCGCCGACGACCTCCTCGCGGCGCTGCTGCTCGCCCGCACCGGGCCGGTGCTCTGCGCACCCGCGATGAACGACGCCATGTGGGCGCACCCCGCGACGCAGGCGAACGTCAAGACGCTGGGGAAACGTGGCTGGCAGTTCATCGGTCCCGAGGCGGGACCGCTCGCCGAAGGGCCGAGCGAGCGGCCCGGCCGCATGAGCGAGCCGGAGGCGATCGTCGCCGCCGCCGAGCGCCTGCTCGCGGGCCAGGGAGGGGGACGCTGGGCGGGACGCAAAGTGGTGGTGACCGCCGGCCCTACGCGCGAGCACATGGACCCGGTGCGCGTCATCACCAACCCCTCGAGCGGCCGCATGGGCTACGCGCTCGCCGAAGCGGCGCTGGCGCGAGGCGCGGACGTGGTACTGATCACGGGTCCCACCGAGCTGCCGCTCCCGGCGGGCGCCGCGGCCGTGCGCGTCGAAACGACGGCAGAGATGCAGCGCGCCGTGCAGGCCGTGCTCAAGGACGCGCAGGCGCTGTTCATGGCGGCGGCCCCGGCCGATTTCCGTCCCGCGAGCACGGCGGACAGGAAGCGAGCGCGCAGCGACGGCCATCTCACGCTCGAGCTGGAGGCGACGCCGGACATTATCGCCACCCTCAAGCGACCCAAGACGTGCCTGATGGTGGGCTTCGCGCTCGAGACGGGAGACGGCCTAGCGCGCGCTCGGGAAAAACTGCAGACTAAGCGACTTGATTTCGTGGTCCTGAACGACGCCCTTGAGCCCGGCGCCGGATTCGAGGTCACGACGAACAAGGTCACGATCGTGAGCAAGGTCGGGGAGCCGGTCATCCTGCCGCTCCTCCCCAAGCGCGACGTGGCCGATCGGATCCTCGACCTCGTGGAGTCGGCGCTCACGTGACTGACGGCCGGGCACTCGCGCGGACGTATCTCGAACAGCAGCGGCTGTTGGGTGGAGATGCGGTGCCGCTGTCGGACAGTCGGACTGTCGGACGGTCGGACGGTAAGGCATCGACGCCGCTTCCAACCACCCCGGGCTTGCGCCCGGGGTTAGCAAGTGCTGGTCTGACCCCGGGCGAGAGCCCGGGGAAGACGGAAAAGGGCCAGTCCGACTCGCTGCCACCCGCCGGTCTCACCTTCGACCCGCCGAGCGACGACCTCTTCTCCACCGATCCGATCCAACAGGCCGCGGATCTCGAAGCGATCGCGCGCCTCGTTGCCGACTGCACCAAGTGCCGGTTGTGCGAGCACCGCACCAACACCGTCCCCGGCGAAGGCCCGGCGGATGCGCGGCTGGTGGTGGTCGGGGAAGGCCCGGGCCGAACCGAGGACGAGACGGGACGCCCGTTCGTAGGCCAGGCGGGCCAGCTCCTCACCAAGATCCTCGGCGCCATCGAGCTGAAGCGCGAGCAGGTGTTCATCTGTAACGTGGTGAAGTGCCGCCCGCCCGAAAACCGCACCCCGCAATACGACGAGGTCGCGGCGTGCGTGCCCTATCTGTTCCGGCAGATCGACCTGCTCAAACCGAAGGTGATCCTCGCGATGGGCAACGCCGCGGCGCAGACGCTGCTGAACACGAAGCAGTCACTCGGGGCGCTCCGCAACCGCGTGCATCGGTTCCGGGGAGTTCCGGTCATCGTCACGTACCACCCTGCCGCGCTGCTGCGCAACCCGAACTGGAAGCGACCGACCTGGGATGACGTCCGTATCGCCCGCCGTCTCCTCGACGGCTGACCGCGCGTTCGCCGGGCGCCAGACTCCGTGGAGTAACGAAGCGGAGCAGGCGATCCTCGGCGCGATGCTCCTCGACCAGGACGCGGCCCTCAAGGCCGCCGAGCTCCTGGACGACACCATGTTCTATAAGGAAGGTCACCGCGCGCTGTTTCGCGCGATGACCGGCCTCGCCGAACGCGGCGACGTGATCGACCCGGTCACGCTGCGCGAAGAGCTGGGCCGCCGCGGCGACTTGGACCGCGCCGGCGGCATGGAGTACATCGGCGCGCTGATCGACGTCGTGCCCACGGCGGCCAACGTCGAGTACCACTGCCGCATCGTCCGCGACAAGGCGGTGCAGCGCCGCCTCATCGAGGCCGCGACCTCGATCATTCAGGACGTCTACGACGGCCACGCCACGGCGGCCGAGGTGCTCGACAACGCCGAGCACCGCGTCTTCCAGGTCGCCCAGCTGCGGCGGTCCGAAGAGTTCATCCGCATCAAGGAGCTGATCTGGCCGACGATGGAGCGCATCGAGCAGCTCCAGAGCGGGCACGGCACGGTGACGGGGGTGCCGACCGGCTTCGTGGATCTGGACCGCCTGACGGCCGGCTTCCAACGGTCGGACATGGTCATCGTCGCGGCCCGGCCCTCCATGGGGAAGACCGCGTTGGCGTTGAACATCGTCCAGCACGCGGCGATCGAGCACAACGTGCCCGTCGCGATCTTCTCGTTGGAAATGTCGAAGGATCAGCTGGTGCAACGGCTGTTGTGCTCCGAGGGGTTGGTGGACGCCCAGCGGCTGCGCCGCGGCCAGCTCCGCGACGACGATTACCCCAAGCTCGCGCGCGCGGCCGGCCTGCTCGGCACGGCGCCGATCTGGATCGACGACTCCGCGGCGCTCACCCCCCTGGCGATGCGCTCCAAGGCGCGCCGTCTCAAAGCCGAGCACGACATCGCCCTCGTCGTCGTGGACTACCTCCAGCTGATGTCGGGGCCGGGCGACGCCGAAAACCGCCAGCAGGAGATCTCCTACATCTCCCGCGCCCTGAAAGCGCTCGCCAAAGAGCTGGACGTGCCGGTCGTCGCGATCTCCCAGCTGTCCCGCGCGCCGGAGCAGCGCGGCGGCGAGCACCGCCGCCCCCAGCTCTCCGACCTGCGCGAATCGGGCGCCATCGAGCAGGACGCCGACGTCGTGTGCTTCATCTATCGGCAGGAATTCTACGACGGACCGAGCGACCCCAAGACGGGCGACAGCATCGAGGGGCAGGCCGAGGTGATCGTCGGCAAACAACGCAACGGCCCCACCGGGACGGTGAAGCTGTACTTCAAGAAGGAGTACACCCGCTTCGACAACTTCACCTCCCGCGAGGTGCCCGAGGGCGCGAATGCCTAAGAGCCGCTCGGTGTTCCGCTGCACCGAGTGCGGCGCCGAGCAGCCAAAGTGGGCGGGGCGCTGCGACAGCTGCGGGGCGTGGAATACGCTGGTAGAGGAAGCGGTCGGGCGGCCCGGCGGACGGGCGGTCAGACAGGCCCTTCACACGTCCGCCCGTCCGCCGGTCCGCCTGTCCGCCCTGACGAGCGGGGCGCTGGCGAGGTGGCAGACCGGCCTCGCCGAGTTCGACTTCGTGTTGGGCGGGGGGATCGTCCCAGGCTCGGTGGTGCTGGTGGGAGGCGAACCGGGCATCGGCAAGTCGACCCTGCTGCTGCAGTGCGCCGCCCGGCTGGAAGCCGCCGGCGTACCGACGCTGTACGTCTCGGGAGAAGAGTCGCCCGAACAGGTGCGGCTGCGCGCCACGCGGCTTACCGAAGACGCCGGCGCCGTCCACGTGCTCGGCGAGACGCGCCTCGAGGCAATCGTCCATCATGCCGCCGCGCTTGGCGCGCGCGTCGTCTTCGTCGATTCGATCCAGACCACCTACACCGAAGCGCTCGAGGGCGCTCCCGGCAACGTCGGGCAGGTGCGCGACTGCGCCGCGCGGTTGATGCGCTTCGCCAAGGAAGCGGGGCCCGCTGTCTTCCTCGTGGGGCACGTGACCAAAGGCGGAGGGATCGCGGGCCCGCGCACGCTCGAGCACATCGTGGATACGGTGCTCTACTTCGAGGGCGAGGCGACCCTGGACCATCGCATCCTGCGTGCGGTGAAGAACCGCTTCGGCTCGGTCGACGAGATCGGCGTGTTCCGGATGACGGGCGCGGGGCTCGAGCCCGTCTCCGATCCCGCCGCCGCTTTCCTCGCCGGCCGCCACACGGGCGTCTCCGGCTCGGCCGTCACGGCGCTGATGGAAGGCACGCGCCCCGTGCTCGTCGAAGTGCAGGCGCTCGCCTCCAAAGCCGGCTTCGGGACCCCGCAGCGGGTCGCCACCGGGCTCGACCACCGCCGCCTCGCCGTGCTGCTGGCGGTGCTGGAGCGACGCGGCGGCCTCTCGTTCGACGCGCTTGACGTGTTCGTCAACGTGACCGGCGGCGTCCGACTCGCGGAGCCCTCGACCGACCTCGCCGTGCTGGCCGCCCTCGTTTCCAGCGTGCGCGACCGGCCCGTTCCTGCCGACGCCGTGTTCCTGGGGGAAGTAGGGCTGGGCGGTGAGATCCGGCCCGTCGCTGCGCTGGAGCGGCGGCTCGCCGAAGCGGCGCGCCAGGGGTTCCGCCGCGTGTTCTGCTCGGCGCGCGCGCGCGGCGCACCGGAAGGGCTCGAGCTCGTGGGGATGGAAGGCATCGGTGACCTCGCCCGCCGCCTCGCGGCCTGACGTCGGCGTGGTCATCGTCGCCGCCGGGGCGGGTGTGCGCGCCGGTCCCGGCGAGCCCAAACAGTTCCGATCGATCCTCGGCGTGCCGATGCTGTTGCGGGCGCTGCGGCCCTTCACCTCGCACCCCGACGTCGACCACGTGGTGGTAACGCTGCCGCCGGGATACGCCGAGCGGCCGCCCGACTGGCTGGGCCGGCTGGCCGGGGAGCGGCTCACCCTGGTGGCGGGCGGCGAGACCCGGGCCCATTCGGTCGCCGCCGGGCTCAAGGCGCTGCGCGCGTCGGCGGTGGTGCTCGTGCAC
>Ga0209158_1002493_pt1 | contig 11280 bp, 13 predicted proteins | sample GraSoiAngelo_140_FD_185897 | JGI IMG/M metagenome (GOLD analysis project Ga0209158, IMG submission 185897) | Grasslands soil microbial communities from the Angelo Coastal Reserve, California, USA - 14_0929_12_30cm (SPAdes) (version 2) | ecosystem: Environmental > Terrestrial > Soil > Grasslands ...
GAAGCCGCCCTGGCTCATGCCGCCGATCACCGCGCGCTCAACTCCGAGGTGGTCGAGCAGGGCCGCGAGGTCATCCGCCGAGTCCCAGTAGCTGAACGCCTCCGCCGTCGACACTGTGCGGCCGTGACCGCGCTGGTCCCACGTGATGACGCGGTGGCGGTCGGTGAGCGCCTCGACCTGGTGATCGAACATATCGCCGTCCATCAGGAAGCCGTGGCCCAGGACAAGTGGCATGCCCGATCCGCCGGAGTCGGAGTAGTGCAGCCGCTGGCCGCGGACCTCGGCAACCGGCATCGAGCAAGCCTAATCTGTCTGGTCTATATGCAAGAGCCGAACTTTGCGGACGTCCTCGACGCGGCCAGGCAGATCCGGCCCCATCTCCAGCCGACGCCGCTGCGGCGATACGCCGCGCTGGACCGCGTGGTTGGGGCGGAGGTTCATGTCAAGCACGAGAACCACAACCCGACCGGAGCGTTCAAGGTGCGCGGCGGCATCAACCTCGTCAGCCGCCTCGACGACGACGAACGCAGGCGAGGCGTCATCGCCGCATCGACCGGCAACCACGGCCAGTCCGTGGCGTACGCGGCGAAGCTTTTTGGCGTGAGCGCCGTCATCTGTGCGCCCCAGGCGGCGAACCCGGTGAAGGTCGAATCGATGCAGGACCTCGGCGCCGAAGTCGTCCTCGCCGGCGAGCGTTACGACGACGCCCGCGCCAACGCCGAGAAGCTTGCCCGCGAGCACGGCTATCGCTACATCCACTCCGGCGACGAGCCTCTGCTCATAGCAGGCGTGGGAACGCACACCCTCGAGGTGCTCCAGGAGCTGCCCCACATCGACACCGTCATCGTGCCGATCGGCGGTGGATCGGGCGCGGCCGGCGCGTGCATCGTCGCCAAGGCGGTCAACCCGGACATCCAGGTCATCGGCGTCCAGTCCAACCAGGCCCAGGCGGCTTACTTGAGCTGGAAGTCCGGCAAGCTTCAGGAGTCGCCGAACAGGACGCGCGCGGAGGGCCTCTCGACGGCGACGCCTTTCGAGCTGCCGCAGCGGATCATGCGCCGGCTGCTGGACGATTTCGTGCTCGTTTCCGACGACGAGATCGATGCCGCGACTGCGTTGATGATCGAAAAAACGCGCACGATGGTCGAGGCCGCCGGCGCAGCCGCGCTTGCGGCGGCGCTGAAGTTGCGGGATCGGATGCGGGGCCGCACCATCGCGCTGATCTGCAGTGGCGGAAACATCAGTCCCGCCCAGCTGAAGGCCTTGCTCACCGGACCGGTGATCGGTTAGTCTCTCCGGGCCCAATCGGGGCAAACGAGGAGGCTACGAATGATCTCGATTCGCAAGTTCGTCGGTTACACCGGTGCCGCAGCAGGCATCGCCGCCGCGATCGCGCTAGCGATGGCATCACAAGCCGTTGTTGCGGCAGCGCCTACGAGCCGGGTGGGCGATCAGCCGGCCACGATGCAATCAGCACCAAGCGCCGAGTGCACCGCGGCGATCCAGACCATCAAGACCGCGGCCATCAATGACTCGAAGGAGGATGCGTCGGAGCGTTCGATCGCGAAGACCAACCCCGACGAGGCGACCGATGTTTCCGAGGACGGCGACGAGCTGGCCAATTTCAAGACCCTGTTCGGCATCGCGCGCAGCGCATGCGCGCCTGCGGCTGAGACCGCACCGAAGGTGAGCACCTTCACGCCCTCAGCGCAGTGCACCTCCGCCCTGCAGGCGCTGAAGGCCGCGTGGGCGCAGGGACGCCCGACGACCCAGGCCCAGTGGAGCAATCTCCAGTCTCTGGCGCAAGCCGTGCGCGCCGCTTGCGGCTGGGCGGCCGACCGGCGCTAGCGGCTCAGGACTCCGGCGAGGTCCTGTCTATCGCAAGCTCCGTCAAGAGGTAGCCGGCGGTCAGGAACGGAATGACCGATTGAACGAACTCGCCCAGCAGCGCAGGCGGCGACTGGGGCAGTGAGGCCACCACCGCCTCGCCGAGGCCCAGACCTATCACGCCTGGAAGCACCGCGAGCGCAAGGCGAACCTGCCGCCGCCGGAGCTGTTCGCTGACCGCCGCGATCAGGAGCAGGTCGGCGAAGCCGATGTTGAAGTGCCCGCCCGGGAGCGGAATCCGAAAGTTGAGCCAGATGAGGTGCGGGTCCGGAGTCGTCAATGGGACAGTCGACGGTGCGACCGAGGGTCCGGAGAAGACGATGTTCTGGGCCACGTCGAGCGCGCTCAGGATGAGCAGAAGGACAACAAACGGCCTGAACCTGGGCGGCATGGCGCGGCCCAGCACGATGCCGGCGAGGACGCCGAACCCAAGCACGACGACGTCGGTAAAGGGATAGAAGGGCAGGCCGAACACCGCACCGGCCACGATCAGAGCTAGGACCGGCGCCGCCGCGATGACGACCCAGCGGGTCGTCACGCGAACCGCCGTCCACGGCAGCACCGCGCAGCCCACGGCAACGCCGAGACTTACGAAGAGGTGCACGGCCGGCTACCCATCAGGTTCGCCTATGCAACTCATCGAAACAATTGATTGGCTCTATCGCGGTAATCGACCTAGCCTCACGTTGATTACACAGATGGGTGACGCAGAAACAGTCCTCTACGGCTCCGACGACTCCGTCGAGTCGACCGCCATGGTCGAGCTTCTGAACGAGCTTGGCGTCAAATTCGACTTCCGGGCGATCGACCACGATCCCCGTGCGATGCGCGAATGGGAGCAGCTCGACGGCGACCGGGTTCCGATGCTTCGGGTCGGCAACAACCAGATCGTCCGAGGCTTCGACCGCATCAAGCTGCAGCAGCTCTTCGGCTGGGTGGGCTGCTGACCAACCGAACCTGAAGCACCGATCCTGAGAGAACGCTGAGTCGGTAGCCGGCTTCGCCGGGGCGTTGTCGCTTGGGTACCGAATGGGCGGGCACGCGAGCTCGGCGCGGTCCCAGGAGGGCGGCAGCGGATGAGGTTCGTGAAGCGGGCACGGACGGCTCTGGCGATTCTCGCCTTGAGCGCGAGCGCGTGCGGAAGCAGCGGCGCGCTCGCCAACACAGAGCAGTACAGGCCACCTCCCCCCCTCGCGCTGGTCGTCCTGGTCGACCCTTCGTCGGGCAGCATGGCGGATCAGCTCCGGCAGCTCGAAGATGTGATTCGGGCCAGCGCGAGTCCCAACGAGTCCGTCGTGGTGATGATGCTGCAGACGGGATCGGCGCGTCAGTACGTGGTGAGGCCTGGTGACAGCCTGAGCTCGATTGCAGCGGCCAACGGGCTGACTCTCTCGACGGTCGAGGCCGTCAATCCCCAATTCGGCCCCGTCTCGGGCCGCAATTGGAGCGTGATCCACTCTGGCGAGCGCGTGACGCTTCCCGATGGTGCGGCGCGGGACCCGCTGCTGCTGGCGACGCGCGCCCCGGCGGGGCCTCCGCCTCCGCAGTTGATGCGAATTCCGCGGGCGCCCAGTAACCCGACCGACTATCAGCGCGCCCAGTATTCGCACACGGTCGCCAACAACAACGCGGTCAATGCGTCGCGAGTGGCCGCGTGGCGCGCGGAAGCCGACAGGGCGGTCCAACCCTGGCAGAGCCAGGTGGTCGGCCAGCTCGAGAAGAAGACCGGCACGCAGATTCTCGTCACGAGCTCCTCGGGTGGGCCGGCCCTGTCGACGTCGATCGGTGTAGGCCTCACAACGCTGTCCGGCCTTTCCGGCCGCCGCACTCTGCTCCTGCTTGGGGGCGGCGACAGCCCGGCGACGCTCGCGCCGCGCAGCTTGGTCGACGTCACCCTGGTCATCGCCAACGTCTCCGACCCGCAAGCGGTGGCGGCGTGGAAGTCTGCGGGAGTGGCGGCCGGGGCACCGTCGGTGAATGCGCTGGATCCTGCGCTCACGCAGCTGCAGCTGGCTCAGATCGTCAATCAGTAGAACCCAGAGGAGGACGTATGGAATCAATCGAGAGAATCGCGCCGCCGTCGCAGCGCGACCTGGCTGCAACGGACGGACACATCGTGACGATGCGCGAGTTCCTGGCCAAGCCGCGCGTGGCGCGGGAATTTCAGGACTTGAAAACAGACGCCCAGAAGCTCAGGTCAACCGAGCGCGACCGCCGGAGCCTGAACGAACGGGCGGCGGAGGCGGAGCTCGAGGCCGGGCGCAGGGCTCGCGCGCACGACCAGCACCGCCACAACCGGCTGAGCTTTGGCGTCGGCGCCTTTCTGGCGACGCTGTTCGTCGCCCTGGATGCGCTCCCGGCAAACCTCGCCGCGCAGACCTTCGGCCTCGATCCACTGCCCACGTGGGGAATCACGGCCGTGATCGTGGGCGCGCTGGCGGCGGGGATGTGGGCAGTCGTCCACTACAAGTCAGGCTGGCGGCGGACGGTGACCATCCTCGCGCTGACCCTTGGTCTTCTCTCGATCGGGGCTTTGCGCTACTGGTTCCTTTGGGTCACGGCCGGCGACGCCCTCGCGGCGGTGCTGGAGGCCGCGGCCCTGACGATCTTCACGACGATGATGGTCTGGCTTGGCATCGTTGTCCTCAGCTTCACCAAGTCGCGCCAGGTGTCCGAGGCGGATGGGCAAGCCCGGAGGCTGCGGCGCCAGGCTGAGAAGAAATCGGCGCAGGAAGTTGAGCTGAGCCGGCACCTGGAAGCTGCCCAGACGGAGTTCGTCGCCGATGCACAGCTGTTCTCGTTCCGAACCTTCCAGAGCGAGGCGCGCCGCAACCAGTTCCTCGATTACGTGCGAGCTGAGCTCGACCGATGAGCTAAGCCCAAGACTCGGCTCGAGACCCAGCGGAAGGACCCCAGGAAGGTCAGCCAGGCGACCGCGATCAAGAATCCGCCCAGCACGTCGGTCGGCCAGTGGGCGCCCGTGTACATGCGCCCGACCGCGTTGGTCGTGACCAGAAACGCGACGACGACCCAGCCCGCCAACCTTCCCCATCGGGGCAGGAATCGATACCCCAGGCACAGCAGAAGGACGACGGTGACGGTGACGATGAAGATGGTGTGTCCGCTCGGATAGCTCGAAGCGCCTGGATGCTCGGTCACCCGCAGCACCTGGCTTGGGGTGGGCCGCGGGCGATTGATCAGATGACTCACCAGGACGTACCATCCGCCGCTCAGCACGGCCCCCGCAGCGAAGATCCAAGCGCGGCGATTGAACAGCAGGATCGCGGCGAAGATGACGACCTCGAAAACGAAGCCCTTGGCGTCGCCGATCCAGCTGAAGAATGGAAAGCTCAGAGCGATGGGTCCCCAGTTCGTCGATTGGACGTCGCGCTCCACTTCCGCGTCCTGCGGTATGAAAGGGTGACCCGCCACATAAATGGACAGTGCCGTCGCGACGGCGGCGGTGAGCACCGCAACCCCGAACAGCGGGCGATTGATCAGGGCGCGCGCCTGCGCTTTCCTCTAAACCAATTCACCTGGGCAGCAAGACCTTCAGCGCGCTGGTTTCGGCCGTGATCGTGGCCGGTGTCCGGCCGACCTGGAAGTTGTCCGCGTAAACCCGCACCCGCGGCCTCGTCTTGACCTCGAGCTTGCTGAATCGGAACACCTGGGCGGCTCCATCTTCGCTGCGCTCGAGACTCAACGCTGATTTGATGGCACGACCCACGATGTCGCTGCGGGTTCGGCCCGCGTGGACCGTGAACTCAAGATATCGATCGATTGGCGTTGCATCGCTGACCCGGAGCTGGCTCCCGATGGTGGCCGTGTTGCTGAAGACGAGCGACATGGCCGACCCGCTGCCCTCGAGGTCGCCGCTGAGCTCGTACCGGAACGGCTTGGCCCAGACGACGAGCTTCAACTTGGCAGCGAGCTTGCCGAATTCCATGTCCTTGGCCGAATCGCCGAGCGCGATGGTCTCTCCAAAGAGCCCGATTGCGCACGCCTCGACGAAGATCCGGCCGTTGACCCGGCCCAGGGTGATCGCCTTGGAGCGCCCATCTCTCGCCACCTCGATCGCCTTTTCGATCTCGGTCGGCAAGCCGAGGGCTCGGGCGAGATTGTTGTAGGTGCCAAGCGCCACGATGCCGACTGGATGCTTGGAGTCGGCGAACTTACGGACGATGAACTCCACCGTGCCGTCGCCGCCCGCCACGACGATGCGGGCGCGAGTGGAGATGAGCTTCTCGATGTCCTTGTCCGGGTCGAAGTCGAGGACCAGGTGATCGGCAAATGCCTTCCTGAGCCTGGCCTCGACGTCTTGGTTCATACGGCCTGCTCCGTGGCTGATAACCAGCACCCGGGTCGCCTTGGTCTGGGTTTTGACCGCGCTCACCTGTCGCTGCCGAGCAAACGAATCCACCGCGCGCATGCCAACGAGTGCAGGCCCAGGGCGATGAAGCCGACAGCCACTGCGGCGAGCAGCACGCGGCCATATGGCTGTGCCAGCAGGAGAAGGAAGGCGCCTCCGTAGCCATGTACCTGCGAGGGATCGCGATGCAACCCTCCTTGCAGGACGAACCAACCCACCACGGTGAAGATGACACCCCTCGAGACCAGGCCCAGACGGCCCAGCGCGTCGGCGATCTTCTTCTCTGGCTTGTTCATCTTTGTGCGTTTGAGGTCTTTCTTGAGGATCGCCCGGTACGCGTCGACAAACTGTCCAAGCCCCACGACGATGGCCACGATGCCGATCGCAATCGTTGCGAGATGGCCTGCGGGCAGCGCGAGGATCCTCGCGATCGCGTCCTGGGTGCTGTCGTGTGAAGGCGACGTTCCGCTGCCTGCGATCAGGTGAAGGGCGAAAACAACGATCGCGGCGTAGGCGATTCCGCTCCACACGAAGCCGAGCCGTTCGGCGATCCCGCTCGGGCCGTCGCCGCGGTTGAGGGGATCGAATATCGCACGGACGAAACCCCAGATCGAATATGCGCCGAGGCCGATCACCACCGCGAACAACAGGACCTTGCCGATCGGTCCTCCAGTGAGGATCACGAGGCTGCCCGGCTGATCGGTCGCAGTGCCCCCCAAACCCAGTGCCAGCCCCAGGGCGAAGGTGCCCATAGCCCCATAGAGCACGCCCCGAACGACATACCCGGCCCGCTCGAGGAACTCGAGCCAGGAGTTGGAGGCGCCGCGTTTGGTGGCTGTCTTTGCGCGGCGGGCTACGTGGTGGGCGCTTGCCATCTCGGTGCGCTAGGTGAACGTCCGGGCACGCGGCAACCCCCAACCTTGGAGGTCGCCCAGATCAGGCTGTGCCGGTTCGGACCCCGATCTCGCGGAGCCACCGACGGTATGCGATCGCCGTCCGATCGCTCCTGAGATGAAGCTCCGCCTGCAGGTCCAGCGGAAGAAGCTCCGGACGCTGCGATTCGAGGATCGGCCTGTCCTGGGCGAAGATCCGGTCCTGGAATTCGACCATCGGGGACTCGGGCTCGTAGTTCATCGCCATCCACATCCACGCCGTGCTGTCGACCGCATCGTGTGGCGTCACCGACAGGAGCATCCCGAAGGAATGCTCCCCGTGCTTGATGAAGGATGCGGACAGCGGCCGGTGCACCCGGTACGTGTACGTCACCACCGAGCCGTGTCCGGTGGCGTAGGGATCGGGCTGGAAGACCTTGACTCCGGTCGCAAGCACGCCATTCGAATCGGTGCTCGTCTCGTAATCGGCGATCTCCGGCCGGGCCCGGTCTCCAAGGATCCCCTCGTGGACGAAAGGAAAGTGGCCGACGTCGAGGAAGTTCTCGACGATCCGAGGTCCGCTGGCCTTCACGCGATATGGCCCCGCCCTCAAGACCTGGTAGGCCGGATCCTCGAGCATCTCGAACGAAGGCACGCCGCCGGCCGGGCTGCCGAGGCTCACCCAGATCAGACCGTGGGCGACCGCCGTGCGATAGACCTGGACGCAGGCCTTGGCGGGAGGCGTCTGCTCAGGGTGCGCGGGCATGAGGACGCAGCGCCCATCGGTCCCATAGGTCCAGCCGTGATACGGGCATTCGAGCGCGCCGCCGACGACGACTTTGCCGAGCGACAGCCTGGTACCACGGTGGACGCACAGGTCGCGCCACGCGAAGTGATCGTCGCCCGAGCGCCACAGGACGATGTCCTCGCCCAGAAGACGTGCGCCGAGCGGCCCGCCTCTCGCGAGCTGGTCGACGCCGGCCACAGGGTGCCAATCGTTGACCAGGACGGGATCGTCGATCATCTAGGGTTCCTGGCGCATCGATAAGAAACGGCATGAGTGCGGCTGCGTCCGCCGCTTTCGGACTTCTCCCATCCCGGGAGACAGTACGCCCTAGATCTCCCGCGTCGTCAAGACACGCGATAAGGCGGTGTTGGTGTACACGATCACGCACAATCCGCGGCCAAAGTAAGAGGATGGGACCTCGATCGAGCCGCTGCCGTCACCACCGACGGACAGGCCCTGTAGGACCGTGAGGTGGAATTTTTGCGTTCCGTTGCAAGCCGAGTGGAGATGCACCGGGTAGGTGCCCGCCGGCTGGCCGAAGAAAGCCACCGGCAAGGTCGCCGGCGCGGCCGGCGGAGCCCCAGCCTTGACCGGTGACGCCGTAGGCGACGGCGCTGGAACCGGCTCCGCGGCAGGCGACGAGACGGCTGGCGACGGTGCCGCCGCCCCGACGCCAGGAGGTGCTGCGCACGCCTGGACGACCAGCAGCAAAACCGAGGCGCTGAGAGCGCAGCCGATGGCTTTCATACAAGTAGGTAATCGAGCGAGTTACGGACGCGCTCAAGGCGATTAGTTTTGAGATCAGGACCGGTCAGAACATGTAACAAAGCTGTTCGGAGGTTATGAACCATGGCGACAACATCGACCTACCAAGCTGAGACCCTCGCCGTTCCGGGCGCCAGCCTCTACTACGAGGTGCGCGGATCCGGCCCGGTGCTCCTCCTGATGCCCGGCGGACCGGCGGACGCGACGACGTTCCGGCGGATGGAGAACGACCTCGCATCGCGGTTCACCGTTGTGACGTACGACCCGCGCGGGCTTTCCCACAGCAAGGTCACCGAACCGATCGACGACTCGCGGATGGTGCAGATATTTGCCGACGACGTCCACCGACTCCTGGCCAAAGTCACTGACTCCAAGGCATGCATCTTCGCCAGCAGCGGCGGAGCCTCGATTGCGCTCGAGCTCGCGGTGCGCCACCCGGAGCAGCTCGACACGGTGGTTGCTCACGAGCCGCCTTCGCCGGCATTGCTGCCAAACACCGCGGAGACTCGCGCTGCCATGGAAGACGTTTGCGACACGTGCGCAACCCAGGGCTTGTGGCCGGCGATGCAGAAATTCATGGTCCTGGTCGGTATCCAGGGCGGCCCGCCACCCGCCCAAGAAGGCGAGCCGACCCCCGAAGCGCTCGAGGCCATGGCCATGATGCAGAAAAACATGGAGTTCTTCTTCGGCCGCTACATCCGGAACATCGCGCGCTACGAGCCAGACATCGTTGCGCTCAAGGCCAGCCCCTGCCGCATAGTCGCGGCCGTCGGCGAGGAGTCGAAGGGACAGCTGGCACACAACGGCGCGCTCGGTCTGGCCCAGCGCCTGGGCACCCAGGCGGTCGTGTTTCCGGGCGACCACGGCGGGTTCGACGGCCGTCCGGCCGAGTTCGCCGCAAAGCTGCGCGAGGTGCTGGAGGCTTAAGGATTCCCTCTCCCCCCAGGGGAGAGGGTGAGGGTGAGGGGCGCGAGCAGCAGATTTGCTCGGCCCTAAAACAGACGCAGTGAGAGGGACCGCGTTGGTCCCTCTCATGTGGCGACGGGAGCGAGGTGGTGGCCGATGACGGCTCTCCCCCTACGCGCCGTGGCCTTCGCGAACCGACTTGGCGTCCCACCCGGGGCTGTAGCTGTTGGCTGAGTTGCCGTCGTCCTGAATCGAGGTGCTGCCGGTGCTGCGGCCGTTGTGCGCCGCCGGCGCTGCCGAGCCCCTGTCCGCTCCGCGGTCTAGCAGCGGAGCCCCGACCGCGGGGTTGTCCTGCCTGAGGACCGTCCCGGGCGCTGCGTGGAAGGTGGTCGTCCCGGCCGAGCTCGCGCTCGACATGTCCTTCGCGATGACCGAAGCTCCCATCGCCAAGGCAACGGCCGCGCACGCCGCGAGCGCGATCACAAGACCCTTCGGAACGCCGCTTCCTCTCAATGTCTGCCTGGCTTCCATCTCTGTCTCCTCGTGTCGTTTAGTCGGTCTCGTCGACCGCCGGCATGAGCTTCAGACGAGCCCCTCAACGCCCACTCAAGCGCCGCTCAATGAGGCATGGACATGAAAAAGCGAGGAGAGGGACCTGGTTTGGTCCCTCTCCTCGGCGACCCACTCGGTGGACCGGCAGTCAGCGTCTAGATCGGAATGGTGAAGCCGTTCGGGTCCAGGGTCGGCTGCTCGGCGGGCGCTGGAACGGGGGAGGCGTACGGTGCTTGCTCGATGACGAACGGAGCCCCGCTTGAGGCTGGGCTGTCCTGCCTGAGGACCGTCCCGGGCGCTGCGTGGAAGGTGGTCGTCCCGGCCGAGCTCGCGCTCGACATGTCCTTCGCGATGACCGAAGCTCCCATCGCCACGGCAACGGCCGCGCACGCCGCGAGCGCGATCACAAGACCCTTCGGAACGCCGCTTCCTCTCAGTGTCTGCCTGGCTTCCATCTCTGTCTCCTCGTGTCGTTTAGTCGGTCTCGTCGGCCGCCGGCACGAGCTTCCAGCCGCCCCCTCAACCCCCACTCAAGCGACGCTCAAGGACCCATCCGGCGGGATGGTTTGAGCGCTCCCCAAACGCACACGTTCACAGCGTCGGTTTTGGATTTACAGTAGCCGCGAAATGATCAATCTTCCGCCCGACTTATTGACCGGGGATCCCGCCATCGACAGCATGGACGTGACTTCGATCGTTACGACGGTCAGGACCGCCAACAACTGGTCGGCAACCAGAGCCTATGAAGCCGAGAAGTGGTACCGACGCTTCCTGTTCTTGACCAAACAGCAGCAGAAGCGGGGGCAGCCGGTGGTGGCCGTTTTCGGACTGGACAAGGACGCGGACCTGATCTGGCACGAGCACATAACCTGGACCCAGAAATATCAGCAGGACAGCGAGGCGATGTTCGGCAAGGGCCAGTTCCTCCATCACACACCCACCACACCACCGAACTGGCAGACGCTCCTTGACGCCGCGATGGCGCTCTATAACAAGAAGTGGCACGAGATCCCGCCGTACGCCAACATCTGCTGCATCTAGCGCTCGCTCCTCAGGAATCCACCTCCACTTCAGCCAGCGCGTAAGCGATCGCCTCATGTCGTGACATCGCGGCGCCCGCAAGCCACGCTTGCTGCGCCTTC
>Ga0209158_1002496_pt1 | contig 11268 bp, 7 predicted proteins | sample GraSoiAngelo_140_FD_185897 | JGI IMG/M metagenome (GOLD analysis project Ga0209158, IMG submission 185897) | Grasslands soil microbial communities from the Angelo Coastal Reserve, California, USA - 14_0929_12_30cm (SPAdes) (version 2) | ecosystem: Environmental > Terrestrial > Soil > Grasslands ...
CGGGTCGTTGGTCTTTTCCAGCGCGCCCGGCGTTAGGTCGAGGTCGGCCTCCTCGGCAGGTCCCTCTTCCTTGGGTTCAGCCTCGCCGCTCTCGGGGGCTTCGGCGGCTGCGCGTGCAGCTTTGGCGGTCGAGACATCTTCGTAGATGTCGATGCCGTAACGCTCGAAGGTCGAGAGCAGGTCATCGATCTCCTCCGACGAATGCACCTCGGCCGGGAGGATATCGTTCACCTCATCGTAAAGCAGGTAGCCCCGCTCCTTGCCCATGTTGATGAGCTGGCGTACCTGGTCATATTTTTCTTCAATTGCCAACGCCAAAGCTTCCTCCCCTGCTCAAGCCTCAGGGCAATTCTTGGGCTCGGAGTACCGCGAGACAGCGGTGCCGTCGCCCACAGGGCACCGCAACGCAGCTATCCCCAGCAAGATAAAGAAGATTATGGATTCCCACGCGTGAGAAACTTTGCGCCTCGCTGCTGCCCTTCGTACGACCTGGCTGGTCCGGTCGCCCCTATGCCAACGGAGCCCCTACAACTACTTAGATGCAAATGGGCCCCCGCCCGTTTCCGGCGAAACCAAGCCAAGTTACACGGCGCCGCAATTATCGTCAACTGTTTTGTTTCCTTTTGGTAACGGGCATATCGACCAGCGGTAGGAGACCATGCGGGGGCCTGCCAGGATTGGCGTTGCAAAGCCGTAGCGCCTGTCATACGGCAGCGATTTTGCCGATCCCTATTCTGGGAACTCGGCCAGCCTCCGGTGCAGCTCGTGCTTGTGCTGGAGTAGGCGACGCAATTCCTCGCTGGCAGGCCTCACGGTGCCCCCAGGGGCCGCAGCGGCCACCGGCTGGGCTTCGATCTGTTTTTGCACCGCGGCGAGCTCGGCCTCAACCCGCCGGCGCCGCAGCACGGCGAGACAGCTTTCGGCTTCGTTCCAGGTGGGCTCTGCGGGCAGCTCAAAGACGATTTCGAACAGCAGCCGTCGGTCGTTATCCGGTAGGGTTTTTGCCACGGCCGCGGGGTCGGGTCGCTCGCCCAACTCACAGGCCGCGACGAGCGCAGCAAAGACCCTCTCCGTTTCGAGCCCTTTGTAGAGTTCGCCCAGCTCACCCCCACGCAGCTCGCGCGCCAGCTTGTCGCGGAAACCATCGGCCTCGACCAGCATCTGGACCAGCCGCCGCTCAGCCGGTTTAGCCGCCCGGGCCATCAGCTCGGGCTTGGCCTTCACTTCGCCGCGGCGGTCGGCGGCGGCGCGGCGCAGCGTCTCGCGCAGCACGGGCTCATCCACGCGCAACTCCTGGGCGATACGCGTGGCCCACTCCGAGCGCAGCAGCCGATTGGGGACGCGCTGAACATACGGCATCAGAAAATTCATCGCGCTCAGCTTGCCTTCCCCAGTCGTCAGGTCCATCTGCTGGGCGCGGGCGATCAGGTAGTTCAGGTACGCGGGCGCTGCTTCGAGCAGCTTGCGGTAAGCCCCGGCGCCCTGCTCGCGAATGAAGAGGTCGGGATCAGCGCGCTTCTCCCCAATCGGAGGCAGCGCGAGCACGCGCACGTCTAAGCCGTGCTCGAGCAGGATAGCCAGCGAACGCTCTGTGGCTGCTTGGCCGGCGGTGTCGGGGTCATAGTTGACCACCACGCGGCGCGTGAAGCGGCTGAGCAGCTTCACCTGACCCTCAGCGAGGCTGGTGCCACAACTCGCCAGCACGTTGCCGAGGCCCGCGCGCGCCACCGTGATGGTGTCCATGTAGCCTTCGACCAGCACAGCAAAGTCTTGTTGCCGGATCGCCTCTTTCGCCCGGTCCAGGTGGTAAAGTACGTTGCTCTTCGAGTAGATGGGAGTTTCCGGCGAGTTCATATACTTGGGCAAGTCGTCGCCCACGGCGCGCCCGCCGAAGGCAACCACCTTGCCCGATTCGCTGGCAATCGGGAACATAATCCGCCGGCGAAACCGGTCGTAGAGCCGCCCGCCGGGATCGCGCGACACCAAACCCGAGAGCTCCAACAGCTGGTCCGGATGTTTCTGGCTTAGGTGCCGGCAGAGCGCCTCGCCGCTAGAAGGCGCATATCCCAGGCCGAATTGCGCAATGGCCTCGCGGTCCAGGCCGCGGTCTTCCAGATAGGCGTGGGCGGCTCTGCCTTCCGCTGTGCTCTCCAGTTGTTGCGCAAAAAATGCGGCCGCTTCGCGGTGCATCTCCAATAGTTCGCCGCGCTGCTGGTTCGCCTGTTTCTCCCCGGGGGTGAGAGCGCGAAGCGCGGGGATGGGGATGCCACACTTTTCGGCGACTGTGCGGAGCGCTTCTGGGAATTCGCACTTTTCGATTGCCATCATAAAACTGAAGACGTCGCCGCCCACCCCGCAGCCAAAGCAGTAGTACATCTGCTTGACCGGATGCACGCCAAACGACGGCGTCTTCTCCGAATGGAACGGGCACAGCCCGGTGAAGTTCTGCCCGCTCTTTTTCAGGCGCACGTAATCCCCGATGATGCGGACAATGTCCGCCTGCTGCTTTACCCGATCCGCGAATGATCCCGCTTCCGCCATAGCTGAGCTAGGAGTCGCTGGCTATGCGACGAGCAGTATATTACAGCCCAAGAATGGCCCCAGCTCGATGTAGCGCATCACATCCGGGTCAGACGCAATCGCGCGGAACGCAACCGAATCACTCGCTTCCCAGGCGGTAAGGCGCAATCTTTCCGTTTCGAGCACCATTGGCGAATTCAAGGTTTCAGGTTCACGATGGTCACCGCTGTTCCGCCCCGGTCGGCCTCCTCAGCAAAGAATTTTTCAACCAGCGGATGCTCGGCGAGGAACTCGGCGAGGCCACGGCGGAGCGCGCCGGTTCCGTGGCCGTGGATGATGCGCACGCGCGGCTTGCCGGCGAGCGCGGCGCCGTCGAGGAACTTGTCCACGCGACGCGTGGCTTCCTCCACGGTGCAGCCGATCACATTGATCTCATCTCCCGCAGGCTCCTCGCCTGCCTGCGCATGGACGGTGATGCCGCTACCTGAAGGGCGCCCCGGGCGCTCACCTGTAGAGGCGTATGGCGGTACCCCCCTACGACCGGCATGTTGCGCTGCGGCTTCGCCACTGATGATCGCAGTGATATCGTCCAGTGGGATTTTCATCCGCAACGGACCGGCTTCGACTTCGGCCGAGCTTTCATCGCGCCGGCGCAGCACCACCGGCTGGCCCAGCCCGCGAACACGCACGCGGACTCCCGGCACCAACTGCTCGGGCCTCACGACCTCCTGCGGGAGTGCGGGCGCGACGCCTAAGTCCTGCTGCGACTCAGCCAGATGTGCGACGATTGTTGCATCGGCTTCCTGACTCGCTTCCGCACGCACCTTCACCATTCGCCGCCGGGCTTGCTTTTCCAGTTGAGCGCGCAGCTCGCGATCCTTAACCGCTTCCACAGCGCCCGAGATTTCGCGCTCGTACTGCTTCCCCATTTCGGCGAACTTCCGCTCGAGCTCCGCCAGGCGCTGGCGCTGCCGCTCGACCCATTCCGTTTGCAGCTTGCGGCGTTCTTCTTCGAGTTGCTTTAGCTGCCGCGCGGCTTCGCGCTTGATCTCTTCCAGTTCGTCGCGGCTGCGGTGCAGATAGGCGATCAACGCCGCGGCCTCGCGCGTTTCGGGCGCAAGTTGCGCGCGGGCACGCTCGATGACCTCCTCGGGCAGGCCCAGGCGCCGGGCAATTTCGATGCCGCTCGAGACGCCGGGGACCCCGACCAGCAGCCGGTAGGTAGGTCGCAGGTTGACTTCGTCGAATTCGACCGCGGCGTTGAGCACTCCGGGAGCGGTCGAGGCGTACGCTTTCAGGCGGTCGTGGTGCGTGGTAGCAAGTGTGAGGCAGCGGCGCGCACGAAACTCCTCCAGCAGCGCAACAGCCAGCGCGGAACCTTCTTCGGGCGCGGTGCCTGTGCCGATTTCGTCCACGAGCACAAGCGAGCGTTCGGTAGCCGCCTCGAGCATTGCTTTCAAGTTCAGCGTGTGCGCGGAGAAGGTGGAAAGGTCAGCGGCGATGGATTGCTCATCGCCGATATCCACCAGCACCCGGTCAAACAGCGGCAGTTGGGCACGCTCGGCCGCAACGGGGATGCCCGACTGCGCCGACAATGCCGCCAAGCCCACGGTCTTGAGCGCGACGGTTTTGCCGCCGGTGTTCGGCCCGCTGATGACCAGAACCGTCTCGTTGCCGCCCAGGGCCAGCGCTATGGGGACAATAGCCCGGCCTTGGCGGCGGAGTTTGTCTTCGAGCACCGGATGACGCGCAGCCTCCAGTTTCAGTTCGCATTTCTGCTCGGTACTCGCGGGGAACTCCGGCAGCGCACAGTTGAACTCGCGGGCGAAGCGCGCGCGCGCAAACGTGGAGTCGAATTCGGCGATGGCCGCCGCGGCAAACTTGATTGGCCCAAGCTCCATCCGGAGGCGCTCGGTAAGTTCCGCGAGGATGCGCGCGATTTCTGCGGCCTCCTCTTCGGCCAGTTGGACAAGCCTGTTGTTGAGCTCAACCGCTTCGAGCGGTTCGACGAACACGGTCTGGCCGGTGGCACTCGACCCGTGGACCACGCCCTGCACCTGACGGCGGTCGGCGGCACGCACAGGGATCACGAAGCGGTCGTTGCGCAGGGTGACGTAGTCTTCGCCGGGCTCTTCGCCACGCGTGCGCAGAATCTGCCGCAGCGTTTTCTGGATGGTGTCGCGCGCGCGATTGATATTCGCCCGGATGCGTTTGAGCTCGCTCGAAGCGTCGTCGCTGATTTCGCCGTTGGGCAGGATGGCGCGGCGTACCGAAGCAACCAAGGGGCGCAAGTCTGCAAGCGCCGCAGCGCGCGCGGCCAGCAACGGAAACTTCGCGGCGTCGTCCCGGAAGCTCTGCTTCAGCCACACCACGGTATCGAGCAGCGAAGAAGCATCGAGGAGTTCCGCGGGCGAGAGCACGGCGCCGGGCGCCTCGAGCTGCGCAAGCCACTCTTGGGGGTCGGCGAGCGATCCAAAGCCTAAGTCGCTGCCCCCGCGCAGGTAGGCAATAGCCTCGCGAATGAGAGCAAACGCCGCTTCAAGCGCAGCGCGCTCGCTGACAGGCGCAAACTGCTCGACGCTTCGGCGGCCGAGCGCGCAGGTCGTGTAGCGCCGCAGGATCTCCCGCAGGCTATCAAATTCCAGCACTTCCTCAGCAGGACGCGACACAAAATCCTCAACGATGTGTACATCCCGGGCCCCGGCACGAACCGCGGTTCCCGAACCAAGGCGCCGGGACGGGAAAGAGATCTCTCCGAGGGATTCCTCGCCTCGCCCGGAAGAACAAAGGGTCTGGGGCAGCTTGTTACACTTGCTCCTTGTTTCCCTCGCTTCTTATCCCCTTGCTTATTGTCAGGCTTCGGCGGTTAAGGCACAACCAATTGCTCCGCAAGAGAGGCGGCGGCCTCGGCCGGGGTGAGCGCGATGTGAATCAGGCGGTTGGTGGCTTCACCCCAGAGAGAAGCGTGCCCCAGTTCGACTTCGCGGACGCGGTCCAGAATGGGCTGCCAGAATTCGCCCAGGACGACAAACGGCTTGCTGGGCATCACGCCCTTGTTAAGCATCTCCCAGACCACAGCCAGCTCTACCAGCGTGCCGGTGCCACCTTTGCAGGCCACATAACCGTGGCCCCGGCGGATCAGCTCGAACAGACGCTCCTGCCAGGTCGCTACGCGCACTTCCTCGTCCACCCAGGCGTTGGCGCGAGCGCTGAAGAACGCCGCGGTTACCGCTAGCACGCGACCGCCGGCCTCTTTCGCGCCGCGTGAGGCGCCTTCCATTACGCCGCCGTAACCGCCGGTGCAGACGATGAAGCCGCGGCCAGCCAGTGCGTGGCCCAGCTTGCGCGCCTGTTCGTAATCGGCCTCGCCCGCGCCAGGGCGCGAGCTGCCGAAGACGATTATGACCTTTTGAGGGTTTGGCATGGATGTCGCCAATGGTCGAACCCCGAAACCGAAATACAAAACTCGCGCAAGACCATAGTAGGGGCGGTTCGCCGGGCGGACGCCCCTACGGCTACTTCTTCTTCGTCCGGCGCGCGGCACGTCGAACCGGGGCGCCCAACTCCTCAACCATGGCCACGCAGATCGCATCGACAACCGAGGTGGCGGCGCGACCTCGGAGCGTGTGGTTGTTGCCGAAGATGGAGAACACCAACTTGGCGTCGTGTGCCGTTGTCGCATAACCTCCGAGCGCGTTCACGTGCTCAAGCGACCCGGTCTTCGCCTGGATGCGGCCGGCGGCAGACGTATTCTTCATACGGTCCGCGAGCGTTCCGTCTTCGCCCGCGACCGGCAGCGTGGAGCGGTAAACCTCCGCCCAGGGCTGCGCGGCAACATATTGTAGCAATCGCACGACCGCCTGCGGAGTCACCAGATTGCGACGAGAAAGCCCCGAACCGTCGGAGAAGTTCGCATCCCCTCCCTCGATACCAGCGGATTCGAAAAACTCCTGCGCAAACTTCAGCGCCGCTTCCATGCCGGGGGTTGAAGTCTTTTCTCGCGCCGCTGCGCGCAGCAGAAGCTCGGCATGAAGGTTCTGGCTGATCTTGTTGATCACGCGCACGGCATCACTGAGCGGCACCGAGGTGTGCTCGGCCAGCACGGTGGCGGCGCCGGGGCTGGCATCGGGTGTGTGCCGCGCGCGGCCGGCGCCGTAGATGCGCACCCCGCGCGCCTCGAGCAAACGTTTCAGCAGATGCGCGGCTTGCTCGGCCGGGTCCTCGACAGCAACAGTCAACGATTGTGCCCCAGCATTGAGCGGAGTTGTACCCCAAACGCGAATCAGGAGCGAACCGGGCTCGCGGCGCAGGCCCAGCTTTCGCTCCGAACCCGTCGGGCCAGTGATGATCTCGTTTTGCACCCGGTAGGCATCCACCCAGGGTTCGATAGCGTACCAGGCGGGCTCCCCTTCGCGTTCGGCGGGGCGCAATTGGATGTCGAACGCGTTGTCGTTCACGGCGATGGCGCTGACCGGCGCCCCATCCCGCCAGGCTGTGTCTTCCAGCGCCCATCCCGACGGGTAGCGATCGTACTCAAAATAGCTGTCATCAGCGACGATGTCGCCGTCGATCTGCTTAATGCCGCGGGAGACTACGGCATCTGCCAGCTCCGCAACGATTTTCTCTGGTGGGCCGTCGCGTTCGACTTCTTTACCCAAAGGAAATTTGCGGTTGGAGAGATTGGGATCGCCGCGGCCCACCAAAACCAGGTCGCCAAGCAAGCGGCCCGAACGGTCCAAGGTGCCGCGCGTCTCAATCGTGGTGCGGAAGCGGTAGCCCGGGCCCAGCGTAGCCAGGGCCAGTGCCGTAGTGAACAGCTTCGTGTTCGATGCGGGAACAAAGTAGCGCCGGGGGTTGAGGGCATAGAGCGTTTCGCCGCTTACGGCATCGGCCACCAAGACTCCCCAGTAGCCTTTATCGGCGCCGGCCTCAGCGAGCGTGGCCTCTACGCGCGCCCGGAATCGCGTCACATCCGCGCGGGTTTTTGGCTTCGGCGCCGTTACCGACGCAAAGGCCGCCACGGGCATTTCCTGAAGTGCGGATCCAGCGACGCGGGACAGGGCAATGGTACCCGCCGGAACGAGGGGCGCCGGGCCTTCCTGTGGCGCTGCCAACGCGGCCACCAAAACCAGCCCCAGGACAGCCGCCACCCAGCGCATGAGTCTCAACGGTGAATTCCGCAGCAATGGAGTCTCCTTGCTAGAAAAGCCGCAGGCGCGGGATTATAATCCAAGCCACCATCGAGCGGATGGCGAGTTAGCTGGCTCCGGCAACCTCACAGCGCGGACCCGCATCACTCCACCGGGTTCGTTGCGCCCGGCCACGAGAAGCCTTATCATGGAGTTTCCAGCCCCAAAAGGAGAACCAATGAAGAAAATACTGTGGTTCTTGCTCGTCGGGGGGCTGTTGGCTCTGCCCGCGCAAGCAGGGAACAAGGAAACGGACCGAGTGGAGAACAGCGGTAGAGTTTTAAAAGAGATTCTCAACATACCCGACAACATTCCGCAAGAGCTGCTGGACAAGGCTGAGTGCGTCATTGTCATCCCGTCGGTGCTCAAATTCGCCATCGGCTTCGGCGGCAGCTACGGCCGGGGCGTGATGACCTGCCGCACCGGCCAGCACTTCACTGGGCCCTGGAGCGCCCCGTCGATGATCGCTCTCGAAGGCGGGAGTTTTGGGCTCCAGTTGGGCGGAGACGCTACCGATTTTGTGCTGCTGGTGATGAATCAACGCGGCGCCGAGTCCATCATGTCCAGCAAGGTGAAACTGGGCGCTGAGGCGGCCGCCGCGGCCGGCCCCAAGGGCCGCGACGCCAGCGCCGCCACAGACGCGGCTATGCGCGCGGAAATCTTGACCTACTCGCGCGCTCGCGGTCTTTTTGCCGGCATCTCGCTCGAGGGTTCTACGCTTCGGCCAGATGGTGACGCAAATCAACACCTCTACGGCCGCAAAATCAAGGCGCAGGAGATTATCCGCGAAGGCAAGGCAGCCGCGCCCGCGCCTGCGAAAGACTTGATTGCGCTGTTAAACCAGAAAAGCCCTAAGAACCTATCCGACCCTAAGTCCTTGCAATAAGGGCATAGTAAGGGCGCGCCCGGTAAAATCCGGCACTCGCCGAGGCACCGGGAAACATTGATTGACTTTCAACCATATATGACTTAGAGTCATTTACGTCTCTAAGTCGTATATGGGAGATGGTCATGAAAAAACCCAGCACCCTAGCCCGGCCCGCATCACCACCTTCGCCCGCCAACAAGCAGCTTGGTCGCCGGGAGCGGCGCGCCGCGGAGACCCGCGAGCGGCTCTTCCGCGCCGCACTTCGCCTGTTTGAAGAGCGCGGGTTCAGCGCCACAACCGTGGAGGACATCACCGAGGCCGCGGACGTCGGCAAGGGCACCTTTTTCAACTATTTTCCAAGCAAAGAGCACATAATTGCGGCATTTGGACAATTGCAGTTGGGCAAGTTGCAAGCGGCAGTGGCGGCCGCTCAAAGCGGAGACTTGCCGACACGGCAACTCTTGCACCGGCTCGCTAACGCTCTCGCTGAGGAGCCGGGGCGGAGCCCGTCCCTGGTCCGGAGCATACTCCTGGCCAATCTTTCAAGCGGGCCGGTGCGGCAGCTCCTGCAACAGAATCTCGAACGCGGGCGTACATTGCTGGGGGAGCTGTTCGCCGTGGTCCAGCAGCGCGGCGAAATTCGGCGTGACCTCCAAGCGAGCGAGTTAGCGCGGGCATTCCAGCAAGTCTTCTTCGGCGCGCTGCTGATGTGGTCGCTCGATCCGCGGGAACCTCTCACCGCAAGGTTCGACACGGTCTTTCCCATTCTCTGGTCGGGCATCGAGGCCGAACCCTCGAATCCAGGCAAGGAGAAACTCTCATGACTCGCAAACGGATCCTGATTGTCGCATTGATTGCCGCGGGGCTGGCCGGCGCAGCGCTGTACGCCGGAGTCTTCCGGCGCGCAGAGAAACTGGAAGGCTCGGGCACCATCGAGGCGCGGAATATCCGCGTGGGCTCGAAAGTGGGGGGCCGAATTGTAGAGGTGCGCGTGCGCGAGGGAGACCGTGTCGAGGCCGGCCAGGTCTTGGTGACGTTTGACGACCAAGAGCTGCTGGCGGCTCTCGAACAGGGCCGGGCGAACCTCGAAAAGATGAAGCGCGGATTCCGGCCCGAAGAAATCGCCGAAGCGCGCGCGGCGGCGGCACAAGCCAAGGCGGATTACGAGCAGCGCAGCAATGGCTATCGCCGCGAGGAGATTGCCGCGGCGCAGGCGGACGTAGAACGCACCCGAGCGGACGCAGTGCGCGCCGAGCGCAACTTCAAGCGCGCCGACGACCTGGCGAACAAGGAAATCTTCTCCCGGCAGCAGCGCGACGACGCCGAGGCCGCCTGGAAGATGGCCGTAGCCGCGGCGCACAACGCGGAGGAGAAACTTGCGCAACTCCAGCGCGGTTACAGGCCCGAAGAGATTGCTTCGGCCGAAGCGCGCTACCAGCAGACGGCAGCCACGCTGCTGAAGATGGAGCGCGGAAACCGGCGGGAGGATATTGATTACGCCCGGGCCCAGCATCTTGATGCGCAGGCGCGCTACCGCGAGCGACAAGTCCTGGCGCCCTCGGCTGCGACGGTCGAGGTGCTCGATGTCCGCCCGGGCGACTTGATCGCTCCCAACACGCCGATCGCCACTTTGCTCGAACGCGATCAGATTTATGTGCGCATCTACATCCCGGAAACGAAGATCGGGCATGTGCGCGTTGGCCAGCGAGCCGAAGTTCGCGTGGACTCGTTTCCCAAAGAAGTGTTTCCAGCCGAAGTCGAGCAGATCAATCAGAAGGCCGAGTTTCTCCCACGCAACGTAGAGACAAAAGAAGAACGCGTGCACCAGGTCTTCGGCGTCAAGCTGCGTATTCATGATCCCAGCGGCCGCATCCGCGCCGGCATGGCCGCAGACGTGAAGTTGAAGCCCTAGTGCCGTTGAGCCGAATGACGAATTGGAAAGAGAGCCTGCGTCTGGTGCTGGTTTGTCAAAAGAAACTAGCTGCGAAAAGCTGGAACGGCACTAGGAGCACGTGATGGCCACACAAGTCCCGTCGAATGGCGCCCCCATCCGCGCCGAGAATCTCACCCGGCGCTTCGGCGATTTCATTGCCGTCAGTGGCGTGAGCCTGCGCGTCGAGAAGGGAGAGGTGTTCGGCCTCCTCGGCCCCAACGGCAGCGGGAAAACTACGATCATCAAGATGCTCACCGGGCTGCTGCCGCCTTCCGGCGGCAACGCCTGGGTCGACGGGCTTGACGTTCGCACCCATTCCGAGGCCGTGCGGGAGCGCATCGGCTACATGTCGCAGAGGTTCAGCCTCTATGACGACCTGACCGTGGCAGAAAACATGCAGTTTTATGGCCGCATCTACGGCCTGCCCGCTGAGCGCCTGCGCAAGCGCATCGAGGTAATCGTGGCGCTCAACGGCCTTGAGCCTTACCTCGGCCGCCTGGCGGGCAAACTTTCCGGCGGCTGGAAGCAGCGCCTGGCGCTGAGCTGCGCCATGCTGCACGAGCCGAAGATCATGTTCCTCGACGAGCCCACCGCGGGCATCGACCCCGTGGCTCGGCGTCAACTATGGGATCTGATTTTCGACCTCTCGGGGCAAGGCATCACCTTTTTCGTCACCACGCACTACATGGACGAGGCCGAGCGCTGCAGTCACGTCGCCTACATCTACTACTCGAAGCTGATTGCCGACGGCACACCCG
>Ga0209158_1002500_pt1 | contig 11257 bp, 11 predicted proteins | sample GraSoiAngelo_140_FD_185897 | JGI IMG/M metagenome (GOLD analysis project Ga0209158, IMG submission 185897) | Grasslands soil microbial communities from the Angelo Coastal Reserve, California, USA - 14_0929_12_30cm (SPAdes) (version 2) | ecosystem: Environmental > Terrestrial > Soil > Grasslands ...
AAAGCCTTCTCCATTCGGCTGTCTCTGTGCCATCCTGACGCCCCATGTCAGGCTTCTCAGGCTTCTTCCACAACGCAGTACGCTCATTCACTTCATTCTTTGGCTTCGTTTTCGATTTGATGGGCAATGGACTTCGTTTCCTGTGTCTGACCGTCCGTTCGCATTCCGCCCTCAGCGCGGAAGTCCTGCTTCTTCGAAAACAGCTGGCCTTCTATGAAGAACGAGAGACGCAGCCACGAAGATTAACGAACTCCGCGCGTCTCTCACTCGTGCTATGGTCTCACCTGTTCGACTGGAAGAGCGCCTTGGTGATCGTCAAGCCGGAGACGCTTATCGGCTGGCATCGCAACCCGCAAGCAAGTAGCTCGTCAGATGAAACTGTCTTCGTCCAGGGCGACAAATCCTGGGTGAGATTTACCGTCATGTGGGGAGCGGCATTGTCCCCTTATATCATTCCATTAAAGCTACCTCCTTGAGAGCGGCTAGTTGTGCTATTGGGGACGGCGGTGCCCTCCCAATAGCGGGCTTTGGCTGCCCGGCGTCGGCTTCCCCGCCAGGATCTTTTCCGCGCCGGGTCAGTGACGGCCCGGATGTCCAGAACCCGCATGCCCACGCGTCTAGATTTTTCCTAAGGCAAGATTTCTTTGCTTCGGCGCGACCGCTTCTGCCGAGTCGAAGTGCATTAGGGTATTTGAGGGCTGAGTCTCGTCCGTGCAGGCGGCTATCGGCTGGGTGCGCCATAATCGGACGAGAGATTTTTGTAGGCAAGGCGCAAACTTTTGCCGACTCAATGCCCATTACTAGAATTAGGGGGAAGTTGTATCTGACAGGTTTCAGTAGCGGCCAGCGATCATTTTTTCAACCTCGATGGCCATTAGTAGATATAGGGCGGACTCTAGCCGAAGCCTAACGACCGGCACGAAGCCAGTCGGCTCGCCCGGCAAAGCGCGATCTATGGTGCCAGTGACAACTATTTTCACCGACCCGGGTTCGCACGTTCATACGACGTTGGTACCCCCCTGGCAAGCCAAAACGCGACTTGGAAAATCAAAGGGCCAAAGCCCGGCCAACCCCAAAATTGTCGATCTAGGAGCGGTAAATTCCCCGGATCGCTGTCTGGATTATGGACCGACGGTTCTTACCTGAGCTTTGGCCGAGAGGCGGCTTTGAGCCTGTCGCAGCAGGCGGTGAATCTCAGGCGAGATTCACCGCCCAATTCAGCATGAGGGTTGCCTCCCTTACCATTCCGTTACGCCCCGTCCTTGTGGACGGGAAGAAGCGATCTGCGGCGGTTTTGTTCCTAATCTGTTCCCAACTGGGAACAAGACCAGTAATGCGGCAGTTAACTAAACTCGGAGGTAACATCGTGCTCTGTGCAACTGAAAGAAAAAAGGGCGCTTTGAGGTTTGGCCTCGCAGCGCCCGTGGTTGCGGGGGCACGATTTGAACGTGCGACCTTCGGGTTATGAGCCCGACGAGCTACCAGACTGCTCCACCCCGCGGAGTCATCTTAGCGGAATCACCGGGGAGCGTCAAACGAGCGCAACGCGCTTGTGGATTAGGCGTTTCGTTTTCCTCGAGTCTTACTTCGTGGCAGGCCAGCCAAGCCGCGCCTCTCGATCGGGCTTGCGTGCCGTGATCCAAATAATGTCCGGAGGTGTTTTGCCAAACAGCCGCCAGGTTTGCGCAGGGAGGTAATGCGAATCCACGATTTCAAATCCCGCCGCTCAACGGCCCCGGTGATCTCAGACGGAGTGAACTTCCCAATCGCTCTTCATGTCGAAATGACGCATCGCCAATCTCATTTAGCAGTTTGGGCACATGAAAAAAGCGTGGGCACGCAGGATGGAACAATTATCATCGTGGAGCAAAGGCCCGAAGCTCACACTGAGTTGGTCTAGCTACTCCCCACGATCACAATAACGCAAGACAGATGATCCCCCTTTATGCGCGCGCTTTAGCGGCGAAGCTTCCGATGCGGCGTTATTTCGCCACTGAGCGACCCGGAACTTCCTCTGCTGACGGTCAAAAATCGCTTTAGCGTGGAGGGTCGGGCGCTTTCGCGTTGAAATCGGCAGTGTGGGAAACGATGATGACCCAACGTCCGCTGCGCTTGGCCATCAGGAAGTTGACGTAGCCTGCACGGTACGGCCAGTCCGAGCCGTCCCTCGTTTTGGCTCCGGTCATGCTCCAGAAGTTGTCCACCGACGCCAGATCGGGCGCCAAGTAGCGGATGGCCTTCACGGTATCGGTGCGGTGCGAACTCTTGTAGAGCCCGGCGAAAAGCGCGGCGTGGTCGTCCTCCACCTGCTTGCGGTTGTGGGAGACTTCGCCTCGCCAGCTGACCCATTGGACGTCATCGGCCAGCGATAAGCACATGGCGTGCGCATCGTGGCTGTTCCAGCCGTCGCTGAAGCCGGCCACGACCTGCTTGATGGCCGCTTCGTCCTCCGGGGCGCCCGAATTACCCGGATGGTCGGCTGCCGCTCGCGCCAGATCAATCGCCAGGATGGCAGCGAAAAATACCAGCACTATCCCCAGGATCCTTTCCACTCTTGTGTTCATGGTGTCTCTCCACATTATGCGGTTCAATTGCCATGCGCAGTTAGGTGCGATTGTACGCCTCCGGGCAAGGAAGTGATATCCTTGCGCCGCACGGAAACCCGGCAACGTCTGCGATAAGGAGGTAACCCGATGTCCTACGCACGGCAAACGGCATTGGCATTCGTTATCGTCATGGCGGCGATCCTCGTCTCGGCACTGGCCACACGCGCGCAAGAGAATCCGTACCACGTCGTTGAGGGTTGGCCTACGCTCCCCTCCAACATTAAATGGGGCGCGGTGATTTCAGTCGATGCCGATCCCAAAGGAAACATCTGGGCTTTTCACCGAGCTCAGCCGCCCATCCTCGAGTTTGATCGCTCGGGCAAGCTGCTCAAGAGTTTTGGCACGGACATGTTCGTGCAGCCCCACGGCATGACCATAGCGCCCGACGGCAATATATGGGTCACCGATGCACAGGGGAAAGGTGGCAAGGGTCATCAGATCTTCAAGCTCAGCCCGGATGGAAAAGTCCTCATGACGCTGGGAAAGGCTGGCGTTGCCGGCGAGGGGCCTGACGTATTCAACGGACCCACCGACGTCGTGGTCGCGCCGGACGGCGATATTTTCATCAGCGACGGACATGATCCCGAGAGCAACGGGCGCGTTGTGAAATTCTCCAAAGACGGGAAATTTATCAAGGCTTGGGGTAAACACGGTTCCGGCCCTGGCGAGTTCATCACACCCCACAGCATCGCGATGGATTCCCGAGGACGGATCTTTGTGGGCGACCGCGGGAACAGCCGAATCCAGATCTTCGATCAGGACGGCCGCTTCCTCGATCAGTGGAAGCAGTTCGGCCGCCCCAGCGGCGTCTACATCGATAAGAAAGACAACATCTACGTGGCCGATTCGCAGTCGAATGCCAAGCAAAATCCGGGTTTCAAGAGAGGCATCTACATCGGGAGCGCAAAGGACGGCAAGGTCACGGCGATGCTTCCATTCGTCGAGCCAGACCCCAACAGTAACAACAACGCCGGTATCGAAGGCATCACCGCAGATGCCCTGGGTAACGTTTATGGCGGGCAGACCACGGGGATGATACTGCACAAATACGCCAAGGGCGCGGTCACATCTAAGTTGACCTCGGGAGCCGCTTACTGAACTGCGAAGTGTCTGACCTTTGCAGGTGGGGGCAGTTGGATTCAACCGCCGCTTGTCATTTTAGGAAGAAATGATCTCGCCTCACGAAAGCCGAAGTGAGTCGAGGCCTCGGAACTCAGCTAGCTGATCGAATTGTACCCGTGCCCTTGCAGCAGGCCGTTCGGGGGGTTATCTGAATCTTCTGCTTGAGGCAAGGCAACTGCTGTGACTGGCTGCCGAAGCGGCAAGGGGAGTTTCGGTCATTCCGGCGTGTAGAGCGCACGGATGCGGGCGACGTCCGCATCCGAGAGGCCGGAGACCATGGCGATGTCGTTTCTGGTGTGAATCTGTGCGCGGTAACGCCCAAAGTATGCAGTCACGTCTCCGCCATACCCGAAGTAATACATGATGTCGCGAAAATCGCGTGTGTGCGCGAGCCCCAGCGCATGCCCGAGCTCGTGCAGGCAGGTCAAATAGACGATGGTATGTCGCAGAAGATCGTCGGCTGCGGCGCGGCGCGCGATATCCGGCCCCAGCGACTCCACGTCCGGCCGTATGAAAACGGCTGCTCCGCGCCTGCCGCGCACAAGCAGCGGTTGGGTCTCGCCGTATTCGCCGCCACCAGGTTCGGCCCAGTAAAGCCGAATCAGCGCGTCAGATTCGCTCGCAGGCTGGAATCGAAGGCCTCCGCCCGCGCTTCGCTGCCAGGCTTGGAAGGCCCAGAGGGCCAGTTCGCTGTCGCCCGGACGAAAACCGGTGCTCCTACCTCCGTCGGCAATGAAGTAGGTGACGGGCTCCTTGGATTCCAGAGTCCGCGCGATACCGGACTGCCGGGCTTTGCTTCGCGCCGTGCTCAGTGCGAGCGCAAAGATGACCAGCAGACCAAGCATGGTCGCGACCGCGGCTGTTCTCAGCGCATTGCTCTTGGTCATCATCCGCCGCCCTGGCTGGTTTGCACGAAGTGTAGCAAACCTCTAGCATGCATTGCATGCAACCGGTAGACGCCGATCTGCAATTCCTGCGTGCGGCGTACGAGCAGGCAGTCAAGTCCTATGACGAGGGCGGGCTGCCCATCGGCGCGGTGATGGTGGAAAACGGCGCCATCATTGCCGCCGGGCATAATCGCCGCGTGCAGGAACGCGATCCGATCGCGCATGCGGAAATGGACTGCTTCAGGAAAGCCGGTCGCCGGGCCCGCTATGACGGTGTGACGCTGTACACCACTTTGAGCCCTTGCTTGATGTGCGCGGGCACCCTACTTCAGTTTGGCGTGAGAAGAGTCGTCGTCGGAGAGGATCGGAATTTTCCGGGGAATATCGGCTTCTTGCGATCTCATGGGGTGGAAGTGCGCCTGATCGATGATGCCGAGTGCATCGCTCTGATGAAGCGGTTTATCGAGGAGCACCCCGACCTGTGGGATGAAGACATCGCTGGCCGCTCCGAGGTGTGAGCTTCATGGCCGCGGGGTCCTCAGCGCTCTTCGTCACGCTAACCACGGATTAATCACGGGAAGCGCAAGGTCCTGGAAGTGCGGCGTATTGCGCGTCGCAAGCGTCGCGTGATGAGCGAGAGCAATGCCCGCGATCATCGTGTCACGTAACTCTGTTGGGCGTCCTCTCCTGTATCGAGAAGCCATCAAATCTGCTGCGTGCTGCGCCGCAACCGCATCGAAAGCAGCGACTCTTCCCCCGATTTCTTCTGCAAGGACGTCCTCGAGCGCCTGCATGAGCTGCGAACGCTTACGTCCGGAAGGCAGAATCTCTAATCCAAATCGAAGTTCCAGCAGCGTTATGGAAGTCGTCCAAATGGATATGGGCGACTGCTTGTCTAACCATGCGGCCACCGATTTCTCCGGCTTCGGCCGCATGATTGCGGATAGAACATTGGTATCCAGAATGATCATTCGTCGAAGGACGGTGGTTTGATCTCAAAGCCACGGAGTTCCGGAATGTCTTCTTCAAGACCAATTTTTCTAAAGTGCGAGGCAATCGCAGTGCCCAGACCGCGGGCAGGAACGGCCGCTTCTTCTTTGACGGCGTCGCGCAAAATATCCCGCACCTCGCCTTCCATGCTGCGCCCGTGCCTCGCGGCGCGACGCTGGAGCTGTTCCTTCACCTTTTTCTCGATATTGCGAACGACCAGTTGAGCCATCGCACACCACCCACCACCCTGCGATATCATGATATCACATCTGTATCTATTGGTAATGACCAAGGCTGCGTCCGAAAGGCCCAGGAATGAACTGCGATCAAATCACCAGGAGCTATAGGGCGTGTTTTCAAACGGCGAGGTGGCGTCGGAAGTGGAATGCACGTCGGAAATGCCCGGCGAGGTTTGGTCGGCGCTCAGCAGAATGTTATCGAAATCGGTATGCCAATCACGCGCGCGAGTGATGGGATCGGTGGGGACTTCGCGCAGGTAACCTGCGGAGACCAGATCGTCGAGCGACTGCGGCCCGGCGGCCTTATCCAGCGTGTATTGCTGGATGGCGTTGCGCATGGTCTGCAGGTCTTGCTTGAGCACGGCTTCCCGCGCGCGAACCACTGATTTTTCATAGCGTCCCGCGGCCATGCCGATCAGCACCAAGATGATGGCAATCACCACCATCAGCTCGAGCATGGTGAATCCGCGGCTGCTCTTGCGAGCCCCGCCGGGCGCAGCAGACCAATCACCAAAACTAAGATTCATGGCTACCAATCCGAGTATCTCGTGCTGTCCAGCGCCGTTCCGCTGGATAACGAGAATACGTCGAACACGTTCTTGCCGCCCCAGCTTGTCGACTCCGGATCGTCCTGCACCGAACGCTTGCCCCAATCGGCGCGTCCGGTCATGGGATCCACGGGAATACGCCTGAGAAAACGGACGTGCCGGATCAGGTCCTGTCCCTGACTGGAACTGTTGTTTTGCGCTTGATTTTGCGTTTGTCCGAAAGAGCTGCCGAATCCGCCGAATCCGGTTGAGGGCACGAGCGGCTGTCCCGGCGTTGTGGCTCCGGCAATGCCGGCACCTTGCTGCGATGTCAGGTCCACGCCCTTCACCAGCGTGTCGAGATCAGGCGGATAGCCCTCGGTGCCGGCTTCGACGCGAATCAGGTTGCGGTCCGCGGCATCTTTGTAGCGATCGATCGCATCACGCATCTCGCGGAGATCGCGGCGCAACTCCGTTTCCTGCTGCCGTTTCACCGTATACCGCGCCACGGGCATGGCCGCCGATGCCAGGATCAACAGAATCGCGCAGGCGATGATCAATTCGAGCAGCGTCATGCCTGCTTGCCCGAAAGCTTGGCGCATTTGCGGGGAGGCTTCCTGGCGCATAAAGTTTCTCCGCGTTGGCTATTGCACCTTCACGGTCGCTTCTTTGGTGACGAATTGCAGCGGCCGCTGCTGGGAATCCCGCGCATTCACCTGCAAAATGGAAAGAGTGGAGCTTCCTGGAGCTACCCCTTTTACGACCACACCGAAAATTGTGCCGCCGCCGCTGACTCCCGGCGTATTGGGCATGCGAGTCGCGGAGACAATGGCCTGGCCGCGCTCCTTATCCACGCGCTGCACCACCGCGATGGGTTGCTGCCCGCCGGAGAGAAATCCTCCCTGGCGCACGTCCTCCACGGAGATGACTTTCGGATCGTACTGCATGAGCATGGGGATGGAGTATAGGTCTTGCGCGCCTTGCACGACCAAGCCGATCGTGGTCGTCTCGCCCGCTTTGACCGAAACCGTAGCCGGGTCGAAGCCCAATTGCGCCGTGCCGGTTACGGGCGGCGTTGCCGTGGGCGCTCCCGCAGCCGGTGCTGCTGGAACCGGAGCTCCTGCTGCCGCGCCCGGCGCCGGGGCCGGCGTACCTGCTCCTGCGGGAGCTGCGGTTACTGTCGCGACTGTGGCTCCCGCTGGCATCGGCGGCGTCATCACCACCGATTCCAGGCGAATTTCCGGATTTGTATCCGTCCCCGAGGCGATGCTGCGCAGATTTTCCGCCGTGACGTTCGGAATGCGAATAATGTGCGGGGTCACCACGATGAGAACTTCCTGCTCTTCGTCTTGGACGTTCTCTTGAGAAGTAAAGTAGCGCAGGAAAGGAATTTCCGAGAATCCGGGCCAGCCCGAAATGGATCGGGTGTTGCTACGCTCGATTAATCCGCCGAGAATATTGACCTCGCCGTCCTGCAGCCGGACGTCATGCTCGATTTTCCGCGTGCTGATAATGGGCTGACTGATCCCGCCGATATTTTGCTGGCCGGTTACCGAGGAAACCTCCACGGAAAGTTTCAGGCTCACTTCGCGAGCGTCGGAATGAATCCTGGGAGTCACATCCACGATAACGCCCACGTCGAGGTATTGGAACTGCGTGTTCACCAGCGGATTTACGATGCTCCCGCCCGCTCCCGTCGCGCCCACGCCCACGCCGGCCTGGAAGCTTCCGGTGGCCACCGGAACGCGGTCGCCGATGCGCAGCTTGGCATCCTGGCCGTCCACCATGCGAATTTGCGGATCATCGATAATCTTCGTTTGGCTGTCGGTAAGCAGGGCAGTAGCGGTAGCGCTGGGCAGCGTAAGGCTGTAATCGCCCGTGCCGATAGATCGGAGCTGATTCAGCGCCACACTGGCCGTGGTGTTGGTGTTCGTGTTCGTTGTCCCGCTCGTGTTGTTCGTCGTGGTCGTTGAGCCAGGCGGAGTGAAGGCCAGAGATGCGCTGGTGCCGGGATTGATGCCCAGGTCGCGCAGGCGGTCCCGCCGCGCCTGCAAAACGGAGAACTGAATGACCACCTCCGCCTTGGGCTTATCGATGTCGCTCACAATTTTCTCGGCGAGCATCACTTTATCCGGCGTATCGCGCAAGATGATGGCGTTCTGCGCGTTGAATTGCTGCACGCGCCGCAGATCCAGCAACTGCCGCAGCCCGTTCACGATTTCCGTCAAATCCTGCGGAAGAATCGTATTCTTCAAGTAGATGGTTCGGACGACCTCTTCTTCATAGTCGCGCCGCTTTTGGGCCTGATCGGGCGCCACGAAAATGATGTCGTTGGTGACCGGCTTCCAGAAAGCCTTGGATTCCAGCGACACAATATCCAGCGCCTGCTCTAACGTTACGTCGGTCAGCTCCGCGGCAATTCTCCGAGACGTAAAGTCGGGATCGAAAACCACCGTCAGTCCAGCCAGCTTGGCCACGGTATCGAAAATCACCCGCGAGTCATTGGTCATCTTTAAATTGATCGGCGCGCGCGAGAGCGGCTTCAATTGCGGCGGGCCAGCCATCGCTTTGGGCTGTTGCTCAGCGGGAGCGGAGGGTGCGGGGGGCTTCTCCGCCGCACTCTTGGCCGCCAGGGCATTCATCGTGTTTTGTATTTCCTGCTGCGCGATAGGGCTGGCCGGATCGATCATCAGTGCCTTTTGAAACTCCGCCAGAGCCAATTGCAGATTGTCGATCTCCCGCAGCTTGTGGCCCTGGTCCACGTGAGATTGCCCGGCCTCGAAGCGCAGACGAGTCAGCTTCAGTTTGTATTCCGTATTCAGAGGATCGGCTTTCAGGGCGCGGTCGTAATGGACTACGGCGGAATCGTAATCGTCAATGGCCTCGGCCTTTTTGCCTTCGTTGTACTCGAAGTTGCCCTTGGGACAGCCGGTGAGGACCAAAATCGCCAGCGAGATCACGAAGATTCCCGCATGTTGAGCCGCAACGCCCAACATTTCTAGGCTCGCGCCGTCGTCCACGCGGTGGACGGCCCTTCCTTTTCGTTCCATCCAATTCACTTTTTGCGGCCCTTACTGGCGAGATCAAAGGGCGAAGCGATGATCGTGCTCGCCGCAGCCCCGCAGAAGAAAAACAAGGTCTTCCTCATTCCGGTGGGGACAACTCCGGCCATTCTTGCTCTGTCATCGTCCGCCCCAAATTCATCACCGCTTACCATCGGCCGGGCGGGCCGCCGGGCTCGCATATTAGCATCCGAATTGAGGCCCAGCAAGGCAACTTGCCGTACTTGCAACCGCCCGCTAAGATAGCCCTTCGTGGCTAAAGCCGCTAAGAAAACCAGCAAAAAGGATGCAGCGGGGCAGCAAGTCGTTGCCCAAAACCGCGCCGCCTCTTACAACTATCACCTGCTCGAAAAAATGGAGGCCGGCATGGCTCTGGCGGGCACCGAAGTTAAATCTCTGCGCGACGGCAAAGCGAACCTCCGAGATGCTTACGCCGAAGTCCGCGGCACCAGCGTCTGGCTGGTGAACTGCCATATCCCGCAGTACGGCCCCGGCGGCCCGTTCAATCATGAGCCGCTCTCCCGGCGCAGGCTGCTCCTGCATCGTCAGGAAATTCAGAAACTGATCGGCAAAACGCAGCAAAAAGGTCTGACGCTCATTCCGCTGCGCATCTATTTTCGCGATGGTATTGCCAAATGCGAATTGGCCCTGGCACGCGGCAAAAAAGAGTGGGACCGCCGCCAAAGCGAACGCGAAAAGGAAACGCGGCGCGAGTTGAGCGAAGCCATGTACAAATACCGGAGGCGTTGAGCAACGATGGGACCCAGCATGCAAATCAGTTTGGATTCGCGGCCGTCCGCAAAGGTCGAGGCCGAGGCGCTCGTGAGCTATGTGTTTGAGCCCGAAAAGGATCAGGGAACAGCCGTCCAAGGCGTTATCGCCGATCTCGATCGGGCCGGCGGGGGCACTCTCAGCAAGCTCGCCGCAGCCGGCGAACTGACCGGCAAAATGCTGGAGTTTACTCTCGTCCACTTTGCCCCTGGCATTGCCGCGCAGCGCGTGGTCCTGGTGGGCGCCGGAAAGCGCGATAAATTCGACACCGCCGAATTGCGCAGATTGGCGGCTGCCGCGGTGCGCTATTTGAAAGCGCGCTCGGTGAAACGGCTCGCTTTCCTGGCGCGCGAAGGCGAACGAACGCCGGAGACGGCGCAGGCCGTCACCGAAGGCCTGCTGCTCGGCAATTTCGATGGCGACAAATACCGCACCGACAAGAAGAATCCGCCGGTGGAGGCGGCGGCGCTCGTGGGTTTCGATTCCGCCGCGCAAAGCGGCATCGAGCGCGGCCGCATCATCGCCGAATCGCAGAACTTCACCCGCGAACTCGGCAACGAGCCTTCCAATCTGCTCACGCCGCGCCTGCTTGCCGAACGCGCCGAGGCCATGGCCCGCGAGGCCGGCTTGGCCATCGACATTCTGGACGAGAAGCGCATCGAGGAATTGAAAATGGGTGCGCTCCTCGGCGTGGCGCGCGGCAGCGTGGAGCCTCCGCGCGTGATTGTGCTTACCTACACTCCCGACAAAATCTCGCCCGGTGCGCCCATACTAGGTTTGGTGGGCAAGGCCATCACCTTCGACACCGGCGGCATTTCCATCAAGCCCTCGAACGACATGGAGAAGATGAAGTTCGATATGGCCGGGGGCGCGGCCATGCTCGGCGCGATGCGCGCACTTGCGCGCCTGAAGCCTCCTGTCAAAGTCATTGCCGTGATTCCTTCCACGGAAAACATGCCCGGGGGCCGCGCGCAGAAGCCCGGCGACGTGCAGATTGCCATGTCCGGAAAATCCATCGAGGTGATCAACACCGATGCCGAGGGCCGGTTGATT
>Ga0209158_1002501_pt1 | contig 11248 bp, 15 predicted proteins | sample GraSoiAngelo_140_FD_185897 | JGI IMG/M metagenome (GOLD analysis project Ga0209158, IMG submission 185897) | Grasslands soil microbial communities from the Angelo Coastal Reserve, California, USA - 14_0929_12_30cm (SPAdes) (version 2) | ecosystem: Environmental > Terrestrial > Soil > Grasslands ...
TGATTTCCTGCCGCGCCTTCGACGCGGTCTTCAGCGCCTTCCAGACGAGGTCGTGGAGCTCCGGGAACGTCTTCAGGTGTTCCGGTTTGAAGTAGTCGCCCCAGAGGATGCGGATTTCGTTCTTCGCCATCTCCGCGTGCTGCTCTTTGGTCGCGAGGTACCGGGCAAGCTTGTTCGTGTACTCCTGCCGCTGCTCCGGCGTCGCGCTTGTCCCGGGCTTCTCAAGCTGGTTGATCAGGTCGTTCATGCGGACGACCGTGTGGGCCGCCAGCTGGGAGTGGTGCGGATCGTAGATCCCGCACGGGATGTCGCAATGCGCGTACGCGATCGCGGCCGGAGAAATCCGGTCGAGCAATCGGGCCAACGAATACAGCAGTGACATGGTCGCCTCGTAGCGGATTCCGTTATTTAAACGTGTGGCGGGCGCGCGAAGTGCCCCTGGAAATCGGCAGGAATTTCTCAACAATGTTATCATCCGTGTTCGCCTTCTTGACCCCGTGAAACGCGGCTATCGCGATCTCGGGACGCTACGCGCCGAGTACGATGCGAAGCGGCCGATCATCGAGTCTCGGCTCGAGGAGTTTCGCCGGACCGGAGCGCTGCCGGACCAGCGACTTTTCGAGGAGCTGTGCTTTTGCATGGTGGCGGTCCAATCGAACGCGCGGAGGTCGGACGCCGCCGTGGCCGCGCTGCGAAACGCGGAACTCCTGTGGTCCGGAGATTCCGACGAGATTGCCGCGTTCCTGCAACACCGCACGCGCTTTCACAATCACAAGGCTGCGTTCATCGTCCGTGCTCGAGAACGATTCTTCCCGAATGGGACCGCGCGACTTTCGGAAACCATCGATTCGTTTCCCTCTTCGAAGGACGTCCGCGCGTGGCTCGTCCGCGAGGTTCACGGCCTCGGCCTCAAGGAGGCGAGTCACTTCCTTCGGAACACGGGCCGTGGGGAGGACCTCGCGATCCTCGACCGTCACATCCTCCGCAACTTGATTCACCATGGCGTCCTTCGACGACTCCCGAGGACGCTTACCGCGAAGCGATACCTCGAGATCGAGGAGCGGATGGAGAAGTTCTCCAGGGAGGTCGGCATCCCGATGGCCGCGCTCGACCTCGTCTTCTGGAGCCGCGAGACGGGAGAGATTTTCAAGTAGCGTGACCGCGGCACGGCGGACCACCGTCGCGTCTCAGTCGAACGGTATGCTGTTAACCTTGTTTAAGGTTGACCTCGCCCGAGACCGTGGCCACATTGGCGTGGTCCGAATGCTGATGTATCTCGGGTCGCATGAAGCGCGCGATGGGCGAACCGTCCCCGACGGAGCTCCAGACGAGATTGCTCGCTTGGTACGATGCGAACCGCCGCGACCTCCCGTGGCGGCGCACTGGGAATCCGTACCACATCCTCGTCGCGGAGTATCTCTTGCAGCGCACTCGGATCGTGAGCGGCACTCCCTACTACGAGCGGTTCCTCCGCAAATTCCCGACGGTCCAGAATCTCGCGGCCGCCCCGCTCGATGACGTGTTGACGGTGTGGGAGGGCCTCGGGTTCTACGGCCGCGCCCGGAGCTTGCACGCCGCTGCGCGGGCGATCGTCGAACGCCACGGCGGAGAAATTCCCCAGTCGTTCGAAGAGTTGAACGCCCTCCCGGGGGTTGGCCCTTACACGGCCGGTGCGGTTGGGAGCATCGCCTTCGGACTCCCTGTGCCCGCCGTCGACGGGAACGTGACTCGGGTCATCGCGCGGCTCTTTCGGATCCGTGACGACGTGACGACCGCGTCCGTTCGTCGCCGCGTTGCGGAGATTGCTGCACGCCTCGTTTCCTTCGACCGACCCGGGGCGTTCAACCAAGCGATGATGGAACTCGGCGCAACGGTCTGCACCCCGACGTCGCCGAGTTGTCCTCGATGTCCCGTCGAACGTGTGTGTCTTGCTCGGGCCGCAGGAGAGGAACGGGAGCTCCCCATGCGGCGGAGTCCGCGCTCCACGCCCGTGGTCCCCGTGGTATTTGGTCTCGTCACCGCCAGCGGGCACGTTCTCCTAGTGCGTCGCCCCCGCGGGCGGCTCCTCGGCGGTCTCTGGGCGCTCCCGGGGGGAGAACGGATCGGTCGGTCGGACAAAGGGGATCTGGTCGCGGCAGTCCGATCGCAGACCGGCGTCGACGTTGAAGTGGCAGCACGATGGTCCCGGGTGCACCGCACGTTCTCCCATCGAAAATGGTCCGGGTCGATCTATCGGTGCACCCCGCGGGCAACACCCGTCGAAGGCAGGGCCGTTCGATGGCTCACCCGCGAGGATGCGCTTCGACTTCCTCTCGTCCCATTTCATCGGGAGGCCATCGAGGCGCTGGCCGGTATTGAGTCGTACCGCGAGGCTGACTAATATCCACTGGATTGGATAAATAGGGGGTGTCGCGCTCTTGGATCAAGACAGACCGAGCTGTCTCATGACGCCCACAAGGTCGTAGAAGAGCCGCTCTTCCAGAATCTCTCCCTTCTGGTTCCAGTGCGCGCGACCGTGCAGAACTCCACGCGGAACTTCTTGTTCGTCGGAGGGATCACCTTCCCGCCGGGTCCCGTCATCGGCCCCTTGTGGGTTCCGGTGTGGATGGCGATCGTGCACGTCCAGTCGCCTTGGCCGAACATCGTCAGATACGGCCGGTTCCCGACCCGGTTGTCGGGAAACGTCTTGAAGTACTCGATTGCCTCCCGGTGATGGGCATGCCGTCCCTTCGTCGGCTCGAGCGCGCCCGGCCAATAAACGGCGACGCTCTCCGCATGTCGCTTGTTGAACGTCTCCCAGTCCTGGCTGTTCCACGCATCGTCCAAGGTCTGCATCCGTTCGAGGTTCTCCTCCACGGTCACGAAAACCACCGAACGAGGTAGCGCCTGATTGCGCCATGACCTTTTGCGATTCCGCGAGGTAGCGACGAGGGTCTCCGTGTCTGGAGCGCAAAAGCTCTAATACGCACAGAAAGTAGCGGCCTGGGGATCGATGCCCAAGCCCACGCCCGGACGCGATTTCTATCTCGCCACCGAGGACGAGATCCGGGCGGGACGGACGACGGATGTCTACTTCGTCCGGACGTTGGACATCCTGAAGAAAGCGGGCCGGAGCCGCGCAAACGTCGTCGCCGAAGCCACGACCGGCGGCCTTCCGAACGACTGGCCCTGGGGGATCTTCTGCGGCCTCGAAGAGGTCGTCCATCTGCTGCAAGGGAAAGCGGTTAGCCTCTGGTCTCTCCCGGAAGGCAGCGTGTTTCCCCCGAAGACCCCACGGGGCGTGCCCGTCCCTGTGCTCACGCTCGAGGGGCCGTACGAGGAGTGGGCGCTGTATGAGACGCCGCTCCTCGGGATGATCTGCCAGGCAAGCGGCATTGCGACGAAGGCCGCGCGGATCCGGAAGCTCGCGAACGGCAAGCAGGTCCTGTCTTTCGGAGTGCGACGCATGCATCCGGGGATCGCGCCGCTCATCGAGCGGTCCGTTACGATCGGTGGACTCGACGCGATCACGACGCCGCTCGGCGCCGACCTGCTCGGGGCTCCTGCGATGGGAACGATGCCGCACGCCCTCGTCATCGTCATGGGCGGACCCCGCGAGGCGTTCGCCGCGGTCCACAAGTACCTCGAAGCCAAGATCCCTCGGATCGCTCTCGTCGACACGTACTACGACGAGAAGACGGAAGCCCTGCTCGCGGTCGAGGCAATCCCGGACCTCGCGGGGATTCGGCTCGACACCCCGGCGTCCCGACGAGGAAACCTCCCCGCGATCGTCCGAGAGGTGCGCTGGGAGCTCGACCTCCGCGGCCACAAGGACGTGAAGATCTTCGCATCCGGCGCCGTCGACGAGAAATCGATCCCCGCGCTCCTCGAGGCCGGCGTCGACGGCTTCGGCATCGGCACGAGCCTGAGCAACGCACCGACGATCGACTTCGCGCTCGACCTCGTCGAAGTTGAAGGCAAGCCGGCGGCGAAGCGCGGGAAGTTTGGCGGGCGGAAGGACCTGCAGCGCTGCCCGAAAGACGGCACGTACGAGGTCGGGACGCGGACGTGTCCCACCTGCGGGGCGAAAATGGCCCCCGCGTACACGCAGTACTTGGATCGCGGTCGCTCCGCGGCGCCATTGCCCGCCCTCTCGGCGATTCGGGAGCTTGCGATGCGCGACACGGAACGAGCCGCCCTGGAACCGTGACCTAGCCTTTATTCGGGACCCACTCCCTCATCCGTGTGTGAGTCGCTCGAAAGCGGATGTCCGCGCGACGTACGACCGGATTGCGGAGTCCTACGCAGCGGCGCGCGTAAAGCCTTGGGACAGCGTGCTCGACTTCATCGCCGACCTTCCCGCGGGTGGTCTCGTCCTCGATGTGGGCTGTGGACACGGTCGGCATGCCCGGTCGCTCGCCTTGACCGGCCATCGCGTGGTCGGGGTCGACCTCTCGCGACGACTCCTCTCGATCGGGCGGAAGGCGACCGCTTCGTCGCGGGAGCTCGGCACGATCTCGTGGATTGGGGCGGACGCGACGGCCCTTCCGTTTCCAGACGCGACCTTCGACGCGGCGCTGTGCATTGCGGTCCTCCATCACCTTCCGTCCCGGGACGATCGCATCCTGGCGCTCTCCGAGATGCGCCGCGTGCTCCGGCCCGATGCGGAAGCCCAGATCAGCGTGTGGTCCGTGGACGATCCATACCTCGAGAAGGCCCTGGGCGGACGGCCGAAGAAGGCCGATGTCGAGATCCCATGGCGTCTACCGGACGGAACGACGATCCCTCGGCCGTATCATCTCTTCCAGGAGGGCGAGTTGGAGCGACTAATTATCGAATCCGGGCTTCGCGGAGAAAGGTTCTTCCGCAGCGCGGGAAACTGGTTTGCCTTGGCGAGAGCCCATGGCTGATCCGCTCGGAACGGTGGAAGGCTTCTTCAGTTCGATTCTGCAGGATCCGGTCTATCTGTTGCTCACGGTCGGTGCAATCTGTTTCTTCATCCTCCTCCTGGTCGTCCACCGGATTCACAAGATCCACAGCCAGGAGATCTTTGTCCATCAGGCCTGGGGCGCGAACTGGAAGGGTCGCTAGGCCGCGAAATCCTCATATCCGGACCGCCGCATCGAGGCGGCTCGGTGGGTCGATTTGTCGAATGTGCCCGAAAGCGTTCGCTACACGAAGGATCACGAGTGGGCGAAGGTCGAGGGGAAGCGCGCGCGCGTGGGAATCACGGATTATGCGCAGGATCAGCTCACGGATGTCGTGTACGTCGAACTGCCGCCGATCGGGAAGGTCTTCAAGCAGGGGGACGCGATCGGCACGGTCGAGTCCGTGAAAGCCGTGAGTGAGATCTTCGCACCCCTGGCGGGCAAGGTTGTCGATGTGAACAAGGCCCTCGCGGACAAGCCCGAGATTGTCAACAAGGACCCCTACGGAGAGGGCTGGATGGTCGTCCTCGAAGCCGCCGATCCTACCCAGGCGAAGTCCCTTTTGGATGCCGGCGCATACCGGAAGCTCATCGGCGAGTGATCGCACTTCTCCGCGTCAGGTCTTTCGAGACGTCCGGCAAATCGCGAGATCAGCGGCAATCTTCATCCTGCGATCGGTGAGGGCCTTTTGTGCGCGGCGTGCGGGAACCCTTTTATCGCGGGGGACGGTTCGACCGCCGGGCACGTCGGCTAGTTTGGACTAGGCTATGGGCCTTCGGAGCCTAAGACGGGGGTTCGAATCCCTCCGTGCCCGCTTCTCTCCATGCAAAAATTGGCTCAATCAGCCGGAATTAAGTGTCCGGGGTGTTGTACCCTGACGATCTTGGGCGTTTCAGATGGGTTCAAACCTCATGCGGAATCATGAATCAAGTGGCCGACGGAGAATCGGTTGGACGATTGTTGTGTCCTCCGTTGTAGGGCTGACGTTTGTTGCTATGGGCGTCGTTGCAGTCGCCGGCTTGTCGTCGGGAAGGGAACCGGGCACTTTCGTCTACGTCTTGACGGTCGCGGCTCTTGCCGCTGCCTACACCGTTGCCCCTTTCGTGAAGGACGACCATGCAATACTGGTCGCTTGGCCCGGGGTCATGTTGGGTTTGGCGGGTAGTGGCCTTTGGATTGTCGCCGACGTTCTCGGGCCCCCTAGGAATGTCATCGTAGACTTCAGCGTTGCGCTCCTCTTGGTCCTCTCGTCGATTGCCCTCGTCAAATCGACCTTTGCCACCCTCGGCCAAGATGCTGTGAGTCTGACCCACCCATTACTCCTAAAATCCATGAAAGGCACGCATTCGACCCCCGAAGGCCCAGTCCCCCTCACGCTTCCCTTCGTGTCGTCGAAGTTCGCCTCCTGGGCGCCGCTTGGGAATTTCATGCGAAAGGAGCGGCTAGCCGATCTCGTCGTTGTCGGCCGTCGGAAGGTCACGATTCGAATCGGGAGGGTCATCGGGTTGGGCAGATTCCTGTCGATCATGCTGCTCCCGTTCGGCGCGACAGTCATCAGGGCCAATTCGCATGGCTTCGTCGTGATCTCCGTGGACCCGCACACATACAATTTGCTGGATCGACCAGGTCCTTACGACCAGTATTGCCGGAATCTCCTCGGTTCGTTGGAAGACATCGCGACCGACGTGTCTCAGGGTAGATTGGCAGAGGCGAAGCAAATGGCTCTTGCGAGAGTGCTTTCCTAGCGCTAGGTGTACCGCCCTTCGTGAGCCTGAGGGAGGTGAGTCTGGGAAACCTCGGGAAGCCCACGGGAGTCGGTGGCTGCGACGGTGTCGGTCGTCTTTCAGACTCGCGTCACATGATCAGTCGGAATTGAATGTCGAGACGGTAGCCGGGTTTATCGCGCGCTGAAATCCCGTGTGGGCAGGGCCTGTAGGAGGCCTAAGATTTCATCGATCCGGACTTGCTCACCCTTCGTGTACCATTTGTTATCGAAGAACACCGCCGCGGCCATCCATCGAGGGGAGGCCGAGGGAAGATTGATGGCGGAACCATGCCCGCGGAGCAAGCAGAGCCCCTTCTTCGCGCCGAGCCGCGAGCGGACCGTCTCAAGGATGGTTTGGCTCTCGGGCGGACCCTTCTTCCGGGTCACGATGCCGACCATCTCTCGTAGCGGTCGAAAGGACTTCGCCCATCTGGTCGCATCGTCGATGCTCGGTTTCAGAACGGATCCGTCTGCGGCGATGAAGGCGGAGAAGAGGAACCCCGTCGGCCCGCGGACTCCGGAGACGTATTGCTGGAAAGGCCAAGCCATTGTCAAAGACCACCCGAGGGCCAATCAGGCGCTCCCACCCTGCCTGCACCGTGCGTGGTTGGAGTCGTCGGAGGAACTCAGTGATCCCTCGAACGGTCCGGGCCACGGCCATCGGGAGAGTGGCGGCGATCACGATTGTAACCGCCAGGATCACGTAGAGATACCATGTGCGCCAATCCGAAAGGGGCAGCGCCGCGAATACCACGAGGAGAAGTCCCATGATGACTAAGACAGCGGTCGCTACTGCGCTGACGACGATGCTTACGCGAACCCTCCGGCGCTGACGTTGCTCGATCTCGGTGAGGGAGTTTGGAGTCTCCATGGAGATGCTTGTGGAGCTCTCGCGACTCGTTAAGACTTCCCACCACCAGAGACTATACGAGGCTTGGCTCAAGAATCTCCGGCCCTCTGCTGCTCACGATTTTCAGGACGCACGGTACACCGACAGCCACCGGCTTTAGCCGAACCTACCGGGCGAGCCTGATGTCGATTTCGCGTTCGACGTAGTCCCATTCTCGCGTTTTGCGCAGCCGCGTTACGAGCTGCTCGAACGGGGCCGCGTCGGCGGGTGCATACTCGAACCAAGTCAGGAAGTCAAACGGCTCGTCAAGGCCGCGGCAATGGTAGAGACGTCGGGCGATTGCGGGGAGGTACTCAAGGCCGATCGCGATATGGTGCGAGTCCTCTTCGAAAATCGCTCGTCGTTCGTCCTGAGACAACTCCCACCATTCGGCCGACTTGGCGATGGGGATGAGGGCGGCTCTGGTCGCTTCTGCCCGGTCGAGGGGAGGTTGCACGGCGGCGATGCGATCGTGCTCGGCCCTCGTTGCGTACCGCTCGTGGCTAGTCACTCCGTGAAGTATCCAGAGAGCGTGCTGCGGAGTCGTTTTTGAGCCGAGGCTGACCTCCAGGTGGCTCGCCGTCGCCAAAGATGGCCCGCGTATACCTTCGAGTCTCTCGACTTTCCATCTCCCCGTCGCCCCAGCCAGGAAGGCCGTTTGTACCATCCAGGAAGCCTTTGTTCCCCGTGCGATGATCGGACCGCCTCGCGGACTGAACTTGCCCGCGGACTAGAGACGGTGTGCCCATTACATAGTGTTTGACTGAGAAGAAAATGCTCTTCTCCGGGGGACGTCACGCGCGGCGTTTCACTTCGCCATGACTTCGCGTTCCTCCGGAGGACGGACTTTCCGGAAGTTCTCGTAGATTAACAGGTCGTACGCCAACTTGAGGGCCCCCGCAGCCACCAACGGTGTTCCGAGCCAGACGTTCGCCAAAGCATAACCCGCCAGTGACGGGCTTACCGACGACGACAAGGTGCGTGTCGTGCTCGTGAGTCCTGCCGCCGCGGTCCGGTCCTGCTCGTCCACGATTGACATGACGTAGGATTGCCTCGTGGGCACGTCCATCTGCGACAACGATTGACGACACAACAGTAGGAACACGGCGATGAACGGCGTGGGGGCGAGTGCCACTCCGATGAGGAACACGTTCGAAGGCACGTGCGTGAAGACCATTGTCCGTAAGAGGCCGATCCTCCGCGCGATCCGCTCCGCCAGGAGAAACGACAACGCGGTCACGAGCTGGGTCGCAAAGAAGATGGCGCCGAGGGTGGCCAAATCCAGTCCGAATCGGGCATAGAAGTAGTAGGCGAGGATGCTCTGTCCGATGAAACCGCCGCCAAACGAGTCGACCGCGAACAGGGCGGATAGTTTGGCCACGATGGGACGGCCGCGTGGAGAGAGCACGGGCCGTCTCGCAGGACCGGACTCCGGTTCGACTTTTCCTGATAAGGAAGAGTACAGCACGGCTCCGAGAAGTCCGGAGACCATGTAACCGACGAAGAGCGGCGAATATCCGATGTACCTCTGAAGCCCTGCGAGAAGCGCTCCAGCCGAAGCCGCTCCGTATCCGACGAAGTTGTAGACGCTGAACGCCAAGGTCCGGCGATCGGAGCGAGACGTCCGCGGAAGGATCGCTTGTTCGAGGGACAGGAACGGCCCGACTTCTCCCGCCCCAACGGTCATGTTTCCGACGATACCCGCGAGCACCGGGGCCCACCAGTCCGTCGAGACGAAGAGCAGAGTTCCCGCGACGAAGTCGGTGAGCGCGAAGAAGACCAGCGTCTTCCGCCGGCCAATACGATCCGCGACGAAGCTGATGACGAAGGTGTAGAGCCCGCTGCTGAGCACGGTCGCGGTCAGGACGATTCCGATTGCAACTTTGGTGAAACCGAGTTGGTCCAGGTAGACGCCGAAGATGACTCCGAGGAAGCCGTAGGGGACCGTTCGGACCGTCTTCTCAAGGAAGATGAGCCTCCCGTCTCGATCGACCCAGTCTCCGAAACCCGTAGATCCACCACGCTCCGCTGGTACTTTTCGAACGCTTCGCGCGCGGCGAGGACGTGAAAATATACATAGATGTCCTACCTGACTGGACATTCAAGTCTGGGAGGGCTTCCATGAAATGGGTAACTCGAGAGAAAGCGAAGGTGGACCGGATCGCGTGCCCGTGGCTCATCACGAAATTCGTTGACTCGAAGGCGGATTTCTTGTTTGTTCCCCGGGAGAAGGTCCTGGGCGTCGCGAAGGAGCAGGGCGCGATCGCGTACGACAGCCCGGGCGCCGAGCTATTCCACTACAAGGAGGGCGGCGACGAGCGGTGCAGCTTCGATGCGATCATCAAGAAGTACAAGCTCACGGACCCGGCGCTCCTCGACATGGCCGAAATCGTGCGCACGGCAGATGCAGCCCCGCGAATGCGGCGTGCCGAGGGTGCGGGGCTCGAGGCGATGGCCCTCGGGTTCCGGACGAATGCGAAAGACGATTTCGAGAACATGCGACTCCAGTTCCCCGCGTACGACGCGCTCTACTCGTACTGCAAACTCAAGGTCGAGGGGAAAGCCAAGTTGGAGCACGCGACTTGATGAGCCTCCGGTTACTGGGCTCCATAGAGCTTCCCGCGCATGCAAAGGATGGCGGTTTCGATCACGCTGCGGTTCATCACGGATCTTCTCGGCTCTACGTCGCCCACACGTCTAACGATGATGTCGACGTCGTTGACTCCTCTTCCGATCGTTTCCTTGAGTCCATCCACGGACTGAAGGGCGTCGCGGGCGTACTCGTCTCGGACGAACGCGATCTCCTCTTCACGGCGAATCGGGGCGAGAACACGATTAGCATCTTCGTGGCGGGCAGAGAACAACAAACGGCGAGGCTCTCCGTTGGCATTCGTCCTAACGGGCTCGCATTCGACCCCTCTCTTGGGCTATTGCTCGTGGCTAATGTCGGCGATTCCAATGTCCCGAACTCCTCGAGCGTATCGCTGGTCGACGCGGGCCAGAAGACGGTGACCGGCACCCTGGTCCTTCCGGGGCGCCCTCGGTGGGCCGTTTACGACGAGGTCACGGGCGCATTCTACGTGAATATCGCGGATCCCCCACTTATCGTGGGGATTGACGCTAACCATCCCTCGGAAATTCGGGAGACCTTCGAGATTCCCTCCAAGGGACCCCATGGCCTTGATCTGGATCCCCGTGCGAGACAACTCTTCTGCGCCTGTGACGAGGGGAAGTTGGTGACGGTTCACTTGGATACCGGAGAGGTCCGTTTGATCGGGGACCTCAGTGGCCCACCCGACGTTGTCTTCTTCAATAGGGCGCTGCGGCGGCTCTATGTCGCCGTTGGATTCCCAGGAGTGGTTGACGTCTTTGACGCGGGGCCCATGCGAATCCTCGAAGCCGTGCCGACGGAGAAAGGAGCCCACACGCTCGCCTTCGACTATCGGAAGAACAAGGTCTACGTCTTCCTACCTGCCACCCACCGGGCGGCGGTGTATCAAGATGACTGACATGTTGGAGTTGTGAGTGATGGATCAGCACGAGATGTTCACGCAAGTCGTAGAAAACGTCGCGAAGATGTGCGCCGTCAGTGCAATGACCGCTCCGAAGAGCGGAGGGCAGCTCTTCCTCAAGGGATCCAAGCCTTTCATCGAGACCACGATCGTCAAGGACAAAGAAACGCTTCAT
>Ga0209158_1002505_pt1 | contig 11239 bp, 10 predicted proteins | sample GraSoiAngelo_140_FD_185897 | JGI IMG/M metagenome (GOLD analysis project Ga0209158, IMG submission 185897) | Grasslands soil microbial communities from the Angelo Coastal Reserve, California, USA - 14_0929_12_30cm (SPAdes) (version 2) | ecosystem: Environmental > Terrestrial > Soil > Grasslands ...
TGGAGGAGATCACGCGGGCGCGGCTCGAACGGACGCCATTTGAGGTATCTTGAGGCGTTCTTGAAGGATTGGCGCCGGGGAGTCACGGGCCAACGCGCGGCCTGAGCGTCACCACCGGGCTGTACGCCCCCACGAGCGTGCGATTCCACCACGCCCCTGTTTCCCGTCGCTCGCGCCAGGTCGTGAAGCGATACGCGTACAGTTGCGCGCGTGCGTACTTGGGCGGATGGTCGGGGAACGGGTTCCGGCCCATCAAGCCCAGCACGTGGGGCGACCCCTCGAGCAGGCGCGCCAGGAACGCCTGGAACCACGGGATGTAATCGTAACGACTCAGCGCCGCGAACCACATCTGCCAGTCGAGCCGCGGCTGGTGCGGCTCCACGAACGCCGGCCGGCGCGACAGGTCCCCGGGCTTGTACTTGAACTCGTAGGCGAGCCACGTCTGGCCGTCGTCGCTACCCTCCACCACGATCTCCGGACGCTCCGTCGTCATCACGCGGAACAGGCCGTAGCTGTTCACGCTGCGGAACGGCTCGACCCAGACCATGGGCCGCGCGATGACTCGTGGGAGCGATCCGTACGGGAAGAAGGTGAGCCACACCTTCACGCAGCTCGCGGCGAGGAGCAAGGCGGCGAGCAGCGTCGTCGCGAGCCGGGGGAAGAGCGCGGCGGCTACAGGCGCCGGTGCCTGCAGGGCCTGCGACAGCCTGGCGGGAAGCACGCTCGCCCACACGGCGTCGTCCACCAGTAGGAGCGCGAGTGCCACGGTGAGCAGATTGAAGAAGTTGTAGTTCCCTGTCCCGAAGATCAGGAGCTGCATCAGGATTATCCCTGCGCAGGCCGCGAGCCGCACGGGGCGGGGCCCGAAGATCAGGAACGGGACGCCGATCTCGAGCAGATAGGTGCCTACGACCATCAGCTTCTTGGCGCCACCCGGGAGCAGATGCACATACCAGGCGGTCCAGGTGGGGAGCGGTTGAGTCCAGAAGTGGTAGTCGAGCGCCGTGAGATTGCGCCACGTGGGGTCGCCGCTCGTCAGCTTCACGATGCCCGACTGGAACGTCAGGCGGAACAGCAGCCACCACAGGAGAAACAGCGCCAGCGCCGATACCGGGCGCGCGGCACCGCGCGGCAGCAGGTGTCCCGGTGCGAACAGCACCGCGAGGAGCCCCGCCTCGAGCAGCAGCACGTCCCACTGATAGGCGAGAAATTCGCGTCCCACCGCCGCCAGCGACAGGTAGAGCACCCAGAGGAAGACGAGACTCGGCAGGGGCGCGACGTTCAGGATGAGGAGCGCCGAGCAGAAGACGCCCAGGGCGCACGCCAGGTGCAGCGCGGTGGGCCCCCCGTCGAGCCAGAACAGCGTCGGCACGAGGTGGAAGCGCTCCCCGCCGAGCTGGCGCCGCGCCGCCGCCAGGAGATCCTGCGCGGGGAGAATCCCCTGCGGCCCAATCAGGCCCCTCAGCTGCGGCCAGAGCGACAGGAACGCGATCAGATAGATGACGCCGAGCGCGCGCAGGAACACCCAGCGCGTGAGCTCGTAGCTCGACTTCCCGTCCGCCGCGCCGACGAGCCAGCGGGAGAACTCGTCGACGCCCGCGAGCGCGGCTTGAACCTGCGCGGCGAGCCACTCCATGAGGGATTACATTATGCCATGCTGTTCGTCCTCGACAACTACGACTCTTTCACGTACAACCTCGTGCAGTACCTCGGTGAGCTGGGCGAGGAGCCGGTCGTGTACCGCAACGACGCGCTCAGCGTGGCGGACGTGCTCGCTCTCAAACCGACCGCAGCGGTGCTCTCCCCCGGCCCGCGCACGCCGGCCGAGGCAGGCATCCTCGTCCCCCTCGTCAAGGCGCTCGCCGGTAAAGTGCCGACCCTCGGCGTCTGCCTGGGCCACCAGGCGATCGGGCAGGCGTTCGGCGGCAAGGTGGTGCGCGCCGCACGCCTCATGCACGGCAAGACGTGCCCGGTGGCGCACCAGGGGGACGAATTGTTCGACGGCATCCCGAGTCCAGTCACGGGGATGCGCTACCACTCCCTCGTGGTCGAGCCCGAGTCCCTGCCCGCGGATCTCGTCATCACGGCGTGGAGCGGCGACCGCCCCAAGGACGCCGAGATCATGGCCATGAAGCACCGCCGGCACCCGGTGTACGGCGTGCAATTCCATCCCGAGTCCATCGGCACGGAGCACGGCAAACGGCTGCTCGAGAACTTCCTCAGCATCGCGCACGCCAGTGTGTGAGATGCGGCACCATCGGGGCTCGTAACCGCTTAGCACCCAGGAGGTTTCCTCTCCTGACCCCCCTAGGCTAGATTCCGCGGCACGACTTTTGTATCTTCCCCCGTGCCCGTCCTCTGTGTGATTCCGGCGCGGCTTGCTTCCAGCCGCCTCCCTCGCAAACCACTCCTGCCTCTGGCAGGCGAACCCCTCATCGTCTGGGTCGCGCGTCGTGCAGCAGACGCCGGGGTCGCAAGCCGCGTCGTGGTCGCGACCGACGCGCGCGAGATCGCGGCGCAGGTCGAGCGTGCCGGCTACGAAGCGATACTGACGACCACGCGACCCGAGTCGGGTACCGAGCGAGTCGCGGAAGTCGTGGCGAAGAAAGAGTTTACGGAGTTCGACCTGGTCTTGAACGTCCAGGGCGACGAGCCGCTCGTTGCCGCCGCGGCGTTGTCTGGGGCGGTGGCGCGCGTCGCGGGAGGCGACGCGATCGGCACCGCGGCTGGCTCGCTCGCGCCCGAGCACGCAGCCGACCCGAGCCGCGTGAAGGTGGTGTGTGACGCGCGGGGCAGGGCCCAGTACTTCTCGCGCGCCCCGATCCCCTTCGATCGGGATGGCACGGGGGACGTGCACTACCATCAGCACGTGGGCGTGTACGCCTACACGCGCGAGGCCCTGGACCGTTGGGTGCGCTTGCCGCCGGCGCCGCCGGAGCGGTGGGAGCGGCTCGAGCAGCTGCGTCCCTTGTGGCACGGGATGACCATCGGCGTGGCGCTGCTCCCCGGGGCCGTGGCACGGGGCGTGGACACGCCGGACGACGTGGAGTGGGTCGAGGCCGCACTGACACGACAACTCAAGGGGGTGAGTCCGTGAGCTCGACGAAGTACGTCTTCGTGACCGGCGGCGTGGTGTCCTCCCTGGGCAAGGGCATCGCGGCCGCGTCGCTCGGCCGGTTGCTGGTCGAGCGCGGCCTGCGGGTGACGATTCAGAAGTTCGACCCCTACATCAACGTCGATCCCGGCACGATGTCCCCGTTCCAGCACGGCGAGGTGTACGTGACGGACGACGGCGCCGAGACGGACCTCGACCTCGGGCACTACGAGCGCTTCATCGATCGCTCGCTCTCCCAGGTGAACAACGTCACGACGGGGCGGATCTACCTGTCGGTCATCACGAAGGAGCGGCGCGGAGAGTACCTCGGCTCCACGGTGCAGGTGATCCCCCACATCACCGACGAGATCAAGGCCGCCATCCGGCGCCTCGGCCCTGAGCACGACGTCGTGATCACCGAGATCGGCGGGACGGTGGGCGACATCGAGTCGCTGCCGTTCCTCGAGGCGATCCGCCAGTTCCGCCAGGAGATCGGCCGCGACAATACGCTGTTCATCCACCTCACCCTCGTCCCGTTCATCGCCGCCACCGCCGAGCTCAAGACCAAGCCGACCCAGCACTCCGTGCGCGAGCTCATGGAGATCGGGATCCAGCCCGACATCCTCGTGTGCCGCACCGAGCGGCCGCTGTCCGAGGATATCAAGCGCAAGATCGCGCTGTTCTGCAACGTCGACTTCGGGTGCGTCGTCGAGAGTCCGGACGTGAAGTCGATCTACGAGATCCCGCTCAAGCTCCACGAGCAGGGGCTCGACAAGGAGGTCTGCCAGCGCCTGCACCTCGAGACCAAGGACCCGGACCTCCGCCCCTGGGCGCAGATGGTGGACAAGATCCTGAAGCCCCCGCAGCAGGTGCGGGTGGCGGTGGTCGGCAAGTACACCGAGCTCGCGGACAGCTACAAGAGCATCCACGAGGCCCTGGTGCACGGCGGCATCGCCAACGACGCGGGGGTGCAGCTGGACTGGCTCGCGTCCGACCGCTTCACCGACCAGGAGACGGCGGGCGAGCTGCTCTCCCCGTACGACGGGCTGCTCGTCCCTGGCGGCTTTGGCGTGCGCGGCGTCGAGGGGATGCTGGAAGCGATCCGCTGGGCCCGCGAGCACAAGCTGCCGTTCCTGGGCATCTGCCTCGGCCTGCAGACGGCGATCATCGAGTTCGCGCGCAACGTCGGCAAGCTCCCCAACACCAACTCGAGCGAGTTCGAGCCCGAATGCGAGAACCCGGTGATCTCGCTGATGCGCTCGCAGGAAGGCATCCAGGAGATGGGCGGGACGATGCGTCTCGGCGCCTACCCCTGCAAGCTGCGCCCCGGCTCGCGCGTCGCCCAAGTGTACGGGGCGGCGGAAGTGAGCGAGCGGCATCGCCACCGCTACGAGGTGTCGAACGCCTACCGCGACATGCTGGCCGAGTATGGGATGCGGTGCTCGGGGCTGTCGCCCGACGGCTCGCTCGTGGAAATGATCGAGCTCCCCGACCACCCCTGGTTCATCGGCTGCCAGTTCCACCCCGAGCTGAAGTCGCGGCCCACGCGGCCGCACCCGCTGTTCGCCGGCTTCATCGGCGCGGCGCGCCAGCACCGTCACATGGGCGCCCGGCCGGAGGTCGGGCGCCGGTCCGAGCTCGCCGGCCGGCACGAGTGAGGCGATGACCCCGCACTTCGGCTCCGCCCCGTTCCTCATCGCGGGGCCCTGCGTAGTCGAGTCCGACGATCTCAATCTCCGCGTCGGCGAGGGCCTCGCCGACCTCGCGGCCAAGCTCGGCGTGCACGTCATCTACAAGGCGTCCTACGACAAGGCCAACCGCTCCCGGCTGCGGGCGGCGCGGGGCCCCGGCCTGGAGCAAGGGCTGCGGGCGCTCGAGCGGGTGCGCCGCGCGACCGGCCTCCCCATCCTCACCGACGTCCACGAGACGCACCACGTCCCGGCCGCCGCCCAGGTGGCCGACGTGCTGCAGATCCCGGCGTTCCTGTGCCGCCAGACGGACCTGCTGGTCGCCGCGGGCAAGGCGGGGCGGGCGGTGAACGTGAAGAAGGGGCAATGGATGAGCCCGGAGGAGATGCGGGGCGCGGTGGAGAAGCTGCGCGCGGGCGGCGCACGGGAGATCGCGGTCACCGAGCGAGGTACCTTCTTCGGCTACGGTGACCTCGTGGTGGACATGCGCAACTTCGTGCGGCTGCGGGCGGCCTGCGGCGCGCCCGTTGTCTTCGACGCGACGCACTCGGTGCAGCAACCCGGCCAGGGACCCGACGGGGCGAGCGGAGGCTCCCGCGAGTTCATCGCACCGCTGCTCTACGCCGCGGCCGCCGCGGGCGCGGACGGCTTCTTCCTCGAGACCCATCCCGACCCCGGCCACGCGCCTTCCGACGGCCCCAACATGGTGCCGCTCGACCAGCTGGCAGGTCTCATCACCGTGGCCCTCGAGCTGTGGCAACGTGCCCGGGAGGTGGTCCGTGCTTGACGAGGCGCTCGCGCGGCGCATCAAGCTCGTGGGGCTGGACGTGGACGGCGTGCTCACGGACGGCGGCATCTACGTGGGCCTCGTCGCGAATCATGCGCTCGAGTTCAAGCGCTTCCACGTGCAGGACGGTTTGGGCGTGAAGGTGCTGCGCACGGTGGGCCTGCCGGTCGTGCTCGTTTCGGGCCGCGCCTCCGAGGCCACGGAGGTCCGCGCCAAGGAGATGGAAGTGGACGAGCTGCTGGAGGTCGCGCCCGCGGACAAGCTCCCCGCGTTCGTCGGGGCGCTGGAGCGCCGCGGCCTCGCGCTCGCCGACTGCGCGTACGTGGGCGACGACCTCGCCGACCTCCCCGTGCTACGCCAGGTGGCCCTCCCGATCGCGGTGGCCAACGCCGTCGCCGAGGTGAAGGCAGCGGCGAAGGTCGTGACGACGGCGTCGGGCGGGCAGGGGGCCGTGCGCGAGGTGGCGGAGCTGTTGCTGCGGGCGCGGGGCGAGTGGCAGGACATTCTCAAGCGGTACTTCCGGGAGTCGAGCGATGTCGCGTACGGAGCCAGGCGATCTCGTTGAGCGCGGGCGCCGGGTCCTGGTGCTCGAGGCGGACGCGATCCGACGGGTCGCCGAGCGGCTTGGCCCCCCGTTCGCCGCCGCGGTGCGCCTGCTCGCGAAAGCGAAGGGCCGGATAATCGTGTCCGGGGTCGGCAAGTCCGGCCTCATCGCCCGCAAGATCGCCGCGACGTTCACCTCCACCGGCACCCCGGCCACCTTCCTCCATCCGGTCGACTCGCTGCACGGTGACCTCGGGATCGTCGGTCGCGACGACGCGGCCCTCGTGCTCTCGAAGAGCGGCGCCTCGGAGGAGCTGTTCGGCCTGCTGCAACAGCTCAAGCGCCTGGGTGTCCCGCTCATCGCGCTGACCGGCGACACCGACGCGGCGCTCGCCCGGCAGGCGGACGTCGTCCTCGACGCGGGTGTGACGGAGGAGGCGTGCCCCGAGACCCTCGCGCCCACCGCGAGCACCACGGCGGCCCTGGCGCTGGGCGACGCCCTGGCCGTTGCGCTGCTCGAGATGAAGGGGTTCCGTCGGGAGGCGTTCGCGGCCCTGCATCCCGGCGGCGCGCTCGGCAGGACGCTGCTCCTGTGCGTCGGGGACGTGATGCTCTCGCATGACCTCCCCACGCTCCGGCCCGAGCGCCCGATGCGAGAGTGTGTTGTGCTCCTCGCCGAGAAGCGCGGCACCGTGGCCGTCGTGGACGATCGGGGCAGCCTGCTCGGCGTCGTGACGGCCGGCGACCTGACGCGGCTGATGGAGCGGTCGGAGGCGTTCCTCGACATCCCGGTCGGTGAGGTGATGACGACGGCACCCAAGACGACGACGCCCGACGAGCTGGCGGGGGCGGCGGTGCGGGTGATGGAGCAGCACGGCATCATGGCCCTGCCCGTGCTCGACGGCGGCCGCCGCGTGGTCGGAATGGTCCATCTGCACGACTTGATGCGGTCGGGGGCCGTATGAAACGTCTCTCCTTGACGCTCCTCCTCGACGTCTTACTGGGGGCGGCGGTGGGCAGTTGTGGGGAGGGTATCAAGCCTACGGCCACCATCGCGGCCACCGATTCAGCCGATCAAGTGCTGATCGCGATGTCGCACTACGTGACCGAGCAGGGCGTCCAGCGGGCGCGCGTCCGGGCGGACACCGCGTTCTTCTTCTCACCCACGCAGAGCGCCGAGCTGCGCAACGTGCACATCACGTTCTACGACCTGCGCGGTGCCGAGACCTCCACCCTCACGGCGAAGGAGGGCACGTACCGCTGGCGCACGGGCAACATGGAGGCGCGGGGGAGTGTGCTGGTCGTGCGAACCGACGGGGCCACCCTCCGCACCGAAGTGCTCCGCTACTTCCAGGCCAAGAACGAGGTCAGCTCGGACCAGGCGTTCGTGTTCGACGAGCCGAACCGCCATGTCGAGGGGGAGGGATTCACCTCGGATCCCGACTTCAAGGTGGTGACGGCGATCCGGCCCAAGGGCACGGGCGGGAAGTTCACGCTCCCGAACCAATGATCGCCGCCGTGCTCCTCCTCGCCCTCGTCCAGCAACCTGCCCCCGCCACCGCTGACACCGCCCGCGGCCGACCCTGCACGGTGGTGATCGACTCGGTGCGCGGCAAGGCCCGGCAGGTCGAGGTGCGCAAGCGAGAGACCAACGTCTTCGCGGGCGGTGGGGTCTTCGCCCACTGCGAGGGGACGGGGAGCTCCCTCTCGTCGGACAGCGTGGCCTGGTTCGCGGGGATCGGGCGGTTCGACATGATCGGGCAGAAGAGCCCGGTGCACATCCGCGACACCGCGATCACACTCGACGCCCAGCGCGCGTCGTACTTCCTGCGGCAGGAGCGCCTCGACGCTCACGTGAACGTCGTCGCGGTGAACCGCAAGACGGGGTCCGTGCTCCGGGGACCGAACCTCACGTACTATCGGGCCGCACGGGGGATGCGCGATACACTGGAATTGTACGCGTCCGGACGGCCCACCATCGATTACCGCTCGAACCCCGACAGCGGCGAGCCGTACGTCATCGTGGCCGACCGGGTCCGCTTCAAGGGGAACGACCGGATGTGGGGCGGCGGGCGGGTCACGATCGACCGCAGCGACGTCGCGGCGCAAGGCGATTCGATGCAGCTGGACGAGGCGGCGGGCCAGGCGCTGCTCATCGGCAAGCCCCGGATGGCGGGGAAGGGCGCGCGCCCCTACACCCTCGTCGGCACGCGGATCGAGATGGAGCTGGCGGGGCGCGAAGTGCGCGAAGTGAAGGCCCTGGGCCACGGCGAGGCGACAGGGGCCGATTGGCGCCTCACGGCCGACACGATCCATCTCGGGATCGAGCAGCGCAAGTTGCAACAGGTGCTCGCCTGGGGGGATTCGGCGCGCCCGCACGCCGTTTCGACCCTGTCCACGATCCTGGCGGACTCGCTCGCACTCGACCTCCCTAACGAAGTCTTGACGGAGGCGCGAGCGTACAGGAAGGCACTCGCCACCTCGAAGAAGGACTCGACGGCAAAGACGCGTGTGAACTGGATCGCGGGGGACACCATCGTGGCGCGCTGGGCCCAGGTGACCGATTCGCCGGGCCCGGCGAAGACGAAGCTGCGCAGTCTCCAGGCGCACGGCTCGGCCCGCTCCTTGAGCCATCTCTACAACGAGCGCGATTCGACGCTCGGCCCCTCCATCGACTACTCGCGCGGCCAGGTCATCACCATCGCCCTGCGGGGCGACAAGATCGAACGGGTCCTCGTGACCGGCCGGGCCGACGGGCTGCACCTCGAGCCGGCGCCGCCTCCCCCGGCCAAGGACACGACCGCGAAGCGCCCGAGCGCCCGATGAACGAGCCGCCTGCCATCCCCCCGCTCCCCCCTCCCGCCGCGCCGCGCCTCACCGAGCTCTTCGGGGCGCACGACCCGTCGCTCGCCCTCGCCGCGGCGGCCCTGGTGCGCATCGCCGACGAGCGCGGCGGGGCCACGTTCGGGGAGCTGGCCATCGCCTATCGCGACGAGTTTCTGAAGTTGCGCGCCGACGCCAAGGGATCGAGCCTCCCCGAGGCCGGCAGTCTGTCGGTGGACGATGCCCGCACCCATCTCCAGACCTCGGTGTTGCCGCGGCTCGCCGTGCTGAAGATCCTGGCGGTCCCGGCGGGCGTCCTGTGGAGCGACGCGCCGGTGGCGTTCACTCCGGAGGCGTGGCAGGAGATCCCGGGCGACCGCGAGCCCGCGGCGGCGCAGCTCCTGGAGGCGGCCGAGCGGGCCGTGATACGGGCCGAGACGGCGGGCGGAGAGCACCCCCAGATCGCCGGGGCGAGCCTCCTCGAGACGTTCAACCTGGTGAAGACCTACAAGAGCCGGCGGGTAGTCAACGACGTGAGCGTGCGATTGGAGCAGGGCGAGATCGTGGGCCTGCTCGGGCCCAACGGGGCGGGGAAGACCACGACCTTCTACATGATGACGGGGCTCGTGCGCCCCGACGGCGGCCGCATCACGCTGGACGGCCGGGACCTCACCGACGATCCGATGTATCGGCGGGCGCGCATGGGGATCGGCTACCTTGCCCAGGAGCCGTCGGTGTTCCGCAAGTTGACGGTGGAGGAGAACCTCCTGGCCATCCTCGAGACCCTGCCGCTCACCGAGGCGGAGCGGGCCGCACGGCTGGAGCAGCTGCTCGACGAGCTCGGGATCAAGTATCTGCGGCGCCAACGCGCGTACCAGCTGTCGGGCGGCGAGCGGCGGCGCCTCGAGATCACCCGCGCGCTCGTGACCGAGCCCAAGTTCATGCTGCTGGACGAGCCGTTCGCCGGCGTGGACCCCATCGCCGTGCACGACATTCAGACGATCGTGGCGGGGCTGCGACACCGCGGGATCGGCGTGCTGATCACGGACCACAACGTGGAGCAGACGCTCGACATCGTGGACCGCGCGTACATCATGTTCGAGGGGAAGGTGCAGGTGTCGGGCAGCGTGCGTGAGCTGGTGTTCGACGACCGCGTCGCGCACCTCTATCTCGGTCCCACCCTGACGGCGCGCCTGCGGACGCGCCTCACGCAGGCCGCATGAAGACCGGGCTGCACCAGCACGCCAGCCTGCAGCAGCAGCTGCGGATCAATCCCCGCCTCTACCAGGCGATGGACCTGTTGTACATGCCGCTGCTCGACCTGCAGCAGCATCTCAAGCAGGAGCTCCTGGGCAACCCGTTCCTCGAGCTGGAGGAGCCCGACGAGGAGCGCGAGGTTCAGCTCTCGGAGGACGGGGACACGCCCGAGGAGAAGGAGAAGACAGGCGACGACGAGCCCGACTGGGAGAAGATCCTGCTCGACAACGGCTCGGACGGCGCGCCGCCGCGCGACCTGAGCGAGGCACGCGAGTACGTCGAGCCGGCCCCGGTCGAGACCAAGGACCTGGCCGACTACCTGCGCGAGCAGGTGCGACTGCTCGACCTCACGCCGCGCCAACAGCTCCTCGCCGAAGAGTTCATCGGCAACATTGCCGAGGACGGCTACCTGGGGGCGACCCTCGAGGAGATCGCGCGCGGCGCGAACCAAGTGCTCGAGGAATACGCCGTCGAGTCGGAGCAGGAGGTGCAGCCGCAGCTCTACACCCTCGCGGAGGCCGAGGAGATGCTGCGGATCATCCAGAAGCTCGACCCGCCGGGGGTGGGCGCCCGCGACCTGCGCGAGTGCCTGCTGCTGCAGCTCGAGGACCAGAAGAAGACGGACACGCTGGCCTACCGGCTGGTGCAGGAAGCATTCGACGACCTCAAGGCGCACCGCTGGAGCGACCTCGGCAAGCGCTTCGGACTCGAGCCGGCCGAGGTCCAGAAGGTGGCCGACGACCTCGCGAAGCTCGACCCCAAGCCGGGGCTCCAGCACTCCGCCGCGAGGGACGCCTATATCATCCCCGACCTCGTGGTCCAGAAGATCGACGGCCAGTACAAGGTGTTCCTCAACGACTCGGGGCTGCCGCGACTGCGCATCTCGCGCACCTACCAGGATATCGCGCGCGACAAGAAGCAGTTCCAGGGCGAGAACAAGGAATTCATCAACCAGCGGCTGAACAGCGCTAACTGGATCATCCAGGCGATCGAGCAGCGCCGCCAGACGATGCTCAAGGTGATGAACTTCATCGTGGACCGGCAGCG
>Ga0209158_1002506_pt1 | contig 11238 bp, 14 predicted proteins | sample GraSoiAngelo_140_FD_185897 | JGI IMG/M metagenome (GOLD analysis project Ga0209158, IMG submission 185897) | Grasslands soil microbial communities from the Angelo Coastal Reserve, California, USA - 14_0929_12_30cm (SPAdes) (version 2) | ecosystem: Environmental > Terrestrial > Soil > Grasslands ...
CCGGACGCGACGGGTGGCGCCATCCAGACCACGGCGAAGACCACGGCGGCCGGGCTCACGACCGCGAAAAGGAAGATGAGCGCGAAGAGAATGTGAACTACCCGCGAGCGGAGCGCTGCGCTCAGCCCGAGATGCCCCTCACTCGTCTGGAAGATCTTCAAGCTTTGGGGTCAGCTCGCAAACCCATCTGCCGTCGTCGAGCCGGCGGATGAAGCGGGCATATCCCTGGTTGCGAGCCACATTCAGAAATTGTTCCTGGGTGATCAATGTCCGGAGGCGGGCGAGGTCGGCGTACGTGCTGTCGCGCATTATCCCGCCCACGACCCCGGCCAGCTCACGCCATTGGCCTTCTGAAAGGGGCTCGCCGTAGCCTGCGATGGTGACCAGCAGCGCGGCGGTGGCACCTGTGATGGTGTCCGGGAGGATCTTCTCGGACTTGGCCCGAGAGATGATCTCGCGCCCCGTGCTGATGATGTCCGCGATGCGATCCCGCCGCACGCCGATGATGTCGCGGCCACTCCCTACGGTCGTGCCCTCGAGATACCTCGGCCCTGCGTCCATTGTCAAGCCCACTATTCTAGTTAACGTCTGAGTTGGACCTCGAACTTGCGCCCGAGCACGCGACGTTCCGGTCCGCGGTTCGCGAACTCGCGCAAGGAGTGGTTCGGCCGCTGGCCGCCGAGGTCGATCGCGAACACCGGTTCCCCGAAGAAGGGGTCAGGGCGGCGGCCGAATCCGGCCTCATGGGGGTCCTGATTCCCCGCGAATATGGCGGCGCCGGCCTCGATGCCCTGGCCTTCGCCATCTGCATCGAGGAGCTGGCGCAGGCGTGCGCATCCACGGCGGTGATCGTCGACGTCCACACCAGCGTCGGGACCGAACCGATCCTGTTGTTCGGGGATGAGGAGCAGAAAAAGCGCTGGCTGCCTCAGCTCGCCTCGGGCGCCCTCTTGGGCGCCTTCGCGCTGACAGAACCCGCCTCGGGATCCGATGCGGCGTCCTTGAAGACGACGGCGCGCAGAAACGGACACGGTTATGTCCTCAGCGGCACCAAGACGTTCATCACCAACGTCGGCCACGCGGGGCTGTACGTCGTGTTCGCGAGGACCGGGCCGGACGCGCGCGCGGCCGGCGTGACCGCGTTCCTGGTCCCGGCCGGCAGCCCTGGGCTTCGGGTCGGGCAGGTGTTCGACAAGATGGGCCTGAACGGCTCGCCCACCGGCGAGCTCGTGCTCGAAGACGTCGAAGTTCCGGCCGCCAACCGGCTCGGTGCCGAGGGCAAGGGCTTCGTCGTCGCCATGCGCGCGCTCGATTCGGGACGCATCGGCATCTCGGGCCAGGGTCTGGGCATCTCCCAGGCGGCGGTCGATGAGGCTCGCGCACTGATGCGCGCCAGAGGACACGAACAGGGTGACGAGTTCACGCTCGCGGACATGGCCACGCGCGTCGAGTCGGCGCGCCTCCTCGCCTACCAGGCCGCCTGGCTCTGCAGTCGGGGCGGACCCTTCACGCGCCAGGCCTCGATGGCCAAGCTGCACTGCACCGACACGGCGATGCAGGTCGCGATCGACGCATTGCAGATCGCGGGCGAGGAGGGCGCACGCGCCGGCAGCACTTTCGAGCGACACATGCGCGACGCGAAGGCGCTCCAGATCTATGAAGGCTCGAACCAGGTCCAGCGCATCGTGATCGCGCGAGAATTAGTCAACACCGGATAATCCAGCTCGAATGGACTTCGAATTTAGCGCGGAGCAGGTCGCGATCCGGGACACGATCCGCGAGCTCGTCCAGGACCGCGTGGCGCCACGCGCGGCGGAGATCGACAAGACCGGCGAGTATCCAAAGGACATCGAGCGGCTCTTCGCCGACAACGGCATCCTCGGCATTCCATTTCCCGAGGTGTACGGCGGGATCTCCGGCTCGAGCGTCACGATCTGCATGGGCATCGAGGAGATCGCGAAGGCGTGCGCCAGCTCGTCGCTGATTCTCGCCGTCCAGGCGCTGGGCTCCTACCCGATCCTGGTGGCCGGGTCGGAAGAGCAGAAGAAGCGGCTCTGTCCGCCGCTCGCGTCAGGAGAAAAGGTGGCCGCGTACGCCCTGTCGGAGCCCGGGAGTGGCTCCGATGCCGCGGCGATGAAGACTCGCGCCACGAAGCACGGGAGCGAGTACGTGCTCAACGGCACCAAGCAGTTCATCACGCATGGCAGCATCGCCGGCACCCTCGTCGTCTTCGCGCAGACGGATGCAACGGAAGACCACCGCGGCATCTCAGCCTTCGTCCTCGAGCGGGAGACGAGCCCGTGGAAAGTGGAGAAGCTCGAGCACAAGCTCGGAATCCGCGGCTCGCCCACGGCGCATGTCGTGCTCGAGGACGTGAAGGTGCCCGCTGCGAATCGGCTTGGCGAGGAGGGCGCCGGCTTCAAGCTCGCCCTCGCGGTGCTGGATCGCTCCCGACCCGGCATTGGGGCGCAGGCGCTCGGCATCGCCGAAGGCGCATTCGCATACGCACTCAACTACGTCAAGGAGCGGCAGCAGTTCGGCCAGCCGATCGCGAGCTTCCAGGGCATCCAGTTCATGCTGGCCGACATCGCGACCCAGATCGAGGCCTCGCGCTACCTGGTCTACCAGGCCGCGACGAAGGTCGACGGCAAAGCGCCCGACCTGACCAAGGTCGCCGCCATGGCCAAGCTCTTTGCGTCCGACATGGCGATGAGGGTCACCACTGATTGCGTACAGCTGCTGGGCGGATACGGCTACATCTCGGACTACCCTGTGGAGCGGATGATGCGAGACGCCAAGATCACGCAGATCTACGAGGGCACGAACCAGATTCAGCGCGTGGTCATCGCCCGGGCGCTCCTGCGTTGAGCGCCGAGCCGCAGAGACCTCCGCCGCCGCCGCCACCGCCCCCTCCGGTACCGCCTTACGCGATCGCGCCGCAGTACCGGAGACCCATGTACCCGGCTCCGCCGGCGCCGGCGGGCCGGACTGAGAAGCGCGCCCTGGCGTCGCTCATCATCTCGACGGTCGCGCTGCTGCTCGCGATGGTCGTTTTTCTGCTGGGCGTGATCGCGCTCCTGACCGGGCTGGGCGAGCTCCTGAACTTCCTGGCGCTGGGCCTGCTGGCGATGATTCTCGGCCCGGTCGCATACTTCCTCGGCAGGTCGGCGGTGAGCAGGATCGCCGCCTCACCGCAGACCCTGGGCGGACGCAGCACCGCGGTGGCCGGCTGGGTCATGGGCGCCGTGGGCACTGCCGCCGGCGCGATCGTCTTCTTGATCTGGTTCGTCCTGGTGCTGGTCGCAGTTTTCGGCCCGCCGCCGTCCTAGACGCCGGTGGAACGCATCGGCGACGCGTTCGGCTGGCCTTTCCGGGATCCTGACTGGCTGAACAAGATCCTGATCATGGGACTCATCCAGCTGATTCCCATCGTCGGCGGCATCAACGGACTCGGTTGGATGCTCGCCACCCTCGACCGCCTGCGGGCGGGTGACGAGAAGCTTCCGCCCGCCAACTTCGACTACCTCGCCCGAGGTGTGCAGCTTTTCGTCGTCTACCTCGTCTACTACCTTGGCCTGGCGGTGGTCGGCACGGTGCTTTATGTCCCGGCTGTGGTCGTGCTTGCGCAGCAAGGCCACGATGCGCCGAACGGCCTTCTCGTGGTCGTGGCCTTCGCCCTGATGCTGCTGACTTTCAGCGTCGTGACGATTGGCTCGCTGGCGTTGACCTTTGCCATGCCGTCGATCGTGCTCGGTGTCGACCACGGAGGCATCGCCGGCGGGTTTCACGTCGAGGCGATCTTTCGCCGAGCTCGCTCCTCGCCGCTCAACACCCTCATCGCGGGCCTTATGCTGATCGCGGCCGGCTTCATCGGCCAGCTTGGTGCGTTTGCGTGCTTCATCGGCGTCGTGTTCACAACCGTCTATGCGCTCGCCATGCAGGCCTGGATCATCCGTAGTTTCGAAATCGGTTCGACCACAACCCCAACCAAGTAGGAGGAAGTAAATGTCGGACGTGCCGCCGCCGCCACCTCCGCCGAGCGGGGGCAGTGAACCCCCAGCGCCTCCTCCTCCTCCTGCACCCGGATCTCCGCCTCCGCCTCCGCCGCCCTATGGGGGCGGCTACAACCCGCCACCGCCGCCGCCGGGCGGTGGCTACGGGGCACCGCCGCCGCCACCGGGCGGAGGCTTTGTGCCGCCGCCGCCGGGAGGTGGGGGATACGTTCCGCCGCCTCCGGGTGGGTACATGGCGCCCGGCGCCGGTTACGCGGGTCAGCGAACGGACGGCCTCGCCATCGCCTCCCTTGTCATCGGCATCGTGTCGATTGCCTGCTCCGTTGCCTGCCTGGGGATCATCCTCGGACCGACCGCGGCCATCATGGGCTTCATCTCGCGACAGAGGATTGCGACCAGTGGAGGCGCGGTGGGTGGAGGAACGCTCGCGATCGTCGGGCTTGTCCTCGGCGTCGTCGGCTTCGTCGCCAGCGTGGCCTGGTTCTTCTTCGTCATCGTTTCAGGAGCGTTGAACAACTCGAACGCCACGCCCTCGCCGTAACCCTCGATCCCAAGACTCCGTTGTTAGAATCCCGGTGCTCATGTTCCGGCCCAGGCCGAAAAGGGCCAGGCGTTCCCGCTACAGCGTCTCCTACCGCCTGACGAGGTCCTTCCCGGCGGCGGTCGCGGCCGCTCTCCTGCTTGCCGTAATCGTCGGCGCAACCTTGACGTACAAGCGGTTCGACGATTTCGTCACCGCGACCACAGGTCGTCACATCAACCCGATCGGCGAGGTGGTGCAGGCCGTCGAGCCGTCCCCCGGGACCATCGCCTACAAGCTCAAGCACGGCCAGCAGGTGAACATCCTTCTGCTCGGGATGGGCGGCTACGAGAACGACGCGCCCTACCTGACCGACTCGATCATGGCCGTGTCCATCGACCCGACCAGCAATCGCGTGATGATGGCGTCGATCCCGCGCGACCTGGTCGTGCACATGAACCTGCAGAGCACGACGAGCCGCGTGTGGGTGAACAAGATCAACGCCGCCTATGAGGTTCCGTACACGAACATCATCTGCTGCGTCGACTCGAAGTACTCGGGTCCGAACGGCGGCGGCTACGCTGCGGAGCACGAGGTCAGCAAGGTGACCGGGATCACATTCGACCGGTACATCGCGGTCGACTTCGTGGCTTTTCGCGACATGGTGAACGCGCTCGGGGGAGTCGACATCTGTCTGAGCACGAACCTCGACGACGAGTCATACCCGGACTACAGCAACGGCTACCGGCCGATCCATTTCAAAGCCGGGTGCCAGCACCTGAACGGAGAGCAGGCGCTGGAGATTGCCCGCTCGAGGCATGCCGATCAACCGCAGCAGGCGTCGGACTTCGGCCGCGCGCGGCGGCAGCAGGACATCATGGAGGCGATCAAGAAGAAGACGACGACGGTCAACGGCTTCGCCAAGGCGCCTCAGCTGCTGAACGCGCTGCAGAAGAACATCCACACCGACATGGGCATCTCGGACATGAAGGCGATCTACGACTGGGGCAAGAACCTGCCTGACAGCTCGATCATCCGGGTCGCCCTGACAGGGCCGTCACCGACGGGCGAGGGTAACCTCCTCGACTCTTTCGACTGCGGAATGGGACCGGGTGTTTCCCAGCTTTGCCCGGACGATCCGACGTATTCCATGATTCACAAGTTCTTCGCCGAGGGGGTGTTCATCGACCCCAAGACCCTGGCGGAGAAAGCGCCGGTGCAATTCGTCAACGGGGCCACCAACTTTCCAGGTCTGGAGTCGCGCGTCACGACGATGCTCGACCCAACGGGTCTACAGCTCACGGATCCCGTGAGGCATCGAGCATCGTCGCAAACGTTGATCCTCGACTACTCAGGAGGCAAGTTTCCCCTGACTACGAGTTGGCTGCACGAGTTTGTCGGCGGCACCGTGGTGAGCGCGACGCCCACCAACCCCGCCCCTTCGCCGGGTCAGCAGACCTTCGGCGTCGTGGTCGTTCTGGGCCACGACTACGCCCTACGCTTCTTGGGCGAGTAGCAACCTGCCTTCTGACGCCGACCTCTTGGAGCGCTTTCGATCGGGCGATGTCCGGGCACTGGCGCGAGCGATCAGCCTGGTGGAGCGCCGAGACCCGACAGTCCGCGACCTCGAGGATGCCCTCCGAAGCGACTCCCGCCTCCCCGGCGTAACCGGTTTTACGGGGGCTCCAGGCACAGGCAAATCGACGCTGGTCGACGCGGTGGTGTCGCTTCTACGCACAAGGAAACAATCTGTCGCCGTGCTGGCCACGGACCCGAACTCCCCGTTCACCGGAGGCGCCATCCTCGGCGACCGCATCCGTATGCAGCGCCACGCGCTCGACCCGAAGGTATTCATCCGCAGCATGGGCGCTCGCGGACACCTGGGCGGCCTGTCCCTGGCGAGCCGCGAGGCGATCCGCCTGCTCGGTGCGTTCGGCTTCGACGAGGTGATCCTCGAGACGGTCGGAGTGGGGCAGTCCGAGCTCGAAGTCGCCGCGGTGGCGGACACCACCGTGGTGGTGCTGACGCCGAACCTGGGCGACAGCGTGCAGATGATCAAGGCCGGCATCCTCGAGATCGCGGACGTCTTCGTCGTCAACAAGGCCGACATCGACGGTCACGGAAGGGTTGTGGCTGAGCTGCGGACCATGCTGAACATGGCGCCAAAGACGAGCTGGAAGCCTCCGATCATCCCCACGGTGGCCACCCGGCAGGAGGGCGTCGAGCAGCTGTGGGTGGCGGTCCTTGCCCACCGGACCCATCTCGAGAAGACCGGCAAGGCGAAGGAGCTGAGCGAGCGCCGGCTCAGGGATGAGACTGCCGAGGTTGCCGCCGAGCTGGCCCGCGAGCGCACCCGGCGTGCGCTCCGGGAAGACCCGACGCTGGCCGAGCGTTTGCTGAAGGACGGCACCCCGTACCGTACGGCGGAGGAGATCCTCCGGACGCGAACCGATAATTGATTTGAGCCAATGAAAGTTCGAGCACGGGACGCAAAGCAGGCGTGGCGGGAGGAGTTCGAGTCCAGCCCGGTCCGCGAGGACGGGATCGAGACCTCCACCATCTCGGGCATCCCGCTCGAGCCCCTGTATACGTCTGCGGACCTGCCGCGGCGGGCCGAGGAGTATCCCGGCCAGTTTCCTTACACGCGGGGAATACACCCCAGCGGGTACCGCGGGCGGCTGTGGACGATGCGGCAGTTCTCCGGGTTTGCCACCGCCGAGGAGACCAACCGGCGCTACAAGTACCTGCTGGCCAACGGGCAAACAGGCCTGTCGGTCGCCTTCGACATGCCGACGCTCATGGGCCAGGACTCGGACGCGCCAACGAGCCGCGGTGAGGTCGGACACTGCGGTGTCGCCATCGACTCGCTCGCCGATATGGAGACCCTGTTCGCGGGCATACCCCTGGGCGACATCACCACCTCGATGACCATCAACTCTCCCGCGGCGATCCTTCTGTGCATGTACATCGCGGTGGCCGAAGAGCAGGGCGTGCCTGCGTCCAAGCTGGGTGGCACGCTGCAGAACGACATCCTCAAGGAGTTCATCGCGCAGAAGGAGTTCATCTTTCCGCCCGCGCCGTCGATGCGCCTGGTGGTCGACTCCATCGAGTACTGCGCGAAAGAGGTGCCGAAGTGGAACACGATCTCCATCTCGGGCTATCACATCCGCGAGGCGGGGTCGACCGCGGCGCAGGAGCTGGCCTTCACCCTCGCCGACGGCATGGCGTACGTCGACGCGTGCCTCGAACGGGGCATGCACATCGACGACTTCGCGTCTCGTCTCTCCTTCTTCTTTGACGCTCACATCGACTTCTTCGAGGAGATCGCCAAGTTCCGGGCTGCTCGCCGGATCTGGGCGCGCTGGATGCGTGAGCGCTACGGCGCCCAGCAGGAACGTTCCTGGAAGCTCCGCTTCCACACCCAGACCGCCGGCGTCTCGCTGACCGCGCAGCAGCCCGAGCTCAACATCGCGCGCACCGCCGTCGAGGCGCTGGCCGCGGTGCTCGGTGGGACGCAGTCGCTGCACACGAATGCGATGGATGAGGTGCTCGCTCTGCCCACGGACAAGGCCGCGCGGCTGGCCCTGCGCACGCAGCAGCTGCTCGCTTACGAGACCGGCGTTGCCAGCACCATCGACCCGCTCGGCGGCAGCTACTTCGTCGAGGCGCTGACCGACGAGATGGAGCGGCAGGCGGAGGCGTACTTCAAGCGGATCGAGGAGATCGGCGGCGTCATCCCGGCGATCGAGGTCGGTTTCTTCCAGAAGGAGATCGCCGACGCCGCATTCCGCTACCAGCAGGAGCTGGAGCAGAAGCGCCGGATCGTCATCGGGGTCAACGATTTCACGGTCGAGGACGAGGAGGCGATCGAGATTCTGCGGATCGACCCGCGCCTCGAGAGCCAGCAGGCGGAGCGGATCAGTGAGGTCCGCCGCAAGCGCGACCAGGCGAAGTGCAGCAACGCGCTCAACCGGCTGCGCAAGGCGGCTGCGGGGACCGACAACCTGATGCCGTACATCCTCGACGCGGTCCGCGCATACGCCACGGAGGGCGAGATCATGCACACGATGGTCGAGGTGTTCGGCACGTACACAGAGACCGCCGTCGTCTGATGGCGACTGCCGTGCGTCCGGTGCGCATCGTGGTGGCCAAGGTCGGGCTGGACGGCCACGACCGCGGCGTGAAGGTCGTGGCGCGCGCGCTTCGGGATGCAGGCTACGAGGTGATCTACACCGGCCTTCGCCAGACGCCGGAGATGGTCGTCGACGCAGCGCTGCAGGAAGACGCGCAGGTGATCGGCCTCTCCATCCATTCCGGCGCGCACATGACGCTTTTCCCGGCGGTGGTCGAAGAGTTGAAGCGACGCAAGGCGACGGACATCATCGTATTTGGCGGCGGCATCATCCCGGACGACGACATCACCGCCCTGAAGAAGAGTGGGGTGGAAGAGATATTCACGCCGGGGACGCCGCTGCAAGAAATCGTCGACTGGCTGCGAAAACGTTTTCCGGAGTCGGCGACCAAGTAACATCCGCGCATGTCGAGCGGGCCGCCAGGCGAGAATCCTCCGCCGCCCGACAGCCTGCCCCCTCCTCCTCCTCAGCCGTACCAACCCGGCGTCGGGCAGCCAACTCCGTACGCCCCTCCAGGCGTAGTGGCGGACGCCCAGTACGCCATGCCGGCGATGGTGCTGGGCATCCTCTCCCTGTGCCTGCTGCCTCTTGCGTGCTTCTGTGGCATCGGCGAGCTCATCGTCATCCCGCTCGGCATCGTGGCGGTGGTCCTCGGGTTCATGGCGCGGAACAAGATCGCCGCCAGCCAGGGCACGCTGGGCGGGAGCGGCAAGGCTCTGGCTGCAATCATCACGGGCGGGACCGGGCTCGGGATCGCGATCATCCTGGGCGTGGCCATCCTGCTGTTCGGCCTCGCCTTCTCCAGCATCGTCAACTCGATCCCGACTCCGACCCCCTCGCTCTAAGTCGACGTAACGATCGTCCCCGCGACCTTGTCGTGGAAGCCCTGGCGCCGGGGATCCCAGAACATCCACAGCCAGCCGACCGCACCGAAGCAGCAGAAGACGACTTCAAGCCACCAGATCAGTCCGCGGATCACGGCGATGCCGACGGCCGGAAACTTGCCGGTCCTGGCGTCGCGCACGCGAAATCCGAACACCATCTGACCGATCGTCTGCCCGTGCGCGCTCCAGAAGTAGCCGAAGTAGACAAGAGCGACAGCAAGGTCGACGGCGAAGGCGCCGCCGTGGCTGCCCCTGGTCACCCCTTCGACCAGTCCGAACAGCACCGCGAGCATGACCAGGTCGATGAGCCCCGCCACGACGCGAAGCCCGGGGTCGGCGAGGCTCGGCGGCGGGGCGCTCCGCAAGGTTGGCGTATCATATGCGGGCCTCTCAACCCGAGGCGCAACTATGGAATTGAAGGCATTGCCCCGCCAACCACTCGGCAAACGCTCGCGCCGTTTGCTGCGCGAGGGCAAGGTACCGGCCATCGTCTACGGGCACAACACCGAGCCGACCCCGATCACGCTCGACCGGCTCGAGTTCCAGAAGGTCTACGTCAAGTCCGGGCGCACGCACCTGGTCGACCTGGCGATCGACGGCAAGACCGAGAAGGTGCTGGTCCGTGAGATCCAGACCCATCCCCGCCGCCTCGGACCAATCCACGTCGACTTCTACCAGGTCAACCTGCAGGAGAAGATCGAGGTCGAGGTCCCGATCCGCCTGACAGGCGAGTCAGCCGCGGTGAAGCGTGGCGACGCCGACATCCTTCAGCCGCTGCATTCGATCCACGTCGAGTGTCTGCCGTCCGACATCCCCGAGGCGTTCGAGGTCGACCTCACGCCGCTCGAGGAGATCGAGTCGGAGCTCCGCGTCTCTGAGATCACGGTGCCGAAGGGCGTGACCGTGATGGACGACGCCGACGAGCTGGTGGTCAAGATCGTGCACAAGCGCGAGCTCAAGGTCGAAGAGGAGATTCCCGCCGTGGAGGCCGGGGTGCCGGCCGAAGGCGAGGCCGCTGCCGAGGGCGAGGCTCCCGCGGAAGGGGAAGCAGCCGAGACCGAAGCATGATCGCGGCCGCCGTAGGCGGCTACGACATCAACCGGGACCTGACGAACGGGGGCCCGGTCCACAACGCGCTCTTCGTCGTCGCCGGGCTGGTCGTCTTTCTCGGCTTCATCTTCGCCGCGCGCTTCGTCGCGCACATCGTCGGCGAGCAGCTACGGAAGCGGCAGGTCCGCTCGGACATGGTGGTCGTGAGCCGCCGTGTGGCGACGGCGACCGTGATCCTCCTGGGCCTGTTCGCCGCCCTGGGATTCGCCGTGCAAAGCGCCAACGTCACCTTGTTCGGTCTTCTGCTGGCCACGGTGGTCGCGGCGCTTGGGGTCCAGGACCTTCTCAGGGACTATGTCTCGGGCTACTACGTCCTGCTCGAGCGGCACATCCGGGTCGGCGACCATGTGAGTATCGATGCCCACACCGGCGTGATCACCGAGGTCCGGCTGCGCGTGACCCTGCTGAAGAGCGATGAAGGCCACCTCATCGTCATCCCCAACTCGGAGCTGTTCACGAAACCCGTGACCATCTACAGCGCTCCGGTCGAATCTAGGACAACGCCCCCAAAGTAATCCGGCAGAGCGCGTCGAGCTTTTCGCCGCCGAGGTCGGATTCCTGGGCCAGCAGCTCCCGGA
>Ga0209158_1002507_pt1 | contig 11236 bp, 11 predicted proteins | sample GraSoiAngelo_140_FD_185897 | JGI IMG/M metagenome (GOLD analysis project Ga0209158, IMG submission 185897) | Grasslands soil microbial communities from the Angelo Coastal Reserve, California, USA - 14_0929_12_30cm (SPAdes) (version 2) | ecosystem: Environmental > Terrestrial > Soil > Grasslands ...
CCTCCGCCTTCCTCCACGCGGGGGCCGTGCTCGACCGGCCGGAATGCAACGATCTCGCCCTCAAGGTCCTGGAGCGGATCTGGAGCGAATCCTGGAACGAGACACGCGGGATGGGCCACGTCCTGGGGCGACCGGAGCCGCGCGGCCTGCTCGACGACAACGTGCACGCGGCCGCCGCGCTGCTCGATGCCTACGAGGCGACGGGCGATGACCAGTGGCTGCGGCGCGCGGTGGCCGTCATGCACCACTGCGGTCGCGCTCACTGGGACGACCAAGCGGGTGGATTCTTCGACATCGCGCGGGACCAGGGCGGGCCCGCTTACCTCGCCACGCCGGCCAAGCCCGTGCAGGATTCTCCGACCCCGTCGGGGAACGGCGTCGCGGCGCTCGTGCTCGCCCGGCTGTGGGCGCTGACCGACGATGCCGAGTGGCGCCGGCTGCTCGACCGCCAGCTGGAATCCTTCGCCGGCGCGGCGGCCGAGCTCTCTCTTTACGGGGCCACGCTGTTTCGCGCCATCGATTGGGCACTCAACCCTGTCACGCGCATCGAGGTGGCGGGCCCGCGCGGAGAGGGAGCGGCGTGCGCGATGCACCTCGTCGCCCTGCAGACCTACCGGCCGCGCGCAGTCGTGGTGCGCAAGACGGCCGATCGGCCCGCCGCCACCGTATGTGTCGGGACCACCTGCTCGCTGCCCGTCGCGACTCCCGAGGCGCTCCGAGATCTGCTGCGGTGAGGGTACGAGTCCTGGGCCGCACCGGCCTGCGCGTGGGCGAGCTGGGCTTCGGCGCGTGGGCCATCGGCGGCAATCGTTACGGCAACTCCTACGGCCCGACCGACGACGGCGAGGCGAAGCGCGCGATCCGCCGGGCCTACGAGCTGGGATGCAACTTCTTCGACACCGCCGACGTGTACGGTCACGGCCACAGCGAGGAGCTGCTGGGCGAGGCGCTCGCGGACGTGCGGCGCGACGTGATCCTCACGACCAAGGTGGGCGGCAACTTCTACAATCGCGACGTGCACTCCCTGGTGCGCGACCGCTTGGCGCAGGCCGTCGGCACCCCGCTCGACCGGATCCCCGAGGGCGCGCCGCTCCCCGTCACGCATGACTCCAACTTCAGCGCCGCCTACGTGCGCTTCGCCGTGGAGCAGTCGCTCCGGCGCCTGCGCACCGACTGCATCGATCTCCTCCAGCTCCACAATCCCCCGCTCAACCTCATCTCGCGGATGGAGACCTACCAGGCGCTCGAGGACCTGAAGCGCGAGGGGAAGATCCGGTTCCACGGCGTGTCCGTGCATCCACCCGAGGAGGGACTGGCGGCGATCCACGCGACGCTGCCCGACACCGTGCAGATCGTGTACAATCTCGCGCGGCGCGAGGCCGAGGAGGAGTTCCTGCCGGCGGCCCGCGCCGCCAACGTCGGCGTGATCGCGCGCGAGCCGCTCGCCAACGGGTTGCTCGCCGGCAAGTACGCCGCCGACGCGGCCTGGTCGAAGGGGGACATCCGCGGCCGCATGCCGCGGTCCCACGTCGCGCAGCTCGCGGCGCTGGGCCAGCGGGTGCGCGAGCTGGCGCAGCAGGCGGGCGTGACGGCGGCCCAGCTCGCTCTCAAGTTCGTGCTGGACAACGAGGCCGTCTCGGTGGTGATTGTAGGGATGAAAACCGTCGCGCAAGTCGAGGAAAACCTTTCCGCGGGGAGCTGATGCCGAACAAGCAGGGGGTGATGGAGACCGTGCGGGGCACGATCGTGCTGGAGCTGTTCAGCGACGAAGCCCCCGCCACCGTGGCCAACTTCGAGAAGCTCGCCAATTCCGGGTTCTATGACGGCACGAAGTTCCACCGCGTGATTCCCAACTTCATGATCCAGGGGGGCGACCCCCATTCCAAGAGCGGCAAGGGCCGGGTCGGCACGGGCGGGCCGGGCTACACCATCAAGTGCGAGACGCACCGCAACGTGCACAAGCACGTCGCGGGCACGCTGTCCATGGCCCACGCCGGGAAGGACACGGGAGGCAGCCAGTTCTTCATCTGCCATGCGCCCCAGCCGCACCTGGATGGCGTCCACACCGTGTTCGGTCAGGTCACCAAGGGGCTGGATGTGGTGAACGCGATCAAGCAGAACGACGAGGTCACATCGGTCCGGGTGAAGTAGCCCACTGTACCTCGACTTCGCCGTCGTCGCCGACTACGCGCTCGTCGACCAGGCCGGGAAGCTCTCCGTGCTCGGGGTGTTTCAGCACATCTGGGTGCAGCAGTTCCCCGCGATGCACCCCCGGCTGCACCTCGTCCTGCGTCTCAAGGGAAAGCGAACCGAGATCGGCGAGCATTCGGTCCAGATTCGTCTCCTGGACGAGCAGGGCACGGAGATCTTGGGCGGCAACGGCAGCGTGACCTTTGCGGAGCCGCCCGCGGGGGTCACCGAGATCGAGGCGGGGGCGATCCTCGTGTTCGACGTGCCCTTCCCGCGCGGCGGCACCTACCGTTTCGAGATCACGATCGACGGGGAGCAGAAGGCCGCGGTGCCGGTCACGGTGGCGCAGCTGCCGTCCGGATCAGGGCCCCCGGAGCGGTGAGGCGCGCCGCTCTCCCGCTGCTCGTTCTCGCGGCGGCCGTCGCCCTCGGCTGGAACCTGAACGGCTACCGCTTGCTCGACCCCGACGAGGGGCGGAACGCCGAGGTGGCGCGCGAGATGGCGGAGACGAACGACTATCTCGTCCCCCACCTCGACGGCCTCCCCTACCTGGACAAGCCCGTCCTGTACTTCGCCGCCGCGGCGGCCCTGATGGAGCTGCTCGGGCCGACCGAGACGGCGGCGCGGCTCCCCGCCTACGTCTTCGCGCTCGGGACGCTCGCGCTCGTCGGCTGGTACGCCGGGAGCCGCTGGGGGCGGGATGCCGGATGGCTCGCGGCGCTCGCGTGCGCCACGCTGCCGCTCACGCTCGCCTACGCGCACACGGCGATCTTCGACGGCGCGCTCGCCTTCTTCACGACCGCCGCCATCCTCTGCTTCCGCGACGACCGTCCGGTGCTCGCCTGGGCCGCCATGGCGCTCGGCGCGCTCACGAAGGGCCCGGTCGCCCTGGCCGTGCCGCTGTGCGCCATCGTTCCCTGGGCGCTCATCACCGGGGTCGCGGTGCGCCGGCTCGCGCCTCCGCGTGCCCTCGCAGCGTTCGCGCTGCTCACGCTGCCGTGGTTCGTGGCGGTCTCGCTGCGGCACCCCGAGTTCCCCCACTACGCGTTCGTGCGGGAAACGCTCGACCGCTTCACGACGGCGAGCTTCCACCGCACCGCCCCCGTCTGGTATTACGTCCCGATCGTCCCCCTCGCCGCCTTTCCGTGGATCGTGCCCGCCCTCGCCGGGCTTCCGAGCTGGCGGTGGGGCTGGCTCGCACGCCGCGTGAACGAGCACGCGCGGGAGGCGTGGTTCCTGACCTGCTGGGTGCTCGGGCCGCTCGCTCTTTTGTCCTTGAACCAGTCGAAGCTGCCGCAGTACGTGTTGCCGCTGATGCCGGCGATCGCCCTCGCAGCCGCCCGCGTGCTCGCCCGCGACGGGATCGCGGCGGCTGGGCGCGTCGCCGCCGGGCTGCTGGCGCTGCTGGGCGCGGTGCTCGTGCTCGGGCCTCGGCTCCTCACGCAGGCGCTGCCGCTCGCGCACTCCGTCGCGGCCGCGATCCCCCCCGCCTCGTTCGCCCTCGGGATCGCCCTCCTGGCCGCCGCCGCGCTGGTGGCGCTCGCCGCCCGCTCCGGCACGCCAGCGCTCGGACTCACGGGCTACGCCCTGCCGGTGATCGCGCTCCCGTTCGTCACGGCTCCGCTGCTCCGCGCCGTGGGCGACGACCGCTCCGCCGCCGCCATCGCGCGGGCCGTTGCCGGGCGGGGAGCAGTGCTCGCCGTGGAGGCCTACCCGCCCAGCCTGCCGTTCTATCTCCGGCGCACGATCCCGGTCTCCACGACCGGCGCGGAGGAGCTGACCAGCAACTACATCGCGGAGTACCACCTCCGGCTGCGGGCCCTCCCCGGCTCGCCGCTCCTGCCGGCGCACTTCTGGCTGGAGGTGTTGGCGCGCTGCGCCGCGCCGACCGTCTTTGTGACGCACGACGGCCTGCCCGGCCCGCGCACCTGGCTGCAGGCGGCGCTGCCGCTCCTCGCCGACAACGGCCACTACTCCGCCTACGGCCCCTGCACGCCGCAGGAGAGCGGTTGATGTGCGGCATCTACGGCGCGGTGTCGCTCTCGGGCGCGCCGCTGCGGCATCGGGACCGCCTCCCGGCCATGGCTGCGGCGCTCGCGTATCGCGGTCCCGACGGCGAGCGCGCCGTGGGGCACGAGCGGGCGAGTCTGGGCGCGCGGCGGCTCGCCATCATGGACCTCACGACCGGCGATCAGCCGTTCCAGAGCCCCGACGGGTCGGTCTGGATGGTCTGCAACGGCGAGATCTACAACGCGCCGGCGTTGCGCCGCGAGTACGCGGCGGCCGGCTACCCGTTCCGCTCGACCGGTGACATCGAGACGATCGTCCCCCTGTACGAGCGCTTCGGACCGGAAGGAGTGGGGCGGCTGGAGGGGATGTTCGGCCTCGCCATCTGGGACGACCGGCGCCGCGTGCTGGTGCTCGCCCGCGACCGCGCCGGCGAGAAGCCCCTCTTCTGGACGCGGATCGACGGCGAGCTGCGGTTCGCGTCCGAGATCCAGGCCCTGCTCGCCTACCCCGACCAGGCGCGGCGGCTCAACCCGGGGGCGGCCGCGCTTTACGCCGCCCTGGGCTACGTCCCCACCCCCCACACCATGCTCGCCGGCATCCACCAGCTCGCGCCGGCCCACCTCCTCGTCGCGAGCGCGGCGGGCGTCACGATCCATCCCTACTGGGACGCCGCCGCGGTGGCGGCCCGGCCCTCGCGACTCGAATCGCCGACGCAGCTCCGCGGCGCGCTGTGCGCTGCGGTCGAGCGGGAGCTTATGTCGGATGTGCCGGTCGGCGTGTTCACGAGCGGCGGGCTCGATTCGTCGCTCCTCGCCGCGGCAGCGGCGCGGGTGCTCGCGGGCGAGAAGATCCACACCTATTCGGTGAGGTTCGTCGAGCCCGGGTACGACGAGAGCCCGTACGCCCTGGCGGTCACCCGCCACATCCGCACGACTCATCACGTCGTCACGGCGGACGACCCGGCATTGGAGCGGGCCTTCGAGGTGGTGACCCGCTCGCTCGCCGAGCCCATCGGGGATCCCGCGATCCTGCCCACCTATCTGCTCGCGGAGGCGGCGCGGGAGCACGTGAAGGTCGTGCTCTCGGGCGAAGGCGCGGACGAGCTGTTCGGCGGCTACCCGACCTACCTCGGCCATCGCGCGACGTTGCTGTATCTGCGGCTGCCGCGCGCCGTGCGTCGCGCCCTCCGTCGGGCCGTCGACGCCTGGCCGAGCTCCACCGGCAACGTGACCCTCGAGTTCCTGCTCAAGCAATTCGTCGCCGCCGCTGAGCTGCCGTCGCTCGAGCGGCACCTCACGTGGTTCGGCGCGCTCGGGCCGGACGGCGACACCGTGCCCGCGATGGCCTGCAAGGTGACCGCGTTCCCGAAGGCGGATCCGCTGAACCGGATCCTGTGGCTCGACTTCGTGTCCTACCTTCCCGACAACCTCTTGGTGAAGGTAGACCGCGGTACGATGCTCGCGTCGATCGAGGCGCGCGCGCCGTACCTGGACCGGGAGGTGATGGAGCTCGTGCTGCCGGCCCCCTCGTCCCTCAAGGTGCGCGGCTTCACCACCAAGGCGATATTAAAGGAAGCGGCACGCGGCCTCGTGCCGGACCGGGCGATTCGCCGCCGCAAGCGCGGGCTCTCGGTGCCCGTGGCGCGGTGGCTCAACACCGGCCTCGCCGCTCTGGCCGATCGCGTGCTCGCGCGCCCGCGGCTCTTCCCCGGCGCCCCGACCGCGCAGCTGCTCGCCGAGCACCGCGCCCTGCACCGCAACCATGCTCGCAGGCTCTGGCCCGTGCTCGTGGCGGAGCTGTGGGCCGAAAGGTGGAACGTGGAGTCATGACCCGCGACGAAGCGCTGGCGCTGATGCACGAGCACACGCAGTCCCCGTCCCTCCACCAGCACATGCTGGCGGTCGAGGCGGCGATGCGCGCCTACGCGGCGAAGTACGGCGAGGACCCGGAGCCCTGGGGGATCGTGGGCCTGCTGCACGACTTCGACTACGAGCGCTATCCCAACGATGTGCACTCGCCCACCGAGGAGCACCCGAGCTGGGGCGTGCGGCTGTTGCGCGGCAAGGGGCTCCCCGAGTCGCTGTGTCGCGCGATCCTAGGGCACGCGAGCTACAGCGGCGTGCCGCGCGACACGACGATGGCGAAGGCGTTGTTCGCCGTGGACGAGCTGTGCGGCTTCCTCGTCGCCTGCGCGCTGGTGCGCCCGTCCAAGAGCTGCGGCGACCTCGAGGTCGCCTCCGTGAAGAAGAAGCTCAAGGACAAGGCGTTCGCCCGCGGCGTGAACCGGGACGAGGTGCGCCAGGGAGCCGAGGAGCTGGGCGTGCCGCTGGACGAGCACATCGCCTTCGTGATCCACGCGCTGCGGCCGATCGAGCGCACGCTGGGGCTCGGCGTGGGGTGAGCCTCCCCGCCGCGCGGGGCCCCGCCCCCGAGCTCGTCGCCGAGCGCGACGAGCTCGCCCTCGCCATGGACCGCGCCTGCGGAGCGCGGCCCATCGACGGGAACAGGATCGACCTGTATTCCGAGAGCCCGCGCGCCCTGGACGCGATGGTGGATCTGATCGCGCGGGCGCAGCGCTGGGTCCACTTCGAGAACTACATCATCCGCGGGGACCGCACCGGTCGGCGGTTCGCGGATGCCCTCGCGGCACGCGCACGCGCGGGCGTGCGCGTGCGGGTGCTGTACGACGCGCTCGGCTCGCTCGGGACATCGCGTGGCTTCTGGCGCCGGCTCAGGCAGGCGGGCGTCGAGGTGCGCGCGTTCCACCCGCTCCTGTCGCTGCGTCCCTTCGAGGTGCTTTCCCGCGATCACCGGAAGCTCGTCGTCGCGGACGGCACGCACGCGATGACCGGCGGGTTGTGCGTCGGCGACGAGTGGGCGGGCGACCCGGCGCGGCGGCGGCTGCCCTGGCGGGACACCATGCTCGCCATGAGCGGCTCGGCGGTGCCGGCCCTGGATCGCGCGTTCGGCCGCGTCTGGCGGCGCGCCGGCGTGCCCCTCCCCCCCGACGAGCTCGTCGGATCCGTCGACGCGGCTGGCGGCTGCACCGCCCGCGTCGTCGAAGGCGTGCCCGGTGGGGCCCGCATCTACCGGGCCGTGCAGCTGCTCGCCGCGGGGGCGGCGCAGCGCCTGTGGATCACCGACGCCTATCTCATTCCTCCCGCTCCGCTCTACGCCAGCCTGCTGGACGCGGCGCGCGACGGCGTCGACGTGCGACTGCTCGTCCCGGGCACGAGTGACATCCCGGTGTTGCGCAACTTCACTCGCGTCGGCTATCGCGAGCTGCTGCGCGCCGGCGTGCGGGTGTTCGAATACCAGGGCCCGATGCTGCACGCCAAGACGCTCGTGGCCGATCGGCGGTGGGCGCGGGTCGGCTCGAGCAACCTCAACGTCTCGAGCCTGCTCACGAACTACGAGCTGGACGTCGTGGTGGAATCGGAGCCGCTCACCGACGCGCTCGCCACGCAGTTCGAGCGCGACCTCGGCGCCGGCGCCGCGCGCGAGATCGCGCTCGTGGCACGGCGCAGCGGCCGGCTCCCCGCGCGCCTGATGGGGACGCCCGCGACGTCGGGCGACGCGCTGACGACGACCGGTGAGCACAAACGCTCCGGCTACGAGCTCGGCGCGGTCGCCGTCGTGGCGCTGCGGCGCGTGGCCGGCGGCCTGCGACGGGCCATCGCCTGGACCGCCGCGCTGACGTGCGCCGGCCTCGGGGCCCTGCTGCTGTTGTTTCCCCGCGTGACAAGCACCGTGCTCGCGGCCGGGACCTTCTGGCTCGCCGTGACCTTCGGCCTCTACGCTCTCGGGCGGCGCCGCGCCCGCGAGTCTGACGACGATGGCCTCTGAGCCCCAACCCCCGGGGGGTGCTCCGCGTATTGAGCACGGGGACGAAACCGCGCTGGTCGCGCGCGCACTGGCGGGCGACCGGGCGGCGTTCGGCGTCCTGGTGGAGCGCTACGCCGCACCGGCGCGGCGCGTCGCGCGGGCGGTGCTGGCCGACCCCGACGACGCCGACGACGCCGCGCAGGACGCGCTGCTGGCGGCGCTCGTGAAGCTGCAGCAGTACGACCCCCGGCGGCCGTTCGGCCCGTGGCTGATGCGGATCGTCGCGAACGCGGCTACCGACCGGCGCCGGCGCCGCTCGGTCCGGCGGGCGGAGCCGCTCGACCCGAACGCCACGGCGGGCGGCCCGCGGCCCGACGTGCTGACCGAGCGGCGGGCCCTCGGCCAACGGCTGCGCGAGGCCCTGGCCGAGCTGCCCGAGCGGCGCCGCGTCGCGGTCGTGCTGTTCGACGTGGAGGGTTACTCGCACGCCGAGATCGCCGAGATCCTCGGCGTGGCCGAAGGGACCGTGCGATCCGAGGTGTTCCACGCGCGCCGACGGCTGCGCGTGTTGCTGGCGGATTGGAAGGAGGAAGACGCATGACGCCCGAACTCACGCCGTTTGACCACCGGCAGGATGCCGCACTCGGGGCCGCGCTGCGGCGCGCGCTCGCGCCTGAAGATCAGGCGGCATTCGTCGCCCGCGTGCTGGCGCGCTTGGAGCAGGCGCGCGGTCCGACCTGGCACGGCGTGCTCGCGCGCTGGGCTCGGGCAGGGGTCGCCGCAGCCGCGCTCATCGCGCTGGTCGCCAGCTACTTGGTCGGGCGGGCCCCACGGGCGAGCGCGCTGACGGTCGCCGAAGCGTTGATCGCGCCGCCGGCCCAGGCGCCCGTGGTGGAGGTCGTGCTCGCCTCGGTGATCGGTAACGAGAGGTAATCGGCAGTGAGAAAGGCGGAATGGGCCGTATGCTGAACCGTTCGCAAGCCTGGGCCGTCGCGCTGCTCATAGCGGCGTTCGTCGTCGGAGCCGTGGTCGGTGCGGGCGGCGAGGCCGCCTGGGCTCGCCACGCGCACGCCGCCGATCCGGGCCGCGGCCGCGGCCTCGAGCGGATGAAGGCGAACCTGGACCGGGAGCTCGGGCTCACCGGCGTGCAGCGGGATTCCGTGCACGCCGTGCTGGACCGGCACTGGACGAGGATGACCGCGGCGTGGGAGACGGTCCGCCCCCGGTTCGACTCGATGCGGGCCCAGATGGACTCCGACGTCACGCGGCAGCTCAGCTCGGAGCAGCAGGTTCGGTACCGCGACCATGTGGCCCGGTACCGGCATCATACCGAGAAGACCGACAGCGGCGGGAAGACGCGATGACGGTGGTGACGGCGGTGCTCGTGCTCGCGGCGCAGCAGCCGCCGCAACAGGTCACGCTGGCGGACGCCGTGCGGCGGGCGCTCGAGGTGCAGCCGGCCGTCATCCAGGCGCGGGGCGACGTGCGCAACGCCTCGGCCGGCGAGCGGGCCGCCTGGGGCGCCTTCCTCCCGACCATCACGACCGCGAGCTCCGCCGCGCGCAGCAACGTTGGCCGCATCGACCAGGTCACGGGCCGGGCCGTACCCCCCGAGTACACCTACACCGTCGGCCTCAGCGCGAGCCTCGACCTCTTCAACGGCTTCCGGCGCGAGGCGAACCAGCGCGCCGCGGCCGCCACGTCGGACGCCGCGGACGCGGGGTTCGTGAACCAGCGCTACCAGACGATCGTCGCGACGCAGCAGTTGTTCTACAACGCGCTGGCCGACGCGGACCTCGTGCGGGTGAGCGACGCGCAGCTCAAGCGGGCGCAGCAGCAGCTCCAGGTGGTGACGGACAAGCTCCGGGCCGGCTCCGCCACGCGCTCCGACTCGCTGCGCGCGGTGGTGGACGTGGGGACCGCACGGCTCTCGCTGTTGCAGGCGCAGGCGAACCTGGCCACCGCCCAGGCCGGTCTGGGCCGCCAGATCGGCATCGAGGCCGAGGTGCAGGCGGTGCCGGATAGCGTGCTCGCCCCGCTCCCCGACACGACGGGATTACGGGCCGAGGCGCTCGCCCGAGCCCCCCAGGTGCAGCAGGCCGACGCCCAGGCAAAGGCGATGCGCGCGCAAATCTGGGCGAGCCGGTCCCAGTACTGGCCCACGCTCAGCCTCTCCTACAACGACAACCGCCAGGGGCCGGGCTCGCCGTTCAACAACTTCTCGAGCTACCCCGAGACGTTCTCCTGGCGCTTCGGCCTGTCGTGGACGCTGTTCAACGGCTTCACGCGCGAAGCGAACCAGGTGGCGGCGTCGGTGGCCCGGGACGTCGCCGAGGCGCACGCGGCCGACCTGCGGCGGCAGACGAACGCCCAGCTGACGCAACAGCTCGCCGCCCTCACCACCGCCGCCACGCAGATGGACATCTCCCGCGCGAACGTGGCCGCGGCGACCGAGGATCTGCGGGTGCAGCAGCAGCGCTACCGCGTGGGCGTCGCGACGATCCTCGACCTGCTCACCTCCGAAGCCAGCCTCACGCAGGCCGAGGTGAGCCTCGTGCAGTCGCGCTACAACTATCTCATCGCCCGGGCCCAGCTCGAGGCGCTCGTGGGACGCTCGCTATGACCACCGCGCAGCCAATGACCTTCCGCACCGGCGACACGCCGCTGCCGGATATCGTGATCCTCACGCACAAGCTCGCCCGCGACTACGACATGGGCGGCGAGGTCGTGCACGCGCTGCGGGGCGTCGACATTCAGATCCGGCGCAACGAGTTCGTGGCGATCATGGGGCCGTCAGGGTCGGGGAAGTCGACGCTCATGAACCTCATCGGCTGCCTCGACACCCCAACGGCGGGCGAGTACTGGCTCAACGGCCAGAAGGTGAGCGACCTCTCCGACGACGAGCTGGCGCGCATCCGCAACAAGGAAATCGGGTTCGTCTTCCAGACCTTCAACCTGCTGCCGCGCGCCACCTCGCTCCACAACGTGGAGCTGCCGCTGATCTATGCGGGCGTGGCGGCGCCGGACCGGCGGCGGCGCGCGGGACGGGCGCTGGAGCGCGTGGGGCTCGGCGACCGCATGGCCCACAAGCCGAACGAGCTGTCGGGGGGGCAGCGGCAGCGGGTGGCGATCGCCCGGGCGCTCGTGAACGAGCCGAGCATCCTGCTCGCCGACGAGCCCACCGGGAACCTCGACTCGGCGACGGGCGAGG
>Ga0209158_1002510_pt1 | contig 11224 bp, 13 predicted proteins | sample GraSoiAngelo_140_FD_185897 | JGI IMG/M metagenome (GOLD analysis project Ga0209158, IMG submission 185897) | Grasslands soil microbial communities from the Angelo Coastal Reserve, California, USA - 14_0929_12_30cm (SPAdes) (version 2) | ecosystem: Environmental > Terrestrial > Soil > Grasslands ...
GCGCCAGATCGAACTCTATGAGGCACGCCTCAATCACATCAAGGCGCTCCTCAAGGCCGGCGATGCCGAGGGGCTCACCCGGGAGTTCACGCAGGCGAAGCAACTGCGGGAGAAGATCACCTGATGTCTTTGCGCGGCACCCTCACTGCCCCAGGAGACAAATCCATCACCCACCGCGCGATCATTCTCAGCGTGCTGGCAGACGGCGAGGCCACGATCACCAACTACTGCCCCGGCGAGGACTGCCTGCACACGGCGGCGGCGTTCCAGGCGATGGGCGTGCCGATCGAGATCGCGCCCGACCGCCTGCGGGTGGCGGGCAAAGGCCTGTGGGGGCTGCGGGAGCCTGACTCGATCGTGGACTGCGGGAATTCCGGCACGGGCATCCGCCTGCTCGCCGGCGTGCTGGCCGGACAGGACTTCTTCTCCGTGTTGACCGGCGACGCCTCGATCCGGCGGCGGCCCATGGGCCGCGTCGTCGGGCCGCTCCGCGAGATGGGCGCAGTGATCGCCGGCCGCCGAGGCGGGGAACTTGCGCCGCTCGCCATCGCCGGTGCGCGCCTGCGGGGTATCGCCTACAGCTCCCCGATCGCCAGCGCCCAGGTGAAATCGTCTGTGCTGCTGGCCGGCCTCTTCGCCGAGGGGACCACGAGCGTGACCGAGCCGGCTCTGTCACGCGACCACACGGAACGCCTCTTCGACCACCTCGGCATCCCCGTATCGCGGAATGGCCTCACGGTGAGCCTCGCCGGCCAGCGTGCGTTCGCGGCCAAGGACATCGCCGTGGCGGGCGATCTCTCGGCGGCCGCCTTCTTTCTCGTAGCCGCCTCGCTAGTCCCCGAGTCGGACGTGACGATCACGGGAGTGGGCGTCAATCCCACACGGACGGGCATCCTCGAAGTCCTGCAGGAGATGGGCGCGCACATTGAGCTTCTGAATCTCCGCGTGCAGGCCGGGGAGCCGGTCGCAGATCTGAGCGTCCGCTCGGCGCCCCTGCGCGGGGTGACGATCGGGTCCGAGCGTATTCCCAAGACGATCGACGAGTTTCCGATCCTCTGCGTGGCGGCGGCCTGCGCCCAGGGCGAGACCATCATCAGCGGCGCGGAAGAACTGCGCGTGAAGGAGAGCGACCGGATCGCCGCCATGGCAACGGAGTTGCGGCGCCTGGGCGCCGCAGTCGAGGAAAGGCCAGACGGCCTGCGCATCGTGGGCGGCCGCCCCTTGCAAGGGGCCGTCTGCCAGAGCCACGGGGACCATCGTGTGGCCATGTCCATGATGGTCGCAGGGCTGGTGGCACGGGGCGAGACGCGGGTTGAGGACATCGCCTGCGTGGCGACCTCATTTCCCGGATTTGATAAGAAATTGAGAGGGTTATTGACACCTTCGGGGCAAGGGTGAATACAATACCGGCTTCGTGGAACGAAAAGATCACTCCGGGACACACAGAACTTCGCCGATGATCGTTGCCATTGACGGTCCCGCCGGAGCAGGAAAAAGCACCGTCGCCAAGCTGATCGCCGCGAAGCTCGGGTATGTGTATCTGGATACCGGCGCCCTTTACCGCGCCGTAGCCTGGAAGGCGCTAGCCACCGGAACGGACACAACGTCGCCGAATGCCATGAAGCGGCTATGTGAATCGACACAGTTGACCATCCGGCATGCGGAAGACGGCGGGATGGTAGTCGAAGTTGACGGTCGCCGACTAACGAGCGAAATCAGGGCTCCCGAAGTGACCCGTGCGGCAGCTCAGGTCGCCGCCATTGCAGAAGTCCGGTCGTGGTTGCTGCCAATCCAGCAGGGCTTCGGCCGCCGGAAAGATGTAGCAGGTATCGTCGCCGAGGGGCGGGATCTCGGAACACGGGTGTTTCCCGAGGCCCCGGTGAAGTTCTTTTTCAAGGCCGATTTGGAGGAGCGAGCACGGCGACGCCATCAAGAACTGATGAAGGCGGGGAAAGTGAACGCTTCGGATCTTTCTGAAACGAGCCGGGCACTCGACGCTCGCGACGGCCAGGATCAGAGTCGTGACGTTTCCCCGCTGAGGCCGGCGGAAGATGCCGAGGTGATTGATACCACGTCGCTCACGGCCGAAGAGGTCGTCGAGCACATGCTGAGCACGATCGAGCGCAAGACGGCTGCCCACCAGTAAATGGTGCTCTACTGGCTGGCGTGGGTGACAGTCCGGCTACTGGCGACGGTGCTGTGCCGGTTACACGTATCCGGGGCGCGCCACATCCCGAAAACCGGCGGGGTTTTGATCGCCGCGAACCACGCCAGTTACCTGGACATCCCGATCCTGGGATGCGGGATGTTCCGGCGGGCATGGTTCATGGGCCGCACGGACCTCTTCGGCGGTCCGGCGGCCTGGTTGATGCGGCACATGGGCTGGATCCCGATCCGACGTGAGCGCGTGGATCGCACTGGCTTCGAAGAGGCCATCCGCCGAGTGAAAGCCGGGCAGGCGGTGGTCATTTACCCGGAAGGAGGACGCTCGGAGGACGGACGGCTCCAGCACGGCAAGCCAGGCGTGGGGATCATTGTGGCCGCGACGGACTGCCCCGTGGTGCCAGCCTACTTGGAGGGCACGTACGACGTGCTCCCGCCGGGCGCCAAGTGGTTCCGGCTGCGGCCGATCCGGGTGAGGTTCGGCGCTCCGATTGATTTCTCGGCGCTTATGAAGGAGTTGGACAGCGAGAGCAAGAAGAAAGAATTGTATCAGCGGATCAGTCAGGAGATCATGGGCCGCATCGCGGAACTCGGCGGGGTCTAAGCTCACTCCGCCGCCGGCCGGTCCGTAAGCAGTTAACCTTTAACCCTGGGGTGTCACATCAGGTCATGTGTGGGGAGGCGTGATACGGCGAATGGAAACGCTTGAACAGTTGAAAACGGGATCACCGGAGAAGGCCGCGATGGCCTCGATGTACGAACAGACCTTCCAGAACTTCGAGGAAGGATCGGTCATCGAAGGCACCGTCGTGGCGGTCAAGAAGGACGCGGTGATCGTAGACATCGGCTATAAATCCGAGGGGATCATTTCCGCCGAGGAATTCACGCCCCAGGAACTTGCCTCGCTCACGCCCGGCACCAGACTTCCGGTCTACATCGAGGAACGCGAGGACAGCGACGGTAACCTCATCCTGTCCAAGGAGAAAGCGGACAAGATGAAGGTCTGGGAGGATCTGGAGCGGATCTATAAAGAGGAGGCTATCGTCGAAGGCCGGATCATCAGCCGCATTAAGGGCGGGATGATGGTGGACATCGGCGTGAAAGCCTTCCTGCCCGGCTCCCAGATCGACCTGCATCCGGTGCGAGACCCCGAACAGCTCATCGGCAAGACCTTCCCCATGAAGATCATCAAGATCAACCAGCGGCGCGGCAACGTGGTCGTGTCCCGACGGCTCCTGCTCGAGGAGTCGCGCGATCAGCGCCGGCAGCGGACTCTGGCGAACCTCACCGAAGGCCAGCTCGTGAACGGCACCATCAAGAACATCACGGATTACGGCGCCTTCGTGGATCTCGGCGGGATCGACGGGCTCCTGCACATCACCGATATGTCGTGGGGCCGCATCGGCCATCCGTCGGAGATCTACATGGTCGGCGACCGCGTCGAGGTGATGATCCTCAAGTATGACCGCGAGACCGGCCGCGTATCGCTCGGCCTGAAGCAGAAGAGTGCCGATCCCTGGATGGGCGTCGCCGCTAAGTACCCGGTCGGCACCCGAATCAAGGGCCGGGTCGTCAGCCTGACCGACTACGGCGCCTTCATCGAGCTGGAGCCGGGCGTTGAAGGCCTCGTCCACGTCTCCGAGATGAGCTGGTCGCACGAAGTCCGGCACCCGTCCAAGATCGTCTCCGTCAGCGCGCAGGTGGAAGCGCAGGTGCTCAATGTGGACGAAGCCGCCCGCAAGATCTCCCTCGGGATGAAGCAGGTGGCGCCGAATCCATGGGATCTCGTGGAGACGAAGTACCCGATCAGCACCAAGATCGAGGGCAAGGTCAAGAGCCTTACGGATTTCGGCGCGTTCGTCGGACTGGATGAAGGCGTGGACGGCTTGATCCACATCTCCGACATGTCCTGGACCAAGCACGTGAAGCACCCCTCCGAGATCTTCAAGAAGGGCCAGAAGGTGGAAGCCGTGGTCCTCAAAATCGACAAGGAGAAGGAGCGGTTGTCGCTGGGGTATAAACAGCTCGCGCCCGATCCCTGGGAGCGCGAGATCCCCGAGAAATACCAAGTCGGCAACCCCACGCGCGGCAAGATCGCGAAGGTGACCGACTTCGGCATCTTCGTGGAGCTGGACGGCAGCGTGGAGGGGCTCATCCACATCAGCGAGACGGGACTGGACGCCTCCAGCCGGTTGGAGGACCGGTTCAAGATCGGCGACGAGATCGAAGCCAAGATCATCAAAGTGGACTGCGAGGAGCGCAAGATCGCATTGAGCCTGAGAGAGCACCACCGCGACACCGAGCGCCAGCAGGTGCACGACTTTCACGCCAACCAAGGCAAAGTGGACCAGTCCCTGGGCCGCGCTGCCCGGAAGAACAAGCGGCACACGGGTGAGGAGGAGAACGGCCAGTAGCGTTCTACCCTATGGAGAGGAAGCGGACAGTCCGGACCGCGCTGGCTCTGCTGGGCCTCCTGGTCCTCGCCGTCATCGGCGTTGCCCTGCTCACCTCGCTGGCGCTGGACACTGGCTGGTTCGGCGGCGAGAGAGTCGCGATCATCCGCATCGAAGGCGTGATCACGGATTCCCGGGAGACCATCGAGGAATTGCGCCGGTTCCGGGACAATCCCAGCATCAAGGCCGTGGTGCTGCGCATCGACAGTCCCGGCGGGGGCGTCGTACCCTCCCAGGAGATACACACGGAGGTGCTGAAAGCACGCAAGGGCGGGCGGCTCAAGGTGGTCGCCTCGATGGGCAACCTTGCCGCGTCGGGCGGGTACTACATCGCCGCGGCGACCGACAAGATCGTCGCCAACCCGGGTACGCTGACGGGCAGCATCGGCGTGATCATGGAGCTGGCCAACGTACAGGGCCTGCTGGAGAAAGTCGGCGTGCAGAGCGTCGTCATCAAGAGCGGGCGCTACAAGGACCTGGCCTCCCCGTTCCGCGCCATGTCCAAAGAGGACCGGGTGCTCCTGCAGCACGTCCTGGACGACGTGCACGATCAGTTCATCCAGGCCGTGGCCGCCGGACGCGCCTTGAATGTCGAAGAAGTCCGCCCCCTGGCCGACGGACGGATCTTCACGGGACGACAGGCCCGCACGGCCAAGCTCGTGGACGAGCTAGGCGATCTCCAGGACGCGATCAAACTGGCGGCGCGCATGGTCGGGATTGAGGGAGAGCCGCGCGTGGTCGAGCCCCGGAAGCGGTTCTCGCTCCGTGACCTCCTCGAGAACTCGTTCCTCGGGAGGGTCGCCCCGGTCATGCCGTCAGGGATCAATCTCAAATATCTGCTGGCGATTTAGGAGGGTCACCCATGACGAAAGTGCAGCTCATCGAGAAGTTATCCGAGCAGGTCCCGACCCTGACCAAGCGGCAGGCTGAAGTCGTGGTCAACACGATCTTCAACGGGATCCGCACAGCCCTGGCCAAAGGGGACAAGATCGAGATACGCGGCTTCGGCAGCTTTCGTCTGCGCAACCGCCGTATGAAGGAAGGGCGCAACCCGAAGACCGGGGCGACGGTTGCCGTGCCAGCCAAGCGCGTGCCCTTCTTCAAGGCTGGCAAGGAGCTCAAGGAAATCGTCAACAAGTAGGACCCCTGGTGGCGGAACCCGAGACCAAGACCCACGGCGCGGCGGGCGCTTCCGAGATTGTGTGGACCGAGGGCGCGCTCAAGCGCATGGAGCGGGCCCCTGTGTTCCTGCGAGGCATGGTAAAGCGACTGGCGGAGAAGAAGGCCCGCGAGCTCGGGCACCACGAGATCACCGAAGACATCCTCACCGAATTCAAACAACAGATGATGGGCCGCATGGGCGGCGAGGCCGGCATGCAAGCGGCCGCGGGCGACATGGCCGCCGGACGGATGCCCTGGACGGCCGAAGCCAAGGCCCGGCTGGAGACCGTGCCTGAGTTCATGCGGCACATGATCCGGCAGATCGCCGAAGACGTGGCGCGCGAGCGCGGCCACATGGAAGTCAACGTCGAGCTCTTCCAGAAGGTGGAATCGTTGGGCGACGAAAAACTCCAAGAGGCGTCGCCGCTGCCCTGGACCGAGGGCGCGCAGGCCAGGCTCCAACAGAAGATCGTGCAGTCGCCCGCCATCGCCATGGACTTCGTGACGGACATGGTCAAGCGTGACACGGAGGAGCGGGCCCGCGAGCTAGGCTTCCCCGTCATCGACGAGGCGGCCCTGACCGCCATCTGGGACGCGCCGCTCTCGCCCGTCTCGTGGAGCGACGAGGCCTGGAAGCGCCTGCTCACCGCGCCCGACTTTGTACGCAGTGGCATCCGCAAGGCCGCCGAACGCCGCGCGCGCAAGCTGGGCCTCAAGGAGATCGACTCGGAGCACCTGACGGTGTTTCGCAACGAGGCAATGATGAAGGCGGTCAAACGCATCCGGTCGTTTGGCTACAACGAGCTCACCTTCGACGCCTTCGACACGGCCCTCGAAAAGACGAAGCGCCTTCAGGGCAACTCCCAGGCTGTGAAGCGCCTGGAGGAGATTCGCCAGCACTTCAAGGATCCCCATACGAAGAAGCCCGAAGGCGGGACGCTCGGCGCGGAACTGATGGAGCGGTTCCGCAGGTACCTCAAGGGTGAGGACAAGCTATAGAAGCGCCCATCTACGACTTCGCACACGAAGAGCCCGGCCAGGGCATGGTCATGCCGATGGTGCGGGTGGAGCGAATTGATTATTATCTAGTGCCGCCATAGATAGATGAGCACGGCCACGCTGCAGAATCCGATCCACAGCAGGATGCCGATCGTGATCACCCACCACCATTTGTCTCCCGGGCTTTCGATCAAGCCCGGCTCCTTCGCGCTCGCTGTCTCAGTTGATGTATTGGTCTTTACTGTTTCTTCGGTCTCAGCCACGCCGCGACCTCCTACTGGATAATGCCCTATTATGAACTACTGATCGTCCGATTGAAACAGGATGGACGAAGACTATGTACAAGTCGTTGACGTTGGTGCCGGTGAGACCGGTCTTGATGTGGCCGCCGACTTTCTTGAAGAAGGTGTAGCTGTCGTGCTTGTGGAGACAGCGCGCCGCATCCATTCTCTTGCGCTTGCCGCTCGCGACGGTCTCGCCATCGGCGACCGCCCCGGCCGCATCGGTCGGCCCGTCGCGACCATCCGTGCCAAACCCTGCCACCCAGACACCCGGCGTGCCTTGGATCGCCAGCGCAGCCGCAAGCGCAAACTCCTGCGCCCGCCCGCCCGTCCCTGAGCCGCGCACAGTGACGGTCAACTCACCGCCGGCCAGCACGCACACCGGTCCAGGCAGTGTGGTCCGCCTGGCCAACTCCTTCCCGAGCTCACCCATCCACCGCCCAAACTGGCCGGCCTCTCCCGTCACGAACATGCCGAAGAGCACGCTTTCGTAGCCCTCCTTGTGCGCGACCTTTGCCGCCGCCTCGACCGCCAGCCGGTTGTTGCCGACGACGACATGCTGGACCCGCCGGAAGTTCAGGCTTCGCGGTTTGGGCGTCTCGTCCCACCTTCCGGCCAGCCCCTCCACCAGATGGACGCGCACCGCGACCGGCAGCCGCTCCCAGAGGCTGTAGCGGCGAACGATGCGCACCGCATCCAGGAACGTGGTCCGGTCTGGCGCGGTCGGACCGGACCCGATCACGCCGAGATCGTCCCCTCCCACATCGGAGAGGATGAGCGTGAGCACCGAGGCGGGGGTCGCCGCCGCCAGCCGCCCACCCTTGATCGCGGAGAGGTGCTTACGGACGGTATTGACCTCGGCGATCGTCGCGCCGGAGCGCAGGAGTAGCTGCGTCGTCCGCTGCTTGTCTGCCAGCGTCAGCCCTGCAGCCGGCAAGGGCAGGAGACTGGAAGCGCCGCCGGACAGGAGCACGATCAACAGGTCGTCCTTGCCGAGGGAGGAGGCGAGCCGCAGTATGTGACGCGCTGCCTGCACACCCCTTCGATCTGGAATCGGATGGCCGGCTTCGGCAACCTCAATCCCCGACTTCGCCCGCCTGATCACGGGCCATGGCGCCACCACAAACACGGCATCGAGCCTTCCGCGGAGGACTTCGCGCACGGCGCTCGCCATGGGGACGGAGGCCTTGCCCGCGCCGATGGCAACCACCCGTCCAATACTGCGCAAGTCATACAGGCGGCTGTCCACGCGCAGAGTCTGACGCCGAAGCGTCAACGCCCGCCGAACGGCGAGGGCGGGGGCAGCCGCGTCGAGCGCGGCGAGCAGGATGCGACGCAACGCTGCCCGGATGGGTGAGGATGGAAGGATCAGCGAGGCTCGTCCGCCTTGTCGCAAGACATGGGACAGCCATTGTCAGGACGCCGCGGGATCTTGATCTGGTGTGTCCCGCGCGGCAGGTAGTCCTTGCGGATCTCGGGGTTGAGGAGTTTCAGTTCCAGGAAATAGGTGCCGAACTGCTCAGCCACGGCGGCCAGATGGCGCCGATCCTCCTTGACGTTGACCGTCACCACTTCGGTGTCCAGCGGCGGGTAGAGATCAGCCTTGGCCACGCCCAGGTACTTATCCGGCTGGGAGAATATCTCCTTGCTCGCGATGATGCGGGGCACGTAGCGCATGGTCTCCGTGGCGTAGTGCAGCTTCCAGTAGTCGTCGATCCGTTGCTCGCGCATGGCCTTCCGGATGTGGACCTCGCCGGTGTTATAGGCCGCCATGGCCAGGAACCAGTCGCCAAAAATGTCGTGCAGCTTTTTCAGGTACTTGACGGCAGCCTCAGTCGAAAGTTCGAGGTTACGGCGGTCGTCTTTCCAGTGGTTGTTCTGCAGCGAGAAGAGCCGCCCAGTCGAGGGGACGAACTGCCAGGGCCCGGATGCTCTAGCCCGTGAATAGGCAGCCGAAATACATTTGCTCTCGACGAGCAGGATGAACTTCAGATCGTCCGACAGCCCGGCTTCGGCCAACTGGCGCTCGGCGGGCGGAAAGCAACGGCCGGTGCGCTTCGCCAGGATGATGCTTTCCCCTTCGTCTTCCAGTAAGCGGTAGAACTCGTACTCAATCCGCTCCCTCACCTGCCAGACATTGAGCGGCACCGCGGAGCCGGCGAACGTGATGGTGTCCGGCAGGCGGTAGGAACTGAGGAATGGCTTCGACCGTGCCTCGCTGTAGCGCGCGAGCTCTGGCGGCAGCGGCACCGGCGCCCCGGACGCAGACGCGCCCGGCACCGTTTGGTCTTGATCGCTCATGGTATCGGTCGCCAACGGCACGGCCAGGAGCACGACGGCCGCGAGCAGGGATCGAGCTCGTGTGATCCATTCCCTTTGGCTCATACACGCCCTCCCGCTGAGTTATGAAATTCTAGCAAGGGTTTTCCTGGGTGGCAAGGTAAATCTGGTAGAATCCCGCGCATGTCCCGCTTGAGCGTCCTGCACGACACCATCACCGCCTGCCGCCAATGCCCCCGCCTCGTGGCGTACCGTGAGGAGATCGCACATCGCAAAACGCGTCGTTTCCACGACTGGACGTATTGGGGGAAACCCGTCCCCGGCTTCGGGGACGTCAAGGCCCGTCTGTTGATCGTAGGCCTCGCGCCGGCGGCGCACGGTGGCAACCGCACGGGTCGGATGTTCACCGGAGATCGCAGCGGCGACTGGCTCTACGGCGTTTTGCACCAGTTCGGCTTCGCCAGCCAGGCCGAGTCGGTTTCTCGGGACGACGGGATGCGCCTGATTGACTGCTACATCACGGCCACCGTCCGCTGCGCGCCCCCGGGCAACAAGCCGCTGCCCGAAGAATTCGACCGGTGCCGGCCCTTCCTCGTGAACGAGCTGAGGCTGCTCACCCGCGTCCGCGTCGTGGTGGTCCTGGGCAAGATCGCGTTCGACGGCTACCTCAAGGCCTGCCGCGAGCTCGGCCATGCGTTGCCCCGTCCGCTCCCTCCCTTCGGACACGGGCGGGTCTACCGGCTCCCGTGGGGTGTCACTCTGATCGGGTCCTACCATCCGTCCCAGCAAAACACCTTTACGGGAAAACTGACGGGACCGATGTTCGCCTCGATATTTGCGACGGCCAGGAGGGCGCTGACGAAAACAGCTGCAGGCACTCGCTAACGACTCTGCGCACCGTCCAGTTCGTCGAGCGCTTGCTGGATCTGGCGGCGCTCGGCCACAAATTGAGGAGCGGTGAGCCGGGACAGCAGACCCTGGTAGTTATGCCGGGCGGTGTCCCGCTCCCCGATCGCGACGAGCACCCTGTTGTATTCGAGGGAGCAGTTCCCCCACGCCCGTCCTGTTTCCAAGAAGGCGCGGTTGGCGTCGATGAGGTCCACAGAGTTGGTCCGCCGGGCCTCACGCTCGTACCCGGCTGTCTTGATCAGCGCGTCGTTCAGGTCTTTGAGTTTGCTGAGTGCCTCCTGGCGCGCCTCCGTGGTCGGCGTGACGGCAAACTGCGCGGCAGCTTGGTTACAGGCAGCGCCCAGCGAGTCCGCTTGTTTCATGAAGGCGCGATAATTCGGCATGCAGGCGGTCGGTGCCACCAGGAGGAACGCAAGCGCGATGAGGCGGGCAGCGGGGATTATTTTTTTACGGCCCACTTTCCCATGGCCGTATTATGCCACAGCCCCTCACCGCTCTGCTTCCTTTTCGACGAGGTGTGCCACCAGATACCGCGCCTTCTGTAATGCAGGCGAGTCGGCTGTCAGCGGGGGATCAAATTCCAGCCCAGCGTTGTCTCCGCACTGCCAGATCTCCGTGGCGACCAGATCCTCGACGACTTCCCTCCCGTCGAGACTCTGGTGATGGAAGCGTACCGTGACTCTCTGATGCGTCTTCAAATGATGCCGCACAGTGACCGCCACGCCGCTCCGGCTCAAGTTGCGCATGCTCCCCCAGTACGCGTCACCGCTGCCGGCCGCCAAGATATCGACGCGCGTCAGGAGGTGGTAGCGCGGCGTCCGCCGCCGCTCTCCGACCACCGCCCCAACAGGCTTAGGTGTTGGCTCCATTTCTTGCCTACTCGTGGGTCTTCTGGCGCTTACTCAGCTTTTCGAGCAGAAATCGTGAGTCGCTTGCCCGTGAATTCGACGAAGCGGGCCGGCGTTCTGGCGCCCCGTC
>Ga0209158_1002513_pt1 | contig 11221 bp, 10 predicted proteins | sample GraSoiAngelo_140_FD_185897 | JGI IMG/M metagenome (GOLD analysis project Ga0209158, IMG submission 185897) | Grasslands soil microbial communities from the Angelo Coastal Reserve, California, USA - 14_0929_12_30cm (SPAdes) (version 2) | ecosystem: Environmental > Terrestrial > Soil > Grasslands ...
CAAATACCTGGTTCCGGAATGCCTGAAGAGCCAGCGTCCCGTCCTGTACGGGCGTCACCGCAAAGCCGCGGTGACGGACGAAGGCGTGCGGGATGATCTTCGCGCGCCGTCGCTCCTCGAGGAGATTTGTGGTGCGGATCACTTTGCGATGGCGGAGGGGAAACCGGACTACCTCCCCGGCGTGTCGCCGACCTTGAAGATCTTCGCCCCCACGGCCTCCTCGACGCGCGCGTTACGAATACGGAAGAGGCTCGGGCCATAAGTCGCATCGGGCCGCATCCCGGCCTCGAACACGCCGCGGACCTTGTAGATGCGCAACGGGTCGTAGAGAATCTTCAGTCCCTTCGTCGCGAACACGTAGACCGTCTCGTCCTGCCCGACCGGCACTTCGCAGCAGTAATTGCCCAGGGCCGAAACCCGACTGAGCAGGAAGAACGACAGATCGGGCGGCCCCGCCGGAATGATGAACCCTTGGATCTCGACCTCCTTGCCGTTGTACGACGCGATGGCCTGGGTCACACCGAAATTCGCTCTGATCGAATCCACCAGCAGCGCGAACGTCAGCCGCGGAACTTCGTTACCGTGCGCGACGAGACGGAGAAGCGCGAGCGCGGCGCAGAAACTCGCGGCGAGAATCGTGCGCGATCGCTGCCGTGTGCGTGGCGAGCTATGACAGCGGGGCAAGGTTCTCCTCGACCTCGGTGCGGTACGCGAGCACCGCGGGAAGCATCCCGGCGAGTATACCCAGAAGGATGACGCTTCCCAGAACGACCGGTTCGAGCGCGCTGAAGACCGGCGGATTCGCGACCTGAACACCCCGCGCGGCGAGCACAGACGCGCCGACCCAGGCCACGACGTGCCCGCCGGCGAGGCCTGCGACGCCGCCGGCGGTCGCGAGCGTCGCGGACTCCGCGAGGACGATGCGCAGGATCGTTCCACGGCGCGCACCCAGCGCGCGCATGGTCGCGATCTCGCGCCGACGTGTGAGGGTGGCGCCGTACATCGAGACGAACACGTAGAGCACGACGACGATGGCCACGACCGCCAGGATCGCGGCAAGCGCTTCCTCCGCCACGCCAAGCAGATTGAAGATCGTGAGCAGCACCGCGCTCGGTAAGACCGACTGGGTCTCGGTCGAGACGTTCAGTTCTCGATGGAGGCTCGGCAGATCCGACAGGCGCTTGGCCCTGACGAGCACGGCGGTCAGGGGCTTGATCGGCATCCTCCGCGCGATCTCGTTCATCCCCCAGAAGCTCGCGAGCGAGAAGAAAATGGCGCGGTCGTCGGCGCTCCGGGTCGGTCGAAGGGTTCCGACCACCGTCAGAGGGTACTCGGCCATTTCTTCTCCCTCGTAGAAGCGGTCGCCGATCCGCAAGCCCGTGCGCCGTGCCGCCTCGGAGCCCAGCAGTGCCTCGTAGGTGGGCCGATCCGGAGCGTCGTCGTGAAAGAACCGCCCTTCCGAGAGGGAGAACGTCTTTCGCCGCCACGGGAACGCCGCGAAATACGCCGGCCCCGTCGCCACGTAGCGAAATCCCTGGAAGGCGTCTCCCAGCGCGAGGGGCACGGCCGCGTCGACCCGAGGGTCCTCTTGCAAGCGCCGGAAGGTTCTGGTGAGAATGTTCGGCGTCGCGACGTCCATGCGGAAGACGACGCTCAGCACGAGCTGGGTTGGACTGCCCTTTGCGCCGACCACGAGGTTGTAGTCGGTGGTCCCCTCGACAAACCCTTCCTTGATCCCCCGGGTGAGGAGAACGCTCGCGATGACCAGACTGACCGCGAGCGTGACGGACAGCGCCGTCAAGAAGCTGGCGACGGTCCGCGCCCGAAGGTATTTGACGGCAACGGTGAAGATCGTCATCGACCGCTCGATCCGTTCCGGCCCGCCGTCTTATTGATCTCCGCGATCTCGAGAACTCGATCGGCTTCACCGATCACCGAGTCGTCGTGCGAGACCATGAGCAGTGTCTTCTCCGCGCCTCGGCACACCGCGAGAAACGCGGCGAGCACCTCCCTGGCCGTCGTTGCATCCAGGCTGGCGCACGGCTCGTCGGCCAAGAGCACCGGTGGGTCATTCGCCAGCGCTCGCGCGATCGCGACCCGTTGCTGCTCGCCTCGCGAGAGCTGCTGCGGCTTGTGGGAGAGACGCGAGGCCAGACCCAGCCCGGCCAGGAGATCGGCCGCGCGTCGGCGCTGCTCACCTCTCGGGACGGCGCCCGCGAACATCATGGCGAGCATCACGTTCTCGAGCGCGCTCAGGGCCGAGAGCAGGTTGAACGTCTGGAACACGTACCCGAGGCGCTCGGCCCTGAATCGGTCGCGACGAGCTTCGGGCAGAGCGGAGATCTCCATACCGTCGACGTGGATGGTTCCTGCGGTGGGGACGGAGACTCCTGCGATCAGATTGAGGAGCGTCGTCTTGCCGGAGCCGCTCCGGCCGCGGAGGACGGTACAGGACCCGGCCGGAAGACTCAGGCCCTCGATGTCGAGGACCTCGAGCGTCTTCCCGACGCCGAGCGGGAACGACTTCTTCACGCTCCGCAGAACGACCGCCGGCCGCGCGACCATGCCGCTACGCCACAGGAACGCGCTGGGCGGGGCGTCACGGTCGACGCCCCGCGCGCGATCACGATGTTATCGGATGGCGATCGGGTTGATCGGCACGCCGATCCCGCCGCGCAGCAGCAATGGACCTAGGACGAAGAGGAACTCGTACGCCTGGTCCTTAGCCAGCTCATCGAGGTTGAGGATCTCCATGATGTAGGCGCCGCGGTTCCAGAGGAAGTCGGTGTGAATCGGCAGCGCGAGATACCCGAAGGCCTTTCGCTGATACTTCGGGTCTGGCGGGAATCCCCACTCCAGCGCCGCGTTGTCCGAGCCGACCGCCACGATGTCCATGTCGTTGAAGAATTTCAGAGAGTCAGGCCCGATGCCTGGTTGTGGTTGATGCCACTTCGTGTGCGCCGCATCGAGACGCCCGGAGGCGTCCGGCTCGTCCCACGTCTTGCGCCAGCCCGTCCGCACCAGCAGGATGTCGCCCTTGCGGATCTCGACGTTCTGCGCCTTCGCGGTGTTCTGCAGGTCCTCCAGCGTGATCCAGTAATCGACGGGCAGGGGATCGCTCTTCTTGTATTTCGCGACGTCGAGCAGCACGCCGCGGCCGACCATGAACTTCACGCTCGCCGCATCGCCATGTTCGGTGCCGGCAGGCTTCGGCGGCGGCATGTTGTTGAACAGCGCGTTCTCCCGGTAGATGTGCGCGAACGTGTCCAGATGCGACCCGGTGTGGTTGTGCATGACGGTGAAGCTGGCCGCGCCCTGATAGCGCTTCGGGTCGAAGCTCCCGGTCGTCGCCGCCACCCGATCGTACCCATCGAGCTCCTGAATGACCTGCACGCCGAAACGCGCCGGCCGCACCACGCGCGCGACGTCGCCGTGGAGCTCCTCGCCGAGGGCATAGGCCTTCCCCGTCTTCACCAGGCTGGCAGCCTTCACGATCATCTCCGGGGTGATGTAGTTGAGCATCCCCCGCTTGTCCTGCTCGCCCCATCGGCCCCAGTTGCCGCGCTTGCCCCACTTGCCCGGCACCGTCCACGGCGCCGGCTCGCGCGCCAGCTTGTCGTCCAGCGGGTACTGCGGCGCTTGCTGGGCGCTCGTACCCGCGATCGACAGGCAGAACACTCCGAGAGCCAGGCCTCCCAGCCCCACGAGGAGAGACGTCAGGCGTTTCATCGCTTGTGCCTCCTTGGAGATTCCGGAACATTTCCCGCCGCGCGCCGCCGCGGGCTATGTGACCTAGCCGGCGGCTCCCGATGGCCCGGCCCTGGATTACTCGTCGCTCGCGGCCTCGTCAAGAGCAAAGTTCGCTTGGAGAACGGTTCACCGATGGTTTCGACACCGCGCATCCGTAACCACCTACAGCCGTTCCGCGGATCACAGCTGGCGTCATGCTCAACGTTTAGGGTCGACAAGTGGACTGCTCTTGGGCGCCAATGCGGAGGCGTCGCAGTAGTGACCCTCGGCCCGCGCCAGGTCCTGCCGGGCGAGATGGCGGCCCTGGAGCTCCTCGTCGATGTCGCCGCTGAAGTGGGCTTCTGTCCCGGCTCGGTTTTCTGTCTCGAGAATTCGGGGAAGCACGCTGCGCGCATCGCCTTCGGTGCAACCGCGCCACCGGCCATTGCCCGCGGCGTCGGACGCTTGGCCCGCGCCGTGCGTGAGCGTCTACGCAATCCCACTCGTCCTCCGCACGCGGCGCCTGCCCCGGCACCTTAGAGGACGCTTCAACGGGTTTCGGGTCAATCTCAACCAGGTGCCACAGCTACCCATATTTCGCACCGCCGAGTCGGGCAAGCCGACCGTCGTCACGGCCCGGCCATGACGGCCGGCAACCCTCAGTCATCTACACAGCCCGGCACATCATGGCACGCCGAAGAGCTTGGCCGACTCGTTGAGCCGGCGCTAAACTTTGTCGGGGTGCAGAGACGCGCCCATGACAAGGAGCCGCGCATGACGCGAGGGGAAACAGCCTCCCGGTGGATGCTGGTTGCTGGATTGACTGTCGCGCTCACTGCCTCTAGCGGCAGAGGATATGCCGAGGCGGCTGAGCCGACTCCGGGCGCGTGGACGGGCGGTGCGGCGCTCGGGTTCCTGGGCAACACCGACGACCGAACCGCGTTCGCCATGAACTTGAACGTCGAGAGGTTCCTCAACCGTAGCTTCTCGGTCGGGCCCTTGCTGCAGTTCGGCGTCACCGGCAATCTGACCCAGATCGGGGTGTCCGGTCAGGTGAAGTACTGGCTGAATCTTTCCAAGGCCCTCAAGCTGACGGCTCAAGGCGGTCTCGGATTCATGCACACCGACGTTCCTGGAAGCGGCACGTCATTACTGGTCCCCCTCGGTGTGGGCTTCGACTACGCGCTGAACCGGAACGTCAGCGCGACGGCGACCTTTCTGCTGAACTTCACAGACATCAACACGAGCGTGACCAGCCCGCACGTCATGCCCGGGCTCACGTTCGGACTCCGCTTCTAGCTCACGATTCTTCGGACCGGAAATACCGCGCGCGGCCGAGCGCGATTTTCAAGCGGCCCTCGAGGCGGCGAGACGAGACGTAAGGGCGAAGCGGTCAGTCTACTGGTGAACGGATGCCCGAGCGCCGCGGGATCGAGGCGGGCGGCGGAGCGGAAGATTACGCGTGGCAGACGTTACCCGATCGTATGCGGTCCGCATCACGCCGTTCTAACTCTGCGAAGTCATTGATCGTTGTGGCTCGGAGAGCATTTTCCGACGCTGCACGACGTTCAATGCTTTCGCGAGCTTCGGAACCCTGCATGCGGCCGGGAAGAGGTGCGTCGGTGATTAGCGCTGGCGCCCTGCCGCGGGCGCAGCCGCGGCCGCCCACCGCGTCACGTCCGGCTGAAAGGACAAGCCCTCCGGCGTCGCGCTCAGAATCCGCCACGCCACGAGCCCACGCACGATGCGCTTGACGAAGCCGTAGTCAAGCCGGAGGGCCAGCGCGATCTGTCGAGCGCTCACCGGCCGGCTTCCACAGTATTGCGAATCCGATCCGAACCCAATCGGTGGTGGCGCGGGTTACCAGCGCATTATTGCGCGTACCGACGTCAAAGTGATCGCTGTGATTGACGAGACCACGCCGGCCAGTAGGTCAAGTCCAGGCGGTGCTGGATAATCGAGGCGCGGGCGCACTCGCATCGCGACCGAGAAGCGGTCTCTCATTGTGGCTTTAGGTTGAGAGTATGAAGCAAATAGCCGAGGGGAAACGATGTGAGCCCGAGAACAGCACTCCCTAAATCGAGGTAATGACCAGCGCTACGTTCGAGTCCCCACCCCATCGACGGGAACAGATGAAGTGCCTCGCAGATATGAGCAAGTCGCTACACAGTTCGTCTCGTCCGCTGCAAGATCGATCTCACAGCCCAAAGGATCTGCTGCCACGCCCTCGGAATGCGCGAGCCGAACTCTCAGCCGCTGCCGCACCCGTGTTGTCCCGTCCTTCCCCAAAGGCGCTGTCACGAGTCACCCTGACACAGAAGCGATACTGCGCGTGCGGACCGCCGATCCCGACCACATTGTCGCCGTCGCTCAACTCGACCCGGGCCGTGTGTGTGCCGCCACCGATCATCGTGCGGTTCACCTCCGTCCCGAGGCGACTTCCGCGATCGATGACGAAGCAGCGATTTTCCAAGCAGACAATCACGCAGTGATTGCGTGAAACAGTGAATGGCTCGCGGTCGGCAATAGCCAGCTCGTTCTGAGAGAACGGGTTCTCGGCGGAGGTCTGCCGCCCGATTCGGTACGGAAAGCGGTCGATCGAGACGCGACGCCCACCGAGGCTCTCGCTAGCCTGTCGCGTCAGCCCCTCGATCGTGACCTGCAGCTTAGCTGTGGCTGACGGGCCCGACGCATGCAAGGTGTCCGTGTCGGCCCCAAGATACGCCCTTACTGCCTCCTCGATCTTCGACCCGTGATGGGCCAGCTCGGTCACGAGCGAGTTGAAGGCGCGAATCCGCTCGCAAAGAAGACAGGTGATCGCAAATAAGGCGTCGGGAGTTGTGCGCCAGATATCCAACGCCTCGTCGCAATCGAGGATGCTCACCTCGATATCTTCCAGGGCACGGACGCTTGCGGATCGAGGTTGCTCGGTGATCAACGCCATCTCGCCGAAGATGTTAGGGGAGCAGAGAACCGCGAGCCGCCGCTCCGGCGGGCCCTGGCGATAGACTTCGACGCTTCCACGTGTGAGAGCGTACACCTCGGATGTGTGACTCCCCTCGAGGATGATTACGTCACCCTTGGTATAGGTGGCACTGCGAGTCATCCAGACCTCCGCTGCTCCGCGAAAACACTAACGACCCCGCCGCGAGCGGCCGCCAGGCGCTACCGATGCCTGTCAGCATCACTCGTGTTGCGTCCAGGAAATCATGTTTCCCTTCAACCGCTCGTAATGTTACGCGAGGATCTACCGAGAGAAGCTCCGTGTCAAGCGACACCTCTCCAGCGATGTCGGGAGTACATGATTTGTCCGCTCCCGAGAGCAAATGATCTGACCGCTCCCAGCAAGCAGCCGAGTTGTCATCGCCACCGAGGAGGTGGGGATGACCTATACCCAGGCTGCGGTGGAGCGGGCCATGAAGGTGTACGAGGTCCTGGTACAGGCCCTGAAGGAGCGGCAGCCGTGGATCCACGTGGCCGAGGTTTTGGGCGTGAGCGCGCGCACCGTGCGGCGCTTGCGCTGGCGGTATGAACACGACGGGTTCGAGGGCCTGTTCGATCACCGGCGCCGCACGCCCTCGCCGCGGTGCGCGCCCGTGGCGGAGGTGCAGCGGGTCGTGCGGCTCTACGCCGAGCGTTACCACGGGTTCAACGTCCGGCACTTCCATCAGATCGTCCGGCGCGAGCACGGGGTGACGTTGTCCTATAGCTTCGTGAAGAAGGCGCTGCAGGCCGCCCACCTGGTCGGCCGGCGCCGACCCCGCGGCCGCCATCGCCGGCGGCGCGAGCCGCGGCCGTGTTTCGGCGAGCTGCTGCACCTTGACGGCAGCCTGCACGGCTGGCTCGCCCTCGTCCCGGATGCGCTGCAGACGCTGATGGCCGTCGTCGATGACGCGACCAAGCAGGTGCTCTACGCTCAGCTCGGGGAGCCGGGCGAGAGTGCCGACGTCATCATGACGGCGCTGCGGGCGGTGCTCGAGACGCACGGCATTCCCGGCGCGCTCTACACGGACCGCGCCGGCTGGGCCGTGTACACACCGACCTCGGGGAGTGCGCCGGACCGCAGCAAGCTCACGCAGGTCGGCCGCGCGCTGGCCAAGCTCGGCATCGAGCACATCGTCGGGTTCTCGCCGCAGGCCCGCGGCCGGAGCGAGCGGGCCAACGGCACGCTGCAGGGCCGCCTCGTCAACGAGCTCCGAGTGGCCGAGATCCGCACGATGGCCGCCGCCAACCAGTATCTGCGCGAGCGCTTCCTCCCTGACTACAACGCCACCTTTGGTCGTGCGCCGGCAGATCCCACCAGCGCGTTTGTGCCCATCGGCCGCGTCGATCTCGATCAGATCCTCTGTCACGAAGAGGAGCGGGTCGTCGCCCGCGACAACACCGTGCGCCTCGACGGCGTGGTCTTGCAGATCGACAAGCAGCGCGGCCGGCGGAGCTGCGCGACCCTCCGCGTTGTCGTGCGCCGGCATCTCACCGGGCAGCACTCGGTGTGGTGGGGCCCCCGCTGCCTCGGCCGGTATACCGCGCAGGGGCGGCCGCTGGCCCCGCCTTTCGGGAGTACCGCGATAGCGGCCCCCGGGGGGATCGTGCCTCCTGGCGCCACTGCGCGCGTGCCCCGTCGACACCCATCCGCGAATCGGGGTCGCCGCTCGAAACTCCCCGCCTACGTGTGAGCGGACAGATCACGTGTCAAACGCGAGCGGCCAGATCACTTGTCAACGACAGCGACACCTCTCCAGCGACACCTCGCCAGCGAACGGACGCCCGCGCTTACGTAGTTTTAAGAATGGTGCCCCCGGGGTGAGGGCCAAGGTCCTAACTACTTTCCGGTGCAAAACACAGACGATTGATTCTGTGTTTATCCGGGGCGGTGATGTCGGAACTCGTCCGAATGCGCCAATTTTCTTGACGATCGGTGCGGTGATTCGCGATCGTGAGGGAGCGGCGCGGATTCGCAGCGCGCGCTACGCGGCTCACGCGGTCAGCCTCCTCGGAGGCAGCATGGTGCGGCGAGCGTACCGGCAACGCAGTCTCGTCGAAGTCCTCCTCCCCGACGGAGACAAGCTTTGGGACTCTACCCTTCGGCAGATCGACACGCTGCTCGACGACGATGTCCTCGTCGATCGTGTGGCGGAGGCTCTGGCGCGGCGTCATCCCCAGAGTCGGCGCCGGGGCCGACTGGGGACGCCCGCCACCGTCGTGCTGCGGATGCTCGTCCTCAAGCATCTCTCCGACTGGAGCTTCGATGAGTGTGAGCGAGAGGTGCGGGGGAGCTTGGTTTATCGCGCGTTCTGCCGGATCGACGGCGAACGCGTCCCGGACGCGAAAACGCTGATCCGGCTGGCGCGTCTTCTGGACGAACCCGTGCTCAAGGACGTGCTCGCCCGACTCGTCGCCTTGGGGCGCAAGCACCGGGTCATCCGTGGCCGCCGCCTGCGCGTCGATACCACCGTCGTGGAAACCAACATCCATTACCCGACGGACGCGACGCTTCTGGCCGATGGTGTTCGCGTCCTCACTCGGGGCCTGCGGCGGATCGGCGAGCAGGTCCGCGAACGAACGCGCAGTGTGGCGCGCCGGGTGTTCGAGATCGCCCAGCGCAGTCGCTCGGCCGGCCATCGGGTGCCCGCGGGAGTGCGCGCGCGGAGCCAGGCGAAAATGAAGGTCCTCTACCAGGGACTCATGCGCATCACGCGCACGGTGATGCGCCAAGCCGAGAGCGCAGTGGCACGAGCGCGCGGTAAGCGCCCCGCCGGCCACCTGGCCACGACGGTCGACCTCGTCCGGCATGTGCTGGCCCAAACGCGTGCCCGCGTGCTCCGCGGCGACACGCACTATCCGGGTAAGGTCGTCAGTCTGTTCGAGCCGCACACTGACATCATCCGCAAGGGCAAGCTGACCAAGCCCACGGAGTTCGGGCGGCTGGTGAAGATCCAGGAGGCCGAGGCTCAGTTCATCACCGATTACGCGGTCTGTGAGCGCCGGCAGTCGGAGCAGGCCCTGTGGGGACCCGCCCTGGATCGGCATATCGAGCTCTTTGACGGCGCCCCGCAGCTCGCCGTCGCCGATGGCGGCTTTGCTTCGGCGACGAACGAGCGCGCTGCTCGCGAGCGCGGGGTCCGGCACGTCGTGCTCCCGCGCCAGCCCCGCGAAACCCGCTCGCGGGGTGACCGCATGGCCCTCCGCTGGCGAACGGGAAGTGAAGGACGGATCAGCGCGCTCAAGCGCCGTCATGGCCTGCGGCGCTGCCGGTACCGCGGCGAGAGCGGGATGCAGCGTTGGGTGGGGCTCGGGGTCATCGCCAACAACCTGCTGGTGCTCGGCCGGGCCGGACCATGAACCGGATCGGCTCGCGGATCGACGCAGTGCACGCAGTGGAGCGAAAGGGCGCGGAAATGAGCACCGCGATCCTGGCCAGGAACTTCATCGCGCATCCTTGGCCGATCTCTGTGGCCCTTTCTGCACCGGAAAGTAACTAACCGGGCTGGAAACTACTGACTCCGCTCGCTTCGCTCGTCATGCTTCTACGGGTACTGTACCAGACGACGTACCGGCCGGGTTCCTCAAGCCAGACCCACGGACGGCTCCCGTGCAGTTGGTCTGTTCCCAGTGCAGCGCCCCGGTGTAGGACAATCGGCGCGACATGCCATTTTACGAGCGTCTCTTTCTCGCGGGCCGCTGGATTCTTCTTGGATTGTTGTTTCTGGGGGCCCTGTTAAGCGCCATCAACAACGCGTTGTCGCTGGTGAGGCCAACAATCACCTACTGGGGCAGCGCGGCCCTCCTGCTCTTCTGGGGAATACTGGCGGCGGTGTCGTATTTCTGGGGGATCGCTTGGATAGACGCGCAGGGGCAAAGGGTAAGGCTGCGACGTTTGAGCGCCAAGACACACTTCTTTTTTGTCGGCGCTCTTTTGTTGTTATGGGCACCTCGCGGCATTGATCAGTTCCGCGTCGTAGTCCCGCAGCAACTACAGCACCCGCCAGCGCCGCAACCGCAAGACCCTCCGGCCAACGGCAGTTGGCGCGAGCGCACGCCAAAGGACGCATTCAGCTTCACGCTCGACGTGGTGCCTAGTGCTAGGTCCACGAGGCTGACAGGGATCAACGATCTCGGCGATGTCATTGGCACCTACAACCTGAACGAACTCCGCACACAGTACTTCTTGCGTCTCTCGGACGGCATTCCCATGGCCATCAAGCACCCTCAGGCCCCTGACGACACGAGGTTGACTGGCCTAAACAATAAGGGTGAGGTCGTCGGCAATTTCCACGAGGCGACGAGGACGGGGCACGATCAACGATCTTATGGGTTCGTGCGACGGCAGGATGGCACGTTCGAGTCGTTCGACTGCCTCGACAGTTCGAACACCGAAGCGACCGCGATCAACGACCACGGGCAGATCGTCGGCTTCGCCCTAGCAGGCTGCGGAAAAAGCGGATGACGACAGCACTTTTGTTCTCCACGCGGTGCGCCCGCGGCCCACTGA
>Ga0209158_1002514_pt1 | contig 11218 bp, 9 predicted proteins | sample GraSoiAngelo_140_FD_185897 | JGI IMG/M metagenome (GOLD analysis project Ga0209158, IMG submission 185897) | Grasslands soil microbial communities from the Angelo Coastal Reserve, California, USA - 14_0929_12_30cm (SPAdes) (version 2) | ecosystem: Environmental > Terrestrial > Soil > Grasslands ...
AGCCGCATGGACGACGTCATTTTCGAAGAGTTCAAAGGCACCGGCAACATGGAAATCTACCTCGACCGCCGCCTCGCCGATAAGCGCGTCTTCCCGGCGATCGACATTCAACGCTCCGGCACCCGCAAGGACGAATTGCTTCTGCCGCCGGAGGAGTTGAGCCGCGTTTGGGTGCTGCGCAAGGTTTTGAGCCCGCTCTCGACAGTCGAGGCCATGGAGCTGCTGATTAGCCGGCTATCGAAGTCGAAAGCCAACATGGAGTTTTTGAGCTCGATGTCTGCCCCGGCCTGAGAAATTCTCAATCTTCTTATCTCACTTACCGCAAGGAAAAAACGCAGCGAATGCACACCCTGCCGCATCCTGTGGCGCCATGAGCGGCGTCGCGGCATTTTCTAGCGAGTAAGGCGTGGCAAGTTTTTAGTGCGCCGCTTGCGAGTCCATCCACTGCTTCATGTGCGCCTCCAGCACGCTCAACGGTACAGCGCCATTTTCGAGAGCGGCATCGTGAAATTTGCGCACATCGAATTTCGCGGCGAGTTTCTTTTCTGCGTCGGCCCGTAATTCGCGAATCTTCATCTGCCCGATCTTGTAAGCGAGCGCTTGTCCCGGCCAGACGATATAGCGATCCACTTCGACGGTAATGTCCTGATCGGTCTTTCCGGTATTCTCGCGGAAGAAATCGATGGCCTGCTGCCGCGTCCAGCCCATGGAATGCATTCCGGTATCCACCACAAGCCGCACCGCGCGCCACATTTCGTAGCTGAGTTGCCCGAATTTTGAGTAGGGATCTTTGTATAGGCCAACGTCTTCGCCCAGCCTCTCCGAGTACAGGGCCCAGCCCTCGACGAACGCCGAGTAGCCGGAATGCTTTCGGAATTCCGGCTGCCCTTCCTGTTCCTGCGCGAGGGATATTTGCAAGTGATGCCCTGGGACCGATTCGTGCAGGGAAAGCGCTTCCATCTCCCATTTCGGCCGCGCGCGCAGGTTGTAGGTGTTCACGAAATAACAGCCGGGGCGGCCGGCGCTCGGGGCGCCCGGTTGGTAGTACGCGGTGGTTTGCGAAGGAGCTTTGAAATCAGGAATGACGCAAACGCCGTAGGGCAGGCGCGGCAGTTTTCCGAACAGGTGCGCAAGTTCGGGATCGATTTTCTTTGTGATGATACGGTAGCCGTTCACCAGGTCGTCCGTTTGGTCGTATAAAAAACGCGGATCCGTCCGCAGAAATTCCGTGAAGTCATGGAAGCTGCCCTTGAATCCCGTCGAAGCGATGACTTTGTCCATTTCCGCGCGGATACGCTTCACTTCCGAGAGTCCAATCTCGTGAATCTGTTGGGGCGTCAGATTCATGGTGGTCTGCCAGCGCACGTGAAACGCATACGCGGCGGCGCCATTCGGCAGCGCCGTCGCGGCAATGGATTCACGGCACGCCGGGATGTAAGTTTTCGCAACGTAGTCATGCAATTTCTGAATTGCAGGAACAATCGCGCCGGAGTAAAGCTGTTTCGCGCGCTCCGTCAATCGAGCTTTTTCGCTTTCGGGAAACCCCGCGGGAAATTTACTAAACGGCTCCAGCAGAGGGCTCGCCAGCGCATCCGCCGGAATCAGGCCGGCAATCTGCTTGGGCACATCGCGCAGCATGAGTTTCGGTGGCGAGTACCCCCGCTTCAATCCTTCGCGCAGCAGTTCGATGTTCTGCTCGACGTTTTTCGGCAGCGCTTCCAGCCGCGCCAAGATATCTTCGTAGTCCGCCACCGTCTGATGCGGCATCGTCGCCAGCGTCGCCGGCATTCCCTGCTGGATTCCCCCCATCTGCGTCATCGGCATCCACACGTTATGCGGGATCACACCGTGGAACGGCATGGGGTCGTCGCCATACTGCAATCCCTCTTCCGCGGTTTCCAGCCGCTCCCGGTAAAGGTCGTAGTTGAGTTGCTCGCCGGCAGGAAGCGCATCGCGCGAAATGGACTTCAGCTTCGTGAGGCTCTCGTGCAGATGACGGGTTTTCGCCTCGATGCTCTCTTGCGAATCATCACTCCACCGGCGATTCTGTCCAGGAAACCCGGCGGAGGTCGCCATTTCGGGATATTCCTCCATCCATTGTTTCCAATCTTCGTCGAGATACTCGCGGAATTTTCGCGCTGCTTCTGTTGGGCCGGAACTTGTCTGCGCAAATGCCAACAGAGGCATCACAAAAGGCGCGCTGCCGGCGGAAAATGCCAGCATCAGCAATGTTCGAATCACGGTTTTCCTCCGGCGGCTCCGGCCAATTCCTTTTCGCGTTCCTGGGCGAGCATGACGATCAATCGCGCGGTTTCTTCGATGCCCATTGCAGTGTTGTCCACAAGCACGGCATCGGCGGCACGCACGAGCGGCGAAACTTTGCGCTCGCGATCGCGCCTGTCGCGCTCAATCACTTCGTCGAAAACTTCCGGGAGCGTAATTCGGTCGCCTTTTTCCTGATGCTCTTTCCAGCGGCGCTCCGCGCGCACTTCCGGTGAAGCGTCCAGAAAAATCTTCAACTCGGCCTTGGGAAAGACGACCGTACCGATGTCCCGTCCTTCCATCACGATGCCGCCGCCGGCGCCGGCGCGTTGCTGCTCGGCGACGAGCACGTGGCGCACTTCTGCAATTGTTGCGAGGCGCGACGCCGCCTGCGCGACCTCACTCGTCCGAATCTCGCGAGTGACGTCAGCACCATCCAGGAAGACACAGTTTTTTGCGCCCGCTGCTTCGTGCTCCGCCGTGGGAGCACGCAGCTCGATGTGTGTTTGGTTAGCGAGCGCCACGAGCCGCGCTTCATTGTCCAACGCGGTGCCCTGCCGCAGGGCCTTGAGCCCAAGTGCGCGGTACATCGCACCGCTGTCCAAATACAAATACCCGAGGACCGCCGCAACGCGGCGCGCGACACTGCTTTTCCCGGAGCCAGCAGGACCGTCAATGGCGATGGTGAGTTTGGACATTCTTAGCAGCACAGCGACTCTTGGCTGTGCGATTCTACTTTGAGCCACGCGCAAATCGTGCACAGGCTAGAGTGCCTGTGCTACTCAGAATCCCATGATGTTGTAACCGCAATCGACGAAGATGGTCTCGCCGGTAATGCCCGAGCCCGCTTCCGAAAGCAGAAATGCAGCGGTCGCGCCGACTTCTGCGGCATCGATGTTGCGTTTCAGCGGGGCGCGCTCCAATTGGGTTTTGAGCATGTCGCCGAAGTTTGAGATTCCCCGCGCCGCCAGCGTTTTGATGGGCCCTGCGGAAATAGCGTTGACGCGGACGGCCTTCGGCCCAAGATCGTTCGCCAGATACCGGACCGTCGCTTCCAGCGCCGCTTTCGCCACGCCCATGACGTTGTAGTTCGGAACCACTTTCTCGGAGCCGTAGTAGGTCAGCGTGACCATCGCACCGCCGGCGGTCATGAGCGGCGCGGCGCCGCGCGCTACGGCAATCAGCGAGTAGACGCTGATGTCGTGTGCGATGCGAAACCCTTCGCGCGTCGTGTTCAGAAAAGGATTCTTCAGCTCCTCCGGCGGAGCAAACCCCACGCTGTGCACCAGGCCGTGCAGAACGCCGTATCGCGACTTCAGTTGATCGAACAATCGCGCGATCTCATCGTCTTTCGTAACGTCGCACATGAATCCCGAGGCGCCCGGCATGTCCGCGATCAAATCCTTGGCTTCAAGCTCCAGCCGCTCGTTCTGGTAAGTAATCGCCAGTCGCCAGCCGGCCTGGTGCAATTTCTGAGCGATGGCCCAGGCGATGCTACGTTTGTTCGCCAAGCCGAAGATCACTGCGGTCTTTTGCGATTCGCTCATTCGGTGAGTCTCCCGATGACCGGACTAAGGCCCGGCACCTGCAAAAGTCAAATTCTGTGAAACGCTTTTTCAATTTCTTTGATCGAATACCGCAACACGACCGGCCGCCCATGCGGACAGCTCATCGGACAATCCGTCTTCGCGAGCGCATCGAGCAGCCATTCCATTTTCGATTGCTCCAGCGGCATGTTCACTTTGATAGCCGCATGGCAAGCCGTGGATGCCGCAATCTTCGCCTGCAACGTTTCAATCGAAATTGCGGCATTCTCGCGCTCGATGCCGTCGAGAATTTCCCGCAGCAATTTTTCCGCGTCAGGAGCGACCACTCCCGCGGGCACCGCCTGAATGGCCACGCTCTTCGGCCCCATGAGTTCGACTTCGAAACCGTTGGCCCCGAGTTCTTCCGCGATTTTCTCAAAAGTGACGATTTGCCGCGGCGACAATTCGATGACCAGCGGCATAAGCATCCGTTGCGCTTCGATTTTTCCGGCGCGGCGGGCTTCGAGGTGCTGCTCGAAGAGCACGCGCTCGTGCGCCACGTGCTGATCGACGAGCCAGAGGCCTTCGCCGTTCACGGCGACAATGAAGCTCGCGCTCACCTGGCCCAGAGGCTTGAGGTCGGCAATTTGTTCCGGGTGCGGGAGGCTTGCGGGAGCATCGGCGCTGGGAGCGGCAAGATTCGCGGCCCAATTTCCGGCTGTAGAGATTTGCGCCGGCGCGACAGCCTCGCCAAGTGAAGTTCCCGGTGTAAATGGAATCCGCTGCTCGACTGGCCGCATCGGCGCGCCGGTAAGATCGAAGCCCCCTCCTGAACCGAAGTCCGAGCCGACGCCGATTTCTTCCATCGGCGGAATGATCGCGCGCGGTACGCCCGATTCCACAGGAGCGGGCGCGATTCCGCCGGACAATGCTCCATTTCCAGCGCCCGCCGTCTGCGGCGTGGCGGCAGCGGCGGCGGCAAAACTGGCGATCGGCCGCGCGCCCATCAGCGCCTGGCGAATCGCATCGCGCGTAAAATCATGCACGAATTGCGAACGCCGGAAGCGCACTTCGATTTTTGCGGGATGCACGTTGACGTCAACTTCTTCGTAGGGCATCTCCAGGAAAAGCAGCGTCGCGGGAAAAACGGCCGGCGGCAGAATGTTGCGGTAGGCTTCGTGAATCGCGTGCAAAATCAGCCGGTCGCGCACCAGGCGGCGGTTCACAAAAATGTAGATGCCGTTGCGATTCATCCGCTGAATGTCGGGCCGCGAGGTAAATCCGCTGACGGTGAGCGAAGCTTTTTCTTCTCCCGGTTCGAGCTCGGGCTCGGTGATGGCGGCACGGAAGGGCGCGGAAGCCGCGGGAATTTCGACCAGTTCTTCCAGCGATTGCCGTCCGAAGAGCTGATACACGCGGTCAGCGAGTTTTTCCGCCGGAGGGCAATTGATGATTTCCTGCGTCGGCGTGGTGAGAATGAATTGTTTCGCGGGATTCGCCAGGGCGTAGTGCGTGACTAGCGAGGCGATGTGGCCCAGCTCCGTTGTATCGGACTTGAGAAATTTTCGTCGCGCCGGCACGCAATAAAAAATATCGGCGGCGCTGACCGTGGTTCCTGCGGGAAGTCCCGCCGGTTTCACTCCCATGAGTTTTCCGCCGGCGAATTCGATGCGCGTGCCTTCGGCTTCCGTTTCGTCGCGCGTTTCCAGCAACAGCCGCGAAACCGCGGCGATGGTCGGCAAAGCCTCCCCGCGAAATCCCAGCGTGCCAATCGAGAGCAGATCGTCGGCGGATTTGAGCTTGCTCGTGGCGTGACGTTCGAAGGCCAGCAGCGCGTCGTCGTGCGACATTCCATGGCCATCGTCGATCACGCGGATCATGCGCTTGCCGCCAACTTCCACTTCGACGCGAATGGTTTTCGCGCCCGCGTCGATGGCGTTTTCGAGCAGTTCTTTCACCACCGACGCCGGCCGCTCGACAACTTCGCCCGCCGCGATTTTATTCGCCACTGCCTCCGGCAATATGCGTATTCGGCTCATGTCACTCGGCGGCTTTTTTCTTCTGCTTGATGGCAAGGCCAAGTTCGTCGAGTTGTGCAACATCCACTTCGCTCGGTGAATCGGCCATCAAATCCTGGGCGGCGGTGGTTTTCGCGAAGGCGATGACTTCGCGGATGGATTTTTCGCCAGCCAGGAGCATCACAACACGGTCGATGCCAAGAGCGATGCCGCCGTGGGGCGGCGTGCCGTAAGTCAGCGCGTCGAGGAAAAAGCCGAAACGGCGGCGCAATTGTTCTTCGGACAAGCCCAGCGCTTTGAAGAGGCGCTCCTGAATGTCCTGGCGGTGGATTCGGATGCTGCCGGAGCCAAGCTCGTACCCGTTCAGAACAAGGTCGTAGCCTTTGGAGCGCACTTCCCACGGTGCGGATTCGAGTTTTTCCAGGTCTTCATCGACGATACCGGTGAAGGGGTGCTGCGCGCTGACCCAGGTTTTGTCTGTTTCGCTCCACTCGAACAACGGAAAGCCGGTGAGCCACAGGAATTTCCACTGGGATTTGTCAATCACGCCGAGCGCTTCGCCAAGTTGCAACCGCAATTGTCCGGCGACGAGCGCAGCCGCTTCGGTGCCTTTGATTTGTTCCTTGGCGGAAACGGCGACAACGAGATCGCCGGGTTTCGCGCTGCAAGCCTCGGCGAGCTTCTTTACATTCTCTGCGCTGATCAATTTCTCGACGGTGGAGGTGAGGCCTTCGGGGGCGACTTTGACAAAATAAGCGCCGCGGGCTTTGAGCGCTTTGGCTTTTTCCGTAAGTTCGTCCAGTTGCTTGCGCGAATAGCTTGCCGCGCCGGGAGCGGCAAACGCAAAAACATGGCCTTCGATTTGTAATTTCTGTCTGGCTTCCTCCGGAAAGCAATGCGTTACTTCGTGAAGTTCCATGCCAAAGCGCAGGTCGGGCTTGTCGCTGCCGTATTTGCGAATGACGTCCTTGTACTGCATGTGCGGAAACGACGCTTCCACTTTGATTCCTGCCACGGCGCACGCGCGCACCATCACTTGCTCGATCACATGAAAAATATCTTCCTGGCACGGAAAAGACATTTCGAGGTCGAGCTGCGTGAATTCCAGCTGGCGGTCGGCGCGCAAATCTTCGTCGCGGAAGCACTTCACAATCTGAAAGTATTTGTCCAGCCCGGCGATCATCAGAATCTGTTTGAAGATTTGCGGCGATTGCGGGAGCGCGTAAAACTGCCCGTGATGAATGCGGCTGGGCACAAGAAAATCGCGCGCCCCTTCCGGCGTCGAGCGCGTGAGCATGGGCGTCTCCACTTCGACAAAGCCCATCTCGTCCATGACTTTGCGGATTTCGAGAATGATTTTGTGGCGCAACGCGAGATTGCGGTGCGGCTTCGGCCTGCGCAGATCGAGATAGCGAAAGCGCAGGCGCGTTTCTTCCGCGGCGTTGATTTCGTCTTCGATGGGGAACGGCGGCGTCTTGGAGTTGTTGAGAATGTGCAGCTTCGATGCAACCAGCTCGACTTCCCCGCTGGCCAATTCCGGATTGGCTTTTTGGCGCTTGAGAACTTTGCCTTCCACGGCGACGACGAATTCGCCGCGCGCTTGCTCGGCTTTGGCGTGCGCCGCGGGCTGCGTCTCCTTGTTGAAAACCACCTGCACGATGCCAGTGCGGTCGCGCACATCAAGAAAAAGCAAATTGCCAAGGTCGCGGCGCCGCGCTACCCAGCCCATGACAATGGCATCGCGGCCTTCGTCCTTGGCACGCAATTCGCCGCAGTAGTGTGTGCGCTTCAGGTTGCCAAGAAAATCCAGCACGTCTCTTCACCCTGTAGCTCGGGCCTTCAGGCCCGAGGAAGTTTACTTTCGCTATGCCGCAAAATCTCCAGAGAAAAGGCCTCACCCCTGAAGGGGTGAGCTACAGACGCTTCTTAAGATGTTCCAGCAAATCGGGCTCAGTGAACTTTGCTTGCGAGCCGTCGGCCAGCGTCTTCAACGTCCACAAACCTTCGGACACTTCGTTATCGCCGAGAATGAGCGCGTACTTCGCGCCGAGTTTGTCCGCTTGGCCGAGGGCTTTGCCAAATTTTTGCTCCACCGGCGGCAGCTCCACGCTGAATCCTGCCTTGCGCAAATCTTTCGCTGCGCGGATGGCGGTCGCTTGCGCGCGCTCGCCCATCCACGCGATGTATACGTCGCGGCCCTGCTGAACAGGCGACTTCCCGCTTTCCTGCAACGACAAGATCAAGCGGTCTTCGCCAATGGCAAAGCCGATACCCTTGGTTGGCGGGCCGCCCAGCAATTCTACCAGCCCGTCGTAGCGTCCGCCGCCGCAGACGGCATTTTGCGAACCGAGTCCCTGCGCCGTGATTTCAAACGTGGTGCGCATGTAATAGTCGAGGCCGCGCACAAGTCGCCAGTTCTCGCGGTAGATTACTCCGCGCATTTCGAGCTGATGTTTTACGGCAGCGTAGTGCTTCGCGCAGTCCTCGCACAGGTGATCGGCGATGCGCGGCAGCTTGGCGATGATGGGCTGCTCGCTTTCGAGTTTGGAATCGAGGACACGCAGCGGGTTCGTTTCAATGCGCCGCTGGCTGTCCGGCCCGAGCTTGTCCTTCACTTTCAGGAGCGCGGCGCACAACAGTTCGACATATTTGGGGCGGCATTCGCGGCAGCCGATCGAATTGATATCGAGCTGGACGCCCTGCAATTCCAGGCGGTCGAAAAACGTCATGACCATTTCGATCACTTCGGCGTCGATCGCTGGAGCGTCACTGCCGCCCAGCACTTCCGCGCCAATCTGATAAAACTGCCGGTAGCGCCCCTTTTGCGGGCGCTCGCGCCGGAACATCGGCCCTATGTAATACAGCTTCACCGGCTGCGGCAATTGCTGCATTCCATGCTCGATGTAAGCCCGGCACACGGATGCAGTTGCTTCTGGGCGGAGACTTATGAACTGTACCTTCTCTTCGATCGAAGGTTGGAATGCCTGCTCGAAATTCTTCATATCGACGCCGAGGCCAGCCTGCAGTGCATCCTGCACCAAAGTATTAATCACGCTAGCCGGGTCAGTGAACGAAAACATCTCTTTGGAGACAATGTCAGTGTCGCCGCCGACAGCACGGGCGAAGAGCTCGGTTGACTCGATAACTGGCAAGATGATTTGGCCGAAGCCGAAGGTGGCGAAAACTTCGTGGGCGGTTTGCTCGACGCGATTCCAAAGCGCGGTCTCCGGCGGCAGGAGGTCGCGCGTGCCGCGGATGGCTTGAAACTTACGCGGCTTTTCTTCTTTTTTGGCTGCGCCTTCGCTCACTCCGACAGCTCCTTAAAAATGGCGGCCTAAAGGCCGCCGCTACGTAGGCTCGGCCCGATAAATATTCTTGTACTCAACGTAGCGTTTGGCATAGGCGTCGATCGAAGCTTTATCGATCTCGGTCAGCGCGCGCTTCACTTTTCCGGGCGAGCCCATCACCAGGCTGCCCGCGGGAATCGCGGTGCGCTCGGTAATCAGCGTTCCCGCGGCGACCATGCTGCCCGCGCCAATGGTTACACCATTCAAAATGACCGCGCCCATACCGATGAGGCAGCGCGACTCGATGGTACAGCCGTGCAGCGTCACGGAATGGCCGACGGTGACGTCATCGCCAAGAATCAGCGGATACTCATCGCGCATGACGTGCAGCACCGAGCCGTCCTGAATGTTCGTTCGCGCGCCAATGCGAATGTAGTGCACGTCGCCGCGAACCACCGAACACGGCCAGACGCTCGAATCCTCGCCAATCACCACGTCGCCGATGATAACAGCAGCAGGGTCAATATAAGCCGAAGCCGCGATTTGCGGCCGCTTCCCGCGATAGGGCCGGATGTCGGGTTGTCTGGCCAGTTCGATCAAGCCTTTTGTGGCGGAGTTTGAGCCAGAATTCTGGTTAACCATAACCACAGCCTCCCCCCTAGTTTTCTGTAAGTGTTGCATCTAAACAACTTAGCTTAACCGTAAGTCCTTTAGATGCAACACTTATGAGACGCCTTGCAAATGGTGATTATAAAGGACTTAAACTCACATGGCGGCTCATTGTTGGCCGGGGCTCCAAGGCCGGGCGCTCGACCAAAAGCGGTCCAATGACCCGCCACTACACCGACTGGCCACAGCCCTAAACAAAAAATGCGGCAACACGGTTGCCGCAGCGCCCTGCCCTACATAGTTTGTCCTGAGCGGCATTATATCATGGCCTCAACCGCGTTCAATGAAAAAGGGTTCTCTAGTCGATCTGGACCGACGGGCCGCCGGTAGTGCCGGCGACTTCGGCGAGGCGATGAGCGACGGCGCGCGCGACAGTATACAAGCTCTTTGCGCCCGCGCCAGCTTCACCAAGGGACGCGACCGGCTTGCCGGTATCGCCGCCAACGCGGATGCGCGGATCAATTTCAATTTCGCCAAGCACGGGCACGCCATAGGCGATGGCGGTTTTCGCGCCTTCGCCGTGGCCGAAAATGTCGATGGCCTTGCCGCAGTGCGGGCAGGCAAACGTGCTCATGTTCTCGACCACGCCGAGCACTTCCACATTCACCTGGCGAAACATTTCGATGGCTTTGCGCACGTCGGCAAGCGCGACAGTCGAAGGTGTCGTGACCACCACCGCGCCGGTGACGGCGACGGTCTGGATCAACGTCAACTGCACGTCGCCGGTGCCTGGCGGAAGATCGATGATCAAGTAATCGAGCTCGCCCCACTCCACGCTGCGCAAAAATTGCGTGATCACGCTGTGAAGCATCGGCCCGCGCCAAATCATCGGCTTGTCGCCGGGATTGAGCAGGCCCATCGAAATCATCTTCAGCCCTTGCGACTGCACGGGGATGATGCGCTTGTCGGCCGTAGCCTGCGGCTCCTGCAAGGTGCCGAGCATGATCGGCACGTTGGGCCCGTAAACGTCGGCGTCGAGCAATCCGACTTTGTTACCAAGATTTGCCAACGCCAGCGCGAGATTCACCGCGATCGTGGTTTTGCCGACGCCGCCTTTGCCGCTGGCGACGGCGACAAGATTCTTGACGCCGGGAATCGGCTGGCGTTCCGGCTGCTGCATAGGTGCTGGGCCTGATGGCATTTGTTTCCTCTATGGTGGGACAGGCATTCTTGCCTGTCCTCTGTTCCATCAATTTGCAATCAATCTTCGACCGCGGCTTTGGCAAAGAAAAGACAGACAGGAATGTCTGTCCTACTCACGCGCCGTGGCACTTCTTGTATTTCTTCCCGGAACCGCAGGGACAAGGATCGTTCCGCCCCACTTTCGCGCCAACTCTCACCGGCTTTGGAGCTTCGGCTTGCGCGGGCCCGGTCTGATATTGCAAATCCTTTTGCTGACGCTGCTGGCGGCGCTCGATTTCGCGCGCTACCGCCGGCAACTGCTGCGGTTCACTTG
>Ga0209158_1002525_pt1 | contig 11176 bp, 9 predicted proteins | sample GraSoiAngelo_140_FD_185897 | JGI IMG/M metagenome (GOLD analysis project Ga0209158, IMG submission 185897) | Grasslands soil microbial communities from the Angelo Coastal Reserve, California, USA - 14_0929_12_30cm (SPAdes) (version 2) | ecosystem: Environmental > Terrestrial > Soil > Grasslands ...
CCACACGTCGAGAGTCCAGGTTTTGGATGACCGCGTCAAGGTTCTTGGCATCTTGGTCGAGAGATGCTCGCGCCTGCGCCGGGACGGTATGTTTGCCGGCGCCTCCCGTTTGCATTGTGTCCAGTGAAGTCGCGTGCGCGATAGAGAGTTCATGCAGATAGTGCTGAAATTCACGATACGAACGGAACTGCATCCCCCGCACAATGCGGATCATGGTCGCGGGGTCGGTTTTCAGCCTCTTTGCCAGCGCGCGTACGCTGAGCAGAACGAATCCGCGCGGATGCTCGAAAGCAAGACGGATAATTTCTTGTCGTCTCGAGCTCAACAAGCTGAGTCGAGCAGACAAGCTTAATGGAGCGGACGGACGCGATTTTGCCTTTCGACGAAGTGGCATTTCGCGCATGACAGCATGTTGGAAACCGGAGCCTTTGTCAATATCCTGACGAACAATGTTGGAGGATTTCTCTGCGAAGGCGGATAATCCTTGCCCGCTGAGTCTGCCGAGCGGGCGCGAGGGGAGCGGAGAAATACGCGTTTCTATTTGTTTCACTCGCGAATGCGTATAATGCTGCGTCGTTGAGTGCCGCTGACAATCCAGCGACCAACATTTAAGCTAGGCCGGAGGCTATACATGGGCCGAAGCTCCACGATTGGTTCGCGCAGCCGTAGAAACTTTCTTGCGGCCTCAGGCGGACTGATTGCCGCGGCCGCCGCCGGAAACACATCAGCGTTTGGTGCCGTAGCCACGCAGGAGTCCGGCTCGCGTCCATTATCCCCGGGGGCAGCACGGAAGATTCCGATCGGAGTTTTCGATCCTGCGTTCCCAGACATGCCCCTCGATCAGATGATCGAAAAATTTGCCGGCTGGGGCGTGGAGGCGGTCGAGATTGGGACCGGCGGCTATCCGGGATCGAAACATTGTCCCGTGGAAGAGCTCTTGGCTGATCCAGCCAAGCTGCGCGCGTGGAATAAAAAATTTGAGGACCGCAATATTCGCGTGATGACACTGAGCTGTCACGGGAACCCGGTTCATCCTGATGGGAAGATTGCTGAGCGCGATTGGCAGACCTTTCAACGAACGGTGCTGCTGGCGGAGCGATTAGGAGTGAGTGTAATCGTGGGCTTCTCGGGATGTCCTGGCGGGAGCCCGACTGACACTATGCCGAACTGGGTCACATACCGCTGGCCTCCTGAATACGCGCAAATGCAGGATTGGCAGTGGAAAGAAAAGGTCATTCCTTATTGGAAGCAGGCGGCCAAATTCGCGCGCGCGCATGGCATTCACAAGTTAGCTCTGGAGATGCACCCCAACTTCGTTGTGTACAACCCGCGGACGTTGCTGATGCTGCGCGAGGCAGTTGGCGAGGAAATTGGGGCCAACTGCGATTTGAGTCATCTTTTCTGGCAGCAGTGCGATGCGGTTGAAGTGATTCATATGCTGGGCAAGCAGGGCGCGATTTTTCACGCTCACATGAAGGACACTACCTTTTACAAAGAGAACGTCGACCGCTACGGCGTGCTCAATTTCGCGTTCGAGAAGAAAGACCTGCCGCTGGCCTCGGAAACTTTCCGCGCGGTCGGATATGGCCACAGTGCGGGCACCTGGAAGGAAATCATGCGGGCATATATGGAGGTTGGATATCAGGGAATGTTCAGCGTGGAAAATGAAGATCCTATTCTGTCCGGCGAAGTTGGAGTGGAGCGCGCACTCTATGTCTTAAAAAATGTCCGTAGCGAACTGCTGGGGACCAGCTAGTCAGCATGAATCGCCGAGAATTTGCGCGAACTGCCGTCGCCGCTCTGGGAGCAGCAGCTATCCCGTCAGCCCTCTCTTCTGCGCAGCCCAGTGGCTCCAACTCGCTCCCGTTCAACCTTTCCGTAATGTTATGGACTGTCTACAAGGATCTTCCATTCGAGCAGCGCCTGGAAAAAGCAGCAGAAGCTGGTTATCAAGCAGTTGAGTTGGTTAAGGAATTCGAAAACTGGACGGATGCAGATTTTCGGCGCGGGAACTCCAAGAAACGTTCGCTTGGGATTACTTTCGATGCTACCGCCGGAGTGTGGACAGGCACCGCCGACCCCAGGGCTCGCGATAAGTTCGTTGGCGATCTAAAAAATTTCTTACCGATCGCGGAGAAGCTTGAATGTTCGGCCATCATTGTGCTCTCGGGCAATCGTGTCGAGGGACTCTCCCACGATGCGCATCATGAGGCATGCATTGAGGCGCTCAAGCGCGGGGCAGACCTGGCGGCAAAACAAAAAGCCACACTGCTGCTCGAGAATATCGATCAGGAAGAAAATCCGAAGTACTATCTGACCTCTGTAGCGGAGGGATTTGAAATCGTTCGCAAAGTTAACCATCCCAACGTGAAGTTTCTGTACGACTTCTACCATGAGCAGATTGCAGAGGGGAATCTGATAGAGAAGTTGGAGAAGAACATCGATCTGGTCGGGCTGGTACACATCGCCGACGTGCCCGGACGGCACGAGCCCGGGACCGGGGAAATTAATTACGCGAACATCTTCCGCAAGTTAGCCCAACTCAAGTACGACCGCTATGCCGCCATGGAGTTTGAGCCGGCCGGCGATCCGGTCGCGGCGTTACGTTCTGCGCGCGAGCTAGTGACACGCTCGGTTCAACGTTGACCGCATTTCCGCCCTGAAGTAAGCTGGCAATCCAAGCTTGTCCAACCAGGCACATCAGGAGCAAACATGCAACGGCGTGAAGCCCTCAGGTTGCTAGCTGCGACTGCCGCTCTTCCTATCCTCTCGCGTGACGCGTTTTCACTTTTTCGCGAGGTTCACCAGCAACTGGCTGAAGCCCCCGCGCTGAAGACGCTGAATCCGCACCAGAACGCAACCGTGACAGCGATCAGCGAGCTCATCATCCCTCAGACCGATACCCCGGGAGCGAAAGCCGTGCGGGTAAATGAGTTCATCGATCTCATTCTCACCGAATGGTATGAGGGCGATGAGAAAGCGCGTTTTCTGGCGGGCCTGGACGACGTAGATCTCCGCAGCCGGGATGTATTCGGAAAGGATTTCATCGGCTGTTCAGAAAAACAACAAGTCCAGATTCTCAGCAGTCTCGACGAAGAGCTGGCAGGAATACGGCAGCCGATGGATCTGCATCGCGAGGGAAGATTCGCTCCGACCGAAAAACAATTCTTCTACATGATGAAGCGGCTTACTTTGGTAGGCTATTACACTTCCCAGGCGGGATTCGAACAGGAACTGCACGAACAGATCATTCCGTCCAGCCATGCCGGATGCGTTCCCGTCGAAGAAGAGGCGGCAAAATAACAATGCCAACCAAGGTCTATGACGCAATTGTTGTCGGTTCCGGTATAACCGGCGGCTGGGCTGCCAAAGAACTAAGCGAGAAGGGTCTCGAAACGCTGGTGTTGGAGGCTGGCCGCCCGATTGATCCTGATACGGACTACGTGGAGCACGTTCCCGTCTGGGAGAAGCGATTCCGCGGTCTGGGCGATCGCAAGCGCTTCAATGACGATCAGCCGATTCAGCAGACGTGCAGTGGAGTGGATGAATGGAATTGCAAGTTCTTCGTCAATGATCGTGAGAACCCGTATACCACCGATCCAGGTAAGCCGTTCTTGTGGATTCGCGGCCGCCATGTGGGCGGGCGATCCATCATGTGGGGAAGACAGTCGTATCGCTGGAGTGATCTGGATTTCGAAGCCAACCTGCGCGAAGGAATCGCCATTGACTGGCCGATTCGCTATCAGGACATCGCGCCCTGGTACGACTATGTCGAGGATTTCATCGGAGTCACGGGGCAGACGGAGGGACTGCCGCAGCTTCCGGATGGAAAATTTCTGCCGCCGATGGAGATGACGTGTGCTGAGGTGGTCGTAAAGGATGCGATCGCGAAGAGCTTTCCAAACGAACGCATGATGACGATCGGTCGCGCGGCGGTTCTGACGAAGCGGCATCGCGGGCGCGCTGCTTGCCATTATTGCGGGCCGTGCTCGCGCGGCTGCATTACGCGCTCTTATTTCAGTAGTCTGAATTCGACGCTTCCGGCTGCGCAGGCCACGGGGAAAGTTACGATCCGTCCGCACAGCGTAGTACACAGCGTCATCTTTGATTCCAACACTCGAAAAGCGGCTGGCGTTCGCGTTATTGACGGCCAGACGCGGGAGGCTCTCGAATTCCGAGGGCGTATTTTGTTCCTCTGCGCTTCGGCGTTGGAATCTGCCCGCATTCTGCTGAATTCATCGACCACAGAATTTCCCAATGGGCTTGCCAATTCCAGCGGCGAGCTTGGGCACAACCTGATGGATCATTGTATGGGCGGCGGAGCTACCGGCCTTATCCCTGGGCACGAAGATAAGATTGCGCTCGGGCATCGCCCTAACGGCATCTATGTTCCGCGCTTCCGTAATGTCAAGCAAAAGCATTCGGGCTTGCTTCGTGGATACGGTTTCCAAGGTGGGGGATCGCGGCAAAACTGGGAACGAGGCGCTTGGATGACGGGTTTTGGAGCGGACTTCAAGCGCATGCTGAGCCGCCCCGGTCCATGGATGTTCACGTTTTATGGATTCGGCGAGTGCCTGCCCAATCGCGAAAATTACATCGAGCTGGATAAAGAAAAAGCCGATGCGTGGGGAATTCCCGCGCTGAAGATTCATTGCTCGTGGAGAGAAAATGAGCGTGCTCTGCTGCACGATATGACGGTAACTGCCTCGGAAATGCTTTCGGCCGCTGGCGCAAAGCAGATCGAGCCATTTCTTGAAGACAATGCGCCGGGCCTGACGATTCATGAAATGGGCACAGCACGCATGGGGCGTGATCCCAAGAACTCAGTACTGAACGCTCACAATCAGGCACACGATGTGAAGAATCTGTTCGTAACTGATGGCGCATGCATGACGTCTTCAGCCTGTGTCAATCCCTCTCTCACCTACATGGCGCTGACCGCGCGTGCTTGCGACTTTGCTGTCGATCAAATGAAGCGAGGAGAACTGTAAATGGATCGGCGAAGCTTTCTGGGAACCGTGACAGCTGCAACTCTGCTGACCCGGCGATTGGGCTGGGCTGCGGACGATCACAAAATCGACAGAATTGGCGTACAGCTCTACACGGTGCGCTCGGAGATCGCGAAAGATTTTGAAGGGTCACTCGCCAAAGTCGCGTCCATCGGCTACAAAGAAGTCGAGCTCGCCGGATTCAAGATGAAAGATGGGAAAGTCTCATACTTTGATCGGTCCCCGCAGGAGATGCGCTCATCCCTTGATCGATATGGCTTGACTGCGCCCTCCACGCACGTGGATTACGCAGCTCTAAGCCAAGACAATTTTCAGCGGGTAATCGAGGCCAGCAAGGTAATCGGCCACAAGTACATTGTGAATCCCTGGATCGAGGACAGTGTTCGCAAGCAGCCCGATGGATTCAAGCGTGCTGCGGAAACATTCAATCGCGCGGGAAAAGCCAGCAAGCAAGCGGGAATGCAATTTGCCTATCACAATCATTGGTTCGAGTATCTTCCGGTGAACGGAAAACTGCCTTACGATACCTTGCTGCAGGAAAGCGACCCGGATTTAGTCAAGATGGAAATGGACCTATGCTGGATCAGTGTCGCCGGTCAGGACCCGGTGAAGTATTTCGACCGCTATCCCGGACGCTTCCCGCTGGTACATGTAAAAGACGTGACGAAAATCCCTTCCGTGACCGCCGCGGGCGAGCAGGACTTTGGCGACTCGATGAAGGAGATGACCGAGGTCGGCAGCGGCGTGATCGATTGGAAGCGCATCTTCGCGCAGTCTGAAAAAGCAGGAATCAAGCATTATTTCGTCGAGCACGACAATCCCAAGTCACCGTTCGATAGCATTCGCACAAGCTATCAATATCTGGAACGATTGCGGTTCTGATCAATATCGATGGAGCTGCGGGCGTCCTCGCCCGCAGGATGGCGCGCATTATAATTACTCTCTTCCGGGAGACCACTAATGCCCCAGGTCGTTCGTTCGCCCAAGCCTTACGACGTCTGCATTATTGGGTCAGGCGCTGGGGGTGGCACGGCCGCCAAGATTTTGACCGAAGGCGGGCTGAACGTTGTCATGCTCGAGGCCGGCCCGCCGCTCAATCCTGAAAAAGATTACAAAGAACACCTCTGGCCTTACGATCTGCCGCACCGTGGCATTGGCGTTGGCGGCAAGCTTCGCCGCGAAATCAACGACGAATTTACGGCGCCGAACGGCGCATGGGAGATCGATGGCGAACCTTACACCTCGGCGCCGGGATCGCGCTTTCGCTGGTTTCGGTCTCGCATCGTCGGTGGCCGCACCAATCACTGGGGACGCATCGCGCTGCGATTTGCTCCTATAGATTTCAAATCGCGTTCCACCGACGGGATGGGCGATGACTGGCCAATTACCTATGACGAACTCGCTCCTTATTACGACAAGGTTGAATCCTATATCGGCGTTTTTGGCACCAAGGAGAACATTCCCAGCGCACCGGATGGAATCTTCATGCCACCACCTCCGCCGCGCTGCACAGAAACGGTCGTCAAGAAGGCTTGCGATAAGCTGAACGTGCTTTGCATTCCGTCGCGCATGGCCATCATCACCAAGCCGCTGAGCGGCCGCGCAGCTTGTCACTACTGCGGGCAGTGCGATCGCGGATGTTTGACCGCCTCGAATTTCAGCTCCAGCCAGGTCATGATTCCGCCTGCGCAGGCGACGGGCCGGTTAACGCTGATCGCAAACGCAATGGCCCGCGAGATCGTCGTCGGCAAAGACGGGAAAGCTCAAGCAGTTTCATACATAGACAAAACCACGCGCACAGAAAAACGAGTCAACGCGAAAGCGTTCGTTGTGGCAGCAAGCGCCTGCGAATCGGCGCGCCTGCTTCTAAATTCGAAATCCGCGCTGTTTCCTGACGGGCTGGCGAACTCCTCGGGAGCGGTGGGCCGGTATCTCACTGACAGTGTCGGCACCTCAGGCGGAGGATATTTTCCCCAGCTCGAAAAAATGCCGCCGCACAATCACGACGGAGTCGGCGGGATGCACATGTACATCCCCTGGTGGAAATTCGATCGCAAGAACGATTTCCTGCGGGGGTATCACATCGAGATGTATGGTGGTAGGGGAATGCCGGGGGTGGGCGAATTTGATGGCGTGTGTGAAGAATTTGAGGGCTACGGCCTCACACTCAAGCAGACTTGCCGCAGTATGTACGGCACATATATTGGCTTGGAAGGCCGCGGTGAAATGATTCCCAACCCGCAAAGCTATTGCGATATCGATCCGGTCACCGTCGATCAATGGGGAATTCCCGTGCTGCGCTTTCATTGGCAGTGGAGCGATAACGAGATCAAGATGGCGAAAGACATGCAGGAAACGTTTCGCTCCATTGTTGAGGCCGCGGGCGGAATTTATACCACGAAGGCAAGCCCTGACGCGCCACGGCCCTACGGAATCGCCGATGGCGGCGTGATCATTCATGAACTCGGCACCGCGCGAATGGGAGTGAATCCGAAGACTTCGGTATTGAACAAATATTGCCAGGCGCACGATGTGAGGAATTTGTTCGTTGCTGATGCGGCGCCCTTTGTCACCAATGCGGACAAAAATCCGACGCTCACGATTATGGCGCTTTCGTGGCGAACCTCGGATTACTTGCTCGATCAGGCGAAGAAAGGAAATCTGTGAATTCCAATCGCGCCTGTGACTGAGAACTAAGAACTGGGAACTGGTGACTGCGGAATCGAGAACTTGTTTCCTTCCACTTGGCCTGATATTGATTTTGCGGAGATCTGGTTTTTATTCCAAGAATCCAGTTCTCAGTTTTTAGTTCTCAGTTCTCAGTGTGAATTGTTCAAAAAAGGGACGAAGTTAGCACATGACCAAATCTATCTCCCGCCGCGACGTCCTAAGGACGCTTGGAATGGGCGCGATGGCAGGCTCAGTCCTGCGAGTTATTCCCATGCAAGCCGCCGAGTACGCGCACAACATGGTGCAGGCTGAGAAGGCGTCGGCAGCCGGCGGATACACTCCGAAGTTCTTTCCGCCGCATCAATACAAGATTCTTCAGGCGCTCTGCGAAACCATTATTCCTGCCGAAGACGGGACGGGTGGCGCAATCGAAGCGGGCGCGCCCGAGTTCATTGATCTGCTCACCAGCGAGAATCCTGATTATCAACTCAAACTAGGTGGTGGCTTGATGTGGCTGGATTCAACCTGTACAGATCGTTACGGGAAGGTCTTTCTCGAATGCGCTTCCGAGCAGCAGAAACAAATACTTGATCAGATCGCCTATCGGAGGAATGCCCTCAGCGATCCCAGCCTGAGCCAAGGCGTCGATTTCTTTTCCTTTTTGCGGATGATGACCGTAGATGGATTCTTCACCAGTGAAATCGGTATAAAGTATCTCGGCTACATCGGGAACAAATACATGAAGAGTTTTGCCGGCTGTCCGCCAGTACCCGAAGCATAAGATTAGCCGAATGGATGTTCTAATGACGTGCTCTGTGGCGTGAATAACTCTGCGCCGTTTTCCGTGATGTGCATATCATCTTCTAACCGGATGCCAAACTCGCCACGAAGATAAATTCCCGGTTCATCGCTGAAAGTCATGTTAGGCGCCAGCTTCGTAGCGTTCCCGCGGAGCAGATACGGCCACTCATGGCCGTCCATGCCCATGCCGTGACCCAGGCGATGAGTGAAGAACTTGTAATCGGGGCCATAGCCAGCATCTGTGATCACTTTGCGAGCAGCGGCATCTACAGCTTGGCACTCCAGCCCAGGCCGTGGCGTTTTCAGAGCCTCGGTCTGTGCGCGGTGCACGATTTCGAATACTTTGCGCATCTTGCCGGAGGGCTTTCCGAGAACGAACGTGCGCGTGATGTCGGAGGTGTAGCCTTCCACTTTGCATCCGCCATCCATTAACACAATCGTGCCTTCCCGAATTACCTGTGTAGCCACTGACCCGTGCGGGAATGCCGAGTATTCGCCGACCTGCACGTCGGCGCCGCCGCTGAAACCGAGCTGCTTGTGAGCGGCCTCGATTAGATCTTCAAACTGTTGCTGCGTCATCCCCTCGTTCAGCGCATGGTATGCAGCTTCATACGCCGCGAGCGTGACCTTGCTGGCCAACCGCATCAGAGCGATTTCATGATCGCTCTTGATCATGCGACATCCAGCAGTAACCGGAGTGGCAGAGGCGATTTTCACTTGACCAGCAGCTTTGGCAATCCCTTCGGTGAAGACAAAGCGCACTGTTTCTTCCATTCCGATGGATCCAGTGGCGATGCCGCGATCCTTAAAGCCCTGCGCAACCCGCTGATAAGGACTTTCATCTTCCTGCCACACGCGGACGTCACCCTGCTCACCTTCCGGAGCGTTTGCGATCTGCTCACGCGCGCGCCCTTCCTCGAATGCGGGGCAAACATAAAATGCCATTCCTTTCGCCGGCAGAACAATGGCGAACAGCCGCTCGCCGCCGTGCCACTGGATTCCAGTGAAGTAGGAAAGGGAGGTGCCTTCCATGAGCAGGATGGCGTCGAGGTTACTTGCCTGCATCAATCGTCGAGCTTTCTCCTCGCGATCCCGTCTTTCGTCTCGAGTGATCGGGGTGGCCTGATCCTTCATGGATTTCAGCCCCGCAATGGACGGCGGCAGCGGCGCGCACTTCTCCTCTGCAAAAGCGGGACGTGTGGCGAGTGCTGCGCCACTGGCCATTGTTCCAGCCTGAATGAAGCGACGTCGTGAAAGCATCAGTCCTCCTGGAGTAAGAGGCTGTCATTATAGAAGCGACAGGAATGGGGACCGCACAAGGAAAGAGCTTCGTCGCAAACCGTGGAAACTCGTTTCTACCCGCTCCGCGCCGGAGTTTGTTCACCGGCAGCCAACGGTTCTAGGAGTGCTATTCTTTTCGTCACGCCTATGCCCCCAAGGCATGCAGCACTATCGCTCACGCTATTAGCTTTGCTCCCGGTTTCAGCATTCGCTCGCAAGCAAGAAACCGGCTTCCTTGACCGCGCCATCACCGTGAGCGGCGAAACCTATCGCTACCAGGTCTTTGTTCCTTACAAACATAAAAAGTGGCCCGTAATCCTGTTTCTGCACGGCGCTGGAGAACGTGGGGAGGATGGGCTGCTTCAAACCGATGTGGGGCTAGCCCATGCGATACGCGAGCACGCTGGCAATTTCCCTTTCGTTGTCGTAATGCCGCAATGTCCTAAAGGCAAGCTCTGGACTGAGCCGGAAATGGAAACGCAGGCCTTCGCCGCGCTCGATCGCAGCATGAAAGAGTTCGACGGCGACTCAGAGCGCATTTATTTGACTGGAATCTCAATGGGCGGATACGGGACTTGGGATTTAGCCGCCAAGTATCCGCATCGCTTCGCGGCCTACGTGCCAATTTGCGGAGGAATTTATGGTCCGCCGAATTTCAAACAAATCGAAGTAAGCCTGGCGAAAGATGCGCAAGTTGCGGATCCGTATGCCGAGACCGCACGCCGGGTCGGCAACACTCCAGTATGGATTTTTCACGGCGATGCGGATGATTCCGTGCCGGTGGACGAATCGCGCAAGATGTACGCTGCGCTACAAGCAGCCGGGGCCAAAACCAAGTACTCAGAGTACCCCGGCGTAGGCCACAATTCGTGGGATAAAGCCTACGCCGAGCCGGAACTGGTGCCGTGGCTATTGAACCAGCGCTTGCTCCGCTGATTCTCAACCAAAACGCCGATCACTGCACTGTCAACGTGGCTGAGTTCGTTACCCCTCCGGAATTCCCGCCGATTGTGGCAGTTCCTGAGCCATTAGCGGTAGCCAATCCGCCTATGCTCGGAGCATTTGCAATAGTCGCAACACTGGCCGAAGAGGAACTCCAATGCGTGGTCAAGGTAATGTCCTGCGTTGTGCCATCGTTGAAGGAACCCGTGGCCGTGAATTGCTGCGTACTGCCCACTGTCACGCTCGGAGTTGCGGGGGTAATCGCCAGCGAGACCAATGTTCCGGTCCCGACGGTTAACGTCGCGGTACCGGTCAGACCCGATGCGGTGGCGGAAATTGTTACTGCGCCACTCTTCTTTCCGTGCGCGAGGCCTGAGCTGCGAATAGAAGCAATATTCGGCTTGGAAGATTTCCAGCTCAATCCGCTCAGGTTCGTGGCGGTGCTGCCGTCACTGAAAGTCCCCGTAGCGGTG
>Ga0209158_1002527_pt1 | contig 11171 bp, 6 predicted proteins | sample GraSoiAngelo_140_FD_185897 | JGI IMG/M metagenome (GOLD analysis project Ga0209158, IMG submission 185897) | Grasslands soil microbial communities from the Angelo Coastal Reserve, California, USA - 14_0929_12_30cm (SPAdes) (version 2) | ecosystem: Environmental > Terrestrial > Soil > Grasslands ...
GCCGCCGTGGTAGGGGTACTCGCCGGCACGCTCAGGTGCAGCGTCGCCTGCGAGCGCCCGGGCGTGGCGGCCAGCGCCGCGCCCACGGCGAACAGGATCGGTCGTCTCATGGGTGCAGGAGCGTCGCGGCGTCGATCGCGAGCGCCGTATTGGATGCGAGGTGGACGTGGACCGCGCCGGTCGAATCCACCGCCACGGCGGTGCCGGCGCACGCCGCCGCGACGAGCCCACCGGTGAGGATGTCGCAGTAGGTGCCGGGCGGCATGCCCGTGGCGAGCGTCGTGTCCACCACGGTGCTCTCGCGGCTGATCGCCACGAAGCCCTTGTCACCGCGTGAAAACGCAATGGCGTTGGCGCCGTCGTCCCACCAGTCGTTCACATCCGTGCCAGCGACCAGTTTCCGGAACGCGACCATGCCGCGAAGGTACGGATCGCGGTGCTCGCAGACCCATTCACCGTCGGTGGCGGTCTCGAGACTGGACGCGCACGTCACCGCGACGGTCCAGCCGTTGGCGTCCGATGGCGGGCCCATGGAGTTCTCCCCGGGGCAGGTGAACGCGTAGCTCGACAGAATCGACGGGTACCCATAGGGCTGCGCCAGCATCCACACGTTGGCGACGCGGAACACGTTGCCGTCGCGATAACTGATGCCGCATTGGTGCTGGGTGTCGTGGTTTTGCAGGAAGACCACAGCTTTGTCCGAGGGGATGAGCCCCCACGCGGTTGGCGAGAACTGGTTGCCGGGTGAGCCGTTGGGGTTGAGCTGCGAGATGTGCTGTCCGCCGATCTGCCGGAATTTGTCGCCGACACCGACGAAGGTGAACTCGGTGACGTCGGCCGCGCCGCCGGACGCGTAGGCCTCGCCGAAGTAGTCGCGCGGCGACAGCGCCTCGCCCGCTCCGCTGCTCACCTCGAGGAAATAGTACGGAGTGGGGCGCCCTTCCGCGGTCATCGTGGAATCCACGATCGTGAGAATGTCGTCCAATTCGACCTGTTGGATGTGCTTGGCGGCGTCGATGCGAAAGCCCGCGACGCCCATCCGTGCGAGCATGATCAGGTACGCCGCGATCTTGCGACGCACCGAATCCTTGCCCGTGTTCAAGTCCGGCAGCCCGAACAATTCGCAATCCTGTACGTTCGCCGCGTCGGCATAGTTAGTGACCGTACACGGCGTGTGGAAGTCGGCCGAGGTATAAAGGCCGGGATAGTCGTACTTCGAATAGGGTGAGCTGTCCGAGCCGAATCCCGGGCTCGGGTAGTTCGTCATGTGATTGATCACGGCGTCCACGTAGATGCCGACGCCGACGGCCGCGCAGCGCGACACCATGTCGGTGAATTCGGCCTGAGTCCCGGACCGGCTCCTGGCGATGTTGTAGCGCACCGGCTGGTAGCGCTCGCTCCAGTCGTGGTTGGGCGTGATGCTGTGCTCTTCGGGGGGCGAGACCTGCACCGCCGCGAAGCCCGCTGGGCCGAGGACTGTCTCGCACTCGGGCGCGATGTCGGTCCACTTCCACTCGAACAGGTGGACGAACACGTCGCCTGCCGCCATGTGGCCGCTGGGGCGGTACGTCGGGGAGAGCAGGGGCCGCGGGGGCGGCGGATTGCCGGTGATAGGCGGGCCGGTGGACCCGCCGGAGCAGGCCGCGGCGGCGAGCGTAAGCAACGCCGCGCCGGCCCGTGACCGGGGGCGGCTCAATACTGCGGATTCTGCTTCACGTTCGGGTTTGCGATCAACTCGTTCGCCGGAATTGGATACAAGTTCAGGTGACCGTCGGTAGCAGTGCCGGTGGAATCGCTGCCGTAGGCGTTCGCACCCTTCCATGCCCAAATGTACCCTGACCCCGTAAAGAGACCGTACCGCACGAGGTCGGTCCGGCGGTGCGCCTCCCACATCAGCTCGCGCCCGCGCTCCGCCAGCAGCGTGTCGAGCGTGATTTGCGCAATCGACGTGTCCACAGCATTCGAGTTACCGTAAGCGCGGATGCGCAGCTGGTTGAAGTACTGCAGCGCGAGCGGGTCGGTGCCGCCGCCGCCCCGCAAGTGCGCCTCGACGTAGATCAGGTACGCCTCGCCGAGCCGAAACATCGGGAAGTCGGTGTCCGCGAACGATGGGTTCGAGCCGGTCGCGCCACTCGAGGTCTTGTTCGTGAACTTCGGGTTCGGGTAGCCGTTCGGGAAGCAGTTCACGAGGCAGGGAATGCCCTGAGTCTGTCCGGTCTTGAATACGTTCGCAGCGCGCGTATCGCCGGCGGGGTAGAGGGCATACGCCGATGGCTTCATCCGCAGCCCCCACCAGCAACCATCGACGCCGTAGTCGGCGTTGTTCATCTGATTCCCGCACGAGGCGTGAATGATGAAGTTTGTAGAGCCGTAGGTCTGGGTGTGCAGCCCGTCCTCCACGACCGCGAAGATGAGCTCGGGGGAGTTGTTGTTGTCGGCCGTGAAGTTGTTGCGATACACGGGAGCGAGCCGGTAGAGGCCGGAGTTGATGACGTTCGAGGCCTCGTTGAGCGCCCCCGCGTAGTTCGGAGTGCCGGTGTAGACTCCCGCGTTCAAGTACAGCTCGGCGAGGAGCATGTCCGCCGCGGGGCCGGTCGCGCGACCGTACGTGGCGACGTCGGGAGCGGCGCCGGGCTGCGGCAGGGAATCGCGAATCGCCGTGAGGTCACTCACCACGTAGTTGTAGAGCTGCGTGCGCGTGACCTGCTTCGGTGGCGTCGCGCCGAGCGCGTCCGTTTCCGTGGCGAGCGGGATGCCGCCGAAGAAATCGAGCCCGTGCCAGTACGCCAGCGCCCGCAGGAAACGGGCCTCGGCGCGATACGTGTGAATCTTGGTCTTGAGCGATGCGCTCACGCCGCGCGCGTCGAGCTGGGCGTCGGTGGTCTGGCGCAGGAACTCGTTCGCCATCCCGACCTGGAAGTAGACGCGATAATACATCGCGTTGACGAAGGTGTTCGACGCCGTCCAGCCTTGCGTGTTCATCTCCGGCAGCGTCTGATCGCCCCAGGCGATCACCGCCTCGTCGGTCGGCAGCTCCTCCATCTCCCAATAGAGCCGCAGGTACTGCGAGAAGCCGCCGTCAATCCCCGTGATGTCGGTGGATCCGTCGCCACCGTTTTGGCCGCCGACCGCGAGGCCGGCGTAGATCTTCGCCAGGAACTCTACGTACGAGCTGGGGTCGCCGAAGAAGTTGGCGCCGGTGACGCTGCTCTTCGGCGCGACCGTGGGATCGGTGCACGCCACCACGCCAAGGACGAGCGCGACAGCCGCGCTCCAGGCAGCCCTCAGGCTCAGTCTCATGCGAACGCTCGGTGTCGGATGGGTCGCCGTCATATTCGGGCCCTCTCTAGAACTGAACGCTCAACCCGCTCGTAAATGTACGCGCGCGCGGGTAGATGTTGTTGTCGATGCCAAACGCTGCGAAGGGTGTGCCCGGGTTCACGGTAGCCGTCGGGTCCACCCCGCTGTAGCCCGTGATGGTAAACGCATTCTGGACAACGGCATAAAGCCGGAGCTGCTGCCCACCCCAGGGAAACGAGTACCCGAGGGTGAGGTTATCCATTCGCAAGAACGAGCCGTTCTCGACGTAGTAATCGGACAAGAGCTGCTGCTGGGTGAACCCGGTCTGCAGCACCGAGCTACTCAGGTTGTAGGGCGACGTGCCGGCCGAGAGTTGGTTGTAATTGCCGAGGTTCGACGCGACGTTGTTATAGATGTAGTTCCCCAACCACGACCGCAAGGTGAAGCTCAAATCGAAGCGGTGCCACGTCATGTTCGACGTCAGGCCAAAGATCCAGTGCGGTGCCGGATCGTGTGACGCGCGGGCGTTCAGCCCGCGCTGACAGACGGTAGTGTCCCTGCCCGCGATGCCCACGTACGTCCCTTCGACTGGCTTCCCACCCGAGTATACCTGCTGACAAGTGTAGAAGGAGTAGATCGGCTGGCCAGGCTCGAGCACCTGAACGGTGCTCCCCACGCCACCCGCGATGCCGCCGGTGAGCACCAGCGTGCCTGTCCCGGCCGCATTGGGATTGATCGACACGACCTCATTGTGGTTGTACGAAGTGTTGAGGCTCGTCGACCAGGAGAACGCGCCGGGCGTGGCCGCGTTCACGATGTTGCCGTTGAGAGCGAGGTCGAAACCCGTGTTCCGAATGCTCCCGATGTTGGTGACGACGTGGTTCGAAAGATTGGACGCCGGATCGATGGGAACGTCGAACAGCAGGTCGCTGGTGTTCTTGCGGTACCAGTCGAGCGCTCCGGAGAGCCGCTGCCCGAAGAGTGAAAAGTCGGCGCCGACGTCCCAGGCGGACGTGGATTCCCAGTGGATATTCTGATCGACCGAGGTCGGCCGGAACGGGCAGATGAATTGGCCGCCGAACAAGTACTGCGCCGTCGCGTTGCACGCCTGGTAGGTGGGGACGTAGAGATAGTTCCCGAACGCCTGATTCCCGGTCTTCCCCCACGAGATGCGGAGCTTCAGATCCGAGATGGCGCTGATGCCGCTCATGAACGGCTCCTGCGAGATGCGCCATCCCGCCGACACCGACGGGAAGTTCCCCCATTGGCGCCCCGGCCCGAAGCGCGACGAGGCATCGCGCCGCAGGCTCGCCGAGAACAGGTAGCGCTCGTCGATGTTGTACCCGGCGCGGCCGAAGAATGAGATCAGCTTCGAGTCCTCGACGTCGAGCGACGGAGTCTGTTGCGTGTTCGACTGGGGGATCCCGGCGTCGGTCAGCGCGTTCGTCTCGATCTGGGTCTCGCCGAAGCTGGGGAACCGGCCGTGCGACTGCGAGTACGAGTAGCCGCCCGTGAAGTCGATCGTGCCCGGGCCTAGCTTCGCCGGCGGCTGATAGTTCAGGTACATGTCGAGCACGGTGTTCACCTGCTGCGGCTGCGACTCGTTGAAGCTGCCCCATGTGCCGTTCTTCGTCACGAGATGGATGTTGTTGGGATAGAACGTCACGTGATCGCCGGAGGTCACGTCGTACCCGAGGTCAACCGTGCCGGTGAGGCCGCTCAGCGACGTCAGCTGCGAGAAGTCGTATTTGGCCGTTACGTTGCCTACGCTCCGGTACGTCGTGGCGTGATCGATCGCGGTGTTCAGGACCTCAAGGGGATTGTCGGGGGACGTTAGGCTGTTCCCAGGCCAGTTATAGTATCCGGTGCTGGGCACTGGACCGAACGGACTCATGAGACCGGTGCTGCTCGTATCGTAGATGGGCTGCGTCGGCCCCATCTGCGCAGCGTTGTAGAGGACGCCGCCGGGCGTGAACTGATCGTAGGATCGCGAGCCACCGACATTCGCTCGCACAGTCAGCCGGTCGTTGTAGAACCGCTGGCCGTAGTTGAGGCGCAGCTGGACCTGCTGCGTGGAGTTGCCCTGGAGAATACCCTGCTGGTCGTTGTAGCCGACCGAAACCCGGTAGTCGTTGGTCAGGCCGGCGCCCGCGAATGAAACGTTGTGCTGCTGCCCCATCGCGGTTCGGTCGACCAGGCTGAACCAGTCGGTGTTGGCGTTACCGAGCTGGGGAAGCGCCGTCGAGTCGTGCTGGGTGACCGCCGTGCGAAACTGCGCAGCCGTCAGCATCGACGTGAGCCGGGTGACCGACGAAGAGGAGAAGCTGCCGCCGTACTCCACGTGCGGCCGGCCGGCACCGGTCTTCGTGGTGATCAGGACCACGCCGTTCGACGCGTTGGTGCCGTAGATCGAGGCGGACGCCGCGTCCTTCAGGACGGTGATGCTCGCGATGTCGTTCGGGTTGAGATAGTTCAGCGCATCGTTGCCGGTCGAAATCCCGCCGCCCGAGCCGGTGCCGAGGGGCACACCGTCCACGACGTACAGCGGCTCGCTCCCAGCCGTGTAGGAAGCCTGGCCGCGCACGCGGATCGAGATGCCGCCGCCCGGCTGGTTGTTATCGATGACTTGGACGCCCGCGATCTTGTTCTCGATCAGGCTCTGGGGCGTGACGATCGGCCCGGTGTTGAAGTCCTTCGAGGCGACCTGCGTCACCGACGTGGTTACGTCGCCCGCGCGCTGCTGCCCGTAGCCGACCACCACCACCGACGCCAGGTTGACCGCCCGGGCCGTCATCGCGAGGTCCACGGTGACCGTATCACCACTCGTCACCGTGACCGCCTGCGTCGCCGGCGCGTAACCGATCAGCCGCGCGCGCACTGTGTCCGAACCCGCGGGAACGTCGGTCAGCACGTAGCCACCGTCCGCCCGGGTCACCGCGGCGCGCCTCCCGACCGTGACCGAGACACCCGCGAGTGGCTGTTGCGTGGCGGCGTTGGTGACGCGCCCGCGGACCGTGCCGGTAGGCTGCTGTGCCCCCAGCGGCGCTGCCCCTAGCCCCACCAGCAGCGCCCCAATCACGCACGCTACTCGTCTCATACGCGTCCTCTCACGCTGAAGGTGTCGCTCGCCTGGGAAACTCCATTCTTCCCCTGCAGGCGGAGTTGTCAAGGACGCGGCGGACGGAACACCTGAAGCTTGTCGTTGTTTCGCGCTGCGACGATCAGGTGGCTGCCGTCCGCCCGCCGCAGCCACCGCATGTGGCGCACCTGTCCGTCGATCACGGTGCCGCTGCGCTCAGGATCGACCGCCTCGAACTGGCCGTCTCCCGTCCCGCGCAACAGGAGGCCGTAGCTGGCGTCGAGGCGGCCGAGCGCGGGCGGAAACCCGTAATCGTTCCCGGCAACGAGGAGATCCGTCCGCCCGTCGCCGTCGAAATCTTCCGCCAGCGCGGCACGGATCGGAGCGAACTGGGCCTCCACGGGAAGCGGCACGAGCGTGAAGGTGCCGTTGCCGTTGTTGCGCGCCACCGAGCTCGCGAACACGCGGGCCTCTCGCACGGTTGCCTGGCCGAGCTCCGCGGCCGTGAACACGTCCTCGACGCGGCTGGCGCCGAACGAGGCGTATGTCGGGAACCGGTTCCGCAGGGTGGGCACGACACTCAGCAGCTCGTCCCGCCCGGCCACCGGGTAACTCACGCCGTGTTTGTAGACCGTGAGCACCTGCTCCAGTGTGCCGTTGTGCCCGAAGTCGGCCACGTACATCCGCGCGGGGTCCGCCGGCGACCCCCGGAGATAGGAGTTGAGCCCGAGGTTGCCGAGCACCAGGTCCGGGCGCCCGCCCCCGTTCAGGTCCGCCACGGTGACGCTGTTCCACCACCCTTCCGTTCCCTTGAGCCCGGCCTCGGCCGTCCGGTCGACCAGCCGGCCATTCTCGTTGTGAAAGACGCGAATCGGCATCCACTCGCCGGTGACGATCAGGTCGAGCTTGCCGTCGTGGTCGTAATCGACCCACGCGGCCGCGGTGACCATCCCGACCTCGGCGAGGCCGGGGGCTTTCTCGAGCGTCACGTCACGAAAGTGCCCGGTCCCGTCGTTCTCGAGCAGGTAGCTGCGCGGCGTCATGCCGTAGCGGCGGGCCACGGCCCGGCGTCCCACGAACAGATCGAGATGGCCGTCGCCGTTGAAGTCACCCGGCACGACGCACGACCCGCTTTCCGAGAACCGCGGCAGCGCCAGCGTGTCGCGGTGGAACCGACCGTGGCCGTCGTTCACGTACAGGCGGTCTTGGAGCGCTGGGTCGTCTCCCCAGAACTCGTTGCCGCCGCTCACGACGTACAGGTCGGGCCGCCCGTCGCCGTTGGCATCGAACAACACCGCGTCGACGTCCTCGCTCAGACTGTCCGCCTGGAACACGCGCTCCAGCGCCGCGCTCGTTCGGAACGTCCCGTCCCGCTGCTGCAGAAAGAGCCGTCCGGCCTGCCACTTGGCCCCGCCCACGTAGATGTCGTCCAACCCGTCGCCGTCCACGTCGCCGACGGCGAGGGCGGGCCCCTCGGCCGAGAGCAGGTGCGGGATCAACGGCTCGCGGTGGAAGTCGTAGAAGGCGTTCTCGCGGTGCTTGAAGTCGATGCCGACTCGATCAGTGACGTCGGTGAAAGGGGCGGGCGTGGGGGGCGCCGCTCCGGCAGCCCAGCGGGCACCCGCCGTCGCGGCGCCCCCCACCCCCGCCTGAGTAGCGTCCCGCTGGGAGAGCGTTAGCGTGCGATCGACCGCGACATCGGTCAGCACCTGGGTGCGACGATCCGGCCAGGTCACGAGCAGCGAGTCGATTCGTGTGGATGCTCCCAACCCAAAATGCAAACGCGGATCGACCGATGACTGGAACCCGCGCGTCGGGAACTGCTCCAGCATCTGCACCCTGGCGCCCTGCTTGACGACGACCTTCGCCCCGATGCCGGCGGTATTCGCCCCGGTGCCCCGCAGCACCACCTGCAGATAGTGGTTCCCCGTCAGGTCACGCGCGCGGTTGCGGTAAATCGCAGCGGGGGCGTCGAGCCGGTTGACCACGAGGTCGAGCGCGCCCGCATTGTTCAAGTCGACGTACGCGGCGCCGTTCGAGAAACCCGGCTCCCCGAGCCCCCAGGCCCGGGCCTCGTTCGTGAACGTCAGGTCTCCGTTGTTGCGATACGCGTAGTTGGGACTCGGGACCTGCGGCATCTTCCTGATGAGCGTCCGAACCAATCCGCCCATCTCCTGCCTCAGCGATGCCTGGACGGTCGGGTTGGCCACATACGCGAGGTAGTCCAGGTCGTTGGGCCGGCGATAGATCCCGGTGGTGATGAACAGGTCCTTGTAGCCGTCGTTGTCCAGGTCGGCGAACAGCGGGGCCCAGCTCCAATCGGTCGCATAGACGCCCGCCAGATAGCCGATCTCACTGAAGCGCACCGGCCCCTCCCCCACGGCGCCGCCGTTGAGCTGCAGCGTGTTGCGGGCGTACTGCGGATGGTACCCGGCCGCGAGTTTCTCGAGGTAGACGTCGAAGCTTTCGGCATTGGCGGAGGTCTTGAGGATCTTCTCCTCATCGGGCAGCATGTCGAGCACCGCGAGGTCCGCCCGCCCGTCGTTGTTGAAGTCGGCGGCGTCCACGCCCATCGCGGCATGGCTGGTGTGTCCCAACGCCGTGGCGCCGGACTCGGTGAACGTACCGTCGCAATTATTGATGTAGAGGAAGTCGTCTTCCTGGAAGTCGTTGGCCACGTACAGGTCGGGACAACCGTCTCCGTTCAGGTCGCTCGCCACGACCCCCAGGCCGTAGCGCGGGGCCCCTCCGTAGAGGCCGGCGCGCTCGCTCACGTCCACAAAGTGACCCCCGTCGTTCCGATAGAGGCGGTCGCCGACGCCCGGAGGACGAGGGCCGTGTACGACGTGCGAGGGTGATGCGCGCTCAGGGTGGGGTGAGTGCGTCAGGAGGTACATGTCCAAATCGCCGTCGCCGTCGTAGTCGAAGAAGAGGGCCTGCGTGGCGAATCCGGCGAAGTCGAGACCGTACTCCTTGGTCCGGTCGGTGAAGGTGCCGTCGCCGTTGTTGATGTAGAGCACGTTGTGCCCGTGCATCCCGAGATAGTCGACACCCGAGACGTAGATGTCGACAAACCCGTCCCCGTTGACGTCGGCCATCGTGACGCCGGTCTTCCAGGGCCCCGAGTCCGCGACCCCGGCGCGCTCGGTGACGTCCTCGAAGCGGTAATTGCCCTTGTTCAAGTAGAGCCGGTTGGGACCGACGTTCGAGGTGAAGTAGAGGTCCGGCAGCCCGTCGTTGTTGACGTCGCCCACCGCCACGCCGCCGCCGTCGTAGTAGTACAAGTAGGCGAGGATGTCGAATGTGGTGTCGTCGGGCAGCCGGTTGGCGAACGTGACGCCGGTGCGCTCCGGGGGTAGCCGCTCGAAGAGCTGCGGCTCCCGAGCACGGCCGCAGCCCGCCAGCGCCAGCGCGGCGGCGAGAGTCAGGGCGACGGGACAGCATGCCGCGCGCGGCAGAAATGGCGACGCGACCGGTGGCCCCGGAGGTGAGGCTCCCAGGGGTGTGGGGGGGTGGCTGTCAAGGAGCCGAATCGCAGGGGCCACCGGTCGCCGGAGCCAATTCATCCGACCGGTTTGCTCTCCGTGGTGTATATTGAAACGTCGCGCGCGAATGCGCGGGGCGGTCAGACCTCCAAGCACTGGAGGACGCCTATGACATGGGTTTCGACCCGCACCCTCCCTCCGATCGGGCTCCTCGTGAGCCTTGGCGCCGGCTGCGTCCATAGACACGACACGAACCCTCCCACGGCACCTCCCAGCTCGGTGGTGACGGCCGAGGACTTGGACCGCCAGCCCGGCCAGCCGATCGAGCAGGTGCTGATGGGGCGGTTCCCCGGCGTGACGGTGACGCGTGCCCCCGACGGCGCCGTGTCGGTGCGCATTCGCGGCACCACGTCGATCCGCGGCAGCAACGAGCCGCTGTACGTCATCGACGGCGTCGAGATCGAGCCCGGACCGGGCGGCAGCCTTACGGGGATCAATCCGCGTGACATCGCGACCATCGAGGTGGTGAAAGACCCCGCGGGAGAGGCGATGTACGGCGTGCGCGGCGCCAACGGCGTGATCATCATAAGAACGAAGCGTCCCGATCAGTGAGGTTACCCATGCGCTCAGCCCAGGCCCACCGACTCGTCGGATTGCTGCTTGGCGGCGTCACCGCCTGCTCGCTCCAGCACAACGCCGCGCGCGCGAGCACAGCGGGAGGGATCCCGCCGGCGACCGCGATTCCCCGTTCAGTGCTGACGGAGGAGGACGTCCAGCGCGAACCCGGCGAGCCGATCGAGCAATTGCTGACGCGGCGCTTTCCCGGCGTGCTGGTGTCGCGCACGTCCGACGGCGGCCTCTCCGTTCGCATCCGCGGCGTCGGCTCGTTCCTCTCGAGCAACGAGGCCCTGTTTGTGATCGACGACGTGCCGATGGACGTCGGCAACGGCCCGACCCTTCGGGCCATCAATCCGCGCGACATCGCCTCCATCGAGGTCATTAAGGACCCCGCCGGTCTAGCGATGTACGGGGTGCGCGGGGCCAACGGGGTGATCCTCATCAGCACGAAGCACCGCTAGCGCCCGCTTGCCCTCGGACGCCCGAAACATCAGCGGGCGATCGTTGTTGCGCGTCACGACGTACAGATCACCGCGCCGGGTCTGCACCCGCTGGATGTCGCGCGCCTGGCCCGGCACGAAGAAGCCGCTCTCCGCCGCGCGCACGGGCGCGAACTGTCCGCCGCCGTCTCCCCGTAACATCAGCCCGTAGCTCGCGCTCATGCGGCCGATCTCCGGCTGCACGCCGTC
>Ga0209158_1002532_pt1 | contig 11153 bp, 13 predicted proteins | sample GraSoiAngelo_140_FD_185897 | JGI IMG/M metagenome (GOLD analysis project Ga0209158, IMG submission 185897) | Grasslands soil microbial communities from the Angelo Coastal Reserve, California, USA - 14_0929_12_30cm (SPAdes) (version 2) | ecosystem: Environmental > Terrestrial > Soil > Grasslands ...
GTAGCAACCAGGAAGAGAGGGAATTTCTGCTACCCAGGAGCCATCGTCCTGGCGGTATAGGACAATCTTGTAATTCTCGAAGCCCATTGAGCGCGGCATTAGATCAAATCAAGTTTAGCACACCTGAAATGGCGCCTAACTAGTGGTCAAGGTTTGCAACTAAATAATGGCGTCATTTTCATGAGGAACTTCTTGCAGATGTCTTCCTCGAGTCTATAACGCTTGGAGGCACGTTAGCCTCAGGCTATTATTTTGTTTTTTCGAGGGCTTCGGTGAGGGCGGGAATGAGCTCGAAAATGTCTCCGACGATGCCGTAGTCGGCGACTTCGAATATCGGCGCGTTCTGATCCTTATTAATGGCCACAATCGTCCGCGAGCCTTTCATGCCGACCACGTGCTGTATTGCGCCGCTGATGCCCAGCGCCAGGTATAGCTTTGGCGCTACGGTCTGGCCCGAGCTGCCGATTTGGCGATCCATCGGCAGCCAACCCTCATCGCAGATGGGCCGCGAGGCCGCCAATTCCCCGCCCATCAGCTTAGCGAGTTTCGCCGCCAGAGGGATATTTTCCGGCGCTTTGATGCCGCGGCCTACAGCCACCAGAATGGGCGCCTGCGTCAAGTCAACCGCCTGTTTTGCTTCACGGAAAAGCTCGAGAGGAGTGGTGCGAATCTGCTCCGGCCGCAAATCAGTTTTGATCGCCGTGATCGGAGCGCGCGTCGCGCCGCGACTTACCTGATCGCCTCGAAAGGCCCCGGCCTGAAAAGAAACAAACCAGGGCGGAGCGCCGATAAACGTTACGTCCGCCGCAGTCTTTCCCTGGAACATTTGGCGGACAAATACGATGCGCTCCTTTTCCGCGCGATAACCAACGCAATCAGCGGTCATTCCCTTGTCGAGTGATGCGGCTAGTTTGGGGGCATAGTCGCGCACCTGGTAGGTGTGGGGCAGCAGGATGAGATCCGGTTGCAATTGCGCGATCGCCTGCCGCAGCGCAATCGCGAATCCGTCGGGCGTATATCGCTGAAGCAGATCGTGCTCGACTAACAGGACCTCCGCGACTTGATTTGCCGCTAACTCCTCGGCGAGCCCGCGCACATCTTTGCCAATCACCGCCGGAGTGACGCGACTTCCGGTTTGCGTGGCGGCGATTTGCTGCGCCGCGACCAGGGTTTCAAAGCCGACAGGATTCCATTTGCCTTCGCGTTGCTCGGTGATGACGAGAATCTTCATTTTGCGTGACGGTGATTAGAGAACGCGTGCCTCGTGGCGCAGCTTCTCGAGCAGTTTTGCGGCGGCTTCTTTCGGACTGCCGTCGATGAATTCCGTCCGCTTCGCCTTCTGTGGAACGTAAATACGCTCGACGCGCTGGGTCGGCTCGCCTGCTATGCCCAGCGATTCACGCATGATGACGGCAATCTCTTTCTTCTTTGCCGCCATGATCCCCTTCAGAGAAGCGTAACGGACTTTATTGATACCCGACTGGATCGTGAGCACGGCCGGCAGCGGCAGTTCGACCCATTGAAACCAGCCAGACTCCAACTCGCGCTTGAGCTTGAGCCGCTGCCCTTGGAGTTCAATCTGCATAATGATCGTGGCGTGAGCTAAGCCGAGCAACTCCGCGAGCAGTACGCCCGTCTGACCGAAGCCCTGATCGTCGCTCTGCAAACCGGTCAGAATTAGATCGAAATTGTCCTTCTTTAGCGCCGCCGCGATGGATTTCGCGGAGCTCAGCGGATCAAGCAGGAAGAATTTGTCATCTTCAAGATGGATTCTGCGGTCCGCCCCTTTTGCCAGGGCTTCCTTAATTACTTGTTTCGTCCGCTGCGGGCCCATGGATAGCGCCACCACCTCGCCTCCGTGCTTTTCTTTGAGCCGCAGGGCTTCCTCCAGGGCGAAGCTATCGGGTTCGTTCATTTCGAAGCCGATGTCGGTTTCGCGGATCCAAGCGCCGCTATCGGTGATCTGCAAGGGGGCATCTTTGGCCGGAACTTGCTTGATACAAACGGCGACTTTCATCTCTACCTCGATTTTCGAAAGATTGCGGCGCCGAGCTCCGGACCGAGTTCGCTTATTGCCAGCGCTTGAAAACCAGCGCGGCATTGGTGCCGCCAAAGCCGAAGGAGTTCGACAGGGCATAGTCAAACGCTGCTTTGCGCGAATGGTTGGGCACGTAGTCGAGATCGCATGCCGGGTCAGGATGCGCGTAGTTAATGGTCGGCGGCAGCTTCTGGTCGCGTAGAGCAAGCGCGCTGATTCCGGCCTCCAGGCCTCCCGCGCCGCCAAGCAAGTGTCCGGTCATCGATTTGGTCGAGCTTACCGCCAGCTTCCTGGCATGTTCGCCGAAAACGCGCTTGAGCGCGAGGGTTTCGATGGCGTCGCCCAGCGGCGTGGAGGTGCCATGCGCGTTGACATATCCGACCTGCTCGGCTCGGACGCCGGCGTCGCGAATCGCTGCGCTCATGACACGGTATGCGCCATCGCCGTTCTCTGCCGGCTGCGTGATGTGATTGGCATCTCCGGACATACCGTATCCAACGAGCTCCGCAACAATCGGAGCATTGCGCCTTTGCGCATGATCGAGCGACTCAAGGATCAGAATACCCGCGCCTTCGCCGACGACAAAGCCATCGCGTTCGGCATCAAACGGGCGGCTGGCACAGGCGGGCTGCTCGTTGCGCGTGGAAAGCGCTTTCATGGCCGCGAATCCACCGATACCCATTGGCGTGATCGCCGCTTCCGTACCGCCGCAGATCATTACTTCGGCATCCCCTCGCTCAAGGATACGAAACGAATCGCCCACCGCGTGGGCGGAGGCAGAACATGCCGTCGCAGTCGCCGAATTCGGTCCCCGAGCGCCGTAACGAATCGAAAGCACGCCCGAAGCGAGATTAATGATGGCAGCGGGAATGAAAAATGGTGAAATGCGGCCGGGCCCGCCCTCGATCAGCTTGAAGTGTTCGCGTTCAATGATGTCGAATCCACCGATGCCGGACGCGACATAGACGCCCGCCGAATCCGCGATCGATGGCGTGATCTGCAGGTTGGCCATGCGCAAGGCAAAATCGGCCGCCGCCACGGCGATCTGAATGAAGCGGCCCATCTTTTTCAGCTCTTTTTTGGCAATCCAGTTCAGCGGGTCGAAATCGCGGATTTCAGCGGCAATGCGGCAATCGAATGCGGAGGCATCGAATTGCGTGATGGGGCCGACACCGTTGGCGCCGGCTAAAAGCTTCTCCCACACCTGGTCGGTCCCGATGCCTAGAGCACAAACAAGGCCGACACCCGTTACCACTACCCGGCGCCTCAAGTACGATTCTCCTTGAAGGGATTCTGGCGAGGGGGATTATTTCTTTGCCTGGGCGTGTTTATCGATATAAGCGACGGCATCCTTCACTGTGGCGATTTTTTCGGCGTCCTCGTCGGGAATTTCGATACCAAAAGCTTCCTCAAAGGCCATCACCAGTTCGACCGTATCGAGCGAATCGGCGCCCAGATCGTCCACGAAAGAAGCCGTCGGCGTGACTTCGGCCTCATCCACGCCTAACTGCTCGACAATGATCTGCTTGACGCGTTCTTCTACACTGGCCATTCTGTTTGCCTCCGCTGCCCGCCGATCCGCGCTATTCCTTATCTTTAGCGTTTAAGCGTCCGCCCATTCTAAGCGGCGCTCCGGACCAGGTCAACCGTTCCGCATTCAGCTCATGCGCATACCGCCGTTCACGTCGAGCACATGCCCGGTTATATATCCCGCTTCCTCGCTCGCCAGAAAAACGACTGCCGCGGCGACCTCCGCGGCCTTGCCCATTCTCGCCAATGGAATCCGGGCCACCAATTCCTGTTTTATCTTCTCCGCAAGCGGGTCGGTCATGGGAGAGACAATGAATCCGGGTGCTACGGCATTGACGGTGATATTACGCGAGGCCACTTCCGTGGCAATTGCCCGCGTCAGTCCGATCAGGCCAGCCTTGGCCGCGATGTAATTCGCTTGACCGGCATTGCCGGATTGAGCCACGACGGAGGTCACGTTGATGATGCGGCCGGAGCGTTGGCGCAACATCACGGCCAGCGCCTGCTGAATACAAAAATGAGCTCCGGTAAGGTTGGTTCGCAGAACCGCTTCCCAATCTTCCGCCTTCATGCGCACGGCCAGACCATCTCGGGCGATCGCGGCGTTATTCACCAGAATATCCAGCCGGCCGAAGCGTTCGATGGCCTGATGAAAGCCGGCCTTGACTGCTTGCGGATCGCCGACATCCATCTGAAGCGCAAGTGCTGCGCCCTGTGCGGCGCCGATTTCTTCCGCGAGCCGTTGAAGCTTTTCCGCACTGCGTGCCGCGATAACAACGCGCGCCCCGGCGCACGAGAGCGCCAGGGCAATCGCCCGGCCGATCCCTTGCGATGCGCCAGTCACCAGCGCTATACGATCCTTTAAACTGAACATAACCGCAGGTGGCCGTGCATTTGAATTCAGGAGGCCCCGGCTTCTGCTTCTTGGCCTCGTATCTGCACCAGGCGATCGAGCGCGACCTGAAGTGATTTCATGTCTTCGACGTTCAGGGAATGCACCGAGCGGTCGATCTGCCGTAGCAGCCCGCTGAGCACGCGTCCCGGACCCACTTCGACAAACGTTGTGGCGCCCTGCTCGATCAATTCGCGGATCGACTCCTCCCAGCGCACCGGCAGAGTCACCTGCCGAATCAGCGCTTCTCTCGCTTCCGCTGCGCTTGTAATAGTGCCCGCGTCTACATTGGTGACCAGGGGAATCCTCAATGAGGACAATTCGGTGGCGCCCAAATCCTCCTTCAGACGCTCTTGCGCCGGGCGCATCAGTTCGCTGTGGAATGGCGCTGAAACCGGCAGCATCACGGCGCGCTTGGCGCCGGCTGCCGAGGCGTTTTCCACGGCGCTTTTCACGGCCGCGGCATCACCCGATATGACCGTCTGTTCCGGCGAATTCAAATTGGCAGGCATCACTTTCCCATCCGTAGCTTTGCGGCAAATTTCGGCGACTTGCCCCGGCCGCATGCCGAGAATTGCGGCCATGGCGCCCTCGCCGCGAGGAACCGCTTCTTGCATATATTGCCCGCGCTTTCTCACCAGCCGGACGGCATCTGCAAATTTCAGCGCGCCAGCGGCGACGAGCGCTGAATATTCTCCCAGGCTATGGCCGGCGACATAGTCAGGGCGCACGCCATTCTGTTCCAGCACGTGATAAGCGGCCACCGAAACGGTGAGAATCGCGGGTTGGGTATTCTCCGTGAGCTTCAGTGCCTCATCGGGCCCGGAGAAGCAGAGTTGGGAAATGGAGAACCCCAGCGCCCGATCCGCTTCCTCAAAGACTCTGCGGGCCACCGGAAATGAATCGGCAAGTTCCCGGCCCATGCCGGCATATTGGGATCCCTGACCCGGAAAAAGAAATACAACTCCACTCATTTGGACTCCGAGGCTCCTTCAAACTGGAAGATTATGTCCCAACCGCAATTGGCAAAGAGGAGAGCTCTCGCTCGATCCGTTCATTCAGTTGCGCGTGCGTCAATTCGGCTGCCACACGCACTGCGTTCTTTATGGCATTGGCGTTGGACCGCCCATGGCCGACGATAGCGACGCCGCGCACGCCAAGCAAAGGCGCCCCGCCGTATTCGGAGTAGTCGATGTTGCGCCGAAACTCCCGGTAGGCGCTGCGCGAGAGCACGTAACCAACCTGCGAGGCGATCGTGCTCTTGAGCGCCTTTTTAAGTACGGCGGCGATATGCTGGGCCACGCCTTCGCTGATCTTCAAAGCGACATTACCAATGAAGCCGTCGCAGACAATAACGTCCACGCTGCCCGAAAAGACCTCGCGTCCTTCAATATTCCCGACGAAATTGAGGGGCAAGTCTTTGAGTCTGTTATACACCTCTTTTGTGAGTTCATTGCCCTTGGATTCTTCCTCGCCTATGGAGAGCAGAGCCACCTTTGGGCGCCGCGTGCCGAAGATAACCCGGTAATAAATCTCTCCCATCACAGCAAACTGCAACAGGTGGCCCACTTTTGAATCCACGTTCGCGCCAGCGTCGATCAAGACCGTCACACCTCCGCGGCTGGTCGGAAAGGGTGCGGCGAGCGCCGGCCTTTGCACAGAAGGAAGCGTGCCGAGGACGAAACGCGCAACGGTCATGAGCGCGCCGGTATTACCGGCGCTGACCAGCGCATCCGCCTGTCTGTGGCGTACTAGGCGGGCCGCTACATGCGCGGAGCTGTCTTTTTTCCGTCGAAAAGCCTGCGCAGGAGAATCGCTCATGGCGATCACGTCGCGTGCTGGTACGACTTCGACCGAAAGGCCCCGCAGGGAGTGCCGCGCCAGCTCGCGTTTAATCTCCGCGGGTATGCCCACCAGCAGAACTCGAAGCCCCAATTCACGGGCCGCCAGGACTGATCCCTCCACCTCGGGGCGGGGGGCAAGGTCGCCGCCCATAGCGTCCACGGCGATGGTAATCATCTGGGAACCGCCTCGTGCGTCGTATCACTAGCCTAGATTGGCCTGGGAAGACAAAGCGCACTGGTGAACAGCTGCGATTCAGGCGGAAGTATCCATTACTTCCCGGCCCTTGTAATAGCCGCAATGCGGGCAAGCTCGATGGGGCTGCTTCATTTCATGGCAATGCGGGCATTCGGTGAAGGCCGGCGCGATTAAATGATCATGTGCCCGCCGGTTGTTCTTACGTCGTTTTGAATGACGACGTTTTGGATTAGGCATGCAAACTCCTCGCTCGCATCGCGCTCTCTCGCGCGCGATTCTATGGCGTTTTGATGGTTATGGCTATTGCTTTTTGAACCAGTCCTGCTTCAGACGAGCCAACGGCGCCATTCGCGAATCACCGGAGTGACTCTCGCAGCGGCACTCGTCGCTATTGAGGTTGGCGCCGCAATGCGGGCAGAGGCCCTTGCAATCGCAGCGACAAATGATTTTCATGGGTATGGCCAGCAAAACCTGTTCCGCAAGCACATCCGTCAGAAAGAGCCCGTCACCTTCGAAGAAGGCGATCTCGGTGTCATCCAGTTTCAGCCGAAACTCTTCCTCCCTGGAAATTGATTGCATGGGCCGGTAATAGAGATCGAAGTCGCGGGCCACCTCCTCAGCGACCGGCTCCAAACAGCGCGCACAGGCCATCTCCACGCGTGTGTGCAGTTCCCCGGAAATACGGATTTGGCAGTCCACCATTTCGGCGGTGGCCCGAACCTCCAGTGGATCGATCTGGCGAAAGTCGTGGGTATGATAATCCACCGCGCCCGGCGCGTAACTCTGGTGGAGGCGCAGCTTATGCAGGGCCAGTTCTTTGACATCGAGGAACATAAACGAAGCCTTCAAAAGCGAAAAGTCATTATACGGTGCACCCGAAGCATGTCAAGAAAACAGCCAGAGGGATTGTCAAAGAAAAAAAGGGGATGCTCAAGTCGACGCGGCGTGCCCGACGAGTTCACGATGCTGCCGCAGCAGGAAATGATCGGTCATACCGGCGATATAATCGCAGACCACGCGGTGAGGGGCCTCCCGCGCAGCCAACTCCGAGTAATATTTCGGCAGGGACTCCAGGTGCGCCAGGTAATATCGAAAAAGCTGCTCGAGGGCGTTCACGGAGCGGTCCCGCTCTTCGACGATCGCCGGATGATCATAGAGCCGGCGGTAGAGAAATCGCTTAAGCTCGCTGTTGGTTTTCGCCACCTGCGTGCTGAATCCGACCAGGCGGCGCGGCAGCCGGCGAATATCATCAGTATTCTTGGCGTCGCTCGCTGAAATCCGCCCCCGAGTTTGCTCGATCAGATCTGTCGCCAGACAGTCGAGGAGCCTTTTAATGGTTTCGCCGATCTTGAGTTTGGTTCGCCCGCCCGGATGGCTGCGATCTACCTCATCGTAGACGTCGGTAAAGAAGGGCAGTTCCTCTCTGAGCATGCCGATCTGGAGCAGACGCGCCTCAAAACCGTCGTCCAGATCGGCGGAGTTGTAGGCAATCTCATCGACTGCATTCATCAGTTGGGCTTCTATGGGAGGGCGCAGGTCCAATTGGTATTCAGCGAGTTCAGGGAGCTCGGCCGGCGCATAGTCGCGCGAGTGCTTGACGATGCCTTCGCGAACCTCGAAAGTCAGATTCAAGCCGGGGAAATCGAGATAGCGCTGCTCGAATTGCTCCACGATTCTCAGTGCATGCAAATTGTGATCGAAGCGGTCGCCGAAGTCGCGCATCAATTCGTGGAGGCGCATTTCGCCGGCATGTCCAAATGGCGGATGTCCGATGTCGTGCACCAGCGCAAGCGCTTCGGCCAGCTCGGTATTCAAACCGAGGGCCTGCGCCACGGTGCGCGCAATCTGAGCCACTTCGATGGTGTGCGTCAGGCGATTCCGGAAATGATCGGAGTAGCGGGTCGTGAAGACCTGAGTCTTTGCCTCCAAACGGCGAAATGCACGCGAGTGGATCACGCGATCGCGATCCCGCGCGTATTCGCCACGGTAGGGATGCATAGGTTCCGGCCAGCGACGCCCGCGAGAACACTTCTCGTCCATGGCTACGGCGGCCAGATCCATGAGGTCATTCTATGTCACGGCGATTTCGCGAGAAAGAACGGACACCGTGGGCAAACACGAAGAGGGCCTGAAGCGAATTCAGCCCTTTGCCTGAAGCAACTGCAAGCGCTCGTCCGCTACCTGAGCGGCCTGACTATCTGGGAACTCCTCTTTGACTTGCTTATAAAGCTTGGCCGCCTGAGTTGGATCCGAACTGCTGTAGTGATCCGCTAACGCCAGTAAGACGATGGGTTTGGGCACGAAGAGGGTCGGCTTATTGGCAAGCTGCTGGTAGAGCGGCAGCGCCTGTGAAGGTTTCCCATCTTCATCATAGACTTGTGCCAGCTTGAAACGCGCCAGGGCCGAGAGGCTCTCATCCCTACTCGACTGCAAAGACTTCAAATTGTTTTCGGCTTCGTCGTAACGCCCTAGCTTTTCGAGACTCAAAGCGGCATAGTAGCGGGACAATTGCCCAGGGCGGGTCCTGGAGTAGCGGTTGCCTACGTCCGTGAATTTCTTTACGGCGTCGGCGTATTTGTTTTTTTCGTCCAAATAGGTAACTTCAGTCGGCAGAGCGGGCTCCGCTGCGGTCCGAATCCGCGCCTGATAAATCTTCATAGCTTCTGCCATAGCTGCACTTCCCCTGGCGGTCTGTTTTTGGTTATAGAAGCGCCAGCTGAGCCCCACCAGGACGGCAAGCAGCGCTATACCACCATAGATCCAAATCTGTCGCTGATGCGAAAAAATAGCCTCAGCGCCGTGACTCAGGGTCTCGCGAATCTCATCTTTTTTCAGTTCCTTGCGGGAGATATGTTGCGGCAAACGAACCTCCTTGAAAGGGGTTCACTCAAAATCCTACCATAATCCTGCGGACAGATCGAACCGCTGGTGCCACAGTTGCAGCCAATACAAGAAGAGCGGGCCCCATCCGCATGGCGAACAGGGCCCCAGCAATCGAAGAAACGACGGACCTAAGCGTTTATGCTACGGTAACGTTCTCGGCCTGGTAGCCCTTCGGCCCCTGTTTGACCTCGAACTCCACCATCTGTCCCTCCGTCAGCGATTTGTAACCATCCATCTGAATCGCGGAGAAATGGACGAATACGTCTTCTCCCGACTGGCGCTGGATGAAGCCATACCCCTTTGCTGCGTTGAACCACTTCACCACACCTTGTTCTCTGCTCAACTTCTTCACTCCTCGTCGTGATCTTCGCCATTTGCCGGGCGTAACGCCAGTCGGTGGAGCACGGAACTTCCCGGTGAAGGGCCCTTGCACCACTACGGGATTACAAAACCCAATCAAATGCGGCGCAATGCTGGCATAAACTGCCCCCGCTGTCCAGAGCCTTTGTAGCTTATCCGGGGCGACTTATGCGCCACCACCGCCGGGCTCTGACGGAGGCGCGGGAACTCGGTTTTTGGTGCGGTTCACTTATCCTGCAGATGTGGAGCGGAGCGCGGCTGGCCTAGCCTTTTCGCCATGATCACTTCCGCACCCCCCTGAGGCGTGCGGCGCAGCTCAAATTCGTCCATAAACGTTCGCATCAGGAAAATTCCACGGCCGGAGGTCTTCAAAAGATTTTCTTCCGCGAGCGGGTCCGGCACTTCATGCAGGTCAAAGCCTCGTCCCTGATCGATGATGTGCACAACAAACTTGTCGTCCATAACCTCGAAGCTCAGTTGAATCTTCTTGTGCCGCTGCTCTTCATTTCCATAGCGGAAGGCATTGATCACACCTTCCCTTACAGACATGCCGATTTTCAAACAATCGTCATCATTGAAGCCCGCCGCTCTGGCCACGCGCTCGGTTATGCCTTCAGCCAATGCCACGCTGTCGAGCAGGGTCTCCATCGTAACTTCGATGCGGTTGGCAGCATCAGGCATGGTGTCTCATCTGGGAATCGGAGCCCACTAAGTAGCATAGCTCATGTGGAATGGCTGGCAAAAGCGGCTACCTGGGCATCAAAATGCAACCGCACAGTCAATTACGATTCCATGCTGTCGACCAGAATTTACGCGCGCTTCATCAATTTTCAACAGCGGCGTATTCACCTCCTGGGCCTGACTTTCCGAGAGGGCTCTCGGATCTCACGCCCAATATGTGCGGTCGAGGGTGCGGTACTGAATGGCCTCGCTCAAATGGCGTGGTGCGATTGATTCAGCGGAATCGAGGTCCGCAATAGTCCTCGCCACTTTCAAAATGCGGTCATGCGCGCGCGCTGAGAGGCCCAGCCGCGCCACGGCCGTTTCCAGCAACTTCTCGCCCTCGGCCGAAATCGCGCAGTACTTAGCAAATATGGCCGCACCCACTAGGCAGGCGACAATTACAAAATACTCGATCCAGCGTCGCCACTTTGGACGGAGGTGGCTACTCGGTTTAGGCACCCAACCGTGTTCCATTCAAACGATGGTACATCGGTTTCGCGTAGCGATAGCGACGCTTGCTCCTAGGGCATGTCGGGGGCAGGAGCCAGTTACCGGTAATCCCGTTTGGACTAAACCGCTAGGGCGGTAGTGGTGGCGCTGTAGTTGTGTCGGCTTATCCGGTCGCACTCGTCGCTGTTCCAGTTGAACATCTCTCCGCCTCGGAAGGCCTCTTTGCTACAGCATGGA
>Ga0209158_1002536_pt1 | contig 11148 bp, 9 predicted proteins | sample GraSoiAngelo_140_FD_185897 | JGI IMG/M metagenome (GOLD analysis project Ga0209158, IMG submission 185897) | Grasslands soil microbial communities from the Angelo Coastal Reserve, California, USA - 14_0929_12_30cm (SPAdes) (version 2) | ecosystem: Environmental > Terrestrial > Soil > Grasslands ...
GGTCGAAGAGCAGGAGGTCGGCCTGGTAACCGGGCTTCAGCACCCCCCGTCCCTTGATGCCGAACACCGCGGCCGGCTGGCCGGTCAGCCTGCGGGCAGCGTCTTCCAGCGACAGCACGCCGAGCTCCCGCACCCAGTGCCCGAGCAGGTGCAGCCCGAAGCCGGCGTCATTGAAGAATGTAAGGTGCGCGCCAGCGTCCGACAGCGACACCATGCTGGCGGGGTGGCGGAGCATGCGGCCGACCGCCTCCTCGTCGGAGTTGAGGAGCAGCGCCGTGAACACCGTGTCGAGACTTTCCTCGAGGGCCAGGTCGAGCATCAAGTCGAGCGGGTCCTTGCCCGCCTGTCCCGCCAGCTCGGCGATCGAGCGCTGCTCGAGCTCCTTGCGCGCCGACTCGACCACGCGCACCTGGCTCCACTGGCCGTTGAACAGGCGGAAGTGCGCAGGGGTCGCAAGCTCCTTACGCATTGAATTTCGAAATTTGGGATCTCGAAGAACGTTTCGAAAAGCTTCGTCTTTCTTCCCGAGAGCGGGCTTCCAGGATTCCAACCCTTCAAACGTATAGGGCGAGTGCAGCGTGAAGTCCATCGACAGCGGGCAGCACGAAACCGCGCCGACGACCTTGTGACCGCGCGCGGTAGCGTCGCGCGCGGCGTCGAGGTCCTGGAACACCGCGTCCGGATTGGTGCTGCTGTGGAGCAACGCGGCAACCACCACCGGCCGGGTCGATTGCGCCGCCAGCTCCTCGAGGAACGCCATGCGCGTGTGGCCGCCCTTGGTGAGCATGAAGACGCCGCGGCCGGCGTCCTTGAGCGAGACGACGAGGGCGCGCAGCTCCCTCTCGTCGGCCAGGCGTGAAGGCATCGGCACACCGGCTTCGCCGTTGTGGGCGGGCGAGGTGCTGGTCGAGAAGCCGATCGCGCCGGCGCGCATCGCCTCGAGCACCAGAGCGCGCATCTCGGCGATCTCGGCATCGGTGGCGACGCGCTGCGTCGCCGCCTCGCCCATCACGTAGCTGCGCAGCGCCGAGTGCCCGACGAAGCTTGCGATGTTGAGCGCAGCCCCCCGGCGCTCGAGCATGTCGAGGTACTGCGGCACCGATTCGAACTCCCAGCGGATGCCGCTCCGCAGCACTTCGAGCGACATGCCCTCGACCTGCGTCAGGTTGCGCATCACCAGGTCCCGGTCCGCGGGACGGCACGGCGCGATGGTGAAGCCGCAGTTGCCGATGATCGCGGTGGTGACCCCGAGCGCAGGCGAGGGCGAGGCGCTTGGATCCCAGGTGAGCTGCGCGTCGTAATGCGTGTGGTTGTCGATGATCCCAGGCATCAGCGCGAGGCCGCCGGCATCGATTGTCTCCTTTGCGTTGTCGGTGACTTCTCCGATTTCCGCAATGCGGCCATCCCTGACGCCCACGTCTCCATGCCGGGGAGAAGAACCCAAACCGTCGAGAAGCAGCGCGTTGCGGATCGCGAGGTCGTGCATGGGAACCAGCCAGTATACTGGCGTCTCAACGCCATGAAACGCGCGCTCGCCGTCCTGGTTTTCCTTTGCGCCACGCCGGACGTGCAGGCAGCGAAACAAGCTGCAGGCAAGTTTGCAAGCGCCCCGTCCGCCGCCCGTTCCACGGCGGCGCCCGGCCGCGGCAGCTCGCAGCTCTACAGGGATCCTCGCGGCGCGCCGCAGTTGGCGCCCGATCGCAGGATCAGCGAGCAGGACTGCAGCAAGCCGGTCGATCTACTGGCGGGGAACCTGCGGTGCAAGTAATCGTGCGAATTGCACAGCTCGCACTGGCTCTTTGCGCGCTGATGCCGTTGATCGCTGCCGCGCACGGAAATCACAAGCAGCCCCTCAAGGCCGCTGCTTCGGCCGCCGGCGCTATAGCGGTTGCACCCTCGCACTGCCCGGACGACGGCGGACCGGGTTGTGGCGGTCACGGCTCCTCGTGCATGCGCGTCGGCGAGCCGGACCTGATCGACCCCGCGCCAGCGGCCTGCGCTTTGCAACGGTCATCTGTTTCATCCCTGCTGTTTCTAGCCGGTGCGGTTGCGCCCCGGACCACCCCGCTCTCACCCTTCCCGCCGCGCGCCCCTCCCGTTTCTTCCTGACGCTGGACCCCGTAGCAACGAGTTGTCTGTAAGACGTTCCACCGTTGGGGGAACAATGAAACGGCTTTCATTGGCATTGGTTTTGTGCGCGCCGCTTGGCGCGGCGGCGTCGTGCGGCTCGGCCTTTTGCATGGTCGATACGCAATGGAGCATGCAGGGCGTCAATGTCACGCCTGGCACCCGCTTCGATTTGCATTACGAGTACATCAACCAGGACCGCGTACAGAACGGTCGGAGGCGCATCGGCGTAGGCGAAATCCCACGCGACCACGATGAAGTGCAGACGGTGAATCGCAACGTCATCGGAACGCTGGATCACAACTTCGACGCGAACTGGGGCATCACAGCCACGCTGCCGATCGTCAGGCGCACGCACTTCCACCTCAAAAACGAGGACGACGGTACCCAGACTCCGGAAAACTGGAAATTCACCGAGGTGGGCGATCTACGTCTGCTCGGTCGCTATCAATTTTCTCCGACAGAAACGCCAGAGCACACGCTTGGACAGTCCGGATTGCTCTTCGGGCTCAAGCTGCCGACGGGCAGCTTCAAGGTGCGCAACTCCGATGGGGAGCGTGCCGAACGCACGCTGCAGCCCGGCAGCGGAACGAGCGACGCGCTCTTCGGCGCATTCTTGCGTCGGGCGCTTCCGTTGAAGGACTTGTCGTGGTTTGTGCAAGGCCTCGTGCAGGTTCCTTTCACCACGAGGGAGGACTATCGACCGGGGCGACGGATCAACATCGACGCCGGAATGCGATACGAGGCAACGGAGAAGCTGGGCCTGTTGCTGCAGATGAATGGACTGATAAGAGGTCGCGATGGCGGCGCGCAGGCGGAGGCCGAGGATTCGGGCGGTCGCGCGCTATTTCTGAGTCCAGGCGTCGCCTATGCGCTGACAAAGGACCTTCAGGTTTACGGCTTTCTGCAGCTGCCGCTCTACCAGTTCGTGAATGGAGTTCAACTCGTGGCCGACCGCGCCTTGGTCGTAGGACTCAGCACACGCTTTTGAGCTCCTGCGCTAGTAGCCGATCTCCGGGTCCACCACGTTGAGGAGCGGCCGGCCGCTGCGCAGCCGCTCGATGTTCTCGACGATCCTCGGCACCGCGGTGCGCGCATCGGTGAGCGCCGCCGCGTGCGGCGTGAGCGTCAGCTTGGGATGCCGCCACAGCGCGTTGTCCGCCGGCAGCGGCTCGGGCTCGAACACGTCGAGATAGGCGTGCGCCAGGTGCCCCGAGTCGAGCGCCGCGATGAGCTCGCCGGCCACCAGGTGCCCGCCGCGCGCCAGGTTGATGACGCAGCCGCCCTTTTTGATCTTGCCTAAAACGCTCCCGTTCAAGACGCCTTTTGTCTGCGAAGTCAAAGGCAGCAGGCAGACGAGCGCGTCGCTCATGGAAGCCACGCTATGAAGATCGGTGGAGCACCTGACGCCCTCGATCGCTTTCGGCCGCCGGCTCCAGCCGGCGACGTTGAAGCCGAGGGCAAGCAGCTTGCGCGCCGCGTCGCTGCCGAGCTCCCCCAGCCCGAGCAGCCCGACGGTGCGATCGGCGGCGAGGTATTGCCTGTGCCGGTGCCAGCGGCGCTCGTGCTGCTGCGCGCGGTAGGCGTAGTGGTGGCGATGCCAGTCCAGAACGTGCGCCAGCACGGTTTCCGACATCGCCGCCACCATACCGGGATCGACCAGCCGCGCGAGCGGCACCCCCTTCGGCAGCGCGGGGTCGGCCAGCAGCTTCTCCACGCCCATCCAGAGCGACTGGATGAGTTTCACATCTGTCAGGTTTTCCAGCGTGCCGGGCGGCGGCGTCGCGACCAGAGCGACGTCGATGCGCGCTTCAGGCCGCAGCAGGATCCGGTCGCGCGGCAGCGCGCGCTCGAGGAGCGGAATCCAGTCCTCGGCCTTCTCGGTTTCGCTGGCGAAGAGGATATTCACGCGGGCGACGATGGTAGCATTCACGCGTCAATGCTTCGGCTGTTGAAATTCCTGATCCTCGCCGCCTGCGCTACGTGCGCACTCGCCCAGGACTGGCCGAAGCAGAAGCCGATCCACATCCTCGTCGGCTTCGCGCCCGGCAGCACCACCGATCTCGTCGCGCGGCTGGTCGCGCCCAGGCTTTCCGACGCGCTCGGCCAGTCGGTGGTGGTGGAGAACAAGGGCGGCGCGGGCGGCAACGTCGCCGCCCTGCAGGTGAAGCGCTCCGCGCCGGACGGCTACGCGCTGCTGGTCACGAGCGTCGCCTTCGCCGTGAATCCCAGCCTTTACGCCAACGCCGGCTACGATCCGTTCACCGATTTCGCCCCGGTGATCCTCGGTCCCAGCACGCCGAACATCATCACCGTGAATCCCGCGCTGCCGGTGAAGAATCTGCAGGAGCTGGTCGACCTGGCGCGCAGGGAGAAGCTCTCGTACGCGTCTTCGGGCATCGGCACGACGACGCACCTGTCGATGGAGCGGATCAAGATGTCCGCGAAGCTCGACATCACCCATGTGCCGTACCAGCCGGCGCAGGCCGTCGGCGCGGCGGTCGCCGGGCACACGCAGATCTCGAGCACGTCCATGCCTCCCGCCGTGCCGCACGCGCGGGCCGGCAGAGTACGAGCGATCGCCGTGACGAGCGCGCAGCGCTCGCCGGCGTTGCCCGACGTGCCGACGGTGAATGAGCAGGGCTTCTCTGGCTTCGACGACCTCACCTGGACGGCGTTTTTCGCGCCGGCCGCCGTGCCGCAGGACCTGGTCAACCGGCTCAACTCCGAGATCACCCGCGCGCTCTCCGCGCCCGACGTGCGCGAGCGCCTCTCGCAGCTCGGCCTCGACTGGCGCAGCAACACCCCGGGAGAATTCGCCGCCTTCCTGAGGGACGAAGTGCAGAAGTGGTCCAGGGCCGTCAAGGACTCGGGCGCCACGGCCGATTGAAGCGATGAAGCCGACGTCAAGGGGGATCTGGAGATGAGCACCGAAAAGGAAATCCTGGCACTCGAGGACAGGCGCTGCGCGGCGATGACCGCGGGAGATCTCGCGTCGCTCGAGAAGCTGCTGCACGACGAGCTGCTTTACACGCACTCCTCCGGAGTGATGGACACGAAGGCGAGCTGGCTGCTGTCGATGAAGTCCGGCAAGACGCGCTACAAGTCGGTGAAATGCAGCGGCCAGCAGGTGCGCATCTTCGGCGACGTGGCGCTGGTGACCGGCAGAGGGCACATCGAGGCGGAGATCAACGGCCAGCCGAGGACGCTCAGGCTGATGTTCCTCAACGCCTGGGCGAAGACCCCGCAGGGATGGAAGTTCGTCGCCTGGCAGTCCACGCCCCAGCCGGTGTGAGCGGGGCTTTCAAGGGCCGCCGCGAGGACGACCGCCTTCTGACCGGCGGCGGCCGCTACACGGCCGACCGCGATTTTCCAGGCCAGCTCTATGCATGCTTCGTGCGGTCGGATCGCGCGCATGGAGAAATTCTTTCACTGACAAAAGAAAATGCATTGAAGAGTCCCGGCGTGGTAGCCGTTTTCACGGGCGAGGATACGGCGGAGTTCAAGACGCCGCCGCCGATGGTCAGGTTTCCGGGACGCGGCGGAGGCATGCTCAAGGTCCCGCACCGCGACGTCCTCGCGCGCGGCCGCGTCCGCTACGTCGGCCAGGAAATAGCGCTCGTCGTCGCCACTTCGGCGCCGGCGGCGCAGGACGCCGCCGAGCGGCTCGACATCGAGTATCGCGAGCTGCCCGCCGTGGTCGACGCGGAGGAAGCGCTTCGGCCCGGCGCGCCGCTCCTCCACGACGATATCCCGGGGAATCTGTGCTTCGACTACGAGTACGGGGATGAGAAGGCGGCGGAGGGGGCGTTCGCGCGCGCGGTGCACGTCGCCGCCCTGAAGCTCGAGTCGACGCGAGTCGCGGGCAACCCGATCGAGCCCAAGTCCTGCGTGGTCGCGTACGACGCCGCGACCGGCAGCTTCGACGTTTACGCGCCGACGCAGGGCATGTCGATGATGCGGCCGAACCTGGGAATCATCACCGGCACGCCGCTCGACAGGATCCGCCTGCACCACGGCGACGTCGGCGGCGGCTTCGGCATCCGCTCGCAGGCCTACCCGGAATACTGCGCGCTGATGCTCGCCGCAAGATCGCTCGGCAGGCCGGTGAAATGGGTCGGCACCCGCTTCGAGACCCTGGTGAGCGATCATCACGGCCGCGGCATAACGCTTAACGGCGAGCTCGCCCTCGACCGCGACGGCAGGTTCCTCGCGCTGCGGGTGCGCTGGGTCTGCAACATGGGCGCCTACCTGTCGCAGCCGGGGCCGCTGATCAACAGCCTCAATCCTTCGTTGCATGCGATCAACGCGTATCGCATCGCGGCCCTCCATGGCCGCCACAGGCTTGCGCTCACCAACACGACGCCGACGACCGCCTACCGCGGCGCGGGGCGGCCGGGCGTTTCCTATCTGGTGGAGCGGCTGGTCGACGAGGCGGCGCGGCAGAGCGGCATCGACCGCATCGAGCTTCGTCAGCGCAACCTGATTCCGAAGGCGGCGTTCCCCTACAAGACCCCGACCTCGACCTACGACAGCGGCGACCCGCCCGGGCTTTTGCACGAGGTTTTAAAGCAGTCCGACTGGGAGCGATTCGAAAACAGGCGTGAAGAGGCAAAGAAGCGCGGCAAGCTGCGCGGCATCGGCTGCGCCGTTTTCATCGAGCCCTCGGGCGGCGGCGCCATCACGAAGGAGGAGGCGGCGATCAAATTCGGCGCTTCGGGCGACGCCACGCTGTTCGCGCTCTCCGGCGCATCGGGGCAGGGCCACGAAACGGTGTATCCCGAGATCGTGGCCGGGATCTTCGGCATCGACCCCGGCAAGATCGTCCTGCGCGCGAGCGACCCGGCCGGGCCGGCGTTGACCGGCGGCGGCACGGTCGGCTCGCGCTCGACGGCTTCGCACGGCGCCGCCCTCGCGGCGACCGCGCGCGAGGTGGTGAAAAAAGGCCTCGACCTTGCGGCGAAGCAGCTCGAAGTCGCCCGGGAAGACGTCGAATTTTCCGAGGGGAAATACCGCGTGAAGGGCACCGACCTGGCGATTTCGTTCGAGGAGATCGCCCGCCGCTACGCAGCGGCCCTCGACACCCTGGGGAGCGTTCCGACCCCGATGACATTCCCGGGCGGCGCGCATGTCGCGGAGGTCGAGATCGACCCGGAAACCGGCACGGTCGAGGTGCTGCGCTACGTCGCGGTCGACGACTGCGGCCGCGTCATCAACCACGTCCTGCTCGAGGGGCAGCTGCACGGCGGCATCCTGCAGGGCATCGGCCAGGCGCTGATCGAGCACTGCATCTACGAGCCTTCGAGCGGGCAGCTCCTCACCGGCTCGTTCATGGACTACGCCATGCCGCGCGCCCACATGCTCGGGGAGGTGAAGCTGTTCGACAAGTCGGTGCCGACGCCGGGCAACCCGCTCGGCGTCAAGGGCGCGGGCGAGGCCGGGACCGTCGGCGCGATCCCCACCATCGCCAACGCCGTGATCGATGCGCTGCGTCCGCTCGGCATCGATCAGCTCGACTTTCCCTACTCGCCGGCGCGCGTCTGGGCGGCCATCCGCGAGGCGAAAGGATGAATCTGCGCATCGACCTCTTCAACCACGTGATGCCGCTGCGCTATCTCGAGATGCTCAAGCAGCACTCGAAGGACGCCGGCATCGTCAAGCGCATGTCGAACCTGCGCATGCTGTGGGACATCGAGGCTCGCGTCGCCATGCTGCGCGAGAAGTTTCCGGAAGTACAGCAGGTGCTGACGCTCGGCCTGCCGCCGCCCGAGCTGCTCGGCGGGCCGGCGTTCTCGCCCGAGCTGGCGCGCATCGCGAACGACGGCATGGCCGAGATGTGCCGCAAGTGGCCGCGCGAGTTTCCGGCCTTCGTCGCCTCGCTGCCGATGAATAACGTGCCCGCGGCGCTGGAGGAAATGGACCGCGCCATCGGCCAGCTCGGAGCGCGCGGCATCCAGCTCTGCACGAGCGTCGCCGGGCGGCCGCTCGACGAGCCCGAGTTCCTACCGGTGTTCGAGCGCATCACTCGCCACCACGATGCTCCGATCTGGATGCACCCGGTGCGGCCGGCAACGCGCGCCGATTACGCCAGCGAGCCGAAGTCGAAGTACGAGATCTGGCAGGTGCTCGGCTGGCCCTTCGAGACCAGCGTCGCCATGGCGCGCATCGTGTTTTCGGGGATGTTCGTGCGGCTGCCGAAGATGCGCATCATCACGCATCACTGCGGCGGCATGATTCCGTATTTCACCGGGCGCGCCGAAACGCTGTGGGCCCAACTGGGTTCTCGAAGTGTGGATGGTGAGGAAACCGAAGTGCTCAAGCGACTTCAAAAACCTCCAATTGAATATTTCAAGATGTTCTACGGCGACACGGTGCTCGGCGGCGCGGCGGCGCCGCTCGCCTGCGGCATCGCGTTCTTCGGCGCCGACCGCGTGGTGTTCGCGAGCGACTGCCCGTTCGATCCCGAGGGCGGGCCGATGTTCATCCGCGAGGGCATCCGCTCGGTCGAGGAGCTCGGCCTGCCGGAACGCGACAAGCGCAAGATCTACTTCGATAACGCGGTCAAGCTGCTGCGCATGGAAGGAAAGCTGTGAAGCGATTTCTGCTGCCGGCCCTGGCGCTGGTCTCGTTCAATGCGGCTGCGCAAACCTATCCCAGCCGCCCCATCACGCTGGTGGTCCCCTACACGCCGGGAACCGGCATCGACATCATCGCGCGCACCGTCGGCCCGAAGCTGAGCGAGCGCTGGAAAGAGGCGGTGATCGTCGACAACAAGCCCGGCGCGAGCGGCAACATCGGCGCCGCAGCGGTGGCCAAGGCCCCGCCCGACGGCTACACGCTGATGGTGACGGTGAATACCTTCACCATCACGCCTGCGCTGTACAAGTCGATTGCGTACGATCCGGTGAAGGACTTCGCGCCGGTCGGGCGCGTCGCCAACGGCAACCTCGCGCTGGTGGTGAATGCGGCGGCGCTGCCGGTCAGGAACCTTGAGGAGCTCAAGGCTGCCGCGCGCGAGCGCAAGCTGAACTACTCGTCGCCGGGCAACGGCACGCCGCAGCACCTTGCGGTCGAGCTCCTGAAGCAGCGTCTCGGGATCGACATCCTGCACGTGCCTTACAAGGGCGCAGCGCAGGCGCTCACCGACCTGCTGGGCGGCCAAGTACAGCTCGCGGTCCTTCCGGTGCACACCGCGCTGCCGCACGCCAAGGCCGGCAAGCTCACGGTGATCGCGGTTTCCGGCGAGCGGCGCTCGGTGCTCGCGCCCGATTCGCCGAGCTTCGCGGAGCTCGGGCTCGCGAACCTCGACATCGACCTCTACTTCTGGATCGCGGGCCCGGCCGGCCTGCCGCGCGAGATCGTCCGGAAATGGAACCAGGAGATCGCGTCCATCGTCTCGGCGCCGGAGGTGCGCGAGACGCTCATGAAGCAGGGCATGGTGCCGGCGCCCGGCAGCCCCGAGGAGATCTCGGCGCAGATCCGCGCCGACGTCGAGCGCTGGAAGAAATTCATCGCCGAGACCGGGATCACGGCCGATTAGAGCCCGAGGATGCGCTCGGCGTTCTGGTGGAAGATCTTCTCCATCACCGCGTCGGGGTAGTCGAGCTCCTGCCACTCCTTGAGGAGGCGCGCGTAAGGCAGGCTCGGGTAGTCGCTGCCGAACATGATCTTGTCCTGCAGCCGCGCGCGCATGTCGACCTTGAGGCCCGGCGGAAAATATTTCGGCGCCCAGCCCGACATCTCCCAGTACACGTTGCCCTTGTGCAGGGCGACGGCGGTGGTCTCGTCGACCCACGGCCAGCCGGGATGCGCCATCACGATCCTGAGATTGGGAAAGTCGGCCGCCAGCTCGTCGATCGACGAGGGGTGCGCATGGCGGATCTTCGCGCCCATGCCGCCGGGGAGCCCGGCGCCCATGCCGGTGGTGCCGACGTCGATCATCACCGCCGCCTTCAGCTCGTCGATCACCTCGAACAGCGGGTAGTAGCGCCGGTCGTTCACGGCGAAGTGCTGCATGATCGGGTGGAAATGAAAGCCGAGAAGGCCCAGCTCCCGAACAGCTTTTCTTGCTTGAGCCAAAGCAAGATCCCCTTTTGCCGGCTCGAGCGCGCCCCAGGCCTGGATGATGCGGTCGGGGTGCCGCTGCCACATCGCCTTCACGGATTCATTGGTGACCGGCGGCGTGCCGATCGTGGTCTCCAGGTCGAGCGCCACCAGGACCGCCTGCACGCCGGCGTCGGTGAAGTCCTTGATGACCTGGTCCTCGTCCCTGGCGGTCCAGCGGCGGTTCCAGTATTTCGCCAGCGCCTCGACATACGGCCCCTGGCAGGCGATCCACTCCTTCGTGCCGGGATAGCAGTGCAGGTCAATGATGCGCATTGCGGGCCGCCATCTCTGCCAGCGCTTTCTTGGAGACCTTGCCGAAGGTCGAGACCGGGAAGTCGTCGAGGATCTGGAGGCTCTCGGGTAGCTTGAATTTTGCAATTTCTTTTTTCATCAGGAAATCCACGAGCTGGGGGAGATTTAAAGAACGGCCCTTCCTGAGCACCACACAGGCGCACATGCGCTCCCCCAGGTTCGGGTCGGGCACCGGCACGCAGGCGACGTTCTGCACCGCGGGGTGCGAGAGGATCAGGTTCTCGATCTCCTCGGCGCTGATTTTCTCGCCGCCGCGGTTGATGAGGTCCTTCTTGCGCCCCTCGACCACGTAGTTGCCCGAGGGGTGCCGGCGCATGAGGTCGCCCGAGCAGTAGAAGCCATCGCGCGTGAAGGCCCTGGCGTTGTATTCCGGCACGCCGTAGTAGCCGCGCAAGGTGTACGGGCCGCGGCAGATGAGCTCGCCCACCTCGCCTGGTGCTACCTCGCGGCCTTCGCCGTCGACCAGGCGCACTTCGTCGTCCGGGCAGATCGGCCGCCCGCAGGTCTCGAGCTTGGCTTCCTGCGGATCGTCCAGCCGCACGAAGAACAGCATGCCCTCCGACATGCCGAAGTTCTCCTGCACGAAGCCGCTCGGGATGAGCT
>Ga0209158_1002537_pt1 | contig 11148 bp, 6 predicted proteins | sample GraSoiAngelo_140_FD_185897 | JGI IMG/M metagenome (GOLD analysis project Ga0209158, IMG submission 185897) | Grasslands soil microbial communities from the Angelo Coastal Reserve, California, USA - 14_0929_12_30cm (SPAdes) (version 2) | ecosystem: Environmental > Terrestrial > Soil > Grasslands ...
GCAAAAACCGTGAAACCCTTGCTGTTCTGGTTGTAATTCTGCGTCGTGTTCGGATTGAGCTGGATGCGTTGCCCAATCAGCAAGGAAGTCTCGCGGGACTGGTTGAAACTGAACCGGCTGGAGAAGACAGTGAAGCCAGTGGAGATGGGCCGGTCAAACAGATAGGGCTCGGTAAAACCGAACAGGAAATTGCGCTGCCGGTCGCCGAATTCGGTGGAAAAGGTGAGCGTCTCGCCCAGTCCCAGGAAGTTATTGGTCTGGTAGCTGAGCCCAATAAAGCTGCCGGCGATGCCGCTGACGCCGCCAGTCAGGCCGATGGACTGCTTACCCTTTTCCTTGACCTTGAGCGCGATGTCTACTGTGCCGTCCTTAAGGTTTCGCTTGATTTCGGCGTGCTCGGGTTTGATAGGCTCGAAGTAATCGAGCTGGTTCAACCGCAGGATACTGACTTCCCACAGGCGATTGTTGAACAGGTCGCCTTCGTCCAGCAGGATTTCGCGCCGGATCACCTTGTCGCGGGTGGTGACGTTGCCCTGGAACTCTATTCGGCGGACGGAAAACTGCTTTTGCTCGTCGAATTCGAGCGTCAGATTGACGACCTTCTTCTCCTCATCCACATCCGTGACCGGCTGGGCGACGAAGTCGATGTAGCCATACTGACCGTAGACCTTCCGGTAGTCCTCCAGGGCTTTACGCACTTTGTCCACGGCGAAGATGTCGCCTTCCTTGAGCGGAAAAACCTGCTGCAGGAACTCTGTTTTGAAGAACAGCCCTTTGTCCGGGTCCACGTTTCGCACGAACAACTTGCCCATGCGGAACCGCTCGCCCTCTTCTATGGGGATGGTGATGTTGGTGTTCTTGCCGCGCTTGCGCCCGACGACCGGCATCGGCACCGGGAGGCCGGCGCGATGGATATCCACGGTATCGGTGACCGGGTCCTTGACCAGCACCTTGAAGTAGCCATTGTCCTGATAAAGCCCGCGGATGCCCACCTCGAGGTCTTCGGACAGCTTGCGGCGGTCGTACGTTTTCGCTAACACGTTCAGGGACATGATGCCCAGGGGGATGGCGTAGGGCCGCGAATGGCGCATGGCGCGGACGATCCTGCGTTCGGAGAACGCCTTGTTCCCCTGGATGTGGATCTTTCCGACCTTTACCTTGGGGCCTTCCTCCACAACAAAAATCAACTTGACCGCGTTGGTGGCGGCGATGCGCTCGTAGGTGGGCTTGACCACGGCAAACTGACGCCCGCGCTCGCCCAGCAGCTCCCGGAGGACGACCTCCGCCTTCTTGATCCTGGTAGGATCGAACTGGCTTTCCACCGAGAGCCCGACCTTGCGGTCCTTGAAGCGCTCCAAGATTTCCGACTCCGTGACCGACTTGGCGCCCTTGTACTCGATGCGGCGGATGATGGGCCGCTCTTTCACATAGAAGACGATGATCTTCGCGTTGGGGTGGTCGCGGCTATCCTCCACCTCGAGCCGGATTTCCTCGAAAAACTGCGTGTTCCACAGCGCCTGGAAATCCCGCCGGAGAGCCTCTTCGTTGTAGGGGTCATTCGGGCGGGTGAAGATGCGCGCCCTGAGTGTGTCGGTGCGGATGCGCCGGTTACCCACGAAGTCCACGCGCTCCACAATGGCTTGCTGTTGGGCAGGGTTCGCGTCCAAGACGGGCCGGCCGGAGGCCAGCGCCCAGGACAGCCCCCCGCCAAGGCAGAAAATCGTAGCGACCAGGAACACCCCTAGAGGAAGGGAGAAAAGCGGCAGGCAGATTTTTTTTCGTGCGGCCGTACTAATTCTCAAGGCCGCGCCCCCCAACGCAAAATGTGTGTACCCCCGCCGGCCCCGGACAGAACCGGCTGTCTGCGTAGGATTCGCTACTGGACGACCGGGGTTGCTTCGGCTACTGGCCGGAAGCTCAGGCCGTCGCCGGACACGATCACCTCAAGCGTCGCCGGGCGTTGCAGACCCCCCTGGATCAGCGCTTCCGACAGTGGGTCTTCCACGTACTTCTGCAGGGCCCTGCGCAGCGGCCGCGCGCCGTAGCTCCGGTCCCCGCAGGTTTTATCAAGGATCCACTGGCGCGCTTCCGGCGTCACGACAATCTGCACTTGCCGGTGGATCAGCGTGTCGTTGATCTGCCCGACCAGCAGGTCAATGATGCGCAATAGGTCATTTTCATTGAGCGGGTTGAATAGGATGACCTCATCGAGCCGGTTGAGGAATTCGGGATTGAAGACGCGCTTCACCTCATTGAGCACCAGATCGTCCATGCTCTTCGTGCTGCCTTCCTCGGCCGCAGACTGGAAGCCCATCGTGGAGCGCTTCTGCAAATGGCGCGCGCCAAGGTTGGAGGTCATGATCAGGATGGTGTTGCGGAAGTCCACGGTGTTGCCGAGCCCGTCGGTCAACTGGCCGTCCTCGAACACCTGCAACAGGATGTTGTAGACATCCGGGTGCGCCTTTTCGATTTCATCGAGCAGGATCACCGAATAGGGGGTGCGCCGCACGCGCTCGGTCAGTTGCCCGCCCTCCTCGTAGCCCACGTAGCCTGGAGGCGCGCCGATCAATTTCGACACCGAGTGCTTCTCCATGTACTCGGACATGTCGAAGCGCACCAGTGATTTCTCGCTGCCGAACAAAAATTCCGCGAGCCGCCGCGCCACTTCGGTTTTGCCCACGCCGGTCGGCCCCAGGAACAGGAAGCAGCCTACCGGGCGGCCCGGCGCCTTCAGGCCCGCGCGGCTGCGCCGGATGGCGCGCGCCAGAGCGGTGATCGCCTTCTCCTGGCTGATGACGCGCTTGTGCAGCTGCTCCTCGATGCGCAGCAGCTTCTGCTGCTCGTCTTCCTTGATCGAGGTCACCGCGATGCCCGTCCACCGCCCCACGACTTCCTCGATGTCTTCGCGGGTGACGATGCCGGTAGTGGAATCGTCCAGCTTCAGCTTTTCCCGCACGACCCGCAGATTCTCTTTTTCTTTCCGCTCTTCCTCGGAGTAGAACCGCGCTTTCTCAAACTCGTGGTTGGCGATGGCGGTTTCCATGCGGTGTGTGATGAATTTCACCCGCTTCTGCACTTCGGCGACCTCGTCGGGCAGCGTCGCCTGGCGCAGCTTGACTCGCGCGCCAGCCTCATCAATCAGATCGATAGCCTTGTCTGGGAGGTAGCGATCGGGGATGTACCGGTTGGAGAGATAGACGGCGTAGCGGATGGCCTCCTCGTTATAGGTGACGGCGTGGAACTTCTCGTAGCGCTCGCGCACACCCTGTAGGATGCGGATGGCCTCATCCTCGCTCGGGCCGGTTACTTTGACCGACTGGAAGCGGCGCTCGAGCGAGCGGTCTTTTTCCACCGACTTGCGATATTCGCCTGGGGTGGTCGCGCCGATGCACTGGATCTCACCGCGGCTCAGCGCTGGTTTCAGGATGTTCGCGGCGTCGAGCGAGCCTTCGGCGGAACCGGCGCCCACCAGTGTGTGCAGCTCGTCAATGAACACGATGGCGTTCTGGCTCTCCATCAACTCCTTCATAATCGTCTTCAGCCGCTCTTCAAACTGCCCGCGGTACTTGGTGCCGGCCACGATCAGGGAAAGGTCGAGGGAAAGGATGCGCTTGTCGGCCAGAAACGGGGGGACGTCGCTGTCAGCGATGCGCTGCGCCAGCCCCTCCACAATGGCGGTCTTGCCCACGCCCGGCTCCCCGATCAATACCGGATTGTTCTTCGTGCGCCGGCACAGGATCTGGACCACGCGTTCGAGTTCTCGCTCGCGCCCCACCAACGGATCGAGCTGCCCTTCCATGGCCGCCTGCGTCAGGTCGCGGCTGAACTCAGCCAGCAGCGAAGTCTCTTTCGGACGGTTCACCGGAACCTTTTCGCCGGCGCTTCGGGCCAACTCCTCGCGGAGCGTGGAGAGCCGCAGCCCGCGCTCCTGCAGGATTTCCGCGCCGAAGCATTTCTCTTCCCGCAGGATGCCCAGCAGCAGGTGTTCAGTGCCGACGTGCTTGTGGCCCAGCCGTTCGGCCTCTTCCGTGGCAAAGTTCAGAATGCGCTTGCATTCTTGGCTGAGCGGGACCTCCACGGAGGTGGAGATCCGCTCGCGGATGGTGATGCGAGACTCGATCTCCTTGCGGATCGATTCGATCGATCCGTGCGACCTTAGGAAGCGATTGGCCAGCGCCTTGTCTTCCCGCATCAGGCCGAGCAGCAAGTGCTCTGTCTCGATGTACGGGCTGCCGTATTGGCTGGCTTCGTACCGAGCAAAAAAGATCACGCGCCGGGCTTTCTCTGTATAGCGCTCAAACACGGTTCAGCTCGATTCTCCCTCAGATCGCCTTGCAAGTTCTCCTTAAACTTGTTCTGCACTCCGGAGCACACCGTGCTCCAATCGCATCACCCGGTCACATCGCCGCGCTAGCGCCGCATTGTGCGTCGCCAGAATGGAACTCAAGTGATGGCTGCGGTGCAAGTTCTGCATCAGAGTGAAAATTGCATCTGCGTTTCGCTCGTCCAGATCACCGGTAGGCTCATCCGCCAGCAGCACCGCCGGCTCGTTGGCCAGCGCCCGCGCAATGGCTACACGCTGCTGTTCGCCACCGGAGAGTTCCCCTGCCCGCTGCCGCGCCCGTCCCGCCAGCCCCACTCGGTTCAACCACAACTCGCCGGCCTCGAGCGCCCGTCCCTTCTCGACTCCTCTAATGAGCAAGGGCATGGCCACATTCTCACCGGCGGTAAAATCCGGCAGCAGATGATGCCTCTGCCAGACAAACCCCACCGCAAGGCTGCGAAAATCCGCAAGCGCCGCGTCTGAAAGCGCTTCCACCGCCTTCGTGTCGAAGTATACTGTACCGCTTGTTGGCATGTCCAGCGCAGCCAGCAGATGCAAAAGCGTGCTCTTTCCCGCACCCGAGGGTCCTACAATCGCCACCATTTCTCCCTCGACTACAGCTAGATCGACGCCTGCCAGGATGGTCACTTCCGACGCGCCTGTGCCATACACCTTGCGCAAACCACGCGCCTCGAGCACCACTCTCGGGCCCAAGGCTTCTTCTGGGCAGCCGCCTGCCTGACGGTGTTGGATCGCCATCGCCGCTGCGTTTTGCGTGGTCACGTCTCGCACTCGCTTGGCCTATCCTGTCTATTCGTTCACTACCTAATCTTAGATGCCAGATCCCCGACCTAGTTTACGTTTCTTCTTTCCTTCTGCCCGATTTCCTCCGCCCGAGCCCTGCTCTACAACCGGTGTAGCTCAATCAACTTCACATTTGCGCCCAACGGCTGCCTCATTGCACGTCTGGGTACTTTTTGTCCCCGCGCCGACTGTACGCAGTATCCTGCAAGCCATTGAGAACGCGGCGATTGTAGTACGGACCCCATGAACCCCTGCTGCCTCCACAACAAGCTTGCACAGCGCCCTTGTGCGTACCCTAGTATTAGTGCACGCTGCTCGCCAAAACTCTCCATTTTCACTCGATTGTCGCTTACCAGGAAGCTCCACCGCCCCTTCTGCGGAGCACGATGCCTCAGGAGGCCGCCTTCGCCCTCGCAGTCGAGGCACCTGGGGCGCGAGAGCAGGACCAAGTCTTCACACTTCACCTCACATGCTCGCTCAACGCTCCCTTGACGGTACTATTCGTAGCGCAGGATTTCAACCGGGAGGATGCGCGCGGCCGAACGGGCAGGGACAAACGTTGCGGCCACGCTGATCGCGAGTGCCGCCGCAGCAATCCACGCCCCGTCGAGGCCGTTGGGATGAAACGGCACGAAGGGAACGGCATAAACCTGGGGGTCGAGCGGGATCAGACGATAAGAGTCAGCTGCCCAGGCAATGCCATAGCCTGCGACCAGCCCCGCGCAAGTACCCACCGCGCCGACGGCAAGCCCCTGGAGAATGAAAATGTTGCGTACCTGTTCGCGCCGCGCCCCCATGGCCATGAGCACAGCGATGTCGCGCGCCTTGTCGCTCACGGTCATCGCCAGCACCACCAGGATGTTGAGGCCGGCAACAAAAGTGATCAGTCCGATGAAGATCGCCGTCACCAGCTTTTCCAGGCGCAGCGCGCGGAACAGCGCGCGGTTTTCGTCCATCCAGGTCGTTGCGGAGTAGCCCGGCCCGGCTTTCCGCGCCAGCACACCAGCCAGCTCGGCTGCGCGGTCGGATTGCTCTATGCGGAACTCGATCACGTTCACTAAGTCGCCTGTGCCGGCCAGGCCCTGGCCTGCCCCTAGCGTTATGAAGCCCCAATTGGCATCGTAATCGTAGAACCCGGAGTCGAAGATGCCCGCGACGCGGAACCGCCTCGACCTCGGTACCATCCCATACGGCGTCAGCCGGCCCTGCGGGCTGGTCAGCGTAACGTAGTCCCCGGCGCCAATCTTCAGTTCCTGCGCCAGGATCCGCCCCAGCAGAATTGCGTCCATGCCATCCGCATCGGCGGCGAAGTCGGCGGCGCCGGCCACCACGCGGCGGAGGGCTTCATTCGAGCGACGCTCAAGTTCCGGGTCGATGCCTTTCAACACGATGCCGCGGGCGCGGCCACCAGCGGAGAGCAGTACGGTCTGGTAGATGGCTGGGGCAGCGGCGCGCACGCCGGGCGTAGCCCTCAGCTCCTCGGCCAGCGCACGGTAGTCGCGCAGGCCGTCGGCGCCGGGACGCGTCAGGTTGACGTCTGCGGTGACACCAAGCAGGCGGTCCCGGATCGTCTGGCGGAAGCCGGTGTTCATCGCCAGCGCAATCACCAGCGTTCCCACACCTGCCGCCACGCCCGCCACTGCCAGCAGCGTCACCAGTCGCAGCACCGCCGGCCGGTGCGGCGAGCGCAGGTAGCGTCGGGCCACTAACCATTCGAACTTCATTGTTCTTCGCCGGGAGCTTGTGGCTCATTGCCGGCCGGGGCTTCCGGCCGCAGCAGCGGAAAGAGGATGACTTCGCGGATGGAATGCGAATCGGTGAGCAGCATGGTCAGCCGGTCGATCCCGATGCCTTCGCCAGCCGTCGGCGGCATGGCGTAGCTCAGCGCGCGGATGTAGTCCATGTCCACTTCCTTGGGGACCTCCTCTCCTCCCTGGGCCACCTGCTCACGGAAGCGCCGCTCCTGCTCGATAGGATCGTTCAGCTCGGAGAAAGCGTTGCCCAACTCGAGCCCGCCGGCAAAGAATTCAAATCGCTCGGCGAGCGAAGGATCATCGGGGCGGCACTTCGACAGCGGAGAAATGGCGGCCGGAAAGTCATACAGGATCGTCGGCTGGATCAGCTTTTCCTCCGCGACGGCCTCAAACAGCAGGCCGGTCAGCTCGCCCTCGGAGAACTGGCCGGAGCTGCCAATGGGCTCCAGCCCTGTCTTGCTCGCCCAGAGATTGTAGCGCTCCACGACAGCGCGCGGACCGCTGGGCGCCGCGAGTTGGGCGACTGTGGGGGGCGCGCCAGCCTCAGCGGGCCAGTAGCGGCAGATGGCTTCGCGCATGGAAAGTCGCTGCCAGCGACTGAAGTCTATTTCGTGTTCGCCGTAGCGGATGGTGGTAGACCCGCAGACCTTTTTCACCAGGCCCTGGAGCAGCTCCTCGGTCAAATCCATCAGGTCGCGGTAGTCGCTGTAGGCCTGATAGAACTCCAGCATGGTGAACTCAGGGTTGTTTCTGGTGGAGATCCCCTCATTGCGGAAGTTGCGGTTGATCTCATAAACGCGATCCAGGCCTCCCACCACCAGCCGCTTCAGATAGAGCTCTGGCGCGATGCGCAGGTAGAGATTGAGGTCGAGAGCGTTGTGGTGCGTGACGAACGGCCGCGCCGCGGCGCCACCGGCAATCGGCTGCATCATCGGCGTCTCTACTTCGATGAAGCCTCTGGCTTCGAAGAAGTTGCGCAGTTCGCGGATGATCTGAGCGCGTCGCGTAAAGATCTGCCGCACTCCCTCGTTGACGATCAAATCCAGGTAGCGCTGGCGGTAACGAAGTTCGACGTGGGTCAGCCCGTGCCATTTTTCCGGCAGGGGCAGCAGCGCCTTGGTCAGCAGAGTCAATTCCTCCACCCAGAGCGTCAGCTCATTGGTCTTGGTGCGGAAAAGATGCCCGGCGACGCCGATGATGTCGCCCATGTCCAGGAGTTGGAACAGCCGGAAGCCTCGCTCGCCCACCACGTCCAGCTTGACGTAGATCTGTAGCCGTTTTCCCTGCCCCAGGATATGCGCGAAACCTGCTTTGCCGTGCAGCCGCAGCGTCAGGATGCGCCCCGCCACGCGGGCCGGCACTTTTGTCGCTTCCAGTTCCGCGGCGCTGCGCTCGCCGTACTTTTCAAGAATCTCGGCCGGGGTCGCGGTCCAGTCAAACTTGTGGGGAAAAGGCTCATGCCCCAGGGCTTGGATCTGCTCGAGCTTTTTCTGTCGCTGAAGATACTGGTCGAGCGGTTCAAAGGGCAAGCGGAGATCCTTTCACAGGGCCCCAGAACACCATCCGGGATACACACAACGCAAATCGAGCGGCAGTATAGCGAGCGGCCCCCGGTAGCGCAAGGACTCGGCTGAAACGCCGAAAGGTCTGCAATTAAGTTATTGAATACGCTGAGACAAAGTTACACGAGGCCCTTCCGGGAACTCATTGGCTTTGCAAGGCGCTGGAAGCACCTAGGTCTTATGGTGAGACTATCTTGTTGCGGATGGCATAGTGAACAAGCTCAGTGAGGGAATGGAGGCCAAGTTTGAGCATGATCTTAGCTCGGTGGGTCTCAACTGTCCTGACTGTGATTCCCAGCGCCTCAGCAATTTCCTTGTTAGTTCTTCCCTCTCCCAGAAGTCGGACGATTTCGACCTCGCGCGGGGTTGGGCGGCCTTGCGCCAGCTTCCTTCGCTTAGGTTCGCTTGCCGCCTTGAGAAACCCCTCCAAAACGATCTCGGATACCTTGGGGGTGAGGAAACGCTTGCCGTCAGAGACGCTTTTCACGGCTTGCACCAGGCAGCCCCCAAGATCGGATTTCAAGACGTACCCGCGAGCTCCTGCTTCCAGTACTCGGCGCACCATCTGGTCCGACTCATGCATGGTGAGGATGAGAACCTCGGTTTTCGGAACTGCCTCTCGGATCTGGCGCGTTGCCTCCAATCCGTCCAGCTCGGGCATAGTGATATCCAAGATCGCGACGTCTGGCTTTAACTCCCTCGCTTTTTCGACGGCATCTCGGCCATCCACTGCCTCACCGACAAGCTGCCAACCCCGCTGGGCCCGGACGAGTGTCTTCACTCCACGCCTGACGAGTTCGTGGTCGTCAGCCACCAGGATGCGAAGCTTCTTCGAGTCTCTAGTCATTCACGGGTATCGTCGCACGCACAGTTGTGCCGCGACTGCTGGAATCAACATCCAGCCGGCCGCCGATTTGCTTCACTCGCTCGTGCATGCTCGGGATACCGACCCCCACTCCTGACGGGAATCCGCCGGTCTGTTTCCGCTCGCTGTCTGAAATCCCACGGCCTTTGTCGCTGACTTCCAGGGTGACATTATCTGCATTGCGGTCGATTCGTATCTTGGCCTGGAGGCTTCCCGAATGGCGCTGGATGTTGGTGAGACTCTCTTGCACCACCCGGAATAGAGCCAACTCGACATCTGGTTTCATCCGTCCGAAACGCGGTGACACTTCCAGTTCCACCTGGATCCCGCTTCGCTTGGTGAAGCCGTCCACGTAATCGCGAATCGCATCCTCCAGTCCACCCTCGTCCAGCATTGGCGGGTGCAATAGGTAAGAAAGCGTGCGGACTTCTCGGATGCACCTGTCCGCCAACACCTTACACTCGGAAAGAAGCCTACGTGATTTTCGCTCGACCGAAGGAATTGAACCACGGAGTTGACCAAGCATTGTTGCCAAAGCGACGAGGTCTTGGCCTGTCGAGTCATGCAACTCCCGCGCGATTCTCCGTCGCTCTTCGTCCTGCGACTGCAGAAGTTGTCCGGAGAGGCGTCGCAGCTCCTCTTCGGCCTGCTTTCGATCTTCAATATCGGTGTTCGTCCCGTACCACCTTACGATGCGTCCTTGCGCATCGCGCAGCGGTACGCCACGTGACAAGAACCAACGGTACGTCCCGTCCACTCCCCGGTGGCGTTCTTCTTGCTCGTAAGGCGTTCCATTTAGCACCGACTCGTGCCAAGCCCTAAGCACCCGATCTCGGTCCTCGGGATGAAGCATAGTCTGCCAGCCATTGCCTCGCAGTTCTTCCAGCCCTAGCCCGGTGTCAGAGCGCCAACGGTCGCTGCAATAGTCAATTGTGCCGTCAGGCGGGCCGCTCCAGATCTGCTGCGGGATCGCATCGATCAGCGCCCGCGACTGGCTTTCCGCCCGCTTGCGGTCCTCAATATCGATAGACAATCCGTACCACTTCTTAATGACGTTTCCCTGCTCGTCTAGCAACGGCAGGGCGCGAATTAGGAACCAGCGATACTGCCCGTCAGCCCGGCGGAGACGCGCCTCCTTCTCAAAGGGTTTCCCGGCCGCCAAAGCCGCGCGCCATTCCTCCATCAAACGGTCGTCAGGATGGAACGCATTCATCCAGCCCCAGCCCAGCCCGTCCTCCAAGGAAAGGCCCGTATATTCTCGAAAATTTCGGTTGAGGAAATCAGCCGAGCCATCAGGCAATTTGCGCCAGACTATCGTGGGAATTGTGTCAATGATGAGCCGCAGGCGCTCTTCGATAGCATTCGATACTCCGTCAGCATCGCTGTTGTGGGTCTTAGCCGCGATCTGGCCCATAGTGCCCTCCTTCAGATGCTATACGGGATGCACATCTGTCGGCCACCGCAATTGGGACACGAGGGGAACGATTCCTTTAGCTGTCAGGATAAAAGATATCGACAACAGTTTATACCCAGATTTACGCACATACTTTTTGGTATCGGTAAGAGGCCGTCGGTCCGCACCTGCGTAAAGTCCTTTAGGTGATCGGCTGTACGTATAGCCCGGTATTGCACGGACGTTACCCGACCCTTGAATATAAAACGTTCAGATAGATATGGAAACAATTACTGACGATGAGGGACGATGTGCGTCTGTGCTGTGCTCACTGCACAGCCAGCATGCAGCGGCTCTACGCGTTGATCGAGGAAGTCAGCCAACACTCCCGGGCCCGAAAATACACAGGACCCGGCCAAACTGGTGGAACTACATGATTCATAAAA
>Ga0209158_1002542_pt1 | contig 11133 bp, 6 predicted proteins | sample GraSoiAngelo_140_FD_185897 | JGI IMG/M metagenome (GOLD analysis project Ga0209158, IMG submission 185897) | Grasslands soil microbial communities from the Angelo Coastal Reserve, California, USA - 14_0929_12_30cm (SPAdes) (version 2) | ecosystem: Environmental > Terrestrial > Soil > Grasslands ...
GGGAAACCGCGGGCGCGATGACGAACTTGTCGAGCGAGATGCCGAGCAGGTTGCCGCGCCGCTCAGCCACGCCGATGACGCGGTAGGGAATGCCGTGGATGCGGACCGCCTTGCCGAGCGGGTCCCGGCCCTCGAACAGCTTGTCGGCGAGATCGTGGCCCATGACGAGCACGGTGGCGCCGCCGCGCGTCTCCTGCGGGGTGAAGGCGCGGCCCTGCTCGATCCGGATGTTGCGGATGTCGAAGTAGCGCTCCGTCGCCCCCTGCAGCGAGACCTGCTTCGCCTTCTTGCTGCCGTACTCCACGTCCCCGCGGTCCTCGGACCACCACGCCGTGATCACCGGGACCGTGATGCCGTGCGACACGGCATCCGCGTCTTCGAAGCTGATGCGGGGTCGGCGCCGCCACGCCCGCCAGGTCGAATCCGAGACGTTAGGGGTGAAGTTCGGCCGCCGGCGCAGGTGGAAGGTGTTCACGCCGATGAGCGTCCCCGCGAACTTCTCGGTCATGTAGACGTTCATCCCGTTGACGATCGACCACGCACCGATCAGGAACGCGACGCCGATGAAGACGCCGACCGCCGAGAACACGCTCTTCAGCTTCTGCGCCCGGATCGTCTGGAAGGCGAGCCGGACGGCCTCGGCGAAGCGCACTCAGGCCGCCTGGCGCTGGTCGGTGGCGATGAGGCCGTCGCGCAGCGTCACGACGCGCGCGGCGTGCGCCGCGATGTCGCGCTCGTGGGTGACCATCACGATCGTCTGGCCCTGGCGATGCAGGTCGGCGAACACGCCCATCAGCTCGGCGCTCGTCGCCGAATCGAGGTTTCCGGTGGGCTCGTCGGCGAGCAGAATGCTCGGCTCGTTCACGAGCGCCCGGGCGATCGCCACCCGCTGCCGCTGCCCCCCCGACAGCTCGTTCGGCTTGTGGGCCATGCGGTCGCCGAGCCCCACGCGCTCCAGCGCCCGTCCCGCGCGCCGCCGCCGGTCCGGCGCCGCCACGCCCGCGTAAATCAGCGGCAGCTCCACGTTGTGGAGCGAGGTGGCGCGCGGCAGCAGGTTGAAGGTCTGGAAGACGAACCCGATTTCCTTGTTGCGGATGCGCGCCAGCTCGTCGTCGGAGAGGTCGCTCACCTTCAGGCCGTTGAGCCAGTACTCGCCCGCGGTAGGGGTGTCGAGGCAGCCGACGAGGTTCATGAGCGTCGACTTCCCCGATCCCGACGGGCCCATCACGGCCACGTACTCGTTCTTGCGGATCTGGAGGCTCACGCCGCGCAGCGCGCGTACGACCTCGCCGCCCATGTCGTAGTCGCGGGCGAGCTTGTGCGTGAGGATCACGATGTCCGGCTGTGGCGTGTCGCCGGTGCGGAACTCCTGGAGGTCGGGCATGCCTACTTCTTCTTCTTGGCGCTGTCGGCCGCCTGCTTCATCGGGCGCACGCGAGCGCTGTCCTTCAGATCGCGGATCGACTGGTAGGGGCCGGCGACGATCGTCTCGCCCTGCTTCACGCCATCCGCCACCTCGAAGTACTCGTCGCCCGCGATGCCCACCTTCACGGGCCGGAAGGCCGCCACGCCGTTCGTGACGACGAAGACGCCTTCCGCTTCACGCTTCTTGCGGGTGAAGGCGCTCGTGTCCGCGGGCCGGTTCTCGGTCGAGATCGGCTTGTTCTCGCGGACCGTCAGGGCGATGATGGGGATCGACAGCACCTGCTTGCGCGTGTCCGTGACGACGCGCGCCGTCGCCGAGAGATCGGGCCGCACGTCGGCCGGCGGGTGGTTGAGGGTGATCTCGACCTCGTAGTCGACGGCCCGCTCGTTTTGGCCGGTCGCCGTGCTCGTCGCCGTGAGGATGCTCGAGTTGGAGATCTTCGTCACGCGGCCGCCGAACGTGGTGTCGGGGAACGCGTCGATCGACACTTCGACGGAGTCGCCCAGGTGCACGCGCACGACATCGGTCTCGTCCACCCGCACCTTCGCCTGGATGACCGACAGGTCGGAGACTGTCAGTAGCAGCCCGACGTCCTTGGAGAACGTGCCGGGCACGGCGACCTCGCCTTCCTCCACGGCGAGCCGCGTCACCCGGCCCGACATCGGCGCCGTGATGTGGGTCTTGCGGAGATTGTCGCGGGCCTCCTGGACCGCGGCGCGCGACTGATCGACCTGGTGCTCGGCGGCGTTGAGGTTCGCCTCGGCGATGTCGTTCGCCGTCTCGGCCTGCTCGAGCTGCTCCGTCGAGATGAGGTTCGGGTTCTGCTGGTGCAGCTCCTTGGTCCGCCCCAGGGCGCGCTGCGCCTGGTCGCGGTTCGCCCGCGCCTGGACGGCCCCCGCCTGGGCCGCCGACAACAACGCCTGGGCGCGCTGCAGATTCGCCTCGTAGATCGTGGGGTCGATCTGCAGCAGGAACTGGCCGTTGGTCACGACGTCGCCCTCCCGCACGGCGAGCTTCGTGATGCGGCCCGTGATGTCGGCGCTGATGTCCACCTTCTTCTTGGGCTGGATCTTGCCGCTCGCCGTGACGGCCGCCACGAGGTCCCGCTTGGCGACCTTCTCGAACCGCACCTCGACGCCGCGGTCGCGCCGCGCGCCGGCGCTCACCACGACCAGGATCGCGATCAGCGCGGCGGCGCCGCTTCCCACGAGCACTTTGTTTCGCTTGGACATGTCGCTGGGGCCTCTCGTTAGCGCAATGGCCGCCCGACCGCGCCTTCGAGCGCGGCCAGCGCCTTGTGGTAGTCGTACACGGCGGTGACGTACTCCGACTCCGCCCGCAGCGCGGCGACCTGGGCGTCGAGCAGCTCGAAGAAGGTCCCCGAGCCGACGCGATAGCGCTCCGTGGCGAGCTGCAGCTGCTCCTGCGCCGCGGCGTGATTGGTGTCCTGGATCGCGATGGCCCGGTAGGCGCTCTGCAGGGTCAGGAACGCCTGGCTCACCTCCGTCTGCACCGCCAGGCCGCGCGCCCGCACCTGCTCCTCCAGATCGCCGTGCTGCGCCCGTGCCTCGGAGACCTGGGTCTCACGCGAGAAGTTGCTGAACACGGGCAGCGTAACCGTGAGCCGCGCCTGGAACGGCTGCTGCGTGAACGAGAATGGGTACTGAGCGTTCTGGCTGCGCAGCGCCTGCTCGTTGGCGCTGCCCCACACGTACTGGCTGCAGTCGCTCGGCGCGAGACCCGCGTTCGCGCGGATCTGGTTCTCGTCGAGGCAGCTGCTGTACTGCTGCCCGTAGGCACCTTGCTGCCCGCGGATAATGGGGTCGAGTTGGGTGTACTTCTGAGTGAACCCCGACCAGGCGGCCGACAAGGACAGCGTCGGGCCGTAACTCGAGGCGGCGGCCTTCACGCCCCAGCCGGCTGCCCGTTCGCGGGCGCGCAGCGCTTGCAGCGGCGGGTTCTGCGCCTCGGCCATCGTCAAGAGGTCGTTCAACGACCACGTCGGCGGCAGCACGGCGAAGGTATCGGTCAGCTGCACGGTCTCCACGTCCACCGGTGCCGTCACGCCGAGCTGCTCGAACAGGCGCAGCTTCTCGACGCTGACCTGCGTCTGGGCGCGCAGCAGGGCCACTTCGGCCTGGCCGCGCGCGACCTGCGCCTGCCGCACGTCGATCAACGTCGCCCGGCCCACGGCGTAGCGCGCCTGGGCGAGCTTCAGGAACTCCTCGTTGCGGTCGAGCTGGCGGCGCGCCACGTCCGCGTTCTGCCGGGTCTGCAGCACCGTGAGGTACTGCTGGGTGACCGCGTTCACGAGGCTCGTCGCGGCCCCGCCGATGTCCGCCTCCGCCGCGTTCTCCTGGGCTCGCTTGAGCCCGGGCTGCGACAGCACCGTGCCCGACAACTCGTAACTCAGGCCGATGTTGTAGCTCGACGCCAAGGTCGCGACGCTCTGCGAGAAGTTCGCCGTCAGGAATCGCTGCTGGCCCGGACCGCTATAGGCCACGCCCCCGGAGACCGTGACGGAGGGGAGGAGCAGGCTCGAATAGGCGCTGCGCGTGCCCCAGGCGGCGGGTCCGCGATTGTTGAGCACTTGGCGGTAGGCGGGGTTGTGCTCGCGGGCGATTGCGATGGCGTCGGCGAGGGACAGGGCGGCCGGAACCGGCTGCTGGGCAACGGCGACGGCCGGGCAGGCGAGGAGCCCGGCGGCGCACAGCACATGTTTCATGCGAGTCCTTGGGCGGGTCGTGAGGTCGCCACCGAATACGCGCCAGGGCCACTAGGGGTTTCGACCAGGACGCGCGCGCCCTCGGAGTGGCCAAGTCGTGGTAACGTAACGGGCTGCAACGACGAGGGTCAAGCTGCGGGAAGGCGCTCGACGCTCAGGTGGCGCGCCGGTATCTCGATCTTCATGAGGCGGCCGTCGGACGCGAGCCAGAGGTGGACATCGCCGGCCGCGCCGCCCGTCACTATGACGTGCCGCAGCGTCGCGGGATTGCGGCTCAGCGTCGTCGCCGCGAGCCCGAGGTCCTGCACGGTGAGCATCTCACGCCTGCCGCTCCGGGGATAGATGGCCGTAAGTGTGCGGGGCGCGGGGCGGGCGTACGGCGCGACGAACCGATACAGCGCGAACACGGAGTCGTCGAGCACGACCATCGGACCGGCGAGGGCGAACTCGCGCGCCCGCTCCATGCGGCGGCCCAGGGTGCGGACCACGAACCGCGCGCGGCCCTGCTGGCCGAGGATGCGCTCAGGGCCCTGCGGATCGATCACGTCGTACTCCAGGCTCAGCGGCTGCGAGTCCGGCCCCACCTCGAGCGCGGGGCTGAGCACCACCACCGGGCGGCCCCGGCCGTAGCGCACGTTGGTGGCGAGCTTCCAGTGCTCCACGTGCTCACCAACCTGCACGGTGGCCAGGCGGAACGCCTCGCGCGCGACCTCGCCCGTGTCCTCCCGGATCACCAGGGTGCCTTGGTCCACCGCGCCTTGCAGCGCCAGTGCCGTTCCAACTGGATTCGCCAAGCGTGCCGAATGCGCTGTGCGCAGACCGCCAGCCAGTACGAGCCTCCGGTGGCCGTGCGCGAATAGTTGGAACGGCACCAGCAGGGCCACGAGCCAGGCGCTCACGCCGCGGCTCCGGCGAGCACTCGCGTGGCCACGCGCTCGTAAATCATCTTATAGAGCCGCTCGCCCTTCTCCCGGGACGCGATGGAGGGGCGCCCGACGGAGCCCGGTCCCGCGGGTGGCAGGGCGCCGCGGGCGCCGCGCCGGTAGCGCTCGCGCTGCCGCACGGGTAGGACGAAGTCCTCCGCCAGGTCCATGCGCACCACCTGGGGCGCCAGGTAGAGCAGCAGCGACGTGTCGAGCTCACTGCCGTGCATCGGACCCTCGGCGTCCTCCAGGTGACCGGCGAAGTCGAGGGCGAAGATGTCCACCGTGAAGATCCGCGCCTGGCGGGTCCGCAGCGTGGACAGCGCTTCCTGATGCGGGTCGTGGCCGTGGGCGGTGAGGATGATGAACGACTCGACGCCCGCCTGCTCCCAGGAGCCGAGCAGCTCGTTCATCCAGCGGTGCAGCGTCTTGCGCCGCACGGTCGCGTTGCCGGGGTAGGGGCGCTTGGTCGCGGTATTGACGCCATACTCCACCGTCGGCGCGCGCAGGACGCGGAACTCGGCGGAGAGGTCGTCGGCGAGGCGCTCGACGAGGATGGTGTCACACCCCAGCGGGAGATGGGGTCCGTGCTGCTCACAGGTGCCGACGGGCACGAGGAGGCGGGGGTCGCGCTCGAGCGCGGCCCGCACCTCGTCCGGAACGAGGGTCTTCAGGTGCAGCGGATTGCGCATCTAGTGGTTGCGGGGTGCCTCGCCGCCGTCGCGGCCGCCGAGTGGCTGCACGGCGGCGCTCCGGCGTGGGCCTGGGCTTCGGCCGCGGCGGGCCTCGCGGCGGCCGCGCTGGTCGCGAGCTGGCCGCAGGGCCTCCGCGGGTGGCGGCTCGCGAGCTGGGCCCGCGTCCTGGCCGCGTTGGCGTGCCTCTCGCTCGGTGCCGTGCAGCTCGCCGGCCTGTTCCAGGCGCAGCGGATCGAATGTTGTTGGACGGACCTGCTGCAGCGCCGGATCGCGGTCGATTCGGCCGAGCTGAAGGCGGCGCTGGGACAGGCAGTGGCGGAGGCGCGGCGGCTGGCGGAGCGGGGGCGAACGGCGGCGCTGCTGCCGGCGGAGGCGCAGTTCGCGCCGCTGGCGAGCGCGGTCGCGGCGGGGTGGCTGCCCGCGATCGAGCGGGGCGTCATGGTCCTCGGCGCGGGCGGGGAGCCGCGGGCGTGGGCCGGCCGCCACCGCTTCATGCCCGCGCGCGATACCGCCGAGCTGCGGTCCGTCATCACTCCATTCTACGTGTCTCTCGAGGCCCGGCGCCAGACGCGCGACGGCGGCATGGCTGTGGGGACCGTGTTGCTGCACGCCGCGCCCGCCGCGGCGGGCGGCGGGGGCGCGCTGAGCGAAGCGTTCGCCCGCGCGCACGACGTCACGCTGCGGTTCTACGCGCCGAGCGCCGCCCCCGCGGATCCGAACGTGTTCGACTACGCCTCTCCCGACGGCCCGACGCTGTTCAGCGTCCGGCCCGTGCCGCCGTTGCAGGGGGACGCCAAGGTGGCCGCGTTGCGCCGCGCGGCGCAGCGCACCGGCGTCGCGCTCGGGGCGGTGCTGTTCTGCCTCATGATCGCGGCGCCTGCGGGGCGGTGGCGCTGGGTCGTCGTGGTCGCGGCCGCGTGGGCGCTCGCGCGCGCCCCCCTCGGGCCGTACCTGCGGCCCGCGACGCTGTTCTCGCCCGCCACGTTCTACCGCCCCCTGCTGGGCGTGTTCAGCGCCTCCGCGGGGTCGCTCGCCGTGCTCAGCCTCGTGCTGCTGCTGGCCGCCGGTCTGTTGTGGCGCCGCGGGATCCGACGCCGCTGGTGGACGGTGGGCCCGGCGCTGCTGCTCGTGCTCGAGGCGCCGTACCTGGTGCGCTATCTCGGGCGAGGCATCGCGCCACCCGCGCGCGGGGTGAGTCTTCCGGTGTGGCTATCCTGGGAGGCGGCGCTCGCCCTGGCGAGCATGGCGCTCGTCCTCGTGGCCGCCGCGCTGGTTCGAGGGCAGGAGGAGCGGCAGCACGTGCGGTGGACGTTGCCCGCGGCGTGCGGCTGGGCTGCGCTCGCCGCGGTCGCCGGGTTGTGGCTGTGGCAGCCTTATGGGGCGTGGCCCGAGTGGTACACGTTCGTGTGGTTGCCGGCGCTGCTGGGCGCGATCGTCCCCGCGCCCCGTCGCTGGGCCGTCGCCGGGATCGCCGTCGTGGCCGGGACGGCCGCCGCCCTGGTGACCTGGGGCGCCGCGGTCGAAGGACGCCTCGCCCTGGCGGCGCGGGACGCGCAGGGGCTCGGCCAGGAGGGCGACGCCATCGCGCTCGCCGGGCTCGAGCGCCTGGCGGCACAGGTCGCGGCGCCGCCGGCACCGCGGGCCGCGAGCGACCTCTACGCCCTGTGGCTCGCCGCGCCGCTCGCGGGGCAGGACTATCCCGCAACCCTCGGCGTGTGGACGCCCGGCGGGCTGCCACGCGCCGAGCTGCGGCTCGCCACGCTCGACCTGCCGCCGCCGCTGGTGGCCGCGCTGGTACGCTCCCCGGCGACCGCGCGCGGCGCCCGGGTGGAGCGGCTGGAGCGCATCCCGGGAGTGCACTACGTGCTGGTCGCGCCGCTCCCGTCGGGGGACGTCCTGACGGTGGGGGTGGGCCCGCCGACGCGCCTGATTCCCGCCGATCGCGTGGCGCAGTTCCTCCAGGGCGAGCCGCAGGTCTCGCCTCCGTATACCATCTCGCTGTCGCTGCCGGGGCAGGGTCCGGCCGCCGAGAGCGCGCGCGTGATCTGGACCCGCGCGGGATGGGCCGCACGCGGCGAGCGGCGCATCGATCTGCCGGGGGGCGTGCGCCACGTGCACGTGCGCGTGGACCTGCGCGGCCCCTGGACACTGCTCGTGCGGGGCGCACTCCTCGTCCTGCTGGACATCGCGCTCGGCGCGGCGTGCTGGGTCGCCGGGTTGGCCCTCGCCCACGGCTGGGCGCCCCGGATGCCGCCGCTCGTTTCCGCGCTGCGCACGAGCTACCGGGCGCGGCTCACGGCGGCGTTGATCGCCTTCTTCGTCCTCCCCGTGGTCGCGTTCGCCGCGTGGAGCTTCGCCCGACTGGGGGACGAGGCGCGGCGGGCCGGGGACCTGTTGATCCGGCAGACGCTGCGCGACGCCGCGGCGTCGGCGGAAACGTTGCCCTTCGACCGCGCCGATGCGGTGGCCCGCGCGCTCGTGGACCTCGGCGACCGGCTCGACGCGGACCTGTGGGTGTACCGCGACGGCGTGCTCGCGGGCACGAGCGCGCCCGTGTTGAGCGACCTCGGGCTCGTGGACGCGTTGCTCGACCCCGCGGTGTTCGTGCCGCTGGCGTTCCAAGACGAGCTCGAGATGACGACGGACGGTCGTACTGCGGGCCGGCCGATCCGGGTCGGGTACCGGGTGGTGCGCGCCGGCCCGCCCGAGCGGCAGGCGGTTCTCGCGGTGCCGCAGCTGCTCGACGACGAGCGGGTGCGCCAGCAGCAGGAGGATCTCGTCCTGGCACTGATCCTCGCCACCGTGGCGGGGCTCGCGGCGGCCGTTTATCTCGCGGGCCTCGCGGGGCGGGGTCTTGCCCGCCCGGTCGCCGCGTTGCGCGACGCCGCGATCGCCGTGGGACGCGGCGCCGCGCCGCCCGGCTTCGCGCCGGGCGCGCCGCGGGAGTTCGCGCCGGTGATGTCGGCCTTCGAGCGGATGGCGGCCGACGTGCGCCGCAGCCAGGCGGCGCTGGAGGAGGCGCGGCGCCGCACCGCGCAGGTGCTGGCCAACGTGGCGACCGGCGTGATCGCAGTGGACGACGAGTTGCGCGTGACTATGGCCAACGCGCGCGCCGCCGAGCTGCTGGGCACGCCGCTCGAGCCGGGCCACCTCTTGCCCGCCGCGGCGCCACCCGCCTGGCGCCCGGTGTGGGAAGCGGTGAGCCGGTTCCTCGCCGCTGGCGGCGACCGGATCGCCGAGCGGGAATTCGAGATCGGCGGTCGCCAGATCCGGGTTCAGCTCGCGCCCCTCGGCCGGGGTCCCGACGGCTGCGTCGTCGCGCTCGACGACGCGACCGCGTTCACGCGCGCGGCGCGCGTCCTCGCGTGGGGCGAGATGGCGCGCCAGGTGGCGCACGAAATCAAGAATCCCCTCACCCCCATCCGGCTCGGCATCCAGCACCTGCTGCGCTCGCGGCGCGCCGCCCGCGGGGCGAAGGACTTCGACGTCACGCTCGAGGAGACCGCCGGGCGCATCCTTGCCGAGATCGACCGGCTGGACGCGATCGCCCGCGCCTTCGCGCGGTTCGCGTCGCCCGTCTCGCCCGAGGACGCCCCGCCCCTCGAGCCCGTGGACCTCCAGGCCGCGGCGGGCGAGGTGGTGCAGCTGTACGCGCTCGGCGGCAAGGAAGCGGGGGCCCGGGTGGAGATGGTGGGCGACGCCGGCCCGCCGGTCCTCGCCCGCAAGGACGAGGTCAAGGAAGTGCTCGTGAACCTGCTCGAGAACGCGCGCAACGCCGGCGCCCGGCGCATCGTGGTCCGCGTGACCGACGGTGGCAGCCGGGTGACGGTGGAGGACGACGGCGGGGGCATTCCGGCAGAGTCGCTGCCGCGGGTCTTCGAGCCGTCGTTCTCCACCACCTCGAGCGGCTCGGGTCTGGGCCTCGCCATCGCGAAGCGGCTGGTCGAGAGCTGGGGGGGAGCCATCGAGCTGACGAGCACGCCGGGGCGGGGAACGACCGTCGCCATCCGGTTTCAGGCGGGCGCCGCCCGCTGATTGCGTGACCCGGCTCACGCCGGGCGTGGCGCGAATGGCGAACCTTATTAACCTTGTCACCGGCACCCTTCCCGGGGAGAACCGTGCGCACATCGGTCGTGGGGCTTGGGCTCGTGGCACTCGCCGTCGGTTGCGCGGCGCCCGCCGCCGCGCAGGGGTTGTTCACTGACGCGCGTCGCATCGGGATGGGAGGAGTCTCGATCGGGCGCTCGGGGAGCGTGCGCCGCTTCAACCCCGCGTACCGCGCCGTCCCCGCGCGCACGGGGCTGGAGGCCCAGCCCAAGCTGACGATCCCCCTCCCGCTCGGCCTCATCCAGTTCTTCAGCGATCACCCCATCTCCCAGCTCGGTCACGACCCGACGTTCAGTCCCGACTCCGCCGCGTTCAACCCGGTCCAGGCTCTGGACTACGTGCTGAACCCGCCGCTGTTCTACGAAGTGAAGCAGGCGCCCACGCCCACGAACGACGTGACGTTCGGCATCGGGAAAAACTTTCTCCGAGTGAACCTGGGTCAGGCGAGCGAGCTCGTCCCCGAGGACGAGTTCGGGCTCGGCACCTCCACCCGACTGCTCGACCCCGGCTTCGGCATCAAGGGCGTCCGCGTGAGCGTGATGACGTGGCTGCACACCGAGGCGGGGTTCCAGCTGGGTAACACGCTGCTCGGGTTCCTCCACGACTCGGTGCCTGCGGACACCAACACGCGCTACAACGTGCTCACCGACGGCATCGTCGAGGCCGGGTTCGCGCCGACCCTCGGGTACGCGGGCCGCGTGTGGGGCGATACCGCGACGGGGATCTACCTCGGTGGCGCGCTGCACTACTATCTCGGCGTGGGGTACGCGAAATTCACGGGCGACGGCGGGTTCATCACCGGTGACACCATCTTCGGTGGCACGAACCCCGTCACGCCCGACGGGCGTGGCTTCACGCAGTACTCGAAGCCGGGCCACAAGCTGGGTCACGGCATCGGTGGCGACATCGGCATCGCGTGGATCTCGGGGCCGCTGGAGCTGGGCTTCGGGGTGAACGACATCGGCGCGACGATCACCTGGCCCGACACGCGCCAGGACAGCGCCTTCTACCGGGACTCGACGGTGGCTGGTACCGGCTCCCCCGTCGGCTACTCGACGCCGTTCGCGAACCACGTCGAGACCAAGACGAAGCTGCCCGTCTCCTACGTCGCCAACCTCGCCTACACGATCGGCACGACCACGCTGGCCGCCGACCTCGTGAACAACGGGCGGGGGACGACCCTGCACCTGGGCGGCGAAAAGCGGCTCGGCCTCGTCGCCCTGCGTGGGGGCGTGTCGCGCGACCAGCGCAAGCGGC
>Ga0209158_1002543_pt1 | contig 11131 bp, 11 predicted proteins | sample GraSoiAngelo_140_FD_185897 | JGI IMG/M metagenome (GOLD analysis project Ga0209158, IMG submission 185897) | Grasslands soil microbial communities from the Angelo Coastal Reserve, California, USA - 14_0929_12_30cm (SPAdes) (version 2) | ecosystem: Environmental > Terrestrial > Soil > Grasslands ...
CGGGGCCAAACAGTGATCGGCCGCGTGGATGTAGCGCAAAAGGCCAGCGAGGGTAAGGGCGTTTCCCGGCTGGGATTAGAAATTACCGAACTCACGCTGGTGGATGGAGAGCAGCTTCCGGTAAGCACGCAAATGCAGCAGGCCGCGCCCTCGCCTGCCCCACCGGGTTCTGCGGAACGTAACGTAGCCACGGTGGGTACCACCGCCGTGCTCGGCACGATCGTGGGAGCTGCCATTGGCGGCGGCCAAGGCGCCGCGATTGGCGCGGGCTTGGGAGCGACAGCAGGCGTGGCCGCCGTTCTGTATACACGCGGGCGGCCCACCGTGGTGGCTCCCGAAACGCTGCTGAGCTTCCGCCTTGCGGCGCCGCTGGCCATCTCCACCGAAAAAGGCCAAGTGGCGTTCCAGCCAGTCACGCAAAGTGATTATAAGGACCAGGATGCCTACGCCAACGCCCCTCGCCGGCGCGGCCACGGACCTGGATTTTCGCCGCCTTATTATTATTACGGATACTGCGGCCCTTGGGGTTGGGGGTGCTATCCGGGGCCCTATTTTGGTCCTTACATTGGCTGGGGCGGAGGAGTCTGGGGGTTCGGCCCCAGGTTCGGAGGTTTTGGCCGCTTCCGCCGGTAGCCCTGCGGGGTTGTCCGGACGTTGCGTTCGAACGCAGCGCCTCTCCGAAACCACGGCAAGGTGTTCAGCTTTGAACACTATACGGGTATCCCTGTATGGAATTGGATGGTCGCCGGGAGCACCATAGCCCAGCGCTCGGGCTAATTGCTCATTTTGGGCAGGTGACCTACGGCTGGAATCCTGGTTGTCGACGATCATCCCAGCACGCGAAACACGGTGCGCAAGCTCCTGAAGGCGCACGCACTGCTCATCTGCGGCGAGGCGGAAGACGGCCGGCAGGCCCTCGATCGGGTGAAGGCGCTAAGCCCCGACTTGGTGCTCCTCGATATCAATATGCCGGTGATGAACGGTATCCAAGCCGCCTTCGAGATCCGCCGCATGGCCCCTACCACTAAAATTCTTTTCTTGACTGTACAGGAGTGTACGCCCGAGGCCGAAGCGGCAATGCGCCTGTTGGGCGCGCACGGTTTTGTAAGCAAATCCTCCGCCGGAATCGATTTGATCCCCAAACTGAAACGCCTGCTCGACGGAGATTGAGTTCTCCCGTCCCTCGCCTCGCGCATCTCATGGGGTAGGCTTTCAAGGAGACGAGCGATGGTGAAAATCATATGTGACAATTGCGGCGCGGCAAAGCCGCAGACCCTGCCCTCCACGATCGAGTGGATACTCGGCTACGATCTGGAGACGGAAACCCCGAAATCGGTGCAACGCTCGGTCCGTTTGCTCGACCACTGGGACGACCGGCGCGCGCTGGAACTGGGAGCGATCCATCTCTGCTCGATACAGTGCCGCGACGAGTATATGAAGCAGTCCGCAGTGCGCATGAGCGCAAGAGCGTAATGGGCAACGGCCTGGGCCTTGCAGCGCACGCGCAGGCCAAGGGCTAATTGCCCGCCGTTCATCACCTGCAGGGCCGCGCCGATTCTTGATGGAAACGAAATCTCCGTCTTTTTCTTTTCGTATGCCCCCTTGCGCTGATCTAAACTGGGCCCATGCTTTCCGGGAAATGGGTCTTTCGGCATCGCGGAGTGCTCGCGCACTCTCCGTTGATTTTGGTGCTCTTCTGGAGGCGCGGCGAGGTCAGCAACACCGTGCTGGCCTGGGGTGCCGGACTCGCGTTGCTATTCGCCGGCATGGCCCTGCGGATCTGGGCGCAGTCTTACATTCACCATCGGTTGAAGCTGCCGCTGGAATTGACCACCGGCGGGCCTTACCAACTCGTACGCAATCCTCTTTACATTGGTAACGCGGCCGTCTGCGCCAGCGCGACATTTTTCGCCCGGCTCCCCTGGCTCGCGCCCTTCATCCTGCTCTGGTGCTTCGCGGTCTATTCGCTTGTCGTCCGTTATGAAGAAGGCTGGCTTCTGGAACTCTACGGCGGCCCCTATGAGCGCTATCTGAGGGAAGTGCCCCGGTGGTTCCCGCGCCTCAATGGACTCCGGCGCATTGCCTTCTGGAATGAGTTTTCGCCGAAGGCGGTTCGCGCCGAACTCCATTGTCTGCTCATTGCCCTGATTTTTGGCCTCAAAGGACTGGCCGATTCGCCCGCAGGGCATTTAGCCTGGACGGGGCTTCGCTCTCGCCTGTTCTCATAGCGGTAGTCTCTCGCTGCCTTCTTCCGCGAAGCGGAGAAGATCCCTCGCTCGGGGTGGACATTGACGAGCGCCGAAAGAGGTTTCCTCGCTCCGGTTCGTCGCTCGGAACGACCATCCTGCTCGGATGGTCGCTTTACCGGCCGATATGCGTTTGCTACTCTCGCTGTATGAAGCGCTTGGCGGAAATTCGCCCCGGCCGCACGGCGCCGCCACGTCTTTCCGAATCCATCGAGAGCCGTGAAAATCGCTGGCTCAAACGTTTTCGCGCCAGTCTTTCCGGCGAAAGGGCTGGCGAGGCCTCCCGGCATGGCGGCGAATCCGAGCAACTCGCGGGCGTCGAGGGCGCGCGGTTGGTGGAGACGGCCCTACGTTCCGGCGTCGAGATCCTCGCCGTGCTTTTCAGCGAGACCGGTGCGAAGCACATCTCCACACTCGAACCATGGATTCCCGCCGAAGCGCGGCTGCTCCGCACCAGCGATCGCCTGTTCGCGTCTGCCAGCGGAACCGAAGCGCCGCAAGGCATCGCCGCGCTGGTGCGGCCGCGAGTGGGAACCTTCGACGATCTCGTTACCGGAATTCCCCTGGTCCTGGTGCTGGCCGGAGTGCAGGACCCCGGAAACGTCGGCACACTAGTACGCACGGCGGAAGCCTTTGGCGCTTCCGGAATCGCCGCATGCGCCGCGGGCGCCATCGGCACAGCCGATCCGTACGGGCCGAAGGCGCTGCGCGCCTCGGCCGGTTCCGCCCTGCGCTTGCCGATTGTGCGCGGAATCTCCGCGCCGGTGCTTCTCGCGCAACTGAGCGTTGCGGGAGTGCGCGTCTATGCGGCCTGTCCCGAGGATCTCTCCGATGCCGGCTCAAACGGCGCGGCCAAGAAACCGCTGGCTCCCTGGGAGATCAATTGGCGCGCGCCCGCTGCCCTGCTCGTCGGCAATGAAGGTGCGGGCTTGCCTGCCGGCCTGGTGCGCTCGGCCGACGCCATCGTGCGAATTCCTCACGCGGCGCACGCGCTGCATGACAACGCGGCGAAGGCGAAGCATTCGCCGAGCGAATCGCTGAACGCGGCTGTTGCCGGAAGCATCCTCTTATACGAGGCGGCGCGCCAGCGCGGCCTCGCGTAACCAAGCGAAACCGCCACGGAACGGTTATCCTTAAATGTAATGAGCAAGCCTGCCATGAGCCTTTTCGCCAAAGTCGAAGCCGAAGTCGCCGCGGCCAGCGGGCCGCTCGCCGAACGCATGCGCCCGCGCTCGCTCGAGGAGTTCGCCGGACAGCAGGCGCTGCTTGGACCCGGTAAGCCGCTGCGCACCGCCATCGAAACCGACGATCTCGGCTCGATGATTCTCTGGGGCCCGCCCGGCTGCGGCAAGACCACGCTCGCACGATTGATCGCGCGCCGCACGCATTCCGAATTTGTCGCCTACAGCGCCGTTCTTACCGGTATTCGCGAGATTAAGGACGTCATGGCCGCCGCCGAACACACGCGTCGCTCCGGCCGCCGCACCATCGTGTTTGTGGACGAAGTGCATCGCTTCAACAAGGCCCAGCAGGACGCCTTTCTTCCCCACGTCGAGGCGGGAAACATCATCTTCATCGGCGCCACCACCGAGAATCCCTCGTTTGAGGTTATCGCGCCGCTGCTCTCGCGGACTCGCGTCTACACTTTGCTGGCTCTGTCGAATCGAGAGCTCGTCGGCCTGCTGCACCGCGCTCTCTCCGATAAGGAACGCGGCTACGGCGCCGAAAGGATGGAGGTGCCTGACGGCGTCCTCGAACGCATCGCCACGTTTGCCAATGGCGACGCCCGTGCGGCGTACAACACGCTCGAAGCCCTGGTACGCGCCGCCGCACCCGGCGCCGATGGCGGGCGCGCGCTTACCGAGGAACTTCTTTCGGCCGCGCTGCAGCGCAAATTTCTGCTCTACGACAAATCCGGCGAAGAGCACTACAACCTGATCTCTGCCCTGCACAAGTCGGTGCGAAATTCCGATGCCGATGCAGCGCTTTACTGGCTCGCGCGCATGCTCGAATCCGGCGAGGACCTGCTTTACATCGCACGGCGCCTGGTGCGCATGGCCAGCGAGGATATCGGCCTCGCCGACCCCGCCGCGCTGGGAATCGCCGTCGCCGCCATGCAGGCCGCCGATTTTGTCGGCATACCCGAAGGCAATTTGGCTCTCGCACAAGCCGCGGTCTATCTGGCGCTGGCCCCGAAGTCCAACGCGCTTTATACCGGCTACGGCGAAGCGCAGAAGGATTTGCAGACCACGGCATCGGAACCGGTGCCGCTGCATCTGCGCAATGCCGTCACTCCTCTCATGAAACACGAAGGTTACGGCCGCGGCTACGAGTACGCCCACGACGTTCCGGACAAAGTAGCCGAGATGGAATGCCTGCCGCCCAGCCTTGCGGATCGCCACTATTATCAACCGAGCGATCAGGGGCTCGAGCAGCGCTTGCGCGCACGCATGGAAGAAATTCGCGGAATCAAATCCCGCCGCACTTCGGGCGCAGAAAAACCGTAAGCTTTCGGCGCCCCATCGTCAACGAGATGCGTCATTCTGAGAACGCCGCCCGCAGGGCGCTTCCCTTTGGTGATAAAGTCGCGCGAAGAAACCTCCTGGGTTTCCTTCAACCAACCAGAGCAAGAAGAGAAATTCTTCGGCAGTCTTCCTAATTGGGGCACCGCGGTCAAAACTTGACATTTCCCGTTTGGCTGAAGACAATTTGCATCCTCTTCCCCACGGGCCCTTCGCCTAGGAGGCTAATTATGATCTCTGTTTCTGGATCCTTCAGAGGAAGCATCCGCGCACAGTCAGCCATTGTGCTTCCGGACCAGCCCAATCATTCCGTCAGCATTGCCGAGATTACAGGCATTCAGAAGTCCTCGGATGAGAATTGGAACAACGCCACGTGTACGTACTGGGCCATCGCGGAAATCGCCGGTAATTCCGGCACGCAGCGCGGCTATTACTCGAATGAACATGGCGCAGCCGGGCGCGAGTACGGCGATTACGAGGGCAAGATTTCTATTGTCAACGGCCAGGTCATTGTGGAAGGCACATGGGCATGTACGCGAGGCACCGAAAAATTCCATGGGCTTTCCGCCCGTGGCACATTCCGAACGAGGCTGGCGTCACCTACGGAGGTCGAAGTTAGCTGGGAAGGCACTTACGAGCTGGCGGCGAAAGCCCAAGCGGGCTGATCTTCGTTCCACTTTGCCCGCACGCTCTGAGGGGGAGCCGAAGTCTGCGAAGAAGAAAAGATTCGGGCGCTAGCGCATGAGCCGGCGGTGGGCTTTCAAGATGCAGGTGTCCATTACGACGAAGAGCCCGGCCTCGCGGGCCCGCTGCGCCGCGGCTTCGTCAGCCACGCCTTCCTGCATCCAAATCGCGCGAGCGCCAACGCGGATCGCGGCGTCCACGATCTCGGATACGAATTCCGATCTCCGAAAGACGTCTACCACATCAATTTTTTCCGGAACGTCTTCCAGGCGGGCGTATGCTTTTTCGCGCAGCACTTGCTGCTCGTTTGGGTTCACCGGAATGATGCGATATCCGGCGGACTGCATATATTGCGATACGCCGTAACTCGCGCGGAAACGGCTTGACGAAAGGCCCACCACGGCGATGCTATGCGCGCTGCGCAAAAGTTCTTTGATCTGCTGATCGGAAGGCTGAGGTGCCGGGCCCGAGGCAGTCATTTCGCCCAGCGCCTCGATCTTTTGCTTTTGTGGCTGCGCAACTTCCTGCTTTTGGAATCCGGTGGACTCCGCCGGAGTCCTGAAACAGGGCTTTCGTGTTCCTTGCGAAGCGTGGGCTTTGCGATGGGTTTCTCGACAAATCTGCGCAATTGCGCCACTTCGCGCGGCTCGAGACGGCGATAGCGGCCCTCTGCCAAATCGCCCAGCTCGAGCGGCCCCAGCTTCACGCGCTTCATCTTTTCGACGGGATGGCCCAGCGCGAAAAGAGCGCGCCGCAGCAAGTCTCGCCGCGCGTCGGTGAGTTCCACTTCGTACCAGGGATTCGCAGGCTGGGAGCCCGCGGCGCCCGGAGCGCGCAGCCGGCGCATGCGCGCATGCGCTTGCCGCCGAATCTGTTGCATCTCATCGTCGGTCAACCGGCCCGCCACTTTCAGCCAATAACCTTGCGGCAGGCGCACGGAATTCCGGAAGATGCGGTCGGCGAGTTCACCGTCGCTCGTGAGCAGCAGTAAACCGGAGGCCGCGTAATCGAGCCGTCCCACGGGAAAAATTCCGCCGGCGAAGCCGCGCAGTACGTGCCGCAAGGTCGCCCGGCCCTCGGGATCGGACATGGTAGAAACGACGTGAACTGGCTTATTCAGGAGAAGATAAGTTAGTTCGCTTGGCCGCTCGGCGACGCGTCCGGCGGCTTCCACGCGGTCGCGTTCAGGATCGGCTTTTGCGCCCAACTCGGTGACGACCGCGCCGTTGACGCGCACCTGCCCGCTGCGGATCAATTCCTCAGCATGGCGTCGCGAGGCGATACCCGCGCGCGCGATAATTTTTTGCAGCCGTTCGAGCATACTATTTTGCCGCGCACCCACAGATTCAAAGAGATTCTTCGCCGCTCCGGACTTTCTTAGCGCGCATAGCTACACTTTGCGCTGGGGCCGCGGGACTCCTCAGAATGACAGCGCGTGCAAACGGGGCGCTTCTCAGCGCCGCCGAAATTTACTGCGAACCCGGCGCGGCTTGCTTCCCACCCCAACGCGCGCAACAACGGCGCGCGTTGGGGACCAGGGCTAGTTGGCCGCGCGGCGGGCAGGCTCGCCGGGATTCTTCCCGGCGACTTCCGCATCCGCATTGGGGGCGCGCGATTGCGGATCGCGCGGCGCGGATTCGGCCGACGCCACTGGTGGCGCCGGTGCTTCGCCGGAAACTTCGCCGGCGGCGCTCGCCTCCGGCGCCGCAGCTTCTGTTAGCGGCTCGCCGGTTTGGGACGTCTCCGCCTCAACGGCGATGCCGTCGTCGGCGCCCAGCGCTTCTCGCGCCAGCGCCTCGAACTCTTTGAGGCTCGGCAGTTCGTCGAGATCGCCCAGCCCGAAGCGCATCAGAAAATCCTTCGATGTGCGATAAAGAATCGGCCGGCCGATCACCGGTCTGCGACCCGCCGTGGTGATCAATCGCTTCTCCAGCAGCGTTTCGATCACGCCAGCGCAATTCACGCCGCGAATTTCCTGCATTTCCGGTTGCGTGACCGGCTGCTTATAGGCGATCACCGCGAGCGTCTCGAGCGCGGGCATGGTCAGACGCAGCGGCGGCCGCAGGCTCTTGATGAACCTGCGCACCAGATCGTGGTGCTGCGGCTTGGTGTAAACGCGATAGCCGCCCGCAACCGCGCGAATCTCCACGCCGCGCTCATCGCTCGCATAGCTTGCCACCAGCTCATCGAGCGCCGCGCGCACGATGTGTTTCTCTTCGCCCAGCACGCTCGCCAGCTGATCGAGCGTGGCCGGCTCATCCGCCGCATAGATGATGGCTTCGAGCGCGCTCTTCAGTTCGATTGAGGTCATCGTCATAAGTCTTGCCAACCTTGCCTCCTGCGCGACTTTTTTATGCGCGAAAAGCGCCGTGATTGCCACGGCCTTTTCGCGCTCGACAATTACAGAACAGCGCGCTATTTGGCGCTCTCGCGGGCGCCTCGGCACAGACTTCTCGCTAACGCTGTTCCTTGCAGCTTTCGCGCGTCAAAAAAACCGTCATGGTCATGAATATTGCTCGTCAATACTGCGCGGCGCACCGGCCGAGGCCGCAGCCGCGCCGCCGGCAAAGACCACATCAAACATCTTATGCTTGCGCACGAAAATCGCGCCAAAAATTTCCGTCTGCGCCAGCAGGATGGCCTGCAGCCGCACCAGTTCCAAAACAGCTAGCAGCGCGCAGATCATGGCCGAGCGCGAAGCGCAGGACTCAAAGAAAGCCACCAGCTCGATGCCCTCCTCCGAGGCCACTAATTGCGCGCGCAGCAGCTGCATCATCTGCTCCACCGTAAAGGTATCGTGCTGCAACTCAATTTTCGCGACTTCCTTGCGCCGCTCCAGCACCTGCTGAAAAACGCGCACCAGATCCACCAGCGACACCACCAACTCGCCCTGCACGTCTTCGCCTTCGTAAAGCGAGTGATCCGGCTTCGACCAGACGTGCGCCTCGAGCTGCTGCTTCTGATAGAGCAATTGCGCGGCGCTCTTGAATTGTTCGTGCTCCACGAGGCGGTGAACCAGTTCGGCGCGCGGGTCGATCTGCTCCTCGGGGCCCGCCAGCGGATCGGCCGGCAAGAGCATCTTGGACTTGATCAGGATCAGCGACGCGGCCATGTAGATGAAATCGGCGGAGACGTCGATGTCGAGCTGCTCGAGCGTGTGCAGGTATTCCAGATACTGGCCGGTGATCTTGGCGATGGGGATATTGTGGATGTCCATCTCCTGCTTGCGGATCAAATCCAGCAGCAGATCGAGCGGACCGTCGTAGGCATCGAGATGAATTTTGTAGGGAGTCGCCACGTTACCCTCGATATAAATCATCGCCCAGCGGGAGCATTTTTGGTCTCGTGCGGCGCTCGCCCGATTTCGCCGCGCTTCTCGTTCCAGTGAAACACGGCCTCGCGAACGCGATCCATGGTCTGCTGCGCCACCATGCGCGCGCGCTTCGAGCCTGTGTCCAGATATTCCAGAACTTGCTGCGGCTGCTGCTCGTAATCCTTTCGGCGCTGGCGCACCGGCTCGATCCATTTGATCAGGTTATCCGCCATGGCCGCCTTGCACTCGATGCAGCCGATTCCCGCAGTGCGGCAGCCGTGCGCAGACCAGGCCTGCGTCTCCGGCGGCGAAAACAATTTGTGCCAGTCGAAGACGGGACAAATGTCGGGATTCCCCGGGTCCTGACGGCGCTTGCGCGCCGGATCGGTGACCATGACTTTCGTTTTTTTGCGAATGTCCCCGTCGGATTCGCTGAGCATGATGGCGTTGCCGTAGCTCTTGGACATTTTGCGCCCATCGAGGCCGGGAATCCGCGGCGTGTGCGTGAGCATAACTTCGGGCTCCCGAAGAATTTGCCGGAGAAAGAGAAGATCATCAGCCATCGCCAATTTGAACCGGTCTTTGGCATTGGCGAGCCCTATTTCCAGAATTCGCGCACGCAGGGTCGATTTTGCGTTGGCCCATGCTGAGTCGTCCAACGGAAACTCATCGAGACGGGTGAAGGGCGGGATCTGCAAAGCTTGGGCAATCCGACCGAGCAAAAACGCCCGGGTTTTCTCCCGTAACTGTTGATCAAAATCAAGACCGTAGAAAACGTTAAATCGCCGGACGATTTCGCGGCCGAGCTCGACGTGAGATTTCTGATCTTCGCCGACGGGCACGACCAGCTCGGCATCGGGATCGCCGTACATGACGATGTCGGCCGTTTGCAAGACCGGATAGCCGAGAAACCCGTACGTATGCAGATCTTTGTTGGTGATGTTTTCGAGCGCTTCTTTGTATGTGGGTACGCGTTCGAGCCAGCCCAGTGGCGTAATCATGGTCAGCAGCAGATTCAACTCGGCGTGCTCGGGAACCTCCGACTGCACAAAGAGTGTGGATTTATCGGGATCGAGTCCGGCGGCGAGCCAGTCGGTGGCAATTTCGATGGTGTTTTGCGCGACGAACGACGTGTCGGCGTAATCGGTGGTCAGGGCGTGCCAATCGGCGATGAAGTAAAAGCACTCGTACAGGCGTTCGTTGTGAGGCCCCACTTCGTTCTGCAAGCGAATCCAGTTTTGCAGCGCGCCGAAATAATGGCCGATGTGCAGCCGCCCGGTGGGACGCATGCCGCTCAGGACGCGTTTGCGTTTCTGCTGAGCGTTCTCTGCGGAAAGCGGCACCCTAATGAGCCCCTCTGGAGCGGGATTCCTGCGGCGAGTCTTTTTGACCGCGCTGATCGCGCGTTTTAGCGCCGAGCAGGTCCCGAGCGATGATCATGCGCTGGATTTCGCTCGTGCCTTCGTAGATCGAGAGCACGCGCGCGTCGCGATACATGCGCTCGACGTCGCTTTCGCGCGAATAGCCCATGCTGCCGTGAATCTGCACGGCCTTATAGGCCACGCGATTGGCCATTTCGCCGGCAAAGAGTTTCGCGCGCGAGGCAAAAGCGCCCAGGCGGCTTGATCCGGTGTCGCGCATCGTGTCCCTTATCCAGGCCGCCTGCCAGACCATAAAGCGCGCCGCCTCGATCTCCGTCTGCATGTCCGCGAGCATGAACTGTACGGCCTGAAATTCGCCGATCGTCTTGCCGAAGGCGCGCCGCGCTTTCGCGTAACGTGCGGCAGCGTCGAGCGCACCCTGCGCCAGGCCGACGGCCTGCGCGGCGATGCCCACGCGGCCGCCATCGAGGGCTTCGAGCGCGATCTTCAACCCCTGCCCTTCCTCGCCCAGCCGATTTTCCTCCGGCACTTCGCAATCGGCAAAAACAATTTCCGCCGAGCGCGAAGAGCGCAAGCCCATTTTATCTTCGTAGCGGCTGACGCGAAAGCCGGAGAAGCCCGGCTCGACGAGAAAAGCGGTTATCACGTTCTTCGTAACCCCTGGGGCACCGGCGGCAGGTTCCGTTTTCGCAAAGACCAGATAGGCGCCGCTTTCGCCGCCGTTGGTGACCCAGCTCTTCGTGCCGCTGAGCCGGTAGGTCTTGCCGATGCGCACCGCGCGCGTCTCGATCGCGGCGGCATCCGAACCGGCCTGCGGCTCGGTGAGACAAAAAGCGCCGAGAATTTCGCCGCGCGCGAGCCGCGGCAGATATTTACGCCGCTGCGCATCATTGCCGTGACGCCAGAGCGGCCAGCCCACGACGGAATTAGTCACGCTCAAAGCGACGGCGATGGACGAATCCACGCGCGCCACTTCCTCGAGCA